>ERZ773006.10-NODE-10-length-168566-cov-11.5644_pt1 | contig 168566 bp, 154 predicted proteins | sample MGYA00580843_ERZ773006 | MGnify/ENA primary metagenome ERZ773006 (study PRJEB29015, sample SAMEA2738011) | human oral metagenome | biome: human oral; feature: human-associated habitat; material: dental | place: China | collected 2052 ...
CTTTCCTCTGCACTCGCTTGGATTGTCTTTGCAATGAAAGAAAAAAGACGGGGCAGGAAAACGCAAATGCGAACCGATGAAACGGATTGCTCTTTTCCTGATAGTTCCCGATACTTCCCTGCTGTTCCCCACGGCTTTGAGAGGTGTACGCACGCCATTATCTTTGCCGATGAAAACTGGAAAGATTTGAAACAACAAACAATAACAATATAAAATTATGAACTATTACATCATTACAGAAACCAATTGGACAAAGCTTCGAGATGAAATCTTGAGCCTTGCCGAGAGTTGCCACAAGGCATTCGGAGAGAAAAGCAAGCATACGGACTGGCTGCACAACGGCGATGTGTGCCGGCTGCTGAACATCAGCAAGCGCACCTTGCAGCATTATCGTGATACGGGTGTGCTGCCGTTTACGCAAATCGGGCACAAGTGCTATTACAAGTGCGAGGATGTGGAAGCATTACTCCTTACGAAGTCGAACAAACCTAAAAACAGACAGATATGATGGAAACAGCAAGAGACTTGAACATGGAGACGGACGAGATGCAGTTGGTCGTCTCAGCGTTGAGAGGTGTAGGTAAACGAATAGTGGAAATAGCGCAGACGCACAAGCCACTCTTTGCAGGCGAACTTTTCCTCACGGGTAAGGAAGTGTGCGAGCGGTTGTATATCAGTCCCCGTACCTTGCAGGACTATCGCGACAGGAGAATCATTCCCTACACGCAGTTTGCAGGGAAAATACTCTACAAGGCTTCGGACTTGGAGAAGATGCTGGAGGAGAATTACAAGTGAGGGGATTGATTTTGTATAACTGAAACTCTTCATATTCTATTCCACAATATGTTGTTTGACGTATAAAATAAATTTAGCCATTCAACACACATAAGTGTTTATTGCAAAATACTAATTTTTGGGTATTGTTCAATCGTGATATCCTTAGTATTTTTGCACAAAACAAACTTTAGCATATGATTAAAAATAAAAATCATATATTATATAGAGACGAAGTCTCATTAAGTCAAACGCACCGTTTTTCCTAAGCGGTGCGTTTTTTTTATGAACAAAATAAAACGACGTTCATTATTAATAATTGACATCTGATATGCAAACACAGAAAAACGACATTCGGCAGCGTATCGTTGCCGTGGCGCGCGAGGAATTCATCGCTAACGGCGCACGGTGCACATCTATCCGCACAGTGGCGCGGCGTGCGGGCATTGCTGCTGGCAACGTGTACAACTACTTCCGCAGCAAGGACGAGCTGTTCTGTGAGGTGCTGCGGCCGCTGCTCAACGAGCTGAACCGCTACATTCTGTCGCACAACGAGGAGCGGCACCTCAGCATAGAGGTGTTCGACGCACTCGATTTTCAGAACGAATACATCGGCGCAATGAAGCGAATGGTGAGGCTTTACCGCCCCGAGCTGCGCCTGTTGCTGTTCAATGCCGAAGGCACATCGCTCGCAGGGTACAAGGAGAGAATAGCCGAGCACCAGTTGAAAGCAGGCACGGAATACCTACGACTGATGAAAGCGCGCTATCCGCACATCAACATCGACATATCGCCCTTCTTCCTGCACATTGCGAGTTCTATGTGGGTAAACATCTTCTGCGAACTTGTGGAGCACGAGGACTACGACGAAAGCGAGGTGAACCGTGCGCTCGAGCAGTATGCCGCTTACAGTATGGCAGGGTGGAGAGAGCTGATGAAACCGTAGAAACAATAACCTTTTAACATATATAGAAGAAGATGATAAGAATACTGAAACGCTTAGGACATTACATGGGAGGGCGCAAGCCATTGCTGCCCTGCTCGGTTGTGCTGTCGGCAGTGAACGGACTGCTGTCGCTCGTACCCTTTATTTTCCTGTGGTTGGTGGTGCGCACGCTGCTCACTGCCAACGGAAACCTTGCCGATACGCCTGTATGGGACTATGCCATTGCGGCGTTCGTGGTGTCGGTGGCGAATGTTTTGCTCTATTTCGCCGCCCTCATGCTCTCGCATCTTTCCGCTTTCCGCATCGAAACCAATATGCGGCGCACTGCCATGGAGCGGCTGATGCGTGTTCCGTTGGGCTTTTTCGACACGCAGAACACGGGGCGCATGCGCAAGATAATAGACGAAGATTCGAGTCAGACCCACACTTTCGTGGCACACATACTGCCCGATGTGGCAGGCAGCGTGGTGACTCCGATAGGCATTATAATACTTCTGCTTGCCGTAGACTGGCAGTTGGGCATTGCCGCAATGGTGCCGATAGTGTGCGCCTTCGGCATCATGGGCTACATGATGAACCCTAAGAACAACGATTTCCAGCGTATGTATCTCGACGCACAGGAGAAAATGAGTGCCGAAGCCGTGGAGTACGTGCGCGGAATACCCGTTGTGAAGGTCTTCCAACAGACGGTATTCTCGTTCAAACGCTTTCACGACAGCATCATCAACTACCGCGACCTCGTCATCAGATACACCCTTCTGTGGCGCACGCCTATGTCCGCCTACACCATAGCCATCAATGCTTTCGCCTTTCTGCTTGTGCCTACGGGCATCATACTGATAGGGCACGGCGGCGAAACTGCCATCATCGTTTCCGATATGGTGCTCTATGTGCTCATCGCACCCATCATTGCAGCCAACGTAATGAAAGCCATGCACCTCAGTCAGAACCTCTTTTTGGCAAACGAAGCAGTAGACCGATTGGAGAAACTCACCGCCACGCCACCGCTTCCAGAGAGTTCCAAGCCCGAGAAAGCGGCAGCCTTCGACGTCAGTCTGCGCAATGTGTCGTTCCGATACGAAGCGGCGGAGCGCGATGCCGTAAGCCACATCGACCTCGACATACCGCAAGGCAAGACCGTTGCGCTGGTGGGAGCGTCTGGAAGCGGCAAGACAACCATCGCAAGGCTCATTCCACGCTTCTGGGACGTGCACGAAGGCAGTTTGAAAATAGGCGGTGTGGACGTTCGGCACATGGATAAGGCAATGCTGATGCGCAACGTGTCGTTCGTGTTTCAGAACACCCGACTGTTCAAGACCTCCATTTTGGAGAACATACGATACGGCAATCCCGATGCAACCATCGAGCAGGTGAATCGTGCCGTAGACCTTTCGCAGAGTCGGGAAATCATCGAACGGCTGCCACAGGGGCTGAACACCGTGATAGGAGCGGAGGGAACATACCTCTCTGGCGGCGAACAGCAGCGCATAGTGCTTGCCCGTGCCATTCTGAAAGATGCGCCCATCGTGGTGCTCGACGAGGCTACAGCCTTTGCCGACCCCGAAAACGAGCACCTTATCAGGCAGGCATTTGCCCACCTGACTTGCGGAAAAACCGTGCTCATGATAGCCCACCGACTGACCACCGTGCAAGATGCCGACAACATTGTTGTGGTAGACAACGGCAGAATAGCCGAACAGGGCACGCACCAACAGCTCATGGAGCAAGCCACATTATATTATAAGATGTGGAACGAATACCAAAAGTCGGTGGCATGGAAACTATAAACCTAAACAGAAAGGACACAAGACAATGATAAAATATCTTCAACAACGGTTCGCCCTCACCGAAAAAGGAGCGAAAGACTTGCGGAAAGGCATCGCCTTCTCTACATTGATGAACCTCGCATTGATGCTGCCGCCCACCTATTTGTTCTTCTTCCTCATGGAATACATCGACGCCAAGCCCTCCACCGAGCCGCACACGCTGTGGTTCTATGTGCTTGTGGCTTTGCTCTTGGCAGTGCTTATGTTCTTCATAGCCCTCCGACAGTACGACAGCACCTACACCACCGTCTACAACGAGAGTGCGCAACGCCGCATCGGAGTGGCGGAAAAACTGCGCCGACTGCCCCTCGCTTTCTTCGGCGAGCGCAACCTTTCCGACCTCACCTCTACCGTGATGGAAGACTGCACGATACTCGAGCAAACCTTCTCGCACGCTGTTCCCCAGCTGTTTGCGTCGGCTCTGAGCGTCGTCATCATCGCCGTGGGTATGTTCTCCTACAACTGGCACCTGGCTTTAGCCCTCTTTTGGGTTGTTCCGCTCGCCGTAACCACACTGCTGCTGTCGCGCCGTCAGCTCCACAAAGCCTTCGTCCAACACTATAAAGTGAAGCGTGGCGTAACCGAACAGATACAGGAAGGGCTGGAATGTATGCAGGAAATAAGGTCGTACAGTGGCGAACAGGCATACTGTCGCAGCTTCGACAAGCGGCTGAAGGGCTACGAACGCGAGCTGGTGCGCGGCGAACTCGTGGCAGGAGTCTTCCTCAACCTCGCTGGAATGCTGCTCAAGCTCGGTATGCCCACCGTTATATTGGTGGGAGCGTGGCTGTTGCAGCAGGGCGAAGTGTCGGTATTCACCTACTTGGCTTACCTCTTGGCATCGGCAATGGTCTACAATCCCATTATCGAAGTGTGCAACTACCTTGCCCTTCTCTCTTTCCTCGACGTGCGCATTAACCGTATGAAGGAAATAGAAAACATGCCTACGCAGGAGGGAAGTGCAGCCGTACAACTCGAAAACTACGACATCGAGTTCCGCAACGTAAGTTTTGCCTACGAAACCGAGAAGCAAGTGCTGCACAATGTCTCGTTCACGGCACGCCAAGGCACCGTTACCGCTCTCGTGGGGCCGTCGGGTGGGGGCAAAAGCACTACTGCCAAACTCGCCGCACGCTTTTGGGACATCTCTGACGGACAAATTCTTGTGGGTGGAAACGACATCTCGAAGATTGACCCTGAAACGCTGCTGAAACACTATTCCATTGTTTTTCAGGACGTATTGCTGTTCAATGCCTCTATTGCCGACAATATCCGCATCGGCAAACGCAACGCCACCGACGAGGAAGTGCGCCACGTTGCCCGACTGGCGCAGTGCGACGACTTCATCAGCCGAATGCCGCAAGGTTACGATACCGTTATCGGCGAAAACGGCGAAACCCTTTCGGGTGGCGAGCGACAGCGCATTTCCATTGCCCGTGCCCTGCTGAAGAATGCCCCAATCATACTTCTCGACGAAGCCACCGCAAGCCTTGACGCCGAGAACGAGACGAAAATACAAGCGGGAATTTCCGAACTGGTGCGCAACAAGACCGTTATCATCATCGCCCACCGTATGCGCACCGTCCGCAATGCCGACCACATCGTGGTGCTTAGTGGCGGTACGGTGAGCGAACAGGGCACACCCGACAAGCTGTTGGCTCGCAACGGCGAGTTCGCCCACATGGTTCGTCTGCAACAGGATAAACGGCAATGATACCTCTACACCAATCGCTCGCAAAGGATTATGGCAAACAGCAACAGCCTATGGCTTACGACGCGTATGGCGACCATGCAAATTGGACACGTTTGTCCAATAAGTTGGACAGACGAGTCCAATGAGCTGGACAAACGGGTCCAATTAGTTGGACAAACGTGTCCAATTCCATAAGTCTTAAAGGTTCCTGGCGATCGATCAGGGATAATAATAACGACTGTTTAGGGATAATAATAACAACCGGTCAAAGATAGTAATAACGACTGGTCAGAGATAATAATAACGACCGGTCAGAGATAATACAGACAACCGTTCAGAAATAGTAATAACAACAAAGATAAAACAACAATGAAAATCGTAAAGATCAACAGTAAATTCAAACAGTTGGCAGACTGGATACTCTGCCACCGTCTTGTGGTCGGTGCGTTGTTCGCAGTTATCATCGCCTTCTCGTTTGTGGGAGCGAAGCGCATCGTGATGAAAACTTCGTTCGACGACTATTTCGTGAGCGACGACCCGATGCTGCTCAAGACCAATGAATTCAAGTCTATCTTTGGCAACGACTACTATGTGGCGGTGCTGGTGAAAAACAAGGACATCTTCTCCCAACGCAGTCTGACGCTCATTCGCGAACTGAGCAACGAACTGAAAGACAGCCTGTCGTATGCCGACAAGGTAACGTCGCTCACCGATATTGAGTTTGCCGTAGGTACGAAGGAGGGTATGACTATCGAACAGATTGTCCCCGACGAGATTCCGTCTGATGCCGCTTCGCTGAATGCAATCCGGCAGAAAGTGTACAGCAAACCGTATTTGGCAAAGAAGATGGTGTCAAACGACGGCACGATGACGTGGATTATGGTGAAACTGCGGCCGTTCCCCGAAGACAGCGTGTGGAAGAAGACGAGCGACATTGCGCCTGACATGATTACGGGCAAAGAAGCGGGACACATCATCGGCAAGGCGAAATACGCCGAACTGTCGCCCAACGCTGCGGGAATGCCCTATCTGGGCTACGAGAAATTCGTTTATCTCAAAAGCGAACTGGGGCGACTGTTCCTCTTTGCCTTCATCATCTCCATCGTTGTGATGCTCATCGTAACCCGTTCGCTGCGCGGCGTTGTTGCACCACTGCTCACGTCCGTGTTCGGACTGCTCATCAGTTTCGGCATCATCGGCTGGACGGGCATCTACATCGACATGACCACGACAATGATAGCCGTGATACTGACTTTTGCCTGCTCCATCGCCTACAACATTCACCTATACAATTTCTTCAAGACGCAGTTTGTAGAAACAGGCAAGCGCAGGGAATCCATCAAGGAAGCCGTAGGCGAAACCGGTTGGGGCGTATTGCTGTCGGGACTTACCACCGCGGCTGCCATGATGACGTTCCTGTCCATGAAGATAGTACCGATGCGAGCCATCGGCATCAACACCTCGCTCTGTCTGCTTGCCGTGCTGCTCACCTGCCTGCTGCTCACACCCATCCTGTTGTCGTTCGGCAAGGACCGCAAGCCTGCCGCCGATATGTCGAAGAGTTTTGAAGGATATATCGGCAAACGATTCGAACAGTTCGGCAGTTTCGTGATACGCAACCATCGTTCCATTGTCGTTTCGTCGGTTGTGCTGACCATCTTCTGCGGTATCGGACTCTTCTCCATCGAACCGGCGTTCGACATCGAAAAGACGATGGGGCGGAAGATTCCCTACGTAAAGAAATTCCTCGACCTCTGCGAAACCGAACTCGGTTCGATTTATTCCTACGATCTTATGATTACCTTGCCGCACGACAACGACGCCAAGAAGCCGGAGAATTTGCAGAAACTCGACCGACTGGCGGAGATTGCGGGTGGCTACAAGCTGACGAAACGCCACAATTCCATCACCGACATCGTGAAGGACATGAACTGTACGCTCAACGGCAACAAGCAGCAGTTCTACCGCATTCCCGACAACGCCGATATGGTGGCGCAGTTGCTGTTGCTCTATGAGAATGCGGGCGGTACGGAGTCGGAATACTGGATGGATTACGACTACAAGCGGCTGCGGTTGCAGTTGGAGATGAAAGACTACAACTCCAATGAGGCGGAAAAGGAAATGAACGACTTGCAGGCGGAGGCGCGCAAACTCTTTCCCGGCGCACACGTCTCAGTGGTGGGCAGCATACCGCAGTTCACCGTGATGCAGCAGTATGTGGAGCGCGGGCAGATGTGGTCGATGCTGTTGTCGGTCTTGGTCATAGGCGTTATCCTCGTGCTTGTCTTCGGCAACTGGAAAGTGGGGCTCGTTGGGATGATACCGAATATTGCCCCCGCCATCATCGTGGGCGGTATGATGGGGTGGTTGGGCTATCCGCTCGATATGATGACAGCCTCGCTCATTCCGATGGTCTTGGGTATTGCCGTCGATGACACCATCCACTTCATCAACCACAGCCATGTGGCATATGACAGGTGCGGCAATTATGCAGAAGCCATCAACCGAACCTTCCGCACCGAAGGACTCGCCATCGTCATGTCCACAGTCGTCATCTCGGCTACGTTTACAGGCTTCGTCTTCTCCGATGGCACACAGATGCGCAATTGGGGCATTCTGGCTGTGGCCGGTATGATGTCGGCACTGCTGGCCGACCTCTTTCTCGCGCCAATTCTTTTCAAGTATCTCCGTGTATTCGGCAACGACAAACGTACTTCCTCTGGAACGACAAACGAACTTCCTAAGGAATGACAAACGGATTTCCCGAGGAACGACAAACGGACTTCCCGGGGAACGGCAGATGGACTTCCCGGGGAACGACAAGAGGACTTCCCATGGAACGATAAATGAATTTCCTTGATAACAACAAAACACCATAAAATATAACGATATGAAAACAAAACATTTCACATTGCTGCTGATCGCCATACTGGCGGTGTGCGGCGCGCAGGCAGCAGGGCTGTCGGGCAGAGACATCATGCAGAAAGTAAGAAACCGCGCAGACGGTGACACACGTTATGCCACCATCGAAATGACGCTCATTCAGAAGAGCGGGCATAAGCGTGTGAGGAAACTCGAATCGTGGGCAATGGACATAGGCAATGATACGAAGAAAATCATGTTCTTCACCTATCCCGGCGACGTGAAGGGTACGGGATTCCTCACTTGGGACTACGACAATACCGCCAAGGTGGACGACAAGTGGCTCTATCTTCCGGCAATGAAAAAGACGAGGCGCATCAGTGGGAAGTCGTCGAAAACCGATTACTTCATGGGCAGCGACTTTACCTACAACGATATGAGCGCCCGCAGCGTGGACGAAGAGAAGCATACGCTTCTGCGCGAAGAAATCTTGGGCGGTCAAAAATGTTGGGTGGTAGAGTCGGTACCCAACGACAAGGATGAGATTTACACACGCCGCGTCACCTGGGTTCGGCAGGACTGCCTGATGGCGGTAAAGGCGGAATACTACGACAAACTGAACAAGCTGCACCGTAGGCTCACGATTTCCAACATAAATAAAGTGCAGGGCTTCTGGACGATGCACCATATGCAGATGGAGAATGTACAGACGGGACACAAAACCATTATCCGTATGGACAATCAGAAGTTCAACATAAAGCTATCGCCTAACCTTTTCACTGTTTCCCAACTGGAGAAAGGACTCTGATATGAAACTATTTATGCTCTTGCTTGTGCCGATACTCTCGGTGCAGGCAGCGGCCCAAATCGATAATACATTGCCGGCCGATAGCGACACCGTCAGTTCGGAATGCACTCCGCAGGAAACGTTCGAAGCATCAGACGATAACGCCTTGCAGGTGCAGGTGAAAGGTTTTCTTGATACCTACCATGCCGTCAGGACGGAGGGACGTACCGACTGGATGGCTTCGCGGACTCGGGCGCGGGGAGAACTCAAACTCGAGAAAGGGGCGGCTTCGCTCTTCCTATCCCTGAACGCCACCTACAACGGAATATTGAAAGAACGCACAGGACTGGATTTGCGCGAGGCTTATCTCTCTTATGCAAAGGGCAACTTCGACCTGCGCGTCGGGCGGCAGATTGTCGTATGGGGCGTGGCGGATGCACTGCGCGTTACCGATTGCGTGTCGCCGTTCGATTATACCGAGTTTCTCGCACAAGACTACGACGACATTCGCATGCCCGTCAACGGACTGCGTGCAAAATACACAAGAGGTTCGGTCACCCTTGAAGCCGTATGCAATCCTGTGGCAGACTTCTTCGTGTTGCCGACAGACGAGCGCAATCCGTGGGCAATACGCCTGCCATCTGCTACACTACCCTATACCACCGACTTGGAAAGCGGCAAGCCGGAGAAGAAAATCAAGAATATGGAGTTTGGCGGCCGGGCAAGCGTCAATCTCAGCGGAATAGACTTCTCCGTGAGTGCCTTGCGGACGTGGAACAAGTTGCCCGCCCTTTGCCCTGCCCTGTCGGGCGATGGAAGGACGCTCCACATCAACGGACTGTACCGCCGTATGACGATGTTGGGTGCCGACTGCTCATTGCCCGTCGGTCAGTTTGTCCTCCGCGCCGAAGTCGCCAAGTACATAGGCGAGGCACAAGGAAGCGGCTTGGGGCAGAATGCCGTGCGGCGCAACACCCTCAACGCCCTTGCAGGGGTAGACTGGTATCCGGGTAACGACTGGAACATCAGCGTGCAGTATTGCCATAAATACACATCGGGCAATCTCGCAGCACTCTCCATCTATCGCAATGCCGGACTTGCCACAGCAAGACTCTCAAAGGAACTGCTGCACAACACGCTGAAACTCTCCACCTTTGCCTACATCGACGTGGCAAGCGGCGGCATCTTCAACCGCCTTTCCGCCTCCTATTCTCTCAACGACGATATAGAACTCACCGCCGGCTACGACTATTTCCATGCCAACAAAGGCAAGTTTGCCATGTATGGTAAGAACTCCGAAGCGTGGGTGAAGATGAAGTACAGTTTCTGACTCCATTTTAATACATAAAATGACTATACTCAAAATAAAAATAACATGTGAAGGTACGTAAAGAAGAAAAGTAGAATGTAGTCATAGGGTTGTAATGCTTGTTTTTCTCTAACTACATTCTAACTTTCTTTCTATCACAATTTTATATCTTTTGTAGTTATTTCGTAGATTGATATCGATGAAAAAGAAAAGTGTATCAATTGATACTGCCATTGCAGTGTAGGTATATCTGCTCCCTCACAGGTACAGGGCGTTGCAGTTCTCGACAGATGTATTTCCTGAACAAGTGTACTTCCGTGCTGTCCAATTGATAAGATAAAGCGATGATGATTGAAAGCGGATAAAGCGTAACATATCCTTTTAACTGTCCATTTACGTAGACTTCCACTTCCCCAGCGTCCTTTTCTTCGGGATGCAGGAAAGAGACTTTTATTAGTAGCTGCAGACGATAATTGAGCTTCCTCCATGTTACACTAAAAAAGCTTACAAGTTCACTCTCTGTCATTGCGATTTCACCTTTGCCTTTACAAATGATTTGCATCTTGTCGCTCCATTCAAAATAGTTGCGGTTTCTTTTTGTTTGATGGTGATTGATATTCATATCGCTCCCTCCTTTACTTTCTCCTTTTGATATTTTCTTATCAGTCTGTCCATATCCTCCGAAATCTTATTATCGGTTACCTGCGCATAGATTTGTGTGCTGGCAATAGAAGCGTGTCCCATCATCTTGGCAATGCTCTCTATGGGAATACCTGCACTCAGACTCATCGTACCGAACGTATGTCGTGCCATGTGATAGGACAATCTTTCTCTGATGCCACAAGCTCTGCCCACGATGCTTAGCTTTGCACTCATCACACTTCGGCTACAATCACAGGGAAAAATAAGGTTATCTGTCCTTGTTTCAGATTCACCTTTTTCTTTCACCGATTGCCCTCCTCCGTTTTTCTCCTGTTCAGCCTTGCAATGTTCGATAATGGCTTCGGCTATAGGATGCAGGGGAACGACAAACTCCACCTTTGTCTTCTGCCGTTCCTTACGGATGTACTTCTGTCCGCCCGCTGCCGTTTGGATATGTCCATATTGCAGATGCTCCATGTCGGCAATAGCCAAGCCGGTAAAGCAAGCGAAGATGAACATCAGCCTTGCCTGTTCTGCCTCCTTGTCGTTTACTTTCAAAGCCATGAGTTTGGCCACATCGTTCTTTTGCAGAAAGCGTATTTTTCTGTTCCGTTTTCTCGTACTTGTCATTCTCAAAGGGATTACAACGAATGAGCCTTTGGCTGACTGCACGGAACATTAACCTGCTTAGCCAACAAAGAAGCTTATTGATAGTCGATTCTCTCAGTCCGTATTTTTTAAGAAAGAAACGATATTCTTCAAACAAACCTTCCGTAATGGTGGTTACAGGTATATCCTTTTCTCCTTTATCCTTGACAAACTCGCATAACAGTTTGTCGGAATAGCAAAGGTTCTGGTACGTACTTTCTGCTTTTGACTTTCCTATGCACTCTTTGACGGATTGCAGTTCCGCCTTGCTCATGGCAAGCAGCGTTGTCGGATGGATGGTAATACCTTGCAAGCGGTTCTTGATAAGTTCCACGCTGACCACTCCGTCACTTACAAGCAAATCCCGATAAGTCTTTTCTACAAGTTCTCTGAACTCTGTTAGCTTTTTGTTTATCCTTTTGTCGGTAGTCTGTCCTTGTTTGGCGTTCCACTCTGCCGACAGGCATTCTTCGCCAGTGATAATAGCTGTGCTCTTCCCATCTATGGTGATACGGCAGAGAATGGCTGTCTTACCATCAGTCTTTGTTTTCTGTCTGTTGATGTAAAACAGTATCTTAAATGTACTCCTCATAATGGCTGTCTTTATATGGTTAAACGTAAATCTTCGGTGAAAGAAAGGAAACGGTCAAATTCCTCAAAGAGCTTTTGCGGTGTTACCTTTGCATAATGCTCGGTCATACTTACATTCGTATGTCCGAGCATCTTGCTCACCGTTTCAATCGGCACGCCCTGTTCCAAGGTGATAAGGGTGGCAAAAGTATGACGGGCGGTATGCGTGGTAAAGGGAAAAGATATACCTGCCCGTAGCCGTAAGGCTTTAAGACAGGACTGATAAGTGGGATATTTGATATGGGGAGCAGTGTTTCCCTTTCATCGCTGTGCATTTTCTCGATTAATCGAACAGCTCCCGGCAACAGTTTGATACGACAAAGCACCCCCGTCTTCTGCCTATTGAACTTCAACCACATACTGCCCTTATCATCACGGATAAGATCCTTCTTGCGTAGTTCCATCAAATCACAATAGGCTGCACCTGTATAACAGGCAAAGAGAAATACATCACGAGCCGTTTCCATTTCTTCTTCCAAGTCATCAAAGCGGAGAACCTTTAACTTCTCCAAGGCTTCCCTGTCGAGTGCTTTTGGAGCTTTCTTATCTCCTCGCTCTATATGGACTTTGTAAAACAGAAGCGTATCAGCCAGCCCCTCACGATAAGCCAGCCTGCAGACGGTCTTCAAATCTGCTGCCACTCTGAAGAATGTGCTTTGCTGATGACCGAGTTCACCGAGACAGAACGTCTGCAATTCGTAGATGAAGTTTTCAGTCAACTGTGAGAAAGCCAAGTCCAAAACATGGTATTTCTTCTGAATGAACTCCTGCAATCGTTTTCGAGTAGAATAATAGGCGGACATAGATCCTTCCTTGATGTCTATACCGATATGGCTTTCTTTCTCCTTGATGAGTATATCCAGCCTTTCGATAAGCCTGCATCGTGCCTGCACACTGCCTTGAAACAGTTCCTTTATATCGGTTGCATCAAATGGCTGTCCTTTGGCAATCAACGACTGATAGGCAGATTGAATGGAAAGCAGAAGATTTTCCAACCTCCCATTAATTTCTACCGCCTCACGGCTCTTACCGTCCATCCTGCTCTCACGTGAATTCCATAAATCAGGATTACAGGAGAGTTTACAACTGAACTGCGCAACATTCCTTCCAAGTGTGATACGTCCCATAATCGGAGCCTTGCCCGATTTATCCAAACTGCTCTTTTTAAGGTAGAGCAACACCTTCATTTTCTCTGTTTTCATACGCTTTAATATTTGTGGGTAAAGTTACCCGAATTAAAGCGTTCCTCATTTACGCAGAAAACTGCCGACCACAGCAACAGCCACACGAGTGGAAATAATTCAGTTACCGAATACTGCACCACCGTTACCTACATCAAAACAAGGTAACACTCTAGTAACTGAACTTCTACCTAAATCTGCACTTTCCTGCCTTTTACAAATAATGCAGCACCATGCAAATCAGAGCATTTCCTCCTCATTATCAGTTGGTTTGCGCCAATTCCTATATTTCTTCATTTTCATTGATTAGTTACTTTGCAATAGTCAAACCTCTACATGTTGATAAAACATTATCTACATGTAAATAATGCTACGACACCGCACGATTTAAAACGTGCAGGGCGCAGGTTGTGAACAGAAAACTCCAGAATACTGAAAGAAATGACCGTCGACTACAAACTTTTAAAAACACATGGCAGACTGCCGAAGAACAGAGAATACAGGGCCGTCACCATAGAGAACCGGACCGTGGGGCTGGAACAGCTCGGGGAAGAGATACAACGGGCAACGACGCTGACCCGCACGGACATCCTCGGAGCAGTCAGTGCCTTGAAAGACGAAATCGTGCTCCAGCTCATGTCGGGCAACGCCGTGCATCTGCCCGGACTCGGATACTTCTCGATCGCCGTGAAGGGAGACCTCTACGAGGATCCCCGCTCCCACCATCTCCGCCTGCAAAACCCCAAGATGCGCACCGTGAAGTTCCGCCCAGATACAGAAATGAAAGAGAGGCTGCGTCCTACGGTATTCAAGAACGCCACCTATACCCGGGGCACGAGCTCGGTTCCGGAGCCGGAGGAGGTCGACAAGGCGCTCCGCGAGCTGTTCGCGGAAAAACCATTCGTCACCGTCGCCGACCTGCGCCGCCACCTCAACCTCTCCCCTGCCAATTCCTACCGCATCGCTGAACGGCTGGAGAAGGAGGGGCGGATCCGCAACGGCGGCTCCTGGCGCAACAAGGTGTACATAAAAGGCGACGGCGGAAAATGACAAAAGGCGGCCCGCCCACATTGTGGACGGCCGCCTTCTGACCTATAATTGTAACAAGACTTAATCTTTGTTCTGACGCTTGCGCTCCAGATGGTCGAGTATAATCTTGCGCATACGGATGTTCTTCGGGGTCACTTCGACATACTCGTCGCCCTTGATATACTCCAGACACTCCTCCAGACTCATTTCCGTCTTGGGGATAACCCGCGCCTTCTCGTCTGATCCGGAAGCACGGACATTGGTCAGCTGCTTGGCCTTGGTGACGTTGATGACGAGGTCATTGTCGTGGACGTGTTCGCCGACGACCTGTCCGCCATAGACCTCTTCACCTGCATCGATGAAGAACTTGCCCCGATCCTGCAGCTTGTCGATGGCGTAGGCATAGGCCGTACCGTTTTCAAGGGCAATCATCGAACCGTTGGTGCGGCGGACTATCTCGCCCTTGAACGGCTGGTAGTTCTTGAAGCGGTGTGCCATGATCGCCTCGCCCTGACTGGCCGTCAGCACGTTGGTACGCAGGCCGATGATGCCGCGTGACGGAATCTCGAAGGTGATGTTCACACGGTCGCCTTCGGCATCCATGCCGAGCAGGTCGCCCTTGCGGCGTGTCACCATGTCGATCATCTTGCTTGAGAAGTCCGTCGGCACATTGATGGTCAGTTCCTCGACAGGCTCGCATTTCTGTCCGTCGATTTCCTTGTAGATGACCTGCGGCTGCCCTACCTGCAGCTCGTAGCCCTCACGGCGCATGGTCTCGACGAGGACGGAGAGGTGGAGCACACCGCGCCCGCTGACAATCCACTTGTCCATGGAGCCTTCTACAGGGCGGACACGCAGGGCAAGATTCTTCTCCAATTCCTTGTTCAGACGGTCGCTGATATGGCGCGATGTGCAGAACTTTCCCTCCTTGCCGAAGAACGGAGAGTCGTTGATGGTGAAGAGCATGCTCATAGTAGGCTCGTCCACCGCAATCGGCGGCAAAGGCTCCGGATTGTCGAAGTCGGCTATGGTATCACCGATTTCAAACTTCTCCAGACCGATTACGGCGCAGATGTCACCGGAATCCACATGGTCTGTCTTCTTGTGCCCCATTCCCTCGAAAGTGTGGAGTTCCTTGATCTTCGTGCGTTCCTGCGTACCGTCACGATGGCAGATCGTGATGTTCTGTCCGTCTTTCAAAGTCCCCCGGTGTACACGGCCTACGGCGATGCGTCCTGTATAGCTTGAATAATCCAGAGAGGTGATCAGCATCTGCGGCGTTCCCTCCAGCTGCTTCGGTGCAGGGATGGCCTCAAGGATAAGGTCGAGCAGGTATTCGATGTTGTCCGTCGGCTTCTTCCAGTCTGCCCCCATCCAGCCGTTCTTGGCCGAACCATAGACAACAGGGAAGTCCAGCTGTTCTTCCGTGGCATTGAGGTCGCACATGAGGTCGAACACCATCTCATAGACTTCTTCCGGCCGGCAGTTGGGCTTGTCAACCTTGTTGATGACAACCACCGGTTTCAGTCCGAGCTGCAAAGCCTTCTGCAGCACGAAGCGCGTCTGCGGCATCGGCCCTTCAAAAGCGTCTACCAGCAGCAGGCAGCCGTCTGCCATGTTCAGCACACGCTCTACTTCACCGCCGAAGTCGGAGTGTCCCGGCGTATCGAGAATATTGATTTTGACTCCTTTCCAGTTGATACTTACGTTCTTGCTCAGAATTGTTATCCCTCGTTCGCGCTCCAGATCGTTAGAGTCGAGAACTTCACCGCTGTTGTCCTGTCCGTCACGGAAGAGTTTACCAGCGAGCATCATCTTGTCAACCAAAGTCGTTTTGCCGTGGTCAACGTGCGCAATAACTGCGATGTTACGAATATCTTGCATTGATTTACCTTAAAAAAAGCGTTCGCTAAATTACGCTGCAAAATTACGAATAAAAAATGGAAATCGCTTGTCGTTCCAATAAAAAGTTGTAACTTTGCACAGCATTTTCGGAGAGTCCGATGCATTTGAAGTCGTAACCCGTTGTGATTAAGGCGGCTAACGACGGAAAGATGTAATTGCGAAACGTATTAATCAAAACAAAATCATGTATTTGGACAAAGCTAAGAAAGAAGAGATCTTCGCACAGTACAGTAAGGAACAGAACACGACAGATACGGGTTCTGCTGAGAGCCAGATCGCACTCTTCACTTATCGTATCAAGCACCTGACCGAGCATGTAAAGAAGCACCGCAAGGACTATGTTACTACACGCTCACTGACACAGCTCGTAGGCAAGCGTCGCGCACTGCTCGACTATCTCTACGATCGTGACGTCAACCGTTACCGTGCTATTGTCAAGGCACTGGGTCTCCGCAAGTAAGATCTGCCGACAGCAAAAATAAAAGGTAGAAGAGATGAAGCGATTTCCTTTAGGCTTCTCTCTCCTACCTTTTTATTCTATACATCATCTTGCATCCGGGGTACATTGTCATTTTCTTCAAACGTTTTTTCCTGCCACTTCCGTCACTCCTCGTAATCATATAAATTGATGATTGACAGAATGCTTACGAGGAATGAAAATGACAGCAAGAGAAAAATGAACTTATATTGTGAGAGGTGTAAAGCTTTCCCTTATAGCGGATAGGCTTTATCATCCCGGGCTCTGGATGCCCTCTTTATCTCTTTATTGCTTTCTTCCCATTGATGATATAAATCCCCTTTGGGAGATCTTTCCATGACTGATGAAGCCGGACACCTTGTAGAGAGAAGATGACATCTGAGGTTTTATCATCACTCTTTGAGCAGTCTATTCCTGCAGGTCCCAACTCGTTGACAGTATAAAAGACATGACGCATTGCAAGCGTATTCCACACATCCTGACGTTTTCCTTTCCGTTCGATATCTATGTGTACTTCGTAAGTGTGATTGGCTTCTAACTTAGATGCAGGGAAGGTGATACGTGTCTGGGGGGCATTATTTGCAGCATCACAAGGCAGGTATACGTTGTTGACAGCGCCCAAATCAATCCATCTGCTGTTTGTCAGATCGAGCAGACGATAGTAGATGGGGCCGCGATACCCATTTCTGATCCGGTATCCACTGACTCTTGAATGGACTTGCAGGCCTATCTCTTTTGTTTTGTTGAGTTCAAAGGTTGTATAGTTTGCGTCCTTACCATCCGCCAAGAAGTCAACATAATTAAATTCAATTGTACCTTCATCATTATGTGGCAGCACTTCTATCTCGAAAGGTTGCTTCATTGTAACAGGAATCAGCACGTCCGATCCATTGCGAGTGGCTCTTATAGAAAAGGTTACTTTGTAGGTTCCTACTTCCAAGGCACCGACTCTTCCGGAATTATAGTATTGTGGAAGCATATTGATGGCAAAAGAAGTGTTTCCCAGTCGCTGTGCCACAACATTTGGAGTGAGTAGAAAGCCATTGAGCTCCTCGTTTGTCGCGGTATTTCTAAGTGTCATCACCAAGTCGCCGCGCACTTCTTCTCGTCCGGGGTTGTACAGGGTGAAACTGAAAGCTGCGTAATTTCCAGAGTCAAAATAGAACGGGGCAAGCAGACTTGGCGCCTTCTCCATCACAACGATGTCCTTTGGATTATCTGTTTCGACATTCACTTCGTTGTCTGTCAGCTGTACTTGCATCTCATTGGTATGGTTGACACGTGTCCATTCCCCATGCTCCTCGGTCTGTGTATCGAGCATCTCTGAGTAAACAGGTACTAAACGATAGTTTCCATTAGGAACTCCGTCGAAGTTAAAGTTGTTTACATCGAATGACATGGAAGTAAAGATGGATGCCCAAACATGGTCTGTACCTGTTGTCTGATAGACCTTTACCAGCTTGTCACAGCCATCATACAGTGCAAGGCCTACCCTTCCTGTAAATACTCCCAGCTCGCCCTTAACGGAACTATATGTTCCTAATTTTTTAATCTCGGCAGTAAAGGTATCAGTTCTTGTCCCTTTTGTTTTGTCAATTGAAAAAGTCGTGGTTGCCCGAGCGTCTAATCCCCGTGGTATGTCTGGTAAAGGAGTGGCTTTCCCGTTGTTTGGATGGACACACAAGACCTGCATTTCATCCCAGAAAGAACCTGTTAACCCATATCCTTGAACATTCAGATAGACAGTGTTGATATCGAAATATCCATCGTATTCACCTGCCCAACCCCAGTTGATGTGAATATATCCTCGTTCATCATAGCCGTCAAAAACAAAAGCGTGGTTGCCTCCTGCAACTAAAAGAGGATACCCTTCAGATATTTCTTTCACTACCTCATTGTGGAACTCGTTTGCAGGCAGGAAGTCTTTATCAAGGAACTTCACCGTATAATCGAATGTGTGCCGAAGGGCATTGCAGGCGTATTGCAGATTAGAGTCGCTTCCTTTGTGATAGTATCTCATCCTGACAGCTTTGCCAACATCACGCATCAAGACACCGACTGCTTGTGCTGAACGGTCTGAGCGCATCTCCGCAACGGTATTCTTCATGTCATTCCACCAATAAGCTGTGCTTTTCCTTGCTTCATCTCCCGTAGTTGCTACATAGTCGATTGGGCGATTCTGGGGCCACTTATGATAGAACATTAACTGCGCGGTAGCTGTTGCAACGCATCCGGTAGGTGTTGTTTGGCTGCTGATAACCGGTGTGTATTTATTGAAAGGGTAGTATTGACTCCACTTGCAAGTGAGTAATGGCTCTACTCTCCGCTTGATCGGACCCTGTGTCTGAGGTACTTGTAGAACATTGGCGCGCACAGCTTTCACTATGCGTTCATAGTCTTTTAAGAATTGGGTGACGTAAGGTGACTGACTGTTGACATTGTCCGACTTGCAATCTCCGTAAGCAACAACTTCATTCAGCCTGTTTTCGCCTGATATGATGACGAATTTCTTATCGTCAGGATTTGTAAACAGATAATATGCAGGCTGTTCATGCGTTTCTGACAAGCGTGTCCGGGGTGTGTTGACTGCAAGTTTCGGATGGTTGATATATTTGGATGCAATCTTTAAGGCCTGTTCTTTCGTAATCGGGTTGGCGTTAACGAAAAGGATGTCTGCAAACAAAGTCAGTGCTAAAAATATCTTCTTCATTTGTCTATATCTATCAGCCGAATCTATTGATTCGTTATATTAAAATCAGTTTGTAGGAATTTGGGGGGATTAAAAAACAGGCCACGTCTGCTTCTCTTTGTGTAGATAAGTTATTCTTCCCATATTTCTTTTAATGGGGTCATTACAAATTCACGTTCCAGCATGAGCGGGTGGGGAATGATAAGGTCTGGTTCATGGGTACTTAGCTTGTCATAAAGCAGGATGTCCACGTCAATGATACGGTCGGTGTATTGTGCATTGACAGTCTTCTTTGTCCTGCCCATTTCCCGTTCTATCTCCTGTGATGTCTCGAGCAGCTGACGGGGAGCGAGCGGAGTTGAGACACATACACAGGCATTGAGGAAGCGGTTGGGGCTCTCGAATCCCCAAGGTTCCGTCTCATAAAAAGAAGACTGGCGCAGGACGGTGCCAATCTTCTTTCCGATCTGGTCTATCGCCTCACGCATGATTGCCCTTCTGTTGCCGAGGTTCGTACCGAGGGCTAAGTAAACAGTATGCATACTAATCGTCGAGAATCAACAGAGAGTCGCCGAAACAGCCGAACATATAACCGTTCTTCACCGCCTTGTCGTATGCCTCCATCACAAGCTCGTAACCTCCGAAGGCGGCGGTCTCCATCAACAGGGTAGAATAAGGGTGGTAGAAGTTGACCAGCATGGAATCGGCAAAGCCGAAATTATAAGGCGGAAAGATAAACTCATTCGTCCATCCGTCATACTCCTTCATCATTCCGTCCGTACCGACAGCCGTCTCCGTGGCTTTTACGACACTCGCACCGACGGCACAGAGATGATGTCCTGCCTGCTTGGCACCGTTTGCAATGCGACAGGCATCGGCATTGATGTGCATCTCCTCGGAATCCATCTTGTGTTTCGTCAGGTCTTCCACCTCGATGTCATGGAAAGTACCCAGGCCGCAATGCAGCGTGATGAAGGCCTTTTTGATTCCACGGATGTCCATCATCTTCATCATCTGTTCCGAGAAATGGATGTTGGTACCCGGTGCGGAGACGGCGCCCTCATTCTTCGCAAAGACCGACTGGAAATTCTCCATGTCATCAGCCGACGCATGAGCGAACTCCGCTCCCTTCTCCTTCGGACGGTTGTCAATGATGTAACGCGGCAGCGGCGCTTCTCCCAGCGCATACAGCTCGCGCTTGAACTCATCGTGCGGACAGTCGTAGAGGAACCGCAGCGTACGGCCACGGGAGGTCGTGTTGTCGATGACTTCCGCCACCATCGTTCCCGACTCATCGAAGAAGAGCTTGTTGCCGATACGGATTTTGCGTGCGGGCTCTACCAGCACGTCCCAGAGCCGCATCTCCTGGTTCAGCTCACGGAGCAGGAACACTTCGATCTTGGCATCCGTCTTCTCTTTCGTTCCATACAGGCGTGCGGGGAACACCTTGGTATCATTGAAAATAAAGGCATCACCCTCATCGAAATAATCGAGAACATCCTTGAACCGGATGAAGTCTTCTTCTTTCGGCTCACCTTTGACATCCCCTTTGAACATATCAATCCTGCCCGACTTACGGTGGAGTATCATCAGACGGCCTTCGTCCCGGCGCGTGACCGTGAAGGTCTGCGTGCTGCCGTCGCTGCGTGTGAGCACACGGTCAGAAGAATGAGGATACAGGGCTACCTGCTCTTTCGGCAGGTTGAACTTAAACTGTGAAAGCTTCATATTTCTATAACGAGGTGTTTATTGTTATGTTCTGGGGAGTTTTACATTTTCTCTATTGTCTGCTGCCGGAGCCAGCTTTCGAACCGTTCATAGCTGATGCAGTTCTCCACCTGCACGTCTCCGACACGTGTGCGACGCAATGCCGTAAGGTATGCCCCGCTGTCCAGTGCACGCCCGAAGTCGCGTGCCAGCGCCCGGATATAGGTCCCCTTGCCGCAGACAACACGGACAGTCAGCTGCATCTTCTCCGCATCAAAGTGCAGGACCTCTATCTTGTCAATGTGGATATGCTTGGGCTTCAACACCACATCCTCACCGTTCCTGCGGTAGTCGAAAGCACGTTTCCCATCCACTTTTACAGCACTGTACGTCGGGGGGATCTGCTCGATGTCACCCACAAACCGTGACAGTGTCGCGTCTATCAGTTCCCGGGTGATGTGCTCCGTCGGGAAAGTCCCGTTCACTTCATGCTCCATGTCATAGCTGGGTGTGGTCGCACCTAGCTGGAATGTCGCCGTATATTCCTTCGTGTGCGCCTGCAAGGTCTCTATCTGCTTGGTCATCCTGCCTGTTGCAAGGATGAGTACGCCTGTCGCCAGAGGATCCAATGTACCGGCATGGCCGATTTTCACTTTCCCGTCGTTCGCCTGTGTGCAAAGGTAGCGTATGTGTGCCAGAGCCTTGAAGCTCGTAATCCCATAGGGCTTGTCAATGGGGATGATCACCCCTTCTTTGAAGTTCATCAGAATGTTATTGTAGATGGGAATCAGTCAACCATGTCCAAAGACGCACCGGAGAGCAGCATCACAAGGATGACGGCACCGACGATGATGCGGTACCAGCCGAACCATTTGAAACCGTACTTTGCCAGGAAGTTCACAAACCACTTCATCGCCAGCAGGGCGACGACAAACGACACGATGCACCCTACTGCCAGCATCGCCAGGTTATGTGCCGTAGCCCATGAACCGTCCTCCTTCAGCAGGTCCAGCAGGTCCAGCAGTGTCGCGCCGGCCATTGTAGGAACCGCCAGAAAGAAAGAGAACTCCGCCGCACGCCTGCGTGTCAGTCCGTTCGCCATGCCGCCTACGATGGTCGCCATCGAACGGCTCGTGCCGGGAATGACCGACAGGCACTGGAACAGACCGATATTGAAGGCGCGCTTCTCATTCACCTCGTTCTCTTCCCGCCCTTTGTCGAAGATGTCGTCACAGAAAAGCATGAACACACCGCCTGCGACAAGCATCACGGCGACTACCCATACGGAGTCGAGCAGCCAGTCGAGCAGACCGCTCTTCTTTGCAGCCATCCCGATGACCACGGCCGGAAGCACGCCGACAAAGAGCAGCCAGTAAAACCGGACAGGATGGATCATCCTGAGGAAAGGAGACCGACAGTCAGCCGGGGCAGGTGTACGGTCAATCCGGAAGAACCGCCTCCAGTACAGGCATACCACTGAAAGGATGGCACCGAACTGGATAATGAAAGTGAAAGCATGGACAAAGGAGTCGCCCTGCGGAACCCCCATAAGATTCTGCGTAATGATCATGTGCCCCGTAGAAGACACTGGGAGGAACTCGGTCAGCCCTTCGACGATGGAGATGATGATAGTCTGTAAGAGCGTCATTCTGCCTCCGCGTCTTTAGCCTCTTTCGGCTGATAGAGTATTGCACCGATAATAGAGACAAACCCGATGAAAGTCACGACCGGAGCGACCTTGATGCGCTGTGCGCTGAAGATGCTCGGGTCAAACACGGTCTCTGTCGAGGAACCGCCGCTCATGAGGATGAACCCGATGACGACGATGAAGACCCCGACTGCCAACAGAATGAAGTTGGCTTTTCCGAAAGCTAAATTTCTTTTGTCCATATTTTCTTAGGCATGACAGGTGATGAGGGCGGCATTTTTACTTTTTCACCCTTTTACTTTTTCCTTTTTTACTTATGGTTCAGATTTTATACAGGTCGCCCGCCTTCATACGCAGGAACCTGTTTACCGACAGCCACGAGCAGAAAACGGCGATGAGCACGCCGAAGGCCACCATGACGACCGCCGTGATGACCAGTGCCTCCCACGACAGCATTTTCGTGATGTCCGGTTCATAATCGTAGAGGAAACAGACTCCGATGCCCAGCACTACAATGGCCAGCAGGGCGGAAACCAGTCCCTCCAGCACGGCACGCCGCAGAAACGGTGCACGGATGAAGTTCCAGGAAGCACCGACGAGTTTCATCGTGTGGATGGAGAAGCGGCGCGCATAGATACTCAACCGGATCGTATTGTTGATCAAAGAGAAGGAGACGACCGTCAGCAGCACGGCTATCACCAGCAGCACCAGACTGATTTTGCCCAGCGTGTGGTTTACGCTTTCTACCAGGCTCTGGGGATAAGTGATGTCACTCACACCACGATAGGTACGCAGCTCCTGGACAATATTCCGGATGGAGTCATTGTTGGCATAGTTGGCCTTCAACTGCACCTCGATCTCTCCGGTGAACGGATTTTCGCCGGCAAACTCGGCCGGATTGGCCCCCAGCTCCCGTGTACCCTCCTTCAAGGCCTGCTCCTTGCTGACGAAGTTGAGACTGTTGATATAATGCAGCGTACGCACACGCTGACAGAGTGCTGCGCTCTCCTCCGTACTCATATCGGGCTGGAGAATCATCGTGATGGTGAGATTCTCCTTTACATAAGAGCTGAGATTGCGACTGGTGAAGCCTGTCAGCACGACCATGCCAATCAGCATCAGTACCATTGCCGTACTGATACACAGCGTAACAACCTGCAGACTGTGATGACTGCGGGCTTTGTTTCTTCTTTTTGCCATTTCCGAAAAGGGTATAATACACCGAAATTGATGCAAAGATACTGCAAAATAAAAGAATGGCAAAAGATTTTATAGTTTATTTAGACTTGCCCACACATTTCCATCCTCCCATCCGACAGGTGTGGTTAATTTGTCTTATCTTTGCACACACGCCCCAAGACACGGGCCTCAAACAATTCAGAAAAATGAGCACGATCATCTACCCTTCCCCCGTTTTCGGCCCTGTCCACAGCCGCCGGCTGGGCATCTCGTTAGGCATCAATCTGATGCCTGCAGACGGAAAGATATGCACCTTCGACTGCATCTACTGTGAGTGCGGTTTCAACAAAGACCATCGGACAAAGACGCCCCACCCCTCCCGGGAGGCCGTCGCCCGCACCCTGGAAGCCAAGCTGAAAGAGATGCAGCGGCAGAACGTACACCCTGACGTGCTGACCTTTGCCGGCAACGGCGAACCGACTTCACACCCCCACTTCGCCGAAATCATCGACGACACCATCCGTCTGCGCGACGAGTACTGCCCGAAGGCCAAGATCTCCGTCCTCAGCAACTCTACCTTTATCCATCGCCCGAAGATACACGAGGCGCTGTCAAAGGTAGACAACAACATCCTGAAACTCGACACCATCGACCCGGCCTATATAAACAAGGTGGACCGTCCTGCACAGCCGTCTTACGACGTGAATCGAATCATCGCCGACATAAAGGCCTTCAAAGGACAGGCGATCGTCCAGACCATGTTCCTGAAGGGGACGACCGAGGACGGAACCGATGTCGACAACACCTCGGAGGCCTTCGTCGCTCCATGGCTTGAGGCTGTCAGGGAGATTGCCCCCCGGGAAGTCATGATCTACACCATCGACCGTGAGACTCCCGACCAGTTTCTCCGCAAGGCAGCTCCCGAAGAACTGAATGCCATCCGCGACCGTGTCATCGCATTGGGCATTCCCTGTACGGCATCCTATTGAGGAAGACCGGCTGTCCGGACCGGCAGGAACGTCCGCCTTACCGGGGATGCCTTCACACTTGCCGCCGCCGGATCTTCCGTGCCGCACCCTGCCAGATGCCGGGCACGCCTTATCCTCTCCATGCTCAGCAGAAACAGCTGACGAAATGAGGAAAGGAGGATAAAACGCTTTGTTTTGTCCTGAATTATTACCGCCCTGTTTACGCCTTGGAAGCGTGAGGACACCTCTCACCCACTGATGGAGAAGAACGATGCGGGAGAGGAGGAAACCATGTTATTTTAAAGATTGCAACCACTTATTTATCAAGTATATACACAATGGAAAGCAAGAGGTGCTTAGTTGCGTTGCAAACAAGCGTCACTTGGCAGGTTATCAGGCGTTGGTTGCAATGCTGACGGGCGTTAGTTAGAACACAGGGAGTGCCCGGTTCCTCCACAGGGTGCCGTTTCTTACATTCCTGACACGTATCATGGCACGGACAAATGAGGGCTGGGACATAAAGAAATGTAAACATATTTCTCACCATGCAATCCCCCACATACACCCTGCTGCAATCAGTACGGCCGTCCCGTGAAACTGACCGATTCCTGCGATGGGCGGGGAAGTCCCTCCCAGACATAACCTGCATGAAAGAGACGAAGAGGAAAGGAAACAGACGGAAAGGGCCGGTAAAAAGAATGGGAAGGGAGACGGTCCGCCGCCCGACAAGCCTTCACCGGGACACGTAGACCGGCCAGGCGACACCCTTGCACCCGACAAAAAAAGCCGGCCTTTCGGTCAGCTTTCTTTGACTGTTTATAAGGCATGGCTCTTATATCTTGCTGATGATTCCCTCCTCTGTCCCACGCACGAAGTCTACGATGCTGCGGATTTCGGCAGAATCGGGCACCTGCTGGTCTATCTGGATGCAGGCATCAAACACGGAGGTCTGGCCATGGAACAGCAGCCGGTAGGCATTGGCAATGTGCTTCTGCACCTTCGCCTCGACCCCGGCCGCATCGCCGATAGTAGGATTCACGCCATGGTACTCTACCGGACTTCCGCCCGCAATGATATACGGCGGAACGTCCTTGGAGAAGGTCGTACCGGCCTGTACCACCGCATACTGTCCCACACGGGTGTTCGCCTGCTCGACGACGTTCGAGGAGATGATCGCACCCGTACCGATCCGGCAGTCGCCTGCGATCTTAGCACCATAGCCGAAGACGCAATGGTCGCCGACAACAGCGTCGTGGCTGATATGCGCTCCCTCCATCAGGAAATTGTTTGAACCGAGGACGGTTTTACAGCCGCGGTGGGTGGCACGGTTGATGACAACATTCTCACGGATGACATTGTTGTCGCCCAGGACGAGTTCGCTCTTCTCGCCTACGAAGTTGAAATCCTGCGGCAGGGCGGCCAGCACAGAACCCTGGTGAACCCTGTTCCCGTTTCCCATGCGCGTACCGTTCAGAATGCTTACAAAGGGAAAGATGATGCAGTTGTCGCCGATGACGACATCGTCCTCTATGTATACGAACGGGAATATCTTGCAGCCGTCTCCGATCTTTGCTCTCGGAGAAACCTCGGCCTTTGGACTGATTACGCTACTCATAATCTTGATTTTATTAATGATGAATTACTTGGATCCGCCGCCAAGTGCATTGTAAAGGTTTACGATCGCCCGCAGCTTCGTAAACTGCTCCTTGACCTGTGAGATCTCGGCATTGAGCAGACTCTGCTGAGCGGTGATGACCTCCAGATAGGTGCTTGAGCTTTGGGCATACAGCAGCCGGGTATCGTCGACGTTCTTCTTCAGCACACCGATCTGCTGTTTCTGAAGCTGTTCCTTCTCATGCGCCGAATTGTAAGCGACCAGGGCATTGCTGACTTCCGACCCGGCTTTGAGAATACTGTTCTGCCAAGTGTTGTAAGCCTGCTTGTACTTGTCCTGCGCCACACGCAGGCCGGCCTTCAGCTGTCCGCGCATGAAGACAGGCTGTGTGAGCCTCCCCACGACACTCAGCAGCAGCTTGCCCGGGTTCACCATCCCGTTGCTGTTGGTCCAGGCCCCCGTAGGCGATATGTTCAATGCCGGATAGAAACGGCTCCGCGCCTCCTGAACGTTATAGAAGCACTGCGCCAGCGCCATCTCGTTGGCATGGACATCGGCGCGGTTGCTCAAGAGCTGTACCCCGATACCGCCGGAGAAGCTGGACGGCAGATGCTGACGGTCCAGGCTGCCGCGGGCGATGCCCTGTGCCGGTTCGCCGAGAAGCAGGCTGAGCGCATTCTCCGTCTCACGGATCTGACGGCGGATGTCGGCCGCCTGCGTCTGCACGCTGTAATAGGCCGCCTCGGCACTCTGCACGCTTGTCGAACGGGCACGGCCGTACTCCATCTGCAGCTTCATCATGTCCCACGTGTTCTTCGTCAGGCCGGACATGTCATCGACGATCTGCTGCTGACGGTCGAGCATCAGGAGCGTGTAATAGAGGTTGGCGACGTTGCAGATAAGCGTCGTCTGCACAGACACCTGATAGTCGCGCATCTGGATGAGCAGCATCTGTGCCGACTTCTTCGCCGAACGGAGCCTGCCGAAGAGATCCACATCCCAGCTGGCAGAGACAGGAAGGGTGTAAGCCTGCGTCGAGGAGGCATGCGACCCGAAATGGGAAATCGTACCTGTCGGTGCGAACACCACCGACGGCAGGAAAGCCAGCTTGGAGGTCTTGACCTGCTGCTCGGCGATGTCTATGTTCAATGCAGCGTTGAGCAGGTCGGGGTTGTTATCGAGCGCCTTCTCGATAAGAACCTGCAGCTGCGGATCAGTGAAGACACTGCGCCACGGCAGGTTGCCGAAGTCGTTGGTGCCTTCCAGCGTCGCCTTGTCGTCAACCGGGTCACGCACAATGCCGTTCACCTTCACGTCAGGACGCTCGTAAGTGCCATAGAGGCTCCTGCAGCCTGTCAGGGACAGGGCCGCAAGAGCAATGACGTATATGTTCGTTTTCATCATGATAATACCTTTCTTATTATTCCTCAACAACATAATCGGTAGCAGGTCCCTTGGAATACTGTTCGAGTTCCTTCCTAACGTTTGCATCCGCCTCATCATCGAAGACAAGCGGCTTGATGCGTTCCTGCAAATACTGGAAGATGGCGAACAGGGACGGAACTACGAAGACCTGACAGAGCGTGCCGATCAGCATACCGCCGACAGCGGCCGCACCCAGCGTCTGGTTGCCGTTATGTCCTACGCCGCTTGCAAACATCAGCGGCAGCAGCCCGACGACCATGGCCAGCGAGGTCATGAGGATAGGACGGAGACGTGCTCCGGCACCCAGGATAGCCGCATACCTGATGGCCATGCCTGTACGGCGGCGCTCAAGGGCAAACTCAACGATCAGGATGGCATTCTTCGCCAACAGACCGATCAGCATAATCAGAGAGATCTGCATGTAGATGTCGTTGTTGTGACCGAAGACCATCGTGAAGATGAAAGCACCCGCCAGACCGAACGGAATGGAGAGGATTACCGCAAGCGGCAGGAGGTAACTTTCATACTGAGCACTCAGAATCAGGTAGACGAAGACGATACACAGCACGAAGATAATTGCGGTAGAGTTCGATGACTGCTGTTCTGATTGCGTCAGACCGGAGAACTCGTAGCTGTATCCCTGCGGCAGGACCTGCCGGGCCACTTCCTCTACCGCCTGGATAGCCTGTCCCGAAGAGTAGCCGTCGGCAGGAGTCGCATTGACGGCAATTGAGGTGAAGAGGTTGAAACGGGTGATGTTGGAGGGACCGTAGACACGGTTCAGCGTACAGAACTCACTCACAGGCGCCATCCCGGAAGCTGTCCTGACATAGATATTACTCAGTCCGCTCTCGCTCATCCGGCTCTCGACCGTCCCCTGGATCATGACACGGTAGAGTTTGCCGTACGCATTGAAGTTGGAAGCATACAGACCGCCGTAGTAGCCCTGCAGGACGGAAAGGATGGCAGCGGGAGAGGTCCCGGCCTGCTTTGCCTTTGCCACATCCACGTCGACCATATACTGCGGATAATTAGGATTGTATGTCGTCAGCGCACGGCTGAACTCCGGACGCTTGTTCAGGGCGGCCAGATAATCCTGGGTCACCTTGAAGAACTTGTTGAGGTCGCCGCCCGTTCTGTCTTCCAGAGAGAAAGAAAGACCGTTTGACACGCCGTAACCCATGATCATCGGCGGTGCGAAGGCAATTACCTGCGCCCCCTTGATGCTGGCGGTCTGCTTGTAGATCATGCCCAGAATCATGTTGGAGGAGGCCGGGTCTATGAACAGCCCAGCGATTCCCGCACCTGAGAAGACAGACTTGATGCGGTCGAACACACCATATTCGCGCTCGGCGAAAGGCTTCAGTTTGATGATAAACGTAGACTGGTTGGAGCCCTGTCCGGCGAGGAAGTTGTAGCCTACGATCTGCTCGCGGCGCTCGATATACGGGTTACTTGCCAGCATCTTGTCAATCTGGTCGGTCACCTTCTGCGTCTCTTCCTGCGATGTTCCCGGTGGCATACTTACCATGGCGAACAGCGTCCCGGTATCTTCATCAGGCACGAGGCCGGTCTTGGTGAAGGTCATTGTCAGTACGAGTGCGATGATCCCGACCACCACGGACAGCCCGGTAATGAGCCGATGGCTGATCATCTTCTCTACCAATTTCTGATACTTGCGGTTGACCTTCTCGTACTGGACATTGAAGGCAGCATGGAAGCGGTCGATATGCGAGAGCTTCTTTCCCGCCTCCCTGCCGTGCGGTTTCAGGAAGATGGCACAGAGCGCAGGGGAAAGCGTCAAGGCGTTCAGGGCGGAGATGACGATAGACACCGCCATCGTCACACCGAACTCACGGTAGAACGTACCGGAAGTCCCCCCGATGAATGATACCGGGACGAACACGGCCGACATCACCAGGGTAATGGAGATGATCGCACCTGAGATCTCGTTCATCGCATCGATGGCGGCCGTCAGGGCACTCTTATAGCCCAGATCGAGCTTGGCATGGACCGCCTCGACCACCACGATGGCGTCATCGACCACGATGGCAATCGCCAAAAGCAAGGCCGAGAGCGTCAGCAGGTTGATGGAGAAGCCGAATACCCAGAGGAAGAAGAATGTACCGATCAGGGCCACCGGCACGGCAATCATAGGAATCAGCGTCGAACGGAAGTCCTGCAAGAAGACATACACGACGAAGAACACCAGCAGCAGCGTGATGAACAATGTACGGACTACCTCCGCAATAGAAGCGAAGAGGAACTCGGTAACATCCTGCTCAATCGTCACCTTCATGCCCGGCGGCATCTGCTTCTGCGCATCCGCCAGAGCCGTCTTCACGTCATCGGCAATCTGCGTGGCATTGGATCCGGCCACCTGATTGACCATACCGATCACCGCCGGACGGTTGTTGTTCTTCATTGCGACAGAATACTGCAGACCGCCCAGCTCCACCTTCGCCACATCACGCAGGTGAAGCGTCTGTCCGCTGGTATTGCTGGAGATGATGATGTTCCCGTATTCTTCAGCCGTCTTCAGCCGCCCTTTATAACGCATGGTGTACTCATACTTGAGGCTGCTCTGCTCGCCGAAGGAACCCGGGGCAGCTTCGATGTTCTGCTCGGCAAGGGCTGCGGAGATGTCGGAAGGCACCAGTCCGTACTGTTTCATCTTCTCCGGCCGCAGCCAGATGCGCATGGAGTAAGTCTTCACACCCGGCGTCTGGACATCACCGACACCACTGATACGCTTGAGCATCGGCACGATGTTGATGTTGTTGTAGTTCGTCAGGAACTCATCATCATACCGGCCGTCGTCCGTTGTCAGAGAGTACATGATCACGTTGGAACTCTGCCGCTTGGACACCGTGACACCCACACGCGTCACCTCGGCGGGCAACAGTGCCTGTGCCTGCGACACTCGGTTCTGCACGTTGACGGCTGCCATGTCCGGATCAGTCCCCTGCTTGAAGTAGACCGTGATCATGGCCGAACCATTGTTCGTGGCGGTAGACTGGATGTAGGTCATGTTCTCCACACCGTTGATGCTTTCCTCCAAAGGCGTGATGACGGAGTTCAGCACCGTCTGGGCATCGGCACCCTGATACGAAGTCATGATAGAGATCGTAGGAGGAGCAATATCCGGATACTGCTCGATAGGCAATGAAACCAATCCGATCGCACCCAGAAGTACGAAGAAGATAGATATAACCGTCGAGAGTACCGGCCGTTTGATAAAATTCGTAAATGTCATAATGCTTGGTTGTTAGTCACCTACTTGTCCTCTCCTTTCATAGCCTTCAGAAAGCCTGATGCAGAGCTCTGGTTCTCACCGAGCTTCTCGGCTTTCTTGATGGCCTCGTCATACTGTGCCGGCGTAAGAGCCTTGATCTGTGCGCCATCCTCAAGGTTAGAGATACCCTTGCTCACAATGCGATCCCCCATCTTCAAACCGCTCGTCACGATATAATTGACACCGTCATTCTGCGGATCGACGGTGATCTCGCTGTAATGCACCTTGTTGTCGCCGTCTACCTTATAAACAAAGATCTTGTTCTGCACCTGTGCAGTTGCCTCCTGCGGCACCAGCAGCGCATGGTTGTTGTTCTTGGCTATGACGATCTGGCCGCTGCCGCCGCTCTTCAGCAGATGCTCCGGGTTGGGGAAACGGGCGATGACACTCACCGTTCCGGTTGCAGCGTCAATCACGCCGCTTGTCTTGACAATGGCCCCTTCATGCCCATACGTAGAGCCATCGGCCAGCAGCAGGCTGACACCCGGGAAAGCCTTGATGGCATTGTCCAGTCCGTTGTTCCTGCGGCTCAGATTCAATATGTCAGACTCGGTCATGGAGAAGTAAACCTCCATGGAAGATGTGTTGCTGACCGTCGTCACAGGCTGGGCGGATGACGGACTGACCAGCGCGCCCTCCTTGAAGGGAAGGCTGCCGATATAACCGGATGCCGGACTCTTCACGTAGCAGAAGCCAAGGTTATCCTTCGCCGAAGCAAGCATGGCCTGTGCCTGCCGAACGCCTGCTTCCGCCTGACGCACAGCAGCATTGGCCGATGCCACACCGCTCTGTGCCTGACGGACAGCGGCCTGTGCCGTCTCGTAGGCATTCTTCGCCGTCTGCAGCTCATAGTCGCCGATTACCTTGTTGTTATAGAGGTTCTTGCTGTTGCTGTAGGTCAGACGGGAGGTAGCCGCCTGCGCACTGGCAGAGTTCAGACTGGCATTCGCCTGCACGACACTGGCCTGTGCCTGTGCGACACTGCTCTGTGCCGAGTTCACCTGCGCCTGTGCCTGACGGACTGCAGCCTGATAGGTCGCATTGTCAATGACGAAAAGCACCTGTCCGGCACGGACATATTCGCCCTCATGCACATTCAGCCTGGTGATGAATCCGCTCACTTTCGGACGCACCTCTACGTCCTGTATGCCCTTGATGGTGGCAGGATAAGTTGTCTTCAACTGTGCATTGGATGCACCGATTGTAATCACCGGGTATTCATTACTTGTCGGAAGTCCATGCTGACCGCCGCCGCAACTGGCGAGCAACGTCACTACGGCCAGCGCAAACAGTAAGATTCTGTTATTTTTCATATTCAAATAGTTGTATATTCTCTTTTCCTTTTTATCTCAACAGGCGAAAGTCTCATCCGGACATGGAGCCCTTTTGTCCTCCACCAGAACAGGCGTGTCGAAAACTATATTACCATTAGTCAGTTTCCGATTTGCAAATATACTCATTTCTATCGCAGGCCTTTGATGCCCTGTCCCATTTTTAACAATAATTGTCTATACCAATCCCAAATCCACCGCTTTTTTAGTCAATAGCGCCAGCAGCGGCTCACGTTCATTGAGCACTTGGTTGTCGAGCACGGCATCCTTCAGTGTCTGTTTCAGCACTCCCACTTCCCTACTCGGTCTGAGATGGAACATCTCCATGATCTCATTGCCATCGATGCAGGGCTGCAGCAGCCGTTTATAATCACGCTCCTTAAGATCCTTCAGCTTCTCGCGGACAACACGGAAATTGTCAAGAAAGCGTTTCTTCCTGACGGCGTTCTTGCTCGTTATGTCCGCTTCACAGAGCGTCATCAGGTCGTCTATGTCGTCGCCGGCATCGTTCATCAGCCGCCGGACGGCAGAATCCGTCACCTCTTCGTCGGCAATGACAATCGGCCGCATATGCAGGTCGACCAGCTTCTGGACATACTTCATCTTGCTGTCCATCGGCAGCTTCAGCCGCCGGAAGATGCCCGGCACCATCTTCGCTCCCACGAAGTTATGGTTATGGAAGGTCCAGCCGGCTGCCGCATCCCAACGCTTGCACTTCGCCTTTCCTATGTCGTGCAGCAGGGCGGCCCATCGCAGCCAGAGATTGTCCGTATGCCTGCAGATGTTGTCCAGCACCTCCAGCGTATGGTAAAAATTGTTCTTGTGCGCCCGTCCGTTCCTTGTCTCGACCACATCCAGCGCGACGAGTTCCGGGAGGATGAGCTGCAGAAGCCCGCAGCGGTACAGATCGACAAAGCCCTTGCTGGGTGTCGGTGTCATCATGATTTTGTTCAGTTCCTCCTCAATGCGTTCCCCGCTAACGATTCTGATCCGGCCGGCATTGCGTTCCAGGGCCTCGAAGGTTTCATCCTCAATGAGGAAATTGAGCTGTGTGGCAAAGCGCACGCACCGCATCATACGCAGCGGGTCGTCAGAAAAGGTAACGTCAGGGTCGAGCGGTGTACGGATAATGCCGTCCCAGAGGTCGTCGACACCGCCGAAAGGATCCACCAACTCGCCGAAGCGTTCCCTGTTCAGGCAGACGGCCAGCGCATTGATGGTGAAGTCGCGGCGGTTCTGGTCGTCCTCCAGCGTACCGTCCTCCACGGCAGGCTTCCGGCTGTCGTGGCTGTAGCTTTCCTTCCGCGCCCCGACAAACTCCACCTCCGCGTCCTTGTACTTCACCTGCGCCGTACCGAAATTGCGGAAGACGGACAGGTGCGCCTTCCTGCCGAGGATGCCTTTCAGCCCACTCGCCACCTGAATGCCACTGCCCACTACCACCACGTCAATATCATTCGACGGACGTTCCAGGAACAGGTCGCGCACATAACCGCCTACCACATAGCATTCAAGGCCCAGTTTGTCGGCCGCACCTGAAATATGATGGAAAATATCTTTATCTAAAAGCTGTGCCAGTTCGGCATCTGAGAGATCTCGCATAGAATAATGTTGTCTTTTATAATATAAAAAGCATTGCAAAGTTACACAAATTACTTTAGTTCTACAAATGATACGGAGAATAAGGTGAAAAACGAGCAGACCTCTACTGTATCATCAACTGCACATTTGAAGGATAATTTCATAAGATAAACAAATACAACGAAAAAAGTATATGCAGTAAACATTCCCAACCGCTTGGGAATGCGAGTTCCAAGCCTCGGGACAGCTGTTCCCAAGCAATCGGGAATGCAAGTCCCAGGCGGTCGGGAATACAGTAGCTGTTGTGTGTGGTTACGACCACACCATAACTACCATCCTGACTGCCGGGTGTCTGTTTGTGTACCCGGTCATCCTGCGACCCCGCCTTGCCGACACCCTATCGATGCCTTGCAATCACCTTTCCGTATGGGAATAGTTGTTAATTCATTCGTTTATTACAATGAAAATAAGTATTTTTGCAGTCAAATCAAGATAAGACAATGACAAGTCAACTGACAAAGACACAGCAGGAATTTCAGGACGTGCTCGCTGAATGCAGAAGCCTTTTTGCAAAGAAGCTCCACGACTATGGCGCATCATGGCGCATCCTGCGCCCGTCATCCCTCACCGACCAGCTTTTCATCAAGGCGAAACGCATCCGATCGCTGGAAATCACGGGGGAGAACCTGGTGGGAGAAGCTGTCCGTCCGGAGTTCATCGCCCTGATCAACTACAGCATCGTGGGACTTATCCAGCTGGCAAAAGGCTTTGTCGACAGCGTTGACATGAGTCCGGACGAGGCATTGACACTCTATGACAGCTATGCAAATGAAGCCTACGAGCTGATGATAAAGAAGAACCATGACTACGGCGAGGCATGGCGCGATATGCGTGTAAGCAGCTATACCGACCTTATCCTCACGAAAATAGAACGCATCAAGGAAATCGAGGACCGCGGCGGAGAGACACTCGTCAGCGAGGGTATCGATGCCAATTACATGGACATAATGAACTATGCCGTTTTCGGGGCCATCAAACTGCATGAATAAAACCAAGTCCATATCGGTAAATGTGTGCCGTGCGCTGCTGGCACTGACGTTCATCTTCTCGGGATTCGTCAAGGCAATCGACCCGCTGGGATCGCAGTACAAGATTGCAGAATACCTGGAGGCCGTACAGTTGTCGGCATACGTCCCGGACTGGGCACAGCTGATGCTGGCCGTGGGACTGTCGGCCGTAGAGTTCACGCTGGGCGTACTGCTGCTGCTCGCCATCCGCCGGCGGCTGGCAAGCAAGGTGACTCTGGCATTCATGGCAGTGATGACGGCCGTGACGCTGTGGCTCACCGTCAGCGACCCCATACAGGACTGCGGCTGCTTCGGCGATGCCATACGCCTTACGAACACACAGACGTTTCTCAAGAATGTCGTCCTGCTGTCGGCTTCTATCGTCCTGACACGATGGCCGCTGTATCAGGTGCGGTTCATCTCGAAGACCAACCAGTGGATAGCCTTCTACTTCACCATCGCCTTCATCCTCACGGCCTCCCTGCTGAGCCTCTACCACCTTCCCATCTTCGACTTCCGCCCCTATCACATCGGCCAGAACATCAAGAAGGGAATGGAGATACCGAAAGGGGCGAAGCAGACTGTCTACAAGACCACCTTCATCTGCGAGAAGAACGGCGTTACCAAGGAGTTCACGGAGGACAACTACCCTTATGACGACTCGACATGGGTATTCAAGGACACCCATCAGGAAATCCTGGAGCAGGGCTACGAGCCGCCTATCCACGACTTCTCCATCACCGACCAGCAGACCGGCGACGACCTGACAGACAGCATACTGACCCGGGACGGATATACCTTCCTGCTCATCGCCCCCGTGCTGGAACGTGCCGACGACAGTAACTTCGGCGAAATCGATGCCGTCTACGAATACGCCAAGGAGAACGGATACGGTTTCTACGGTCTCACAGCCAGTACAGACAAGGCCGTGAAGCACTGGCGGGACATCACCGGTGCGGAATATCCTTTCTATACGACGGACGGCACGACACTGAAGACCGTCATCCGCAGCAATCCGGGGCTGGTGCTGCTCTACAAGGGAACCATCATCAACAAATGGAGCCACAACGACCTGCCGCGGCAGGCGGAACTCAACGCACCGCTCTCGCTGATAGAAACCGGACGGGAACCGGAAGACAGGACATGGACGAAGATTGTACTGATCATCGTCTGCTATGTCTTCCCACTGGCCTTCCTGATTGCCGCCGACCGCATCTGGTCGTGGACAAGATGGGTACGGAAACGGGAAGAATGGCTCAGGCAGAAGGAAGACTGGCTGAAGCAGAAAGAACAGTCAAACAGATTATATCAACTCTTAAAACGTAAAAGACAAATGAGAAAGAAAATTGTAGCAGGCAACTGGAAAATGAACGAGACCCTGCAGGAGGGTGTCGCACTGGCAAAGGAAATCAACGAGTCGCTGAAGGCAGAGAAGCCGAACTGTGACGTTGTCATCTGTACGCCGTTCATCCATCTTGCAAGTGTTGCACAGGTGCTGGACAGCAGCCTCGTAGGTCTGGGTGCAGAGAACTGCGCCGACAAGGAAAAAGGTGCCTACACGGGCGAAGTGTCAGCAGCGATGGTAAAGAGCACGGGCGCACAGTACGTCATCCTCGGGCACTCGGAGCGTCGCCAGTACTACGGCGAGACAGCAGAGATTCTGAAGGAGAAGGTACGTCTGGCACTGGCCAACGGCCTGAAGGTCATCTTCTGCTGCGGCGAGACCCTCGAGGAGCGCGAGGCTGAGAAGCAGAACGAGGTGGTAAAGGCAGAGCTTGACGGTTCCGTATTCAACCTCACGGCAGAGGAGTGGAAGAGCATCATCCTCGCTTACGAACCGATCTGGGCCATCGGTACCGGCAAGACCGCCACATCCGACCAGGCGCAGGAGATGCTGGCTTACATCCGTTCAATCGTTGCCGAGAAGTACGGCAAGGAAGTGGCCGAAGAGACCTCCATCCTCTACGGCGGCAGCTGCAAGGCAAGCAACGCTCCCGAACTGTTCGCCAAGCCTGACATCGACGGCGGCCTGATCGGCGGCGCTTCGCTGAAGGCTGCTGACTTCAAGGGCATCATCGATGCTTGGAAGAAGTAACCAACAGAAACAAAAAAAAGGATTCTATTGGCCTTCTTTTGCGCCAATAGAATCCTGTTTTAACTATTACAGATAATGAAAAGACTCCTTACAATCATAATGTTCATGCTGACAGCCGTTGCGGCGGCAGATGCCCAGGGGTCGGTGACGGTGACACAGAGTGCCGAAATCGACGCACTTGTCAACGGAAAGAAAGCAGCAAAGAAAACGAACAAAGACCGGAAAAAAGTAGAGAGTCAGCGTGAGACAGCACGCCCGGCGGTCAAGCCACAGGAAACAAGGCAGCTGGCTGTACCTAAGCTCAACGACCACAAGCCGGAGATCGCACGGCCGGACAACAGCACCCTGCAGCCCCGTGAGGCTGTGAGGACAAAACTGGTAAAACGTTTAGTCAGAAGACCGCACGTCCCTGCACCGGACGAGATGGAAGACACGCGTCTTGTGACCAGACGGGTCAGGAAAGGGATAAAGAAGGTGAGGGGATTCCGTGTACAGGTCTTCAGCGGCGGCAACACACGCATAGCACATCAACAGGCGGACAAAGCCGGACAGAAAGCCAAGGAACTGTTCCCGGAGCAGCCGGTGTACGTCCATTTCTATCCTCCGCGCTGGATGTGTCTCGTAGGCAACTTCACCAGCTATGATACAGCAAGAAGAGTCATGCGGGCCATCCGCAAAGGAGGCTACCCGCACGCCAACATAATCCGCACGATGGTGACCATCAAGACTTCACAGTTTGTCGACAATTAAATACAAGTTACACCTTATATAATATAACAGCGACAGCCAGACTATGGGAACAGGCAATATATCCCGGACAAGATATGCCCGCCCAGGGGACGCTGTCAACCAGAAACAAGAATAATATGACTCCAGAAACACAATTCCGTGAAGGATTAGACGAACTGGCAGCACATTACCGAAAGGTGCTCACCCTTTTAGGAGAGAACCCTGAAAGAGAGGGATTGGAGAAGACCCCGATGCGTGTTGCCAAGGCCATGCAGGTATTGACACGCGGCTATACGCAGGATCCGCACAAAGTATTGACCGATGCGCTGTTTGAAGAAAAATACAACCAGATGGTCATTGTCAAGGACATTGACTTCTTCTCCATGTGCGAGCATCACATGCTGCCATTCTATGGCAAGGCGCACGTGGCGTACATCCCGAACGGACACATCACGGGACTGAGCAAGATCGCCCGTGTCGTGGACATCTACGCACATCGGCTGCAGGTACAGGAACGCCTGACGGAACAGGTCATGCAGTGCATCAACGACACGCTGAAGCCGCAGGGGGTGATGGTGGTCGTAGAGGCCAAGCACATGTGCATGCAGATGCGCGGTGTGGAGAAGCAGAACTCCATCACCACCACGAGCGCATACAGCGGCGTGTTCGGGTCGAGCAAGACGCGCAACGAGTTCATGGACCTGCTGCGGGGAGAGACAAAGAGAATATGACAGGGGGGCTTCGATATGGGCTTAACCAGATACAATTCACACTTAACACATCAAAGAAATGAAAAAGATTATGAATGCTGCCGCCACAGCAATATGCGTATTCGCAATGGCATGGACTGCTGTAAGCTGTTCCAGTGATGACAATCATCAGAACTCTGCTGACCAGATGCTCAAGAATATGCTCGGATCCTATGAGGGTACGCTGGGTTTCTCGTATAGTACATCAACAGTTTCCGGATGGACAACCAGCTGGAAGGTGGATGAGACGCGCATCATCACGATAGACAAGTTCCCTTATCGAACGCTGGCGAACGGCGTATCAAAGGAAGGATCGACAGGAACAGAGTCAGCGCTTCATGCCGCCTTGCTCAAGGTAAAGGACGCTCCGCTCAAGGTCGTCATTAAAGGGTTCGGGCTGTCTGACAGCAACGCCTCTCTCACCATCATACCGCAAATCAAGTTCAACGTGACAATCGATGGTGACACCTATGAAATGAAAGGCTATATCACGGACAACAAGCCCATGTTCAGCAGCCGTTACACGATGAGCAACTCAGAGATGGTCCTCGAATTCACGGTGGAGAAGCTGGTAAAGGTGAACAATGCGCATGGTACATCAGAGGTACAGAAAGACTTTGACAGGCCTGTTACCTATTATCTGAAAGCAAACAAGAAATAAGATGAAACTGATTTCATGGAATGTAAACGGACTTCGCGCCTGTGTGGGTAAGGACTTCGAGCAGCAGTTCAAGGCACTGGATGCCGACTTCTTCTGCCTGCAGGAGACCAAGATGCAGGCCGGACAGCTCGACATCAGCTTCCCAGGATATACGTCATACTGGAACTACGCTGACAAGAAAGGCTATTCCGGCACGGCCATCTTCACGAAACACAAGCCGCTGGACGTGACCTATGGCATCGGCATGGACGAGCACGACCACGAGGGACGTGTGATCACGCTGGAGATGGACGACTTCTATCTCGTAACGGTCTACACACCGAACTCTCAGGACGGGCTCCGCAGACTGGACTACCGAATGAAATGGGAGAAAGATTTCCAGGATTATCTCCACTGGCTCGATGAGAAGAAACCCGTCGTGGTGTGCGGTGACATGAACGTGGCCCATGAGGAGATCGACATCAAGAATCCGAAGACGAACCGCAGGAACGCCGGTTTCACCGATGAGGAACGTGAAAAGATGACCCAGCTGCTGGACAGCGGTTTCATCGACACCTTCCGTACGCTCTATCCGGAGCAGGTAACCTACTCCTGGTGGTCGTACCGTTTTCGTGCGAGAGAGCGGAACACAGGCTGGCGTATTGACTATTTCCTCATTTCCGAACGTCTGCGAGACCGTCTCGAAGATGCGAAGATCCACACGGAAATCATGGGAAGCGACCACTGTCCGGTAGAAGTTGACTTGAAATAAAGACTTCTTCGTATGCGTGCCCAGATCAAGACATTACTTCTGATGGCTGCTGTACTGGCAGCCATCGTCGTCTATGCTGTTATCCCTGCGGAGATAACATTGGGCAGCTATACGATCCGGAAGATAACACTTGCTCACCTCTCCCGCCTGCACATTGAACAGACAAGACAGAAGAGGCGGGCTGTGAAAAAGACACGTCGGAACCAGACTGTCCTTTTCATCGGAGATTCCATGGTAGAGGGACTGTCACGCCGAATGGGCGATTATGCCGGTGAGAACGGACACAGGCTCTTCACCGTCATCTGGTACAGTTCATCCACCGAAAGCTGGGGGACGACACATACACTGGAGCATTACATAGCCCGATACAGGCCGACGTATGTTCTCATCTGTCTGGGAAGCAATGAACTCTTCGTCAACGACCTTGCCAGCCGGGCGCAATATGTACGCAACATCGTGAAGAAGCTGGACAGCATACCCTTTGTCTGGATAAGCCCTTCTGACTGGAACGGCGACACAGGCATCAATGATGTCATACAGGAGAATGTCGGTACAGGACGTTTCTTCGATAGCCGTAATCTCAAGCTCAAACGTGGCAGAGACCATTACCACCCGACATGGGCGGCCGCAGCCTACTGGATGGACACGGCGGCCAGGTTCATTTCCAGCCAACAGTGTGCTGCTCCCTTACAGTTGAACAGGCCCAACACCCACCATAAGGCGACCCGTACGAAGCTCCTGCAACCTTCCTTCGAAGGTTTTAAATGAGACGAAGACAGCTAAAAACGAGACTGACTCATGGCAAAAATAACACAGCTGACAACCACCTTGCTTGATTTCTTGTCCACACAAGACAAGAGCTGGTCGCTGTGTACGCTGGCGTTCATGGCATCCTTCCTCGTGTTCTTTGCCATTTATATCGGACTGAACCGCTACCGTCAACCGTGGACAAAGGCATACGTCATCGCATTCAGCCTCTTCTTTTCCTACAAAGCCAATGGGATACTGATGCTCATGCTCCCCATAACGGCAATCTCCTCATGGTATCTTACCCGCTTCATGATGCGACTGAAACGTGGGAAGATACGGAGGTCAGGACTTGCCATCGTCATACTGGCGGAACTCACTCCCCTGCTCTATTACAAGTACACGAACTTCACGCTCGAAATACTCCATGAAATCCTGCACAGCAACTTCTCTCCGGAGAAGATGCTGCTGCCCGTAGGAATCTCCTTCTTCACCTTTCAGGCCATCAGCTATACGGTCGATGTCTACAAGGGACGTTACCCCAAGACCGCAGAACTGACCGACTATGCCTTCTATCTCACCTTTTTCCCGCTCCTCATCGCCGGTCCCATCACCCGTGCCGAAGTGCTGCTTCCACAAGTCGGAAGACCGAGAGAGGACATCGACAGCGGACTTGTATATAAGGGGCTGTGGCTTATCATCTGCGGAATGGTCAAGAAGGCACTCATTGCCGATTACATTGCACAATACAACAACATCGTGTTTGACGCTCCGGCCGTACAGAGCGGCTTCGGAGACCTGATGGGCGTGCTGGGCTTTTCGGTACAGATCTACTGTGATTTTTCCGGATACAGCGACCTTGCCATCGGTGTCGCAGCCCTCATGGGGTACGAACTGAAAGACAACTTCAACTTCCCTTACCAGAGTCTGAACCTCACCGAGTTCTGGCATCGCTGGCACATCTCCCTCTCCACATGGTTCCGCGACTATCTGTACATTCCTCTGGGAGGCAACCGGAAAGGAGCATTGCGCACCTATCTCAACAGTTTCCTGGCCATGATTGTCGCCGGCTTGTGGCACGGGGCATCGTGGATGTTCGTCGCATGGGGCGTGCTTCACGGTATCGGTCTGGTCGTCCATAAGCTGTGCAAGAACAACGGACTGGACCGCATTCCCGATAATACGGCAGTAAAGGCCATCAGCTGGTGCCTCACCTTCGGCTATGTCACCTTTGCATGGATTTTCTTCCGTTCACCCGACATGGCGACAGCCACGACCCTGATGACAAACATCCTCCAGACGACAAGCCTTTCCGATGCCTATATCTTCCTCATGGAATACCCGCTGTGGATCATCGTCGTCCTCATCAGCCTGGAGCTTCACAGCATCCGCGGCAACGATTACAGCTGGCTGCAGGACCGCTTCGTCCATGCTCCATGGCTCGTAAAACTGGGTATATTCGCCCTGGTGCTGCAGCTGGCCATCAACTTCAGCCAGCACAGCATACAACCTTTCATCTACACGCAGTTCTGATACCGGAGACAGGACGGCAGACGGATATTCCATCGCCAGACACCGACATCCACTTTCTTCGCTGAAGGGCATGATGCCCCAAATCGAATATTCCCCGACAGGCTTCGCTCAGCCTGCCGGGGTTCGGTTTTTATAGAGGATTTTACAATCCGGCTTGACAGAGCAAACCTAAAGTGCAACTCTGAAGCCGCATCTCCCGATGCAGAGACAACAGATCTAATCCCTTTAACTTTATTGCATTGAAAAAACCAATACATCTCCTGGACGGGACTGGACGCCGCCGAATGCCCGCCAAGGCAAAAGCATGCGACAGTCCATGGTGTCCGCAGGAGGGAAACCACTACTGGAGCAGTTCCGCATAGTGCTTGAGATTCACTTTCTCCATTCTCCCGTCAGGATGGGTCACCATCATGTAATTGAACCGTACATGTCCCTCGGCATAAGCCACGACCCCCACGCTTCCATCACGAAGGTTCAGTGTGAGATAGCCGTTACGCTTCCCATTCTCATAGTTACAGTTCCATTTCTCCTTTCCATTTGGATAGTAAGAGGTCACATGCCCGTCAAGCACCGTGTTGGCATCGTTCCCCAGATCGAGGAAAGCATAGCCTCCTTCGAGCCGCTTCTGACCGTCTGGATAAAAGTCCTGAAAGATGTCACGCTCCTGTCCCTTGTAAGTTTCTTTCGCCAGAAGACGGTAATAAGCCGCCGCATCACGGTCGGCCACTACTTTCTTCTGCTGATTGTAGAATATCGTATCACGAGATACCACCACTGTTGTAACGCCTTCACGCGCAAAAGATGTTGCAGAAACCAAGCACACCAGTGCTAACAAAAGTAATTTTCTCATTGTTGTATAGGTCTTTAATTATCGTTTTGACACCGCAAAATTAGTGCTTAGAAATGACACCGCCAAATAAAAACAAGAGTATTTTCCGATTATTTTTCATGCGTTTTCAGTTGTAATTTACGGTCGAAGAAAATATCAAAACGTAAACAAAACCAAGCAGATTAGTTCAGGAAAAGAAGCAGACTATACAAAATTCAAGAATACAAGACCTCCTCCCTGTCTATCTGTCACATGATTGACCTATATCAATTCTGTGTGTAAACAACCGGAACGACAGTGTTGCATTTTGTCACGAAGACACTACCGGAAGCAGAAGATGAACGGCAGATTGTATCTGCAGGCAACGGGCCGGCCGTGCAGCATAGCCGGTTTCCAGCCATGTATCGACCGCAGGGCAGCGGCGACAGCACGGTTCAAAACGACATTGCCTACCGTCAAGAAGACCATATCCTTCAGCGATCCATCCACATCGACGACAAAGGACACGATCACCTTCCCCCTGGGTGTCGATTCCCGGTGGTTGTCACTATAAAAGAGATTCTGTCCGACAGCCTCAGAAATATTCCCCTCAAACCGGGGCATTGTCTCTGGGAAAACCGAGTCGGCGGGAAGAGCCGCATATACCGCCTCATCGGGGAGGTGCGCTGTGCCGGCGGCAGGAAGCGGCTGTCGCAGCCATCTCCTGAAATTCCTTGAGAAAAGCACATCTATCACCTCACTGCTCACCAAAGAATACGTGCCCCCGACACTGTCCGTACCGAGATCAAAGCGCACGTACGCTCCCTCCAAGGCAAACTGGCCGGGCAGATGTTCCCAGTCGACAGTATCGGTGAGAGGGGCATTCGACGTCGTGTCAAGTACCTCACAGAACTGATAACGTATGCCGGCATTCCTCCAGAGACGTTCCTGATTGAACACATCTCTCTGTGTCAGGATCTTCTGATGGATAAGGTCAAAGGTGAAGTACAGGTGTCTGGAGGCAATGACCGACTGCTCTCCCCGTTCTTCCAGACAGGCGAGGAAAGAGATGTACCGCCCCGGCTCCAGCCAGAGACAATGCAGCTTCATGTCGCAATACCGGCGGACGGACGCTCTGTCATCCTTCATCGTCCGAATCTCCTTGCCCCTCCTCAGCTGGAAATTCCGCCATCCTTCCCTATAACCGGCGGACGGCTGTCCAAAGAAGAAAGCCGTAAGACAATGCTGCAGCTCCGGCAATACCGATCCATTCAGTCCTTCCGGCCATTCCATGTCCATGGAGACACTGGTCAGCGTGTCGCCTTTCTCATACAGATGGCAGGACACCTCATAGAGCATGGCGTCGCGGGAAGCGACAGTCATCGATGTCTGTGCCGTTGCAGCAAGGCCTACGGCCAGAGAGAGAAGCAAGGGGAAAAGTCTGCCGATCATCATTTCATAAAAGGTTGTCTGTCGTTTCCGCTGTACTTTATTTCTTCCTCGTAAAGGAGTCGTCGAGTTGCATCTCGCCCGTGAAGCGGATGGACTCTCTTCCGCTGGGGCTCACGATGAGCGAGGCCGCAGCATTGTCGAACACCTCCAATACGATCTGAAAAATCTCGTATTCATCGCGTGTCGTCATGACGACACGCCGCCCGTCCTTGATCAGTTCTTCCTTATAGTCGGTCAGCGGTTCCAGGAGATGCATGCCCCCGCCCGAACCATAAGGTATCTGGTACGCCCGGCCGATGTACGGAAGGGAAAGACCGACTGAATCGCCGCTCACCTCGATGCACCAGTCTTCCGCCATATAGACGGAAGGGCCGCGCATGGGATACATCCGGTCTACGAAGACACGGTAGCGGCGTTCTCCCAGATGCGCTTTCACAGCGGCCGTCCGCAGGTGCGCCATCTGCTCCTTGGAGACAGGGTTCCCCTCTGAGTCATAATAAGCCGTAGCACAGCCTGCCAGCAGGGCGGCTGCCGAAAGAGACAAAATCAAATGTTTCATCATTTACCTCGCTTTCTTTTAATGTTCCTGCTGTCCTCTCCCTCAAAGCAGGCGTGTACAGAAGCAGAGAAGCCGGCTGCGGGGAGACAGCATGCCTTATTCTATCTTCTCGATCTTCGGCGCCTCCATCTTTTCTATGGCGGGAGCCGACTGCCGGGCAGGCTGCTCCGCAGGAGAAGTCACATCGGGAGCAGGCACCGGAACCGGAGCCTCGCTATGGCCGTCACCGGTCTTCGCCCCCGCCGCTTTCTCTTCCGCCGGCCGGGCATCTTTCCCCTTTCCTCCATCGCCGGCTTTCGCCTCATCCGTCATCATGTCCTGTTTCGAAGCCTTCATCTTCGGCCAGAGATAATCACCCACAATGTCTATTGTGTCCCTGTCGGCATCGTGCTGGAGCTCTTCTTCCTGCGCATCGTCAGCCAACGGCGCATCATCTTCAGCCACAATGAAATTGTAGGCCAGTCCCAGGAGAACAAGGACAATCAGACCCAGAAGCACCTTAAAGGTGAGGGTACCGGTAAATCTATGCTGTATATGCTGCTTCAACATCGTCTTGCTGTATAATTATTCTGTTCATGGGAAGTCCTGTTTATGCTCCCGGAAGAAACACAATCCTATATGTTCTCCTTCCCCCTGCAAATTTAGATAAAAATCCCGAATTATAAGCCAATTGGAATAAAAAACCAAAATGAATGCCTCCGAATACTCCTTTCCTGATATTTGAAAAGGTCTGAATTCTTCAAGACCAGCATGCTGTGTAGAAGCCGTGGAAAGAGGGGGGGCAGCTTTATGAAACGGCAGATCCGGACAACTGCTTCCGCACAGAAGTTCACCCAATGGACTCTCTTCGACTTTTTTTGACGTACATAAGAAAGACCTTGTCAATCAGTATGGATGACGGTCTCGATGGAATACGTGACCGTTTTATATCGTTGTGAATAACTCCAGTTGTTTATGAGGAGTTACAACCTCAACCCTCTCCTGTAAATCAAAATTGAAGACCATGGCTTCGACCATAGAGTGCCTGTTCTCAATTTTCCCACCGTTATGGTAGAAATGTTCTTTCGTCACGACATTGAAACGCTGCCAGAGACGTTTTATCATCTCATTGGGCCGGTAATCATTGTGATGCCAGGTAGAAAGAATAAACTTCGCACGGGTCTGTGACAAAGCATCGAAAACTTCCTCTTCGTCTTTCTCCGTCCATCCATTGTAATAGTCTACATATCGACCATAATATGGCGGGTCGCAATAAATAATATCGTTTTCACCAGCCTGTGCTATGGTTTCAAGGAAGGAAACATTATTGAAACTCCACGCTTTCTTGTTGATGACCTGAGCGACACTTCCTATTTGATTGCAGATTTTCGTTATATATGCAGGTGCAAATCGTCCAGGTTTTTTACAAAAGGGTATATTCCAATCGCCGCGTCTGTTGAAACGCATCATTCCGTTAAACCCTGCCCGAGACAAAAAAACAAAGTCATAAGGACTATGATCCTGATTGAACCTGTCACGAACAAGCCGGTAATACGCATATCCATCTTCGTCTGCCATCTCTAAGAGTTTGCTTTCACGCTCAAGATATGCACGCATAGTATAAGGCGTTATCTTTCCACTTTGAACCTGCTGATAAAAGTTTATTATGTGTGGATTGGTGTCACCTACGATATGAGTACCATTAACAGGCGAATTGAAGCCTACAACACCCGTGCCGAAAAAAGGTTCTATCCAACGTGCATTAAGTGAAATTCCCGATGTCAGAATCAGGTCATTAATCCATGGGAGCAATTTGGTCTTAATACCCTGCGATTTTATAGGAGGAATGATGACTGGCATATTTATTTTTTCAATTCGGTAAGTATTTTATGCTCTTTTTCCAGATATTCCCGGTAAGTCTCAAGATTATTATAATGAGGTTTTCCTATGCCGGCTTTAGTTGCATCTGCTGCATTATAGAAATTCATCCAATAATGGTCAAACACCTTTTCTCCGAGTGTAGCAAAGGTGCCTTCTCCCTTCGTAAGTTTATCAATCTCTATGACCCCTCCGATATTCCTCGTGTTTCCACTGCCCGGTCTGTCACATGCAATTTTCCATTTGGGCTGGACAAAGAAAATAAAATGCTCAATAACCGATTTTATGGCATTCAGTTCGTTTATGCTATATACTTTCAGTTCATCCTCAGTACTGACACCTTGCTTATAAAGTATCCCCAGTACAAGATGACATTTATACGCACCATACGGATAATCCGTGTTCTTTTTCACTTTGCGATTACGGAAATATCCCCAATATGAACCTAACGTTAATCCATTCACCTTCATTTCGTCCCGATAGTAGTTTGATTTAAAGTCGACAGCAAACAGATTACCTTCCTCATCCTTAAAGGTCAAGTCTAAATAAAAGTTTTGTGCAGACGGAAATTCCAAAGTAAGACCATTGCGTCTGGCAAAAAGGACCAGTTTCGGAATGAGTATGATTTCTATAATTTTGGATACGGCCTTTGTGTCATTGGTAATCCCATAAATATTTTCATCGACATCTATAAAACCTTTTACGATCCAATCATTGTCTTTCGTCTCTAATAATGACTTATACGATTTTACTTCTTCGGTTAGAAGTTTTTAAAATTCTCTTTGTCCATATTTAATTTCCGTCAACGAAAGATGCCAAGTAGCTCGTATTTCTTTATAAGATATTTCAAAATCTCATATAGTGTAGCTTTTTGCATCCTCATAATTTCTGATAATCAGGTACTCATAATGCCATTATTCAACTTTACAAAGAATAGGAGAGGTGTGCAGAAACAATATGCTTTGCAGATCAGTGCCTGCGGACAACACGTTATTCCAACTGCCAGCAGATTTTCCTTTACTGGAATAACGCACCGTATCATTCTCTCAAGAGTTGATTTCTTCGCAAAGATAAGCATTTAAAAGCAGAACCTAACGGAAAGAGGATGAAAATTGCCGGTTCACCCGATGATGTCTACCCCCGACCGGCCAGAGGGACGAATGGGAATGGGATTCCCAACCGGTCGGGAATCCCATTCCCAGCCGTTGGGAGCAGGATTCCCGGCCGTTGGGAACGACAGTCCCAGTGCCGGGATCAGCGACGACAGGCAGGAGCAGCCTGTCCCGGCTGCCCAGCCTCCGGACAGCCGGTGCGCCGGCTATTCCTTGATGCGGATGAACGCATTGGCAAGGATGGCTGTCAGACCACCCGTCGTGATACCGCTCGAAAAGATGTTCTTGATAATATCGGGCATCTTGTCGAGGATGCCGGGCACTAACTCTACGCTCAGACCCATGGCAAAGCTGATGGCCATCACCAGAACCGCCTTGCGTGTAATTTCCGTGGCGGAGATGATGCGGATGCCCGCTGCTGCGACCGTACCGAACATCAGCAGCGTCGCTCCGCCCAGCACCGCATCGGGGATGAGGGAGAAGAGCTGGCCGACGACCGGGAAGAGCCCCAGCAGCACCAAAGCTCCGGCGATGAAGTAGCCTACATAGCGGCTGGCGACGCCTGTGAGCTGGATCATACCGTTGTTCTGGGCGAAGATGGAGTTAGGGAAGCTGTTGAAGACGGCAGCCAGAAAGGAGTTGAAGCCGTCGGCAAGGACACCTCCCTGCGCTCTCTTCAGGAAGACGGGTCCCTCGACCGGCTCGCCCGAGATCAGCGAATTGGCGGTGATGTCGCCGAAAGCCTCAACCGCCGTGACGAGATAGATCAGCCCCAGGCCGATGATAGACCCCGTGTCGAAGTGCAGGCCGTACTTGAAAGGCACAGGGATGTTCAGGTTTCCCGCACCGCTGATGCGTGAGAAATCAATCATGCCGAGCGCATAGGCCGTCACGCAGCCTATCAGCAGCCCCAGCACGATGGAGCCCATGCGCAGGAAGCGGTTGGACGAACGGTTGAAGAAGATGATGCTCACCAGTACCAGTAATGCCAGCCCCAGGTTCTGCAACGACCCGAAAGTCCCGCCGTCCACCGCCGACTGGCCGCCGCCGCAGGAGGTGATGCCGGCCTTGATCAGGCACATACCGATGAGCGAGACGACGATGCCCGATACCAGCGGCGTGATGATCTTACGGGTGTAAGGCAGCAGACGGCTCACGACCATCTCGACGACCGATGCCACCATGCAGGCACCGAAGATGTAGCTGAGCCCCAGTCCGACATCCATCTTGCCGCCGACGATACCGAGCAGACCTGCACCGATGATCGGGCTGATGAACGAGAAGGACGTCCCCTGGATGCAGAGCAGCCCCGTCCCGACCGGCCCGAACCTGCGGCACTGGACGAATGTGGCCAGCCCCGACACGAAGAGCGACATCGACACGAGGAAGCCGGTCGTCTCCAGGTCGAACTTCAAGGCAGAGCTGATGATGAGCGGAGGGGTAATGATGGCGACGAAGATCGCCAGCAGATGCTGCAAGGCGGCAAACAGTGTCTCACGGAGAGGCGGACGGTCGTTCAGACCATAGATGAGTTCCTTGGACTTTTCCATTCTTTTACTTTTTAAATGCTATATATAATAAGGTGTACCATGCTTCAGGAAGCGGGAGGGGCTGGCCTGCCGCTTCAACGGCCGACGGCCTGCCGCCCCGGAGGCAGACGGATTCATCCAGCAAAGGCAGCGGGCATGGAATCCGCCGAAACAAAAAAGGCAGGCATGAAAGCCCACCTTGGTTTTATTCTTCTCGCAGTTTTATCTCACAATTGTCAAGCGACTCGATGATCGCCAGGCTCTCGCAGCGCACACCGGCCGCCTCTATCACCTCGCGGCCGTGCTGGAACGCTTTCTCGATGATGAAGCCCATCCCCACCAGTTCGGCCCCGGCCTGCCGGCAGAGGTCGATGATGCCCTTCGCCGCATTTCCATAGGCAAGGAAGTCGTCGACGAACAGCACCTTGTCGCCCTTGCCCAGATACTCCTTGGAGATGACGACGTGGTATTCCCGCTGCTTGGTGAACGAAAATACCGTCGTCGAAAGCATATCGCCCATCGTCGAGGGCTTCTTTTTCTTGGCGAAGACCACAGGCAGGTCGAGCAGGAAGCCCATCATGATGGCCGGTGCGATGCCGCTTGCCTCAATGGTGATGATCTTGTTGATTTCGGTCGAAGCATAACGGCGGATGAACTCCACACAGACCTGCTTCATCAGGTTAGGATCCATCTGGTGATTGATGAACTTGTCTACTTTCAGGATACCGTTCGGGTAACACTTTCCATCCTTGAGGATACGGTCGCGTAATGCTTTCATTGTGCAATGAATCGTTAGTCGGTTTTGAGAATTAATTGCCTGCAAAAGTACTAAAAAGATTAAATATAACGAAAAATACCTGTGTTTTTCTGTTTCCCCGATAATGGAGTTCCTGCTGTGGATAGCAGGTACCCGGCACCATCGCAACTAAGCCTTACTTGACGTGCAAGTAAGGCTTACTTCACGGCTTATCAAGGCTTGGTTGAGAAGCAATCAAGCAACAATTATTACACGATCTTGCAACATGCTGACTACCTGATGTTTGTACCTGCGCCTTCAACGATTCATTTTTCAGTCCCACTTCTCCATGAGATGAGCAGCTAAAACGCCACTACCACGGTAGTGGAAATAGACTTCTTCTTCAATGCTGCCACAATATCTTTGGCAGTTTCCAAGTCCGTTTCGATCGGAATCGTCCGCTGCGCACTTTTAAGAATATTGTTGAGTGAATTACCCGTGAGCGCATTACTGTTGCCGGAAAGCGAGTTGACAATGTTCACAACCGCAGACTTCTGCTGCTTGCGGGGCACGGTAATCAACTTGATATTATAGCGAGGCTGCGGTTCATCAGCTGGAGGAGCCGGTTTTTCTTCCTGCTCATGCGAATCGACTGGCGGAGGAGCAGGCTTCTCTTCCTCACCCTTCAGATCAGGATTCGTTTCCTTTCCCTGCTTGTCAACTGGTTTGGAGACTGGCTCCCCATGCTGGTCATGCGGTTCAGATGGCCAGAGAATTGGCGGTTGAACCACTGGAACAGGCTCACCCTCTTTTATCTCTACAAGCTGGTTGTTAAAGATCTCGATCAGCTTGGAGATGCCCATTGGCATGTCAGCCGCAGTCACGCAAAGATTGACGTCAATACATCGCTTGCTCTTGAACTCCTCCTTGGTAACATCCGTCATTGCAGCAGAGTCGCCTGGAGCAGAATACTTGGCCTTGAGTTCCACCTTGTCATCCTGCATGCTGCTCTCCGTCACCGTTGCCTGAAAGGTCAAGTTAACCTGTTCTATCTGCAGGTAGGGAACGGGCACGATGCAGATGAGTGGCATGATGAGACGGTTTACCTGTCCACCACTCTCGAAGTAGAAGGTCACGGTGACAGGCTCAAGATTTTCAGAGTGGCCGGGCTTCTTTCTGAACACCACCCCGTAGAGATATTCAAGGGTAGCTCGGGCAGCCTCTTCCTGTGCATTTACACAGGCTGAAAGAGGTCCGCCGATGATGCGATTGAAATCAAGTTCGCTCAGCGAAGAATTCTGCTGGCTTTGTTTGGGGTTATTTAATTCAGGCATATTCTTTCTGTTTTAGAGATTCTTGGAATTGATTCTTACGGGTTATCCGCTGGTTCGTCAGCCTTCCGTATGCGCATACCGTTGCTGCCTGCTATCTGCAACAGACGCGACATGCCATTTGAAGGGGCTGCGGCAACCGCCTTGATGTTCACACGTATGTTGTTGCGCACATCGTTTTTTTCCTGGCGTGACTCGGCAAGCAGGTGATTGGAGGGTGAGAAACGCACCTTTAATCCTTTCAGCTGATGGGTGTTCGAAGACATGATACTTACGAAGAAAGAAAGATCCGCCTGACTGATTTGCAGGAAAGGAAAGGGCACCAGTACCAAGAGGGGCACACGGAGCGTGTGGTTTTTCCCATCCTGCTGAAACGAGAAACTGACCATTACGGGTTCAGAACCATTGTCAGTAGCATGGAAGGCAGTGCGCTCAATGAGGTCAAGCGACTTTTCCAAAGTCCCATGTTGCGCCTCGATGCAGTCGGTAAGCGTCTTGCACATGATGTCAGAGAGCCACATGACATCTCTATACGTCTTCTTCTGGGGGTTGCTTTTCTGTCCGTCACTCATTTCTTCCTACGTGATTTGGTTCTTCGTTTAAGATTCTTCTGCACTGCTCCTGCCTTCCCTTCCCGATCACATCGGGTTTGAAATCTTCATCTTCTAAGCGTTTTTTCCGCTACTAACCCTTTTCCTCATCCGGCTTCCAGTCACTGGATGTGGGACGCCTAATAATGCGAGGGTCGACAGGTCTATCTACGTCAACAGTCCTATCTGCGTCAACAGTCCTATCTGGGTCAGCAGGTCTTCCTTCCGTTCCTAAACGTACAACATCTGCCCTTCTCACAGCTTCAGTACAATCTAGCATGGAGCGTTTTACAGGTATGCGCCACTCTTCGCTGGGACGAATAAAAGAACTGTTCTCTTCTCTGTTGGGACGAGCCACAGGACGGTCTTCCACTCTGCCGGGGCGGACATAAGAACTGCTTCCTTCTGCGTTGGGGCGAGCCACAGGACGGTCTTCCACTCTGCTGGGACGAACTACAGGACGATCTCCCACTCTGCTGGGGCGGACATAAGAACTGCTTCCTTCTGCGTTGGGGCGAGCCACAGGACGGTCTTCCACTCTGCTGGGGCGGACATAAGAACTGCTCCCTTCTGCGCTGGGACGAGTCACAGGACGGTCTTCCACTCTGCTGGGACGAACTACAGGACGATCTCCTACTCTGCTGGGGCGGACATAAGAACTGCTCCCTTCTGCGCTGGGACGAGTCACAGGACGGTCTTCCACTCTGCTGGGACGAACTACAGGACGATCTCCCACTCTGCCGGGGCGGACATAAGAACTGCTCCCTTCTGCGCTGGGACGTGCTACAGGACGTATATTGTCTATACTAGGGCGAACTATAGGTCTACTAGGTCTACGGCCGTATTCTATATCTATAGAGGAATCCGACGGCTTAGGATGCCCGTCCTGGGGCAGTCTGCCTGGCCGAGGTCGAAATATAGGATCGGTTGGATTTAAAAGGTCAGGAGCATTACGGCGCCGTTCATTGTCAAGCACATACCCTACAAAGTCGGTATAAGCGGTATCAATATAGCCGTTTTTCCGATACCCCTTGGGCAAATCCTTGTTGTTGAGTTCGCCGTATGTGTACCAGCCATTATACCGTTTGCCGAAGTTTGCAAGGTCTTCCTTGAGAATACGCTGTCCGTCAGTAGAATTAATGTCATTGGGATAGATACGCTGTGCCGTCCTGAGGGCAAGCAGCAGATGGTTGCGCAGCCAGTCATGCCTGTTGCTGCCACGGAGTGTTTCCTGCCGATCAATGTTCCACTGTATGCTTTGTTCTGGGTCGAAAGTGCACTCCGGATGTGGTTTCTTCCTGTTGGTCTCAGGCAGTGCAAACGGATTCCGGGGGTCAGGACGGTTCTCACGGATGCGCTTTTCCTGCGCTTCTTTTCTCCACCGTTCTTTCTCTTCCTTCAGCTTTTGTTCTCTTATCCGTTCCTCCTCTGACTGTTCTTTATGCAGCCTGACCGCCTGTACGAGCGCAGCAATCTTGTCGTGGCGCTTTTTTTCAGCCTCTTTACGGCGTTTTCTTTCGCGTTCCCTTTCTTCTTCAATGCGTTTCTGTTCCTCGCAATCTGCAGCTATGATAGCACGTTGCCGATCCGCTTCCCAACGCATCTCATCCACTTCTTCAGCTGTCAAAGTCTCCTGTATGATGAGATTGTTGCCAAAGAAATCAAGCATTTTTGCCATACCCGACGGCATATCGCTGGTTGCAGCACGGATGCTGATACCCATTTTGCTCTGCATCGAAATAGACTTTTCATCCTCTTCCGTGCGTTTATACCCTTCTGACGCATACTTCGCTTCCATCTTCTCGCTGTCGCATGCCGTGATGTCGGCCGTAAAAGAGAGGTCAACATAGTTGATGCGCATATACGGAATGGGGACAATGGTCATGAGCGGCACCGTCATGAGCATGGGAACTCCCTCCATGATGAAGGAGAAAGTAACAGTTACAGGCTCTCTACCCTCGATATCAAGACTTGAATCGGTCATCGTAAAACCACGGATGAAATCCATTGTGGTCTGCGCGGCCTCAGCCTGCGCATGTACGCATGCAGCCAATGGTCCGCCGATGATGCTTCCGAAGGGGATGGAATTGAGGGCGCTCACGACCTTACTGCCTGCATTTATATTAGTTCCATCTTGCATAATGTTACGGAATTATCGTTGGAATGAACTTGCCTTCTTGAGGTTCTGTTGTGCCTCTTCGACGTTTTTCAGTATCTCCATCGCACGCTTTGACTCGTTACGGTTGATGTTCAGCACGAGGTGGCAGTGTGGACAATGCAGTCCGCTTGCCGAAAGCAATTCAGTGATGGAAGTAGAAATGAATGTTCCACATTTAGGACAGTTGAGCCCCGGGGTTTTCTGCTGATTATTTGTCATAGCTATAGGTTTTGATATTATTCTTGGTTTTTATTCTTTGATATCACCTTTATGCTGCTGTCTGTTGCCTGCAGCAATCCACGCATGCCATCAGGCAACTGGACTGGTTCGAGCTTTACATGTACCTTGATGTTTGTCATCTTCTGTTCCAATCTCCTAGCTTTTGGCATTTCTGTCGGTACAGGTCGCTTGAGCCTGACGCAGACTCCGGGGGCAATTATCCTTCTCCGCAGTATTTCCTTTTCCAGCGTTGCTGACATTTTCGCCTCCGGAACACTTCTCAGCTGATCCCTGAACACCGGATAACGCTCCAGAAAAAGGTGCCGTTCTTTCTCGTTTACATCGGTTTTGATGTCAACCTGTGCCTCAATGTCAAACGTAGCTTCCGCAACACGCAGCACAGGAAGCGGCAACAACGACAGCTTGGGTATGGAGACAATCTGCTGCAGCCCGTCAGAATCGGTCATTTCAAAGTCAACCATCTTGAGCCTTTCATGTCCATCTCCTATTTTCGAGGGTACCAGTGCATAGTTACGCAGCACCTTCAGATAGTCTTCGGCAGCCTTCTGGTCGGCAGCAACAGTTGACTGGATCATTCCCGTCAGCATATCAGCCAACGTCATCTCCATCGAATCTCCCCCCTTGCCACCTGCAAGGTCTTCAGGACGTATCTCTTGGGTATTGGTAATGTCATTGTCCATAATGCATTGTCAGAGTTTATGATTCAGACTTCTTTATACTTTCCTGCGGTGAGACCGTCAATGAGACACTGTGGACAGCATGCCCGGGCAGCAATGCCAGACGGTCAGCATCGACAATGACATCCATCGACTGAATGCCGTCTTCCGGCGATTTCCCCTGCAGTTCACCGTCAGAAGCGATAGCGAAGCGGAAGGTTATCTCCATGTCGCCAATAGTCACGGCAGGCAGATTCAGCTGATTCATGACACCCGCATCGGCATATTGCTCAGCGAGTGATTCTGTGAGGAGGTTAGCCTCATGCTGCGCCGACAGTACGTCGCGCAGCACTGAGGCTATTACGTCTTGTAATTTCGTCATGTTGAAATTATTTTTATGATACAAATACTATGCGTTGCAGTTTTCCCGCAGTGATTTTGTAGACTCCTTTTTCGCTGAACACAAGCAGCATGTTGTCACCGCTCTGCAGCAAAACAGGAGTTTTCGCGCCATTAAGCTGAACGCACTTCACCGCCGTCGGCTGGCAAGCTCCCTGTTCGTCACGATAGTTTACCGATATGGCAGCATACCCGTTGGTAAGCGACACCTGTTCTGCCGACACCTGAAGAACGCCATTGGGGTCGATGACTTCCGCCGACTCATTGAGTACATCTAACAGTTTGTCGATTCCACGAGGCATATCCCCTTCGCTTGCAGTGATGGTCACGTCCATCGTTGTTTCCACACTGTAGCGCGAGTCACGGGTTGCACCAGAGTCTTTCTTTGACGAATAGCTCGCCGACAAAGTTGCCGCAGGACTTGACCTGTTCTCCGTTTCAGGTTGTTTGGCACTCTTCCCTGCCGTCTCCCCCTTCCCTGCTGAAGGCTTCTGTGCTCCTCCACCAGAAGAAGACGGCTTGGCAGGCTTGTCACTGCTGCCCAATCTGAAAGTGGTATTGACAGGTGTTCCGCCGCTTCCTACCGAAGCCACGACCGACGAGACTGCATCCACCTTGGCCTTGAACGTGTAGTTCATGGACGTTATGGAGAGGCGTGGCACCGGCATCAGCGTGAGCAGCGGTACCCGCATCTTCACCTGTTTACCGTCGCGGACGAAGTTCATCGTGACATAGGCTATCTGTCCCTGTCCGTCCTCGTCCACTTTTATGCCTTCTTCACGGATGTAACCGAGCGTCTCCTTCGCCAGGTCACGCTGTGCCTTGATAGCTGCACGCAGCGGATTGCCAATGAGCTTATCGAACGACAGCTTGTCAAGCAGGTTCAGGGAATCTTCCACGAAAGCCTTGTCAATCTGCACTTCGTTCAACTCCTTCATCTGTTCAGCCAGGGACGGTTGGCTTGCGCCGCCCTTTTCGCCCTTTCCGACAGTGTCCTTGACACCCTCAAGAATACTCTTGCCTTCCTCAACAACTCCGCCTTTTTCCTCTTTCGGGGACTCGGCATCGTTCTTGTCTTTGTCCCCGGTGTTGCCGTCTTTACGATCAGCTTCACCGCCAGCATCTTTATTGGTGTCCTTATCTTTACCACTGTCTGTGCCTCTCAGATCCTTAACCTTGTTTTCAACAGTCTCCTTGACTGTATCTATAATGCCTTCAAGGAAGCCACCACCCTCTTTTCCGGATGCGCCTTGTGCGGCATCTCCATCCGTTTTCGGGGCTTGCTCCGCAGGCGGAGAGTTGTTGGCAAGATTTTCATCTTTGCTTTTATTATTGTCATCTGGCATAGTCAACTGTTATTTAATTACTTTGATGACCAGCTTTCTCTCGCCGGCCTTTGCACAATAATCTCCCTCTTCATTGAACTTGCAGAGTAATCCAGCGTCGTCAGCAGCCTTCTCACATTTTTTGTCTGTAACTTCACTGCCCAACTTGGAGCCCTTATATTCATACAGGCGAATGTCCTCGGGCATGTAATATCCCTCCTTATTCTTGTAAGAAATATAGGTGCTTCCGCCGCCACCCAGACTGACTACCTGGTCAGAGGCGCGCATTTCACCCTTTGTGTCCGTAGAGTCAATAGAGCTACTGAGTACTTCCAGCACCTTCGACATTCCGGCAGGCATGTCGTCCTGTCCGGCTTTGACGTTCACGTCCATCGTATATTCCACGCTGTATTTGGAATCACGCGTTGCCGTGGAGTCTTTCTTGCTTGATATGCTGGTGCTCAATTCCACGCTGCCACTTGCTACGAGTAGGTTGAATCCCGCCTTTACCTTCGTCCCCATTTCAAATCCGAAGGACTTATGTTCGGTTTTTGAAGTGGATGCTGCCGCAGAGATGCGTGCCTTGAAAGCAATGTCAATCTCGCGTATGGTAAGGTAAGGAATCGGAACTATCGTCAGCAATGGCAGGCACAGAGTTGCCGAACGCCCGTCTTTGCGGTATTCGAAACTCACGTAAATCGCCTTCTTTCCACCGCCCTCTGCGTCAGTCAGCCCCACATCCCTGATAAACTCCCAGGATGCTTGTGCCGCCTTAGCCTGCGCATCAATGCAGGCTTTGAGCGGACTTCCTATGAGCGTACCGAAAGGCAACGACTGCAGCGCATTGGTAGCGACTTGAGAAGGAGTCGTGTCAATGGATGCCATAACCTTGGAAAGATTTAGAAATTAATAATTCGATGATTCTGTCCGAAAGGCATGCTGTTAAGACTGGGCCGGAGCAGCAGGTGTGGGTGCTTTCTGTTCGAGTACCCTTACATTTATCTTCTGTACACCACACTCGATTACATAAGCATTATCTCTCGGTGTAAACTCAAATTCCATGGTCTTGTCCATGTCGTTTTTGGTGGCGCTGGCAGCATCCTTACATTTTATCTGGGTGGAATCATAGAGTCCCGCAGGTGTCTTATACTGGGCAATCACCTTTGCTTTCGCATCCTTCGCCACATAGAACGTGGTGTCGTTTACGGTCAGCTCGCCGTCGGGTGAGCAGAGGTCCATCGCGGCACCGAGCAATTCAAGAATCTTTGCCATACCCGCAGGCATGGACTCCTGACCGGCATGTACAGCAACGTCAATCGTAGCCTCAACACTGAACGATGAGTCCTTCGTACTCTTGGAATCGTACTTGGACGAATAGGATGTGGTCAGGCTGGTTGTCCTTCTCGAACGCCACCCGTTCTTTCTGTCCTTCTTGTAGTCTCGTTTATACTCTGAGGAGTATTCACTCGTATCAGAAGTGTTTTCAACACCGTTTACCGTGGCTTTGAAATTGATGTCAATAGAGTTGATTGCAATGTACGGAATAGGCAGAATCGTCAGCAGAGGAACGCTGATAGTCACCTTCCGCCCATTCTGTACAAAGTTAAAGTACACGTAGATAGCTTCTTTCGTACCGTCTTGCGTTTCGTTCAGACCTACCTCTTGGATGAAATTCACCGTAGTCTGCGCTGCTTGTGCTTGTGCCAGGATACAGGCATTCAGCGGACCACCAATTAAGTTGTCGAAAGGAAGTCCTTGCAACGTTCGGATAGTTTTACCAGTTACTCCCATAGTGTTAAGTTTTTAGTCAGGTTCTTTGAATGGACAGATTGACAGGATAGAACCTGTATAAATCCTGCCACGTCCGGTTAGTTATTCAGCTATATAAATCACTGTGGCCTTCGTTTTAAAAACAAACGCAAAATCTATGTCGCAAATATAGGAAATAAAAAAATAACTTCCAAATAATCAGACAAAAAAATCCATTTTCTTTTAAAAAAATCATACAAAGGAAAACTGCACAGAGGGGAACGCTTGCCGTAGCAAGGGCTGTGGGGCGGGAAGCAGGCTTGGTCATATTGGTTGCCAATCCCGGGGTTTCTCTAAAAAATTCTACAGTCCTCCGATGACGGAAAACCCAACGAAGCATCGGGAGCTATGCGCTCCTTGGCCATAATAATATTGTGTAGAAAACAACGGATGCCAGACAGCATTGCAACCAAAGCCCTACTTGAAATACAAGTAAGCCTTACTTCACACGCAACCAAGCCTTACTTACGATGCAATCAAGCACAGACAATTGCACAGCTCTGCAATCAACAGACAACCTGACCTTTGCACATTTTGCAGGAAACGGCCTTTTTCTCCTGCATCCCTGGTGCAGGCCAGAAAGAATCATGCAGGCCTACTTACTGCAGACAAAGCTTCTTTATTATGAAAATATTTATTACTTTTGCAGCCGTTTGCCGGAAGGGGAATGACAGCCCGGACCGGTCTTTTATTCATTCATTATATGTACAAACCAACATTTCAAAAGCGCAGCGTTCTGAAGTTCAAACACTTCTCCAACCACGGCTACTCGCTCTTCGCCGTCCTCGGCAAAGAGGTGCTGATTGGCGTACTGAGCGTCGCTACTCTGCAGCATGCCACCGCCAAAGGCATCAGTATCGAGGCCGACAAGGCCGAGACCGACTCGACTGCCGGCCGGAACGTGATGCTACAGGAAGTGAACGTGACGGGAACGCGCGCACCGCTGACAGTCAGTCAGCAGGCGAGAATGGTAACTGTACTGAGCCGTGAGGACATCCAGGCGGCGCCGGTACAAAGTGTAAACGATCTGCTGAAATATGCCGCCGGAGTCGATGTCAGGCAGAAAGGTCCTCTGGGAGCCTTGACCGATGTAAGCATCCGCGGCGGCAACTCCGAGCAGATCACCGTCCTCCTCAACGGCATCAACATCTGTGATGCACAGACTGGGCACAACGCCTTTGACTTCCCCATCGACATCAGCGAGATCGAACGCATCGAAGTTCTCGAAGGCCCGGCAGCCCGCGTTTACGGCACATCTTCTTTACTGGGTGCCATCAACATCGTAACCCGGACACCGGAAAAGACAAGCCTTTCCGCCCATGCAGAGAGCGGTTCCTACGGCTACTTCAGTGCCGCCATACGGGGAAACATCGCATCCGCCAACCAGTGGAACAACCAGCTGTCGGCCTCCTGCACCCGCAGCGACGGCTATCTCCGCAGCAAGGCCAGCCGTCTCAATGCCGATTACCGCACGGCAAAAGCCTTCTACCAGGGCAACTACACGGATGAGGACATAACCGTGAGATGGCACGCCGGACTGAGCGCAAAGGACTTCGGAGCCAACACGTTCTATTCTTCACGGTATGACGACCAGTTTGAACATACCTTCAAGACCTTCACCGCCCTGCAGGCCGAAAACCTCCGCGGACGCTTCCACATCCGGCCGGCCATCTACTGGAACCGCAGCATGGACCGCTTCGAGCTTTTCCGTGATGCGCCTGACAAATATCCGTTCAACTATCACCGTACGGATATTTACGGTGTCAATCTCAATGCTTATTTCGACTGGACACTCGGACGGACGGCTGTGGGTGCGGAACTCCGCAATGAAGACCTCGTCAGCGGCAACCTCGGCGAACCGCTCTCCCGGCCGAAACACATCCACGGGACAGACCGTGACTACACCGTAGGACTGAACCGGACAAACATCCAGTTCATCCTTGAGCACAACGTCATCCTCGACCGTTTCACGCTTTCCGCCGGTCTGACTGCCGTCAGAAACAGCCAGGCGGATATGTCCATGCGTGTCTATCCGGGCATCGATGCGAGTTACCGTATCGGGAAAGCATGGAAGCTGTATGCCTCCTACAATGCGTCGCTCCGCATGCCTTCTGTCACCGAGCTGTTCTATTCCGTCGGCGGCTACAAGGCCGACAAGCACCTCCGGCCGGAGGAACTATCGGCAATCGAAACCGGTATGAGATACGAAGAGAAGGGTGTCGCAGCAAAGGCAAGCCTCTACTGGAACCATCACCGGAACCTCATCGACTGGATCACGGACGGGACGAAGGATGCCGACGGGGCCTTGATATGGAAAAGCGTGAACTTCGGAACAATCAACGATTTCGGTACAGAGGTCTCACTCGACTTTGACTTCCGGCAGATCTTCCCTGCCCAGCGGTTCTTCAAAAAGCTGGGGATGGCCTACAGCTACATCAGCCAGGACAAAGCGGAAGAGAAAGGGAAAGTGAGCAAATACACTTTAGAGTATCTGAAGCACAAGCTGGTCGGTACGCTCCAGCTGAACCTCTGGCGCAGCCTCGACCTCGGCATCAATTATCGCTTCCAGCACCGCATGGGAAGTTATATTGACAAGAACAACCAAGAGCACGATTACAGGAGCTATGGTGTCGCAGATGCGAGGATGAGCTGGAACGCCGGAAAGTGGACCGCATACGTTGAAGCCGACAATCTCTTCGGAACACATTATGTCGATTACGGCAACGTACCACAGCCCGGCACGTGGATTGTCGCCGGTTTCAGCATCCACCTGTAAGCCGTTGTCTTACACCGGTTCCGTTCACAGGAATGATTCGTGAACGGACGTGTGTCCCCACATCATCACAGCCTGTCATCCGTTTACCGGGGCGACAGGCTGTACGCTGTCAGGAAAAACCGGACACGGCAGCACCATCCCGCACATCGGCTGCTCTGCACCTGAAAAGACCCTCCGGCACCAGCAGGACGGATTCTGTTCTATGACCGGGAAAGCAAGAAAGAGGCTTCCGCCTCCTTCCATAAAGACAACCCCAGCATAATCACTAAAAAACGATTACTAATATTTATATATGTTAATTATTGGATGTATGCTGCGTAATTCTTCCTTATGAAATGTTATATTTGCAGCACAAAACCTAAAAAGGAGTTGCTGTTTCCGATGAACATCATGGTACATCTCCTCTTACCTAAGCAAAGAACAGACAAATGAGAGAGTATCAGCAGAGGGGGTATCAGGCATAGAACCTATACCGCAGACCACGCCTTGGCAGGTTTCACCTAAATCGAATAAGATTATCAACAAACATAAATTACGAATGAGAAAAGGAAAGATTCTACCAGTAAGTGTTTTCCTATCTTGCTGCTGTCTGAATGCTTTTGCCAGCGACCATGCCGGTCTGTCCGGCAACTTTGGCAAGAACGTTATTGCCGCAGCTGTAAAGGCGAATGCCTCAAAGATTCAGGGGACACAGCAGTCGGATGGTGATGTAAAGGTCACCGGAACCATCGTTGACAACACGGGCGAGCCGGTCATCGGCGCAACGGTCCGTGTCAAGGACACGCAGAACGGCACGACAACCGACCTCGACGGTAAGTTCGCACTCACGGCGCACAAGGGTGCGACACTTGTCATCAGCTATATCGGAATGAACACCGAGGAAGTGAAAGTCACCGGCAATGCTCCACTGACGGTTACGCTGAAAGCCGAGGCACACCAGATTGAAGAGGTCGTGGTAACGGCTCTGGGTATCAAACGATCGGAAAAGGCGTTGAGCTACAACGTACAGAAAGTAGGCGGTGAGAGCCTTACAACGGTCAAGAACCCCAACTTCATGAACTCTCTCTCCGGCAAGGTGGCCGGTGTGAACATCAACGCCTCTTCTGCCGGCATGGGTGGTGCTGCCCGCGTCGTGATGCGCGGTCCGAAGTCCATTACCCGCAGCAACCAAGCGTTGTACGTCATCGACGGTGTGCCGGTGAACAACACTTCACAGGGTGAAATCAGCGGCGGCGCATTCAGTTCGCAGCCGGGTTCGGAAGGCATTGCCGACATCAACCCCGAGGACATCGAGTCGATCAGCGTCCTCAGCGGTCCTGCCGCTGCAGCCCTCTACGGTTCGGCTGCCGCACAGGGTGTCATCATGATCACCACCAAGAAAGGCAAGGAAGGCAAGGTGAGCGTGACGGTCAGCAACAGCACACAGTTTGCCAACCCGTTTGTGATGCCGGAGTTCCAGAACTCCTACATCAACCGTGCCGGCGAGGTGAAGTCGTGGGGTGCCAAGACACCGTCGGCCTATGGGAACTATGACCCCAAGGACTTCTTCAATACCGGTACGAACGTACAAAACAACGTATCGCTGACTGCCGGTACCGACAAGAACCAGACCTACATCTCTCTGGGGACAACCAATGCAAGAGGTATCATCCCCAACAACAAGTACGACCGTTACAACTTTGCGTTCCGCAATACGACAACGTTCCTGAACGACCGGATGACGCTCGACTTCAGCTTCAACTACATTAAAGAGCACGATACGAACCTGACGGCTCAGGGCCAGTACTTCAACCCGCTGACAGCTGTCTACCTGTTCCCACGCGGTGAGAGCTTCGATGCCATCCGCACATTCGAAATCTACGATGAGTCGAGAGGCATCAATGTGCAGAACTGGAACTTCGGCGACGCATTGAGCATGCAGAATCCTTACTGGGTGGCAAAGCGCATGGTACGCTCCAACAACCGCAGCCGCTACATGGTCAGCGCAAGCCTGAAGTACAAGATTTTCGACTGGATGGATGTAGTGGGCCGCCTGCGCTGGGATGATGCCAACACGAAGCAGGAGGACAAGCGTCATGCTTCTACCACGAACCTCTTTGCCCACTCAAAATACGGTTTCTACGGATATGACAAGGTAAACGACCGTTCCCTTTACGGCGACTTGATGTTCAACATCAACAAGACACTGGACGACTTCTCCGTATCAGCCAACCTCGGTGGTTCGTTCTCTCGCATCAAGTACAATGTAACCGGTTTCCAAGGCGGTCTGAAAGCTCCGTCCAACCTGTTCACACCGAACGCCATCGACTACGGTACGGCTACGGCAGACAACCGTCCTATTTATACTGACAATGCCCACAAGATCAACTCCCTCTTTGCCAACGTCGAACTGGGCTGGCGCAGCATGCTGTTCATGACCCTCACCGGTCGTAACGACTGGGATTCGGCGCTGGACGGTACCGACAACGTGTCCTTCTTCTATCCGTCAGTAGGTATGTCCGCCGTCATCTCGCAGATGGCGAAGCTCCCGTCATGGATCAGCTACATGAAGGTGCGCGGCTCATGGGCATCGGTGGGTTCTGCCATCTCGCCCAACATCACCTCACCGTGGCGTTACGTCTACAACCCGGCATCCGGCACTTACAGCACCGTTACCTACAAGTTCCCGAAGAACTTCCGTCCTGAGCGTACCAACTCGTGGGAGGCCGGTCTGACGACGCGTTTCTTCAACAACGCTCTGACCCTGGATGTCACGCTCTATCAGTCGAACACCAAGAACCAGACATTCCTCCGTCCTATCACCGGCGGACAGGGATTCACTTCCGAGTATGTACAGACCGGTAACGTGCGGAACCGCGGTATCGAACTGTCACTGGGCTACAACCACACATGGGGCGACTTCGCATGGAGCAGCAGCTTCACTTACAGTGCCAACCGCAACAAGATCGTCGAGCTGCTCAACGACCCGAACGAAGTCATCAACCAGGGCGGTCTGAACGGTGCGAACATCATCCTGAAAAAGGGCGGCACGATGGGAGATGTCTACATGACAAGCGACTTCAAGCGTGATGCCGAAGGCAACATCGCTGTCAAGGACGGCAATGTATCACAGGTGAATCTTCCCAATCCATCCTACCGTGGATCCGTACTGCCGAAGGGCAACATCGGTTTCTCCAACGACTTCTCATGGAAAGGCTTTAACCTCGGTTTCGTTGTCACGGCACGTTTCGGCGGTATCGTCATGTCGCAGACACAGGCGCTGATGGATGCCTACGGCGTTTCCAAGGCTTCTGCAGAGGCACGCGACAAGGGTGGCATAGCCGTCAACAAGGGTCTGGTTTCAGCCGAGAAGTACTACTCTGTAGTCGGTGGTGACAACCCCATCTGGTCCGAATACATCTACAGTGCAACCAACGCACGTCTCCAGGAGGCCCACCTCGCTTATACTTTCCCACGCCGAATGCTTTCCGGCATGGAGCTGACGCTCGGTCTGACAGCCAACAACCTGTTCATGATCTACAACAAGGCACCGTTCGACCCGGAGGCAACAGCATCGACAGGAACCTATTACCAGGGCTTCGACTACCTCATGCAGCCGAGTCTCCGCACGCTTGGTTTCAACGTAAAACTGAAGTTCTAACTATCACACTGATTTAATCAATTCGAAATGAAAAAGAACAATATATACAGAGCTGTCACTGCCTGCACCTTTGCGAGTGCGGTACTATTCTCAATGCCGTCCTGTACGGATGGCTTCCACGAGGCCAACCGCCCGGGGACAGGAGCCTCTGCAGAGGATCTGAACCGTGACAACTACATGACATCCTCGTTCATCGTTCAGATGGAGAACGAAGCTTTTCCTGAGCAGGAAAACACCTACCAGATGAACCAGGACCTCATCGGCAACTACCTGGGCCGCTACATGACCTATGCCAACAACGGCTTTGCCGAGAAGAACTTCGCCCGCCTGAATGCTCCCAACGGATGGGTGCGCTATCCGTTCAAGGACTCCATGCCCAAGACGGTATCGGCCTTCAAGGAGATTGCACGCGTCACCAACGGGCAGGGACTGAACTATGCCTGGGCACTGATTCTCCGCGCACAGTCGTTCATGCGGCTCACGGATATGTACGGCCCGATTCCCATCGGGGCTGATCCCAACGACGGCAACGCCTACTCTTCACAGGAGGATGTCTACAAGAGTCTGATTGCCGATCTCAATAAAGCAACCGGAATCATCAGCCCGCTGGTGGCTGCCAACCCCGACCTTACCGTCTCTGCAGAGCATGACAAGGTCTATCAGGGCAAGTTTGCCAAGTGGCTGAAGTATGCCAATTCGCTGAAACTCCGCATTGCCATCCGCATCCGCTTCGTTGCTCCTGCACTGGCAAAGCAGCTGGGCGAACAGGCCGTACAGGATGGGGTCATCACGAACAATGAGGACAACTGCACCATCGCTTACACACCCAACGGACAGTACAAGACCTCCGTCGAGTGGGGCGACAGCCGTGCCTGTGCCGACCTTGAATGCTATCTTGCAGGTTATAACGACCCACGTCTTGCCAAGTTCTTCAAGCCGACCGAGGATGTAGGTCCGCGTACCATCATCGGTTGCCGGGCCGCTGCCAAAATCGGAAACAAAGCCACAGCCGACAAAGCCTACTCTGCCGCCAATATCAACCAGAACAGCGAAGGCGTATGGCTCACCGCTTCCGAGATGGCCTTCTGCCGTGCGGAAGGTGCGCTGGCTGGCTGGAGCAACATGGGCGGGACAGCACAGTCGCTCTACGAAGAGGGCGTAAGACTTTCCTTCGAGCAGTGGGGTGCAGGCGATGCGACAAGCTATCTGGCCGACAACACGTCCACCGAAGCCGATTATGTCGACCCCATCAGCGAATACGGCGGCAATGTCAGTGCCGTAAGCAACATCACCATCAAGTGGGACGATGCGGCTACCGATGACCAGAAGCTGGAGCGGCTTGCCACACAGAAGTGGATCGCCATGTTCCCGAACGGGCAGGAAGGCTGGTGTGAAATCCGTCGTACAGGCTATCCGAAGGTGTTCCCTCTGGCACAGCCGACCGACTACAGCATCCAGGTTGCCAACCGCATCCCCTTCGACATAGACGAGGCTACCAACAACAAGGACAACTACCTCAAGGCCGTACAGCTGCTGAACGGAGCAGACGACTACGCTACCAAGATGTGGTGGCAGCGCAGATAAAACATCATTCATCAACAAACACTCGATAGAAAATGAAGAATATAATCAAGATATTCCTGCTTTCTGCCTGCGCTGCAACGGCTTTCACAGCCTGCAGCGACTGGACAGAGACAGAGACAAAGAACGGAGCCGACCTCACCCACTCCAACAAGTCCGAGGCGTATTACGCACAGCTCCGCAACTACAAGAAGACCGACCATGCCGTAGCTTTCGGCTGGTTCGGCAACTGGACAGGAACTGGCGTGACGTATGAGAACTCCTTGGCAGGCCTTCCTGACAGCACCGACTTCGTTTCTCTGTGGGGCAACTGGAAGAACCCGACCGAGGCCATGCTCAACGACCTGCGGTTCGTGCAGCAGACCAAGGGCACGAAGGTGCTCATTTCCTGCCTTGTCTTCGACATCGGCGACCAGATCACCCCGACACAGACGGACAAGTCCATCTCCTGGAAGGAATGGCGGCACAAGTTCTGGGGATGGGGCGACGACGAGGCTTCACAGATCGCCGCTACCGAGAAGTATGCCAATGCCATCTGCGACACGATCGACAAGTACGGCTACGACGGCTTCGACCTCGATGCCGAGCCAGACTATGCACAGCCTTTCGCTACAGACAAAGAGCTGTGGGTCAACCCCAAAGTCATGGAGGCTTTCGTAAAGACCATGTCCAAGCGCATCGGCCCGAAGTCGGGTACAGGACGTATGTTCGTCGTCGACGGACAGCCTGAAAGAATCCCGGCAGAGTATGGCAACGACCTCAACTACTTCATCCTCCAGGCCTATGCAAGCTCAAGCAACTACGGCCTGAACGAACGTTTCGCCGTACAGGCAGACCACTTCAAGGATCATCTTACACCGGCACAGGTGGCCAGGAAGATCATCGTATGCGAGAACTTTGAAAGTTCTGCCGGCACAGGCGGCGCCAGGTTCACCCTGGACAACGGTACGGTCGTTCCCTCCCTGTGGGGTATGGCTTACTGGCGACCCACCTATGACGGCGTGTCCTACAGCAAAGGCGGCGTCGGCACCTACCACATGGAATACGAATACAACGTTTCCGGACAGACCGGCAACTATCCGTTCCTGCGCAAGGCCATCCAGATCATGAACCCATCTATCCATTAATCAAGACTATCAAATGATGAAATACAACATTTCAAAGCACGTCATGGGAGGGCTCGCAGCAGCCTCCCTGATGCTGCTGGCAGCCTGCAACAATGCGGAATACTCTCCACTTTCCAACCAGGCTTACATCGCACAGACCAATACCAACGGCAACTCCAACGAAAAGGTGACCATCGGCAACACCGCCGTAACCACCACTGTGAATGTACGCCTCTCCGACCCGGCAACGGAAGACTGCACCTTCGAGGTCGTGACAGACGAAAGCGCGCTCGATGCCTACAACCAGCGCAACGAGACATCCTACAAGGCGCTGCCGAAGGAGTTCTACGCCCTGTCAGGCTCGGAAGTGACCATTGAAGCCGGGAAGACAACCTCATCGGCCGTAACACTGACCATCAACCCATTGACACAAGCACTGAAAGAAAGCGGACAGAAGTATGCCGTCGCGCTTCGCCTGAAGAGCAAGGACGGGAAATATGACGTGCTGAACTCCGGCAGCACGATGGTTTACCTGCTCGACCAGGTCATCTACCAGGCAGTACCGACCATCAACGCATCGCACAACATCCACTTCACCATGCGCCAGGCATACGACCTGAACGAGTGGACACTGGAGTTCAACGTCAACATGAGCGAGCTGGGCAAGGGCCTGGGCGAGCTGAACAACCAGGCACTCTTCGGTGCATGGGGCAGCAACGGCGGTGAAATCTACACCCGCTTCGGCGACGCTCCGATCGAGGGCAACCGCCTGCAGATTAAGACGCAGGGCACGCAGATGAACAGCAAGATGCTCTTCGATGCGAAAAAATGGTATCACATCGCCTTCGTCTGCACAGGAACGAAGCTCTACCTCTACGTCAACGGCGTGCTCGACAACTCCATGTCGCTGCCCGGCAACACGACCAACATCGCCAGCCCGATCAACTTCGGCAACACCGATTACCTCAGAGCCGACGTGAAAGTCAGTGAGCTGCGCTTCTGGACCAAGGCACGCACACAGGCACAGGTACTCAACAACATGTACGCCTGCGATCCGAAAAGCGACGGTCTGGAGGCCTACTGGAAACTGAACGAGGGACAGGGCGACACCTTCGCCGATGCGACAGGCCACGGCAACACCGGCAAGTGCGTGGCTGTTCCTGACTGGGAACAGAATGTAAGAATCGATGGAAAATAAGTTTTAAAACAAGACCCAATCATGAACAAGAATATGATCAAGACAGTGCTGGCAGGCGCAATGGTAGCCGCCGCACTGACAGCCTGCCAGAGCGAACCGGAAGTGGGAAGCTCGCTCTACCCTACTGCAGAAGAGAACTACGACACAAAGGTCTATCTCTACACCGGCACCGGCGACGACAACAAAGTCATGCTGGGCGGCGTGAAATCGGCGACGGATGTCACCCTGGCAAACGACAGTGCGCTGATCTACGTGCGCCTCTCCTCACCGGCAGACAAGGACGTTACCGTCAGCGTGGCTGCTACCGCCGAGAATGTCAAGACGCAAGGCAATGAGGAGGTGATGGGCAAGGATGCCATCCAGCTGAACCGGACGACCGTCACCATACCCAAAGGGCAGGTGACCGCCTCCGAACCTATCGCCGTAAAGCTGAAGGCGGGCGACGACCTCAAGAAAATCCCCATGCTGAAGAACGGTGCCGTTGCCGTAGACATCACGTCCGTTGACGGTGCGGCCGCCGGCAGCTCCTACAACAGGGTACTGGTAGCAACCAACTTCAGCTATGAGAACGTCACGACCGACGGTGAACTGAACTATGACAAGAGCATCAGCTACGACCAGTACACCATGTCGACCAACCTCAGGAGAGTAAATGCCGGCAAACTGAACGACGGCAGTAAAAGCACCCTCATTTACACCTATATGTCCTACGGCCCGACATTCACAATGGCGTTCAAGAAAGAGACCCGCCTCACCGGCATCGGCGTCCTTTCCGCATACACGTACTACAACTACGGCGTCAAGGAAGTTGAGGTGTTCACCAGCATGGACGGCATGAAATGGACAAGGCAGGGGACGGTTACGGCAGCATCTCCCTATGACGACGACACCCCGCTGCCCATCGTCTTCTCTGCACCGGTAACCTGCAAGTATGCAAAGGTGAAAATTCTCTCCTCCTTCCATACCAGCAGCAGACCCCTCTTTGCCGTGAGCGAGATATGGGCGTTTGAATAAGCAGCCCCGGACGAATCTCTTCGCTACGGCGGACACATACTTCTGAAAAAGCCCCCAAAGCATAAGCCCCTCCAGGCCGCGTGCTTTGGGGGCTTTCTTTGTTCGCACAACCGCACACTCAACAACAGGCCATCATCTGCCATTCAAAGGGGCGTTCCTTGCCGTGTAAGGAACGCCCCTTTGGGATCAAACCAACGCCCCCTTGCAATGCAAACAGGCACCGCTTTTTGCGTGTCCGGCAACCTGTTGTACATCAACGTGTTACAAAGCCATATCATACTGTACGGAGAATATGAATGACATAAGCCCGTAAATGGCCTGTCCTAAAAATTCCACATCGCCCTGTCGCTGACAGGGAAGCTTGTCAACCCGTCATGTCCTGCTTTTATACGGTATCTTCCGCTTTCCCTTTCAGTCGGAAGCGTGAACATGAATGGTGCCAGACATCGACATGACGGCAGGAGGTGGAAAGACAGACCGCTTCCGGTCACTGCAACGCATACAGCGGGCGGCGAATGGACGGCCTGCATGGAGAAAGTCTACCGGGCAGCAACGATAAAATGACCTTTCAAAAGGCTCTGGCCGCAGACAATTCCCCTGCAGAATCCGCAGATACACCACAGCGACAGGCCTCCTCGGAGGTTCTACGGGAGGGCTGCGGCAAGGTGCGGGAACGGCAGAGCAATGCAAGGAGACAATGTACACACCTCCCTTGCTGATACCCGCCGATGCCAGAGCGTACTGTGAAACTTCTGTAATGTAACACAATTCATGACGCAAAACAACAGCAATACAAAGTTTTTTAGTATCTTTGCAAGATAAACAATTGCCAAAGGCAATGCGTGAAAGAATATAGATTCACTATTCATAAAACCATACAGGAAGGATCATGCTGATAGACTATAAGAAAGTAAACATATATCAGGACGAACGCCTGATTCTGAAAGATGTAGACTTTCAGGCCGAACAGGGAGAGTTCATCTATCTCATCGGACGTGTCGGATCGGGTAAGAGCTCGCTGTTGAAAACCATCTACGGTGAACTGGACATTGACAGTGAGGATGCCGAGAAGGCCGTTGTTCTGGGCGAGAAAATGCCCGACATCAAACGGAGCCGTATCCCAGCTCTCCGCAGACAGATGGGTATCATCTTCCAGGACTTCCAGCTGCTGCATGACCGCTCCGTAGCCAAGAACCTCAAGTTCGTATTGCAGGCAACAGGCTGGAACGACCGGAAGAAAATCAGCCGGCGGATCGGGGAAGTGCTGGAGCAGGTGGGCATGACCGACAAGAAGGACAAAATGCCCAGCGAGCTGTCGGGCGGCGAGCAGCAGCGTGTCGTCATCGCACGTGCCCTGCTGAACATGCCGAAGATGATCCTTGCCGACGAACCGACAGGCAACCTCGACCCGGAGACGGCCGCCAACATCGTCAGCATCCTGAAAGACACCTGCCAGACGGGGACAACCGTCATCATGTCGACCCACAACATCAGTCTCCTCGACCGTTTCCCGGGCAGGGTCTATCGCTGCAAGGACGGCGGGCTTTCCCAGCTCAACGACAAGCAGGATGCCTGCGACCTGGACGAAGAAGCAGCACTCATCGAGCCCATCATCGAGCCGGCGCAGGACGAATAGACAGACGTCGTCCAGCGTGAATCCACATACAGAAAAGACAGAAGAAGATGAAAGTAATGAAATTCGGGGGCACATCCGTCGGCTCGCCCGAGCGGATGAAGGATGTAGCCTCACTGATTACAAAGTCCGGAGAGTCCGCATTCATCGTGCTCTCCGCAATGAGTGGAACGACCAACACCCTGATAGAAATATCGGATTACCTCTACCGGAAGAATCCAGAGGGTGCCAACGAACTGATCAACCAGCTGGAACGGAAATATCTCGGACATATCGGGGAGCTGTATTCCACGGAAGAATACAGGCAGAAGACACGTGCGTTTCTGGAGGAGGAATTCAACTATCTGCGTTCCTTCACAAAAGACCTGTTCACTTCGTTCGAGGAGAAGAGCATCGTGGCACAGGGCGAGATACTGTCGACCAATATGATGGTGAACTACCTGCAGGAGCAGGGAGTCAAGGCCGTCCTGCTGCCCGCACTCGACTTCATGCGGACGGACAAGAATGCCGAGCCCGACGGTCAGTACATCAGAGAGCACCTGACAGCCATCATGAAGGAGAACGAAGGCTATCAGATCTGTATCACACAGGGGTTCATCTGCCGCAACGCCTACGGCGAAGTCGACAATCTGCAGCGCGGCGGATCGGACTACACGGCATCGCTTGTCGGAGCGGCCGTCAATGCCGAAGAAATCCAGATATGGACCGACATCGACGGAATGCACAACAACGACCCGCGCGTGGTAGAGAAGACCGAAGCCGTGCGCCAGCTGAACTTTGAGGAAGCTTCTGAGCTGGCTTATTTCGGTGCCAAGATCCTCCACCCCACCTGCGTACAGCCGGCGAAATATGCCGGCATCCCGGTCCGGCTGAAGAACACGATGGATCCGGATGCGGAAGGAACCATCATCAACAACACCCTCGTGAAAGGCAAGATCAAGGCGGTCGCCGCCAAAGACGACATCACGGCCATCAAGATCAAGTCGAGCCGCATGCTCGGCGCATCCGGCTTCCTGCGCAAGGTATTCGAGATCTTCGAGAGCTACCAGACATCGATTGACATGATCGCGACCAGCGAGGTGGGCGTGTCGATGACCATCGAGAACGACAGCCATCTGGCGGAAATCGTCGACGAACTGAAGAAGTACGGCACCGTCACCGTCGATGCAGAGATGTGCATCGTCTGCGTTGTCGGCGACCTCGACTGGAGCAATGTCGGCTTCGAGACACTGGCAACGGACGCCATGAAGGACATTCCGGTCCGCATGATCAGCTACGGAGGCAGCAACTACAACATCTCCTTCCTGATCAGGGAGACCGACAAGCAGTGCGCACTGCAGTCGCTGTCGGATGTCCTATTCAAGTAACAGAACCGGCAGCAGACCGGCTTACAGGGCACCCGTCGCGGAAGCGGACGCACGGCTTGTGGGTCGCCACCAGAGGTGGCTTTACAGCCCTATGTTCCACACGTCCTTACGGATAGCCGCATATAGGATAACGCCACTACACGATACAAATCAGACAGATGACCAACAGATTTCCGACAGACAAGTTCAAGCATATCGAGACCCCTTTCTACTATTACGACTGCAACCTCCTTCGGGAAACTCTGCAGGTGATCCATGAAGAAGCGAGGACACACGCAGACTTTATCGTCCACTATGCCGTCAAGGCCAATGCCAACGCAAAGGTGCTGAAGATGATCAGCCGGGCAGGAATGGGGGCCGACTGTGTGAGCGGAGGCGAGATACAACGCTGTCTGGACAGTGGCTTCCCTGCGGGCAGCATTGTCTATGCCGGCGTGGGGAAGGCAGACTGGGAAATCAATCTCGCACTCGACCACGACATCTTCTGCTTCAATGTGGAGAGCGTCGCTGAACTGGAAGTCATCAACAGTCTGGCTGCGAGGAAAGGGAAAGTGGCGAATATATGCTTCCGCATCAACCCGGATGTAGGAGCGCATACGCATAAGATGATCACGACCGGACTGGCAGAGAACAAGTTCGGGATTGCCATGCAGGACATGGTGCCGGCCATCCGGGAGGCGGAAAGGATGGCGAACATTCGCTTTATCGGACTGCACTTCCACATCGGTTCACAGATTCTCGACATGACGGACTACCGCCATCTGTGCAGCCGGATCAACGAAATACAAGACGGTCTGGAGGAGCAGGGGATAGAGGTCAGGCACATCAACGTCGGAGGCGGACTGGGTATCGACTATGAACGTCCGGACAGCCATCCCATCCCCGACTTCAAGGCCTACTTCTATGTCTTTGCCCATTACCTGAAACTAAGGGAAGGGCAGAAGCTGCACTTTGAGCTGGGACGTGCCGTCGTCGGACAGATGGGAAGCCTCATCACACGCACGCTCTACGTAAAACAGGGTACGGCAAAGCAGTTCGCCATCGTGGACGCCGGCATGACCGACCTCATCCGTCCAGCCCTCTACCATGCCAGACATGAGATAGAGAATCTGTCGGGCGATGGGCCAGAACAGATCTATGACGTTGTGGGGCCCATCTGCGAGTCAAGTGACGTCTTCGCCAAGGACATCCCGCTGAACACCGTCCACCGGGGCGACCTGATTGCGCTTCGGTCGGCCGGGGCATACGGAGAAATCATGGCTTCGCAATACAACTGCCGCCGGCTGCCTGTCGGCTACCTGTCTGACGAGCTTTAACAAAAACAATGCAACAAGTAAATGTTCACCTTTGATCATACAACCCTCCTCTTCTCGGCTGTGCTGTTGGCCGTGGCACTGCTGACAGCCCTGTGCAATCCTTTCTTCCGCAGAGTGAGGATATCAGAACACCGGACAGCAACGCCCGAGGCTGATGGAGAAGACACAACGGAGAGAACAGACGAAGGAGGGAAAGCTGTCGGAAGTTCGGCTATCCCTATGCTTCCGGCCGTCTCCATCATCTTCACGCCGCATGACAATGCGGAGGAGCTCTCGAAAAACCTCCCATGCTATCTGGGCCAGCACTACCCGGCAGATTTCCAGGTAATTGTCGTCGCTCCGCAGAACGACCATGAGACAAGTGATGTGCTGAAACGCTTTGCCGGCAACAGCCGCCTCTACACCACCTTCATCCCCGAGTCGTCCCGCTACATGAGCAGGAAGAAACTCGCCGTCACGCTGGGAGTCAAAGCGGCGAAATACGAGTGGGTGATGATGGCTGATATAGGCTGCCGCCCACAAGGCGATGACTGGCTGCGGACGATTGCCGGCAACTGTTCCGACGGAAGAGAGCTTGTGGTGGGATACACCCGCTATGAGGATGAGACTCCCGGCTACCGCCGCTTCGAACGTTATTACAGGGCACGCTACGCCATGCGCGAATACCAGCACGACAGGGCTTACGCCTGTCCTTTCAACGCACTGCTGTTCCGCAGAAGCATCTTCCTGCACGAAGAGGGATTCCGCGGAAACCTCAAGTATCTCCGAGGAGAGTTCGACTTCATGGTAAACAAATACGCCCGTGCCGGCAAGCTCGTAATGGAGAATGCTCCGGAGGGGACACTCATCGAGGAGACTCCAACGGAAAAAAGCTGGACGGAAAGCCACCTCTTCTATATGGAGAACCGGCGGCATCTGGCGCATACGGCACGCCATCGTCTCCTTCCCTTTCTGGACCAGGCGGCATTGCATGGCAACTACCTGTTACAGAGCACGGCACTCATTGCCGCCATGCTGCTCGGCCGGTGGACGGTCGCCGCTGCCGCAGGACTGGCACTCATACTGACACTCGTCCTCCGCCTGCTCATCGGCAGGAAAGCCCTGGAGCGTTTCGACGTGGGAATCCCAGCCTGGAAAGTACTCCCTTACGAGATAGCAATAGCATGGCACTACCTGGGTTACAGGATTCAATACCGCCGTGCTGACAAGTACGACTTCATTTCTCATAAACTATAAATGCATATCCTCCATTACATAGACGGTATAGAAGCCGGCAACCTGCTGTCGGATCACCTCCTGCGGCTGGCTGCGGCACAGCGGGAATATGCAGATGTCAGGACGGTCACACAGTCCGACAGGTTCACTAGTGTACTTGCCGACAGCCCAGCAGACATCATACACATCCATGCCTGCTGGGACTACAAGGCCGCAAGATGCGTCAGACAGGCTGCCGGGAAGGGGCTTCCCGTCGTACTCTCACCGCACTGGGGGCTCGACACACGGATCCGTACAACGGAACAGAGGCTCACAAAACGCACGAAGGCACTGCTCTATCAGGCGAAGACAGTGCGATGTGCAGATGCACTCCTCGTCACCAACGAACGGGAGAAGCAGGACATACTCGGACTGGGATGGACAAAACGCATCGACGTAGTGGCAGACAGCGTGCTGGACAGCCGGCAGAGCGACGACCGGATGGCGCAGCAGACACTTGCTTTCTACCGAAAGGTATGCGACACCCGCTATCAGCTTGCCATGACCGCCATGGAGCGGGAAGCCATACCCAGCCTGCTGCACGCCGGACTGGCACAGGAACCGGCACACAATCTCCTGCCCAGCGACCAGCTGCTGAATCTGCGGAGCCTGCATCCTGAGCAATGGAAACGCATCCTGCTCTACGCCGACGACGAAGGGATAAGAGACATCATAGACGACGGCATCAGCCGTCTGCAGATCCAAGCACCGGACATAGACACGACGGCTATCCGGCGGTATGCCCTGCTGGCACCCAAGGAGACCCGATCCGTAGACACGAAAGAACTGTCCGGCAACCAGTTCCTGCGACGGCAGCGGCTCAATGACAATCTCAACCGGGAGGAGACGCTGGTCAGAGAGATCGCCGTCATGCTGGCAAACACACAGCGGATAGAACAGGAAGGCAACCTCTCGCTGCGGCAGCTGGCAGACCTCTATACCGCCATCAAATACAATGACTATGACGAAGACCGTCTGGGGGAAGTGCTCCGTCACATGCGCATCTACCGCTATGCACGCCGCATCATACAGGTCCTCTCCGAAAAGATCCAGCTGAAAGAGGGGTTCATGCCCTTCGCTCCACTCAACGACAGACAGACAAGGAAGATCATAAAAAGAAATTACAACCAAAGACATTAGTATATGACACACAAGCATTACGACCTGAAGAAAGACGAACGCTACTTACAGCTGCTGGGACAGTCGTTCCCGAACATTGCTGATGCCACCACAGAAATCATCAACCTTGAAGCCATTGCCCACCTCCCCAAGGGCACGGAGCACTTCCTCGCCGACATACACGGCGAATACCAGGCTTTCCAGCATGTACTGAAGAACGCTTCAGGCAATATCAAACGAAAGGTAAACGAACTCTTCGGAGACACGCTCCGCAGTACGGAGAAACGCGAGCTGTGTACGCTGATCTACTATCCGGAACAGAAACTGGAACTCGTAAAGCATGAGGAGAAGGACATCAATGACTGGTACCATATTACGATCTACAGGCTGATAGAGGTCTGCCGAGATGTTTCCAGCAAATACACCCGGTCAAAAGTACGCAAATCCCTGCCGCCAGATTTCTCCTACATCATCCAGGAACTGCTGCACGAACACTCGGACGACAAGGACAAGACCGACTACGTGAGCGCCATCATCAAGACGATCATATCGACCGGACGCGCCGACGACTTCATCATCGCCGTCTGCGAGGTCATCCAGCGGCTTGCCATCGACCAGCTGCACATCCTCGGCGATGTCTACGACCGCGGGCCGGGTGCCCACATCGTGATGGACACCCTGCAGAACTATCACACATGGGACATTACCTGGGGGAACCATGACATCCTGTGGATGGGAGCCTGCGCCGGCAATGACGCCTGCATCTGCAACGTCATCCGCATCGCCCTGCGTTATGCCAACATGGCGACCATAGAAGACGGGTACGGAATCAACCTTATCCAGCTGGCGACACTCGCCATGGACGTGTACGGCAACGACCCCTGCGAGGAATTCATGCCGAAAGTGTCGAAGGACAATCCGCTTGACGAGCGCAGCCTGACCTTGACCGCACAGATGCACAAGGCCATCAGTATTCTCCAGTTCAAGATCGAGTCGCAGATGATCGCCCGCCACCCGCTCTGGAAGATGGATGACCGCCGCCTACTCCATGCCATCGATTACAAGAAAGGCACGGTTGTCGTGGACGGAAAAGAATACAAGATGCGTTCCTGCAATTTCCCGACCATCAACCCTGACCAGCCCGACCAGCTCACCGAGGAGGAGCAGCTTCTCATCGACCGCCTGCACCACTCCTTCACTTCCAGCGAGAAACTGCGCAGCCACATCCGGGCGCTGCTCCGTCACGGCTGTATGTACAACATCGTCAATCACAACCTGCTCTATCACGCATCCATCCCGCTTACAAAAGACGGAAAGCTGAAAGAGGTGGAAATCGCACCGGGTGAGAAACTGAAAGGCAAGGAACTGCTTTATCAGACCGGCATGAAGATACGCTCCGCCTTCCAGACGAACAGCGACCTGCAGACGGAAGAGGAACACCAGGATGCCGTCGACTTCTTCCTCTATCTATGGTGCGGACCGGACAGCCCGCTCTTCGATAAAGCCAAGATGGCTACTTTCGAACGGTATTTCCTGACCGAGAAAGAGACGCACAAGGAGGCAAAGGGTTACTACTTCACCATGCGCGACAATGAACAGACCGTCGACATGATCATGGACGAGTTCGGTGTACAACAGCCCAACCGCCACATCATCAACGGCCATGTGCCCGTCCATGTCGTCAAGGGAGAAAGCCCTATCAAAGCCAACGGGAAGCTGATGGTCATCGACGGAGGATTCTCACAGGCCTATCACAAGGAGACGGGCATCGCCGGATATACCCTCGTCTACCATTCCCGCGGTTTCCAGCTTGTCCAGCACGAGCCGTTCACATCCGCTGAAGATGCCATCAAACGGGGTACGGACATCGTTTCGACGACCCAGATTGTCGAGATGAATCAGCATCGGCTCCGGGTCGAAGATACCGACAAGGGGAAAGAGCTGCGACTTCAGATTGAAGCTCTCAAGGAACTGCTTTACGCTTATCGCTGCGGTTTCCTCACCGAGCACGAACGGAAAACCCCGCCCAAGGCATAAAGGACAACCGCTGCAGTCTGGTAAACGGGACTCCGTATAAGCCGGGCATCCGCTCCTCAACGCATATAGGACGATGACCGGGACGAACCGGCTGCACCGTCTCCTGCCGATGTGCTGATGCACGACACGTACCGTGCTGATGTCCGACACCAGTCGTGATGAAGCCTTGTACGTTTACAATCTGTTGCCCGGATGGGGACAGCCCGTAGGACAAACAGAGACGTACTGTCCGAACACAACGTAACTTATTGTAAGAAGGATCCGCTTCCCAAGAGAAAACGAGAAACCACCGGTTGAAAGAAAACTGCGTGCAGGAATCTATGCAATGCAGGTCTTGCCGATAGCGATAGAAAACGATAAAAGAACAGCGCAAGAGCAAGAAAAGTATGGAAGAGACCGTCCTGCGAGGAGATACGGTCAGCCATACTTTTCTTGCTCTTGCGCTGTTTTTTATATCTGATGTCTTTAAGCAGGTCAGACAATCGTCACCTCCAGTCTGATCCGCAGCATGAGGCCTATCACCCGCAGCAGCTTCGCCTTGTCCTTGGTCGTGTTAGGAACCATTATCCAGCGGTTCTCGACGATCTGCAGCTGAGAATGAACCTTCCGGGAGGTTGCTATCAGTTCATGGCCGCTCCACGTCAGATGTAAACGCATCACATTGTCAACGCCGAGCCGGCGGATCGTCCCAAGATAGACATCCAGTGCACTTCCGTTTGCAACGTATATCCCATCGGGCAACCTGACCCGGATCCGGTCTTTCGTCCGGCTCCTCTTTTCTTTGTCGGCATCAACCTGGACTTCAAAATCCATACCTGTCTCAATAGACAGATTCAATGACAACTGATCGCTGATGACCCGCAGCTGCATATACTTATTGTCGGTCGACGACTGGGTATTCAGATACCAGCCGTCACAGACGGATTTCATCCATGCCTTGTATTTGGGATAAATCTCCCTGGCAAGTATCGGAAGATGGCATAAATCCAGCTTTATCAAAGGGAATTTGTCCGACCCGATCGTCCTCAATACAGCAATCATCGTTGCAGAAGCATTGTTGCAGCAGATCACCTTCCCATCAGGAAAAGTAACACGGATGAGTTTCTTTTTCGCTCTGAGTCTCCCGTTCTCAATTTCCATTTTATCTTATTTTAGTTGAACATCCGGTTAAACGGTAATACCTGTCTGAGAATGTAGACCGCACAGATGCAGAAGCGGCACCGTCCCGCCACGGCTACGGTCAGAAAGCAATCCGAGGAGGCAGGAGGGACGCTCCGGTCACTATCTGCACTTGCATGCCCTGCCGGGATTGTGCTTAGGAACAAGGACATACACACCGTCTCTGACCGTCGGGAAACTGATTTCGTCTCCGCCTGCACATCGAAAAGCAACGGGCCGCCCGTCACCTGCCGTCACGATGAAGTCTTTTGCCAGACCCGCATACTTCACCACACAGGTGGAACCGGCACCGGAGACGATCCGCACCTTCGCAGCCCGTGCCTTTTCCCATGCTATGTCGACCGTGAAGTTGCCGACAGCCTTCAGTCCCTTGACCGATCCTTTGTCCCAGAAAGCTGCCGGTAAAGCCGGCAGAAGAACGAGCTTTCCACTATAACTCTGCAAGAGCATCTCTGCGACACCTGCCGTATAGCCGAAGTTGCCGTCAATCTGATAGGGTGCATGGGCATCCCACAGGTTCTCATAGATGCCGCCTGCCCCCTCATTCACATCCGTCGTCCACGTCTGCTGCAAGGCCCGCCTGATGAGGTTGTGACAGTGCTGCCCCTCGTGCGCACGGGCATTGAGATTGATCTTATGACCGAGCGACCACCCGGTGCCATGACCGTCGCCGCGGGCAATCAGCGATGTGCGTGCGGCCTGGAACACGGCCTTGTCCGCATCTCCGCTGATCTGGCTGCAAGGATAGAGCCCCATCAGGTGGGAGATATGGCGGTGTGCCCTGTACTCGTCCACTCCGATCTTGCCGGGGTTGTTGAACTGTGACGTGTACTTCCACTCCCGCAGATAGGTCTGTCCGTCAGCAGGGTTGACTTCCGTATGACAGCCATCGTCGAGCAGGGTGAAATAGGCCGCAAGGGAATCACGGAACGTCCTTGAGACCACCTCGTCACCAAGCACCTCGATGGCCTTGCGGGTGTTGTTGAACAGATCCCAGACCAGCTGCTGACTGTGCGCGGTGGCGTTCTCCGTCGGGCCATGCTCCGGCGACCACTCTTCAGGACACTCGTATGTGCCGTCGGCGCCCTTCACCAGCTTCCGCAGCCAATAGTCAACGGCCGACTTCATCACCGGGAAAGCCTGCCTACGCAGGTATTCCCTGTCCAGCGTGTAAGCATAGTGCTGCCACAGATGCTGGCAATACCATGCGTTGGCGACCGTATAGGTGTTGGCGAAGGTGGTGCCAGAGCCATAGATGTTGTTCTCGGTCGGCAACGTCCAGCCGGCATCCACCTTTCCCATGTCCCTGGCAAAGCATCGCCAGGCAGGCTTCACACACGCCTCACGGTAAATGTAATCGAGGAACGGACGGTGCAGCTCCGAAAGGTTGGTCGGCTCTGCCGGCCAGTAATTCATCTGCACATTGATGTTGGCATGGATGTCAGCGTGCCAGGCAGGGGTGTTGCTGTTGTTCCAGATTCCCTGCAGGTTGGCAGGGAGAGAGACGCCGCGGCTGGAACTGATCAGCAGATAACGCCCGTAACTGAAATAAAGCTCTTCCAGGAAGAGGTTGCCTTGCGGATCGGCGCGGTAGCCGCTGATAAGCTGCGGGGTCGGAACGTCACTCCCGGTGCTGCAGAGGGTAAGCAGACAACGGTCGAAGAGCGACTTGTAATCGGCTTTGTGAGCAGCCAGCAGGGCATCATACCCCTTACGCCGGGCACCGTCGACAGCGGCCATCGCACGGCCGGCAAGCTGTTCCGTACCGGAAACATATTCGGGAGCTGCCGCATCGAAGTCGGTCAGACCACGGAGATAGACCGTCATGCTGTTGGCGTCACTCACCTCGACAAGACCCTCCGCATTCTTTGTGACCGTACCGCCGTCCGCTACGATGCGTGCTGCACAGCAGTAGCTTTCCGGGGTGGCCTCCCCCTCATCGTTCTGCCGACTGACCTGTCCGTCAAAGGTAATCGTAGCCCGGCCGGGACCGTCTACCGTATAGCTTACATGCGACCCATTCTGATCTTTCAGGGCAAGCGTCGTGTTGATCATCCCGCCCCGTGTGGCAGTGTATCTGATCACGACACAGCTGTCCGGATTGCTCGCAAAGTAAGTACGGCTGTACCCTACTCCATCCATACTGAACCGTACGCCTGCCACGGCGTCGTTGATGTCAAGGTAACGCACATAGTCCGTCACTCCTTTCATGCCGCGGCTGCGGATAAGGAGATTGCCGAAGTTCAGATAACTGCCATAAGCGGCCGTGCTAGTCAGACCGCCGAGCTTGCCGCTCCATAGCGTCTTGTCATTGAACTGCACGTCGTCAACGACAATCTGCCCCATCACGGTCGCCCCGAACTGGCCGTTGCCGACGGGCAGACAGGAAGTCATCCAGTCCGTCGCAGGCCTGGTGTACCAAAGCGTGTATCTGTTGGCAGGCCTGAATGCAGCAATGCCTGTCACGGACACCGAATCATCAGCAGGCACGCCGCCGCCTCCACGGTCTCCGCTCATCCAAGAGCATACGCCCCTTACGGGAGCCGCATGGCCGCACCTTCCGACCGACTCTCCTTCAGCGGATAGCGAACCACAGACCGCCAGAGAAAGGGCGGCAAACAAGGTCTTTGCTTTTATATTGTTCATTCTTATACATGTCGTGTCCTTGCGCCGAGACCTCAATCCCTGACCTCAGACCACTTTCGGGCTTTCTGTTGAATATGAATACCAGTTCCTGACCGGCAAAGGTACGGTATTTTTGAAAGATATGATGTGATATTGAAGTATTTTATACCATAAGAAACGATCCGGAACTGACCTTGCCGACCCCATAAAGCCTGCCGTCCCATCCCGTTACCTGCGGTCTCCCCTGCCTTCTTCGCATGCATGCACAGCCTGCTATGGACACATAAGAAGAAAGCAGCATCCGCCCGGACAGATCGGCAGAAGTCCATCGACGGTCTTCCCACAGACCTCGCCTTACAGTACAGTTCACAGAGGCCATGCCCTGAGAACAGGGGACAGAGGCCTCATGCCGCTCACTTGAACAGATCCTGACAGGCTTTCCAGCCGAAATGCCTGTAGAGCCGGTTGAGGCGTGCCTCCCGCTCCCTGAAGGAGGCAAAGTCCTTCCTGCCGTTCTCCGTCCATCCTGTCTCCGACACGGCGGCGACCCGCGGCAGAAGCTGGTAGAAGGCCAGATCACGCCCTACGATATATTCTGTCCAGAGATTAGCCTGTACCCCTTTTATATGCTGTTTCAGCTCGGGAGACGCATCTTCGGGCACCGGATTATAACCGTAGGTCGTCTCCACCGGCAGCAGACCTCCGATGAGGGTCAGGGCATCGTTCTTCGTCTGGTAATAATCAAGATAATAGTAGGCCGTCGGCGACATGATGGCATCCAGTCCACGGCGGGCAGCCTCCTGTCCTCCTGACACACCCCGCCAGCTCATGACGGTCGTCCCTTTGTCTACATCCCCTTCGAGGATCTCGTCCCATCCGATGATCCTACGTCCTTTCTCTGCCAGATGCTTTGCCACTCGGTTCATGAAACAGACCTGCAGCCGGCCCTCCGCAGAGAACCCATCCGTCCCTTTCAGTCCCAGACGCTGAATCTCCGCCTGACAGCGTGGGCACGACTTCCAGCGGTCGCGCGGAGCCTCATCTCCGCCGAGATGGATGTACTTCGACGGGAAGATCTCCAGCAGTTCGTCCAGGACATTGTACACAAACTCATAGGTCTTGGGATTGCCTGCACAGAGAATATCGGGAAATACGCCCCACTCCTCCGCTACCTTGTAAGGGCCTCCGGTACAGCCCAGTTCGGGATAGGCGGCCAGAGCACCGAGCATGTGTCCCGGCATATCGATTTCGGGAATCACGGTGATGTAACGGTCGGCAGCATACTTCACGACTTCACGCATATCCTCCTTGGTGTAATAACCACCGTAAGGCGTGTCGTCATAGAGCCCCGTCATGCGCCCGATAACGGTCTGTGCCCGCTTCGACCCCACCTCGGTGAGCCGGGGATAGCGGTCGATCTGCACACGCCATCCCTGATCCTCGGTAAGGTGCCAGTGGAAAATGTTGATGTTGTGGAGTGCCAGCATATCAATGAACTCCTTGATGAAACTCAGCTTGAAATAGTGGCGGGCACAGTCGAGCATCGTCCCCCGATAGCTGAAACGGGGATAGTCGGCAATTCGGACGGCAGGAAAACCGACGGTCTCCGTCTGCTCCACCGGAAGCGACTTGCGCAGCGTCTGGATCCCATAGAACACTCCGCGAGGAGTTCTGCCCTCCACGGTGATGCCCTTGGGCTTCACGGTGATGACGTATCCCTCCTCGTTCTCTATCCCGGTGTTGATCTTCAGTGTGATGGCAGTCCCCTTCTTGTCGGCGCCCCCCACTGCGATTCCCGTAGCCTCCCGGATATACTGCTTCAGGAACGAAGCATTGCGATACATCGCCTCGTCCGTCCCCACAACGTTGACGACGGAATTTCCGTCCAGGACAAATGCTCCTCCTTTCCCTGCCGTAATGCTCTGCGGCAAAGGAACTACCTGATAATTGGCCTCTGTGGCATGGAGCGAAAGGCACGCTATCATCATAGCCACGGAAAACAAGATTTTCTTCATGCTGTCTTTTACTGGATGATGGGTATTTAGGTCTTTATGAAGTAAGCCTGCATGCAGGCTGATGCCAAAGAGGGAACATGAGCAGACCGTATAGAAGCGGTCAACACTTCGTGTCTTCTTCAGAACCTGCCGGAATGCTGCACAAAGATACAAAAAAGATCAATAATTCCAAGGAGATCCAAAGAAAAAGTGCATGGAGGGGGGAGCGCCAGAAACACACCGGCTCCGGTCGTCACCTGCCGGCAGAAAGAAAAGTCGGAAACTTTCCACAAACATGCCGGAGCATACTGTTCAGCTGAAAGGAAAGAATCAAAAGGGGAACATCTGAGGTCGGATATAAAAAGATAAAATATATTGACATCGCACAGCAGCTGACTCCGTTGGAAACATCAAAATCTTCAGCCAATCGTCACACTACAACTGACAGGAAGTCAAGTAATTGAAAAGCAGTCTTTCAACAGATGCCCGGTTGCATCTCAAACAAGCACCCCTTAGCCCCTTGCCAAGCACCGACAACGTCCCAAGTGAGGCCTGATTGGAATGCAAACAAGCGTCTATTGATTCGCACGCATGAATTATATTGACAAAAAAACAGCAGACAGACCGTCTCTTCCGTTTTGCTCTTTTGACATTACGCCTCTGCTTTCCCATGTCGCTATCCTTTTACAAGCAACCGGTTAAACGGTCTGCCTCTGTACTCATCAGCTCATTTTTCATAAAGGGAAATACAGAAGATGGCTTAATTGCATTTGGGACAAAAAACTACTGGCACAGCTTCAGCAGGATTCGAGCTTGCAGCAGGAATGATTCCGCTGACAGGGAACCGTACGGTTGTGAGGGCATCTGCAAATAAGCAATATCAGGACAAGGAAGGCAGAGACGAGGCTGACACCTTTTGGTTTAAGAGCCATATAGATCATGATTGTACTTTTATGATCGGACTCAGCGCATTTTTTCCATAAGCATACGGCCAAGTGGGATGCTGAGCCGCCGGGAAAGCCGTTCCAGTTCTTTCTTCCGCCCAGACTCCATGGGGCGGTCATAGAGCTGTTCGATGACGCATAAACGACCGATAGTGTCGTTGGGAAAAGGATCATCCACTACTTCGGAAGGACAGTAGAATACGATGGCATTCAGGGATTCGTAAACTTTAATGGAGTCAGGAGCTCTATAATTGTAGAAAGCTACTTCCTTTTCCGTCAGCCCGCTGATTTTGTAAACAGCTGTCATGTCGTTGTCGAAAAAGTCATATCTGTATTGCCGTGCAAGGTAATCTCCGTCCTTGCAAAAGCAGGTGGGAGGGAAAAAGATGTCGCTTCCTATGACGTGAAGAAAAAAGGCGGACATCCACAGAAACGTCCCCGTCAATCCTCCGTAAAGGCGTACGGCCAGCTTCCACCTGCGTTTCCGTGCAGCCATCATCAGCGCAAAGGGCGACAAGAGAGCCACCCAGATCAGCCAGTAAGTCAGCCCCCAGCGCAAGTGGGTATCTTCAGGCAGCAGGATGTAGATCAATCCACAGAGCATCATCGATCCAAAGTGCAAAGTCGCAGCAATTACCAGTTCCTTGCATTGGACGAATGACTTTATTTTTCCGCATTGAGACCTGATCATAATATTGCCAAAGTTTGTCACGTCACAAAATTACGTTTTTCCGTGTTAACAGACAAATAATCAACCGTCAATTCCGGTTTGTTGTCAGATATTTCCTGCCTCTCGAGTGACATTTCCTCCTCTTCTGACATATAGGCAAGGCCGTGTATCTCCGTTTTTGAGACAAGCCGGATGCTGCCGTACCTGAGGCTGTCGGAGGAAGAAATCCGTATGGAGGGTGCAGGATGGAGAAGAAGGTGTTGCCGTAAGTAAAAAGACAGCCGGTTGGCAAACGGCCGGGGGAGGTCCGTGGACGCATGGTACGCCTTCCGCTGCGACGGCCGGCTGCCATGCGGCTGTTGACGTTTCTGCTTTCTTGCCGGAAAACAGTGTTTCACCGCCGATACTTTTTCTTTTTTTTCAAACTTGCAGGCAACTTTTTCTTTTGTACTTTGCTTATATCTTTTTTATTTGCTATCTTTGCGCATGGAATAAAAGAGACTTCTTAAATTATAAAATGGCTAAAATAAAGACAATCGGTATTTTGACTTCCGGCGGTGATGCACCGGGTATGAATGCGGCCATCCGTGCCGTGACAAGAGCGGGAATCTACAACGGATTTGACATAAAGGCCATCTATCGTGGGTATGACGGACTGATTACAAACGATATACGTCCTTTTACAACCGAGAATGTCAGCGGAATCATCGGCCAAGGCGGAACGATTCTGAAGACGGCACGCTCCAAGGAGTTCGCTACGGAAGAAGGCAGGAAGAAGGCACATGACAACCTTGCTGCCGCAGGCATTGACGCACTGGTGGTCATCGGCGGGAACGGATCGCTGACTGGCGCCATGAAATTCGCGCAGGAATTTGACATCTGCTGCATCGGCCTGCCCGGCACCATCGACAACGACCTCTATGGGACGGACAACACCATCGGCTATGACACGACGATGAACACCATCGTGGAGTGTGTCGACCGGATCCGTGACACGGCACAGAGCCATGAACGCATCTTCTTCGTCGAGGTGATGGGACGCGACGCAGGATTTCTTGCCCAGAACTCCGCCATTGCAAGCGGTGCGGAAGCAGCCATCATCCCGGAAGACTCGACGGATGTGGATCAGCTGGCACGTTTCATGGAGCGCGGCATCCGCAAGTCGAAGCGAAGCTGCATCGTCATCGTTTCCGAAAGTCCGAAGTGCGGTGCAATGTATTATGCCGACCGTGTGCGCAAGGAGTTTCCCGACTACGACGTGCGTGTGTCAATCCTCGGACACCTGCAGCGCGGCGGCCGGCCGTCGGCGCGTGACCGCATTCTGGCAAGCCGGACAGGGGTCGGTGCCATCGAGGCCATCATGCAGGGACAGCGCAACATCATGGTAGGAGTAAGAAACAATGAGGTGGCTTACGTTCCGCTGTCAGAGGCCATCCGGTCCGACAAGCCTTTCGACAGGAAACTGATCAAGGTTCTCGACGAACTGAGCATCTGATTCCAGGGCATGACGTGCACCTTATTATATATAGAGAAGAAAGTAATAATAAAAAACAACAAAGATATTTATGTCACAGATTAATGGGCGTATCTCCCAGATCATCGGTCCTGTTATCGATGTCTTCTTTGATACCAAGGGAGAGAATCCTGAGAAGGTTCTGCCTAAGATTTACGATGCCCTGCGCGTAAAGCGTCCGAACGGGCAGGATTTGATCATCGAGGTACAGCAGCACATCGGGGAGGATACCGTGCGCTGTGTGGCTATGGACAATACCGAAGGGCTGCAGCGCGGTCTTGAGGTCGTACCGACAGGCAGCCCTATCGTCATGCCCGCAGGAGAGCAGATCAAGGGACGCATGATGAACGTCATCGGCCAGCCTATCGACGGCATGGAGCCTCTGAAGATGGAGGGGGCTTACCCCATTCACCGCGAGGCGCCGAAGTTCGAAGAACTGTCTACGCACAAGGAGATGCTCCAGACGGGCATCAAGGTCATCGACCTGCTTGAACCTTACATGAAAGGTGGCAAAATCGGACTTTTCGGCGGTGCCGGCGTGGGCAAGACGGTGCTGATCATGGAGCTGATCAACAACATCGCCAAAGGGCATAACGGCTACTCCGTGTTTGCCGGTGTAGGTGAACGTACCCGTGAGGGGAACGACCTGATCCGGGACATGCTGGAATCCGGCGTGATCCGCTATGGCGAGAAATTCCGGAAGGCCATGGAGGAAGGCAAGTGGGATCTCTCGCTTGTCGACCAGGAGGAACTGCAGAAATCGCAGGCCACCCTTGTCTACGGACAGATGAACGAACCGCCGGGGGCACGTGCTTCTGTGGCTCTCTCAGGACTGACCGTTGCAGAGGAGTTCCGTGACCACGGAGGCAAGAACGGTGAGCCGGCCGACATCATGTTCTTCATTGACAACATCTTCCGTTTCACACAGGCAGGTTCAGAGGTTTCTGCATTGCTGGGGCGTATGCCTTCAGCCGTGGGTTACCAGCCGACGCTGGCCAGTGAAATGGGTGCCATGCAGGAACGTATCACATCGACAAAGCGCGGTTCCATCACTTCCGTACAGGCCGTCTATGTGCCGGCTGACGACCTGACCGACCCGGCTCCGGCGACGACCTTCACTCACCTGGACGCAACAACCGAGCTGAGCCGTAAGATCACCGAGCTGGGCATCTATCCGGCCGTAGACCCGCTGGGCAGCACGTCGCGTATCCTTGACCCGCTGATTGTCGGCAAGGAACACTATGACTGCGCACAGCGCGTAAAGCAGCTGCTGCAGCACTACAACGAACTGCAGGACATCATTGCCATCCTGGGTATGGACGAGCTGTCAGACGAGGACAAGCAGGTTGTGAACCGTGCGCGCCGTGTGCAACGGTTCCTGTCCCAGCCATTCACAGTCGCCGAGCAGTTCACGGGCGTCAAGGGTGTCATGGTCCCTATCGAGGAAACCATCAAGGGCTTCAACGCCATTCTGAACGGTGAGGTCGACGACCTGCCGGAGCAGGCGTTCCTGAACGTAGGTACAATCGAGGATGCCAAGGAGAAGGCCAAGAGACTTCTGGAGGCTACACAATAACAGCTCCTTGTGCAAACATAATAATAATAGATTTGTCTATGTTGACACTTAAAATAGTTTCCCCCGAAAGGGTTGTCTTTACAGGTGAGGTGGAGAGCGTGCTGGTCCCAGGGACTGTGGGGCAGTTCGAGATTCTCAACGACCATGCTCCTATCATCTCGACACTGGTTGAAGGCAAGGTCGTCTACAGCGTAAAGGGCACAAAGAAAGAACTTCAGATCGCAGGCGGCTTCGTCGAAGTGAAGAAGAACGAGGTGAGCCTCTGCGTGGAGATATGAGGATCCGGCAGACACCGGTAACAAGACATAAAGGATGGACTACAACAAGATACAAAAGCAATACAGCAAAGTGAGCCTGTGGATAACCGCCGCGCTCTACCTTGTCGGACTGCTTGTCGCACAGCTGACGGAACACGCTGCTTACATCAGCATGCTAACGATCAGCGCCTGTTTTTCCATCCTTGCCGCATCCGTCTATGGCGGGGCATGGAAAGCAATAGCCAGCAGGTCGCCGGCGGTCCTGGGCAAGTTTTATCTTGCAGGGTCGCTCCTGCGCATGCTCCTGGCCTTTCTGGTCATCCTCGTCTACGCACTGGTGACAAAAGACCGCAAGGCGGTCATCAGCTTTGCTGCCGTCTTCATGGTTTTCTATCTCGTGCTGCTGGCATTCGACACCATCTATTTTTCAAAAGTGGAAAAGAACAATAAACCAATAACTGACAAATGAAATATCTCAAGCATTTGCTTTGCATGACCGCAATGCTTTTCCTGCTTCTGCCGGGGGCAGCAGCATCCGAGAGCAAGGGAGGAGGCGTTGATCTGCAGGGTATATTGTGGGGACACATCAAGGACTCGTATGAGTGGCATGTCACGAACATCGGTGACAGGCCGGTCATCATCAACCTGCCGGTCATCGTGAAAACATCCGACGGGTGGTACGCAGGATGGGCAGAGGACTTTGCCGAAGAGCCGCTGGAAAGCGGCCCGCACGCCGGCTACCGCCCCTGCAGGAACAACCCGAATCTGTTCATTGCAACGAAGGGCAACTACGAACGGCGAATCGTCGAACTGCAGAAGGACGGGACGGAAGTGCGCCCCTTTGACCTGTCGATAACGAAGTCAGTGTGCGTACTCTTCATCGATGCGATCCTCCTGCTGCTGTGCATCCTCATTCCCGCACGCTGGTGCCGGAAGCACAAGGTCACAGACAAGGCTCCCAAGGGTTTCACAGGATTGATGCACATGTTTGTGATGTACGTATATGATGAGGTGATCAGGCCGACGTTGGGCAAGGAGTCCGACAGATACGCGCCCTACCTGCTTACCTGTTTCTTCTTCATCTTCGTCGCCAACGTGATGGGCATCGTACCGTTCCCACCGGGCGGCGGCAACCTGACGGGCAATATCACGATTACATTCTTCCTTGCAGCATGCACGTTTCTGGTAACCAACTTCTCCGGAACCAGGCATTACTGGAAAGACATTTTCTGGCCGGAGGTGCCTGCATGGCTGAAAGTACCGGTACCTTTGATGCCGGTCATCGAGATCTTCGGTATCTTTACCAAACCTTTTGCCCTGATGGTCCGTCTCTTTGCCAACATGATGGCCGGCCATGCCATAGCCCTGGCCCTGACGTGCATCATCTTCATCATGGCGACAATGGGCGTGGTACTGAGTACCTCGATGACGGTCGTGAGCGTGGGCATGAGCATCTTCATGATGCTGCTCGAGATCCTGGTCAGCTTCATTCAGGCACTGGTGTTCACGATGCTGAGCGCAGTATTCATCTCACTGGCCCGTGTACACGAAGCTGAAGCCTAAGAGGAAGCCAAACGGTAAATACAGAAAAAGTAAAAGGGATGAAAACGAAAAGAAAAGCCGGACCGGCCTTGCCGTCCTGACAGTCCCTTTCAGAAAAAGTCAAAGACCGCCCGGCACGATCCTGACGGATGAAAGGGCATTAGACCGTAAAAGAAACAAGAATAAAACAATTAATATTTAAAAGCAAAAACTATGTTGACATCATTGTTATTAGCAGCAGAAACTGCAAAGTTGGGCGCCGCAATCGGTGCAGGTATCGCAGCCGTAGGCGCAGGTCTTGGTATTGGTCGTATCGGTGGTCAGGCTATGGATGCCATGGCGCGCCAGCCGGAGAAAATCGGTGACCTCCGTTCTTCCATGATCATCGCAGCCGCTCTGGTCGAGGGTGTTGCTTTCTTCGCAGCAATCATCGCCCTTCTCTGTGTATTCTAATCCGCAGGAAGGACTATTAAAACAATTGGTAAGAAAAGTAATTTAGCAGCTTATGTCATTATTATTGCCAGATGGTGGCTTGCTCTTCTGGATGACCCTTGTCTTTCTGGTGGTCTTCTTCATCTTGTGGAGATGGGGTTTCCCCTCGATCATCAAGATGGTGAATGAGCGCAAGGAGTACATCGACGAGAGTCTTGCCAAGGCAGAGGAAGCCAACTTGAGGCTTGCCAACATTCAGAAACAAGGTGAGGAGCTGCTCATGGAAGCACGTGAGAAACAGGCACAGATCCTACGGGAAGCGGCTGACACACGGGATGCCATAGTCGGACAGGCACAGGAGAAGGCACACGGAGAGAGCGCCCGCATCCTTGCAGAAGCCAAGGCTGAGATAGAAAACCAGAAGCAGGCTGCTATTCGTGACATCCGTTCGCAGGTAGCAGAACTCTCGGTACAGATTGCCGAGAAGATTCTGCACAAGGAGCTTGCCGGTTCAGTCGAGCAGACCCGGCTCATCGACAGCTTGTTGGATGAAGTTGCTTCTTCTAACGGAACAGAACGTAAATAATCGCTTATGAATACAGGTGTAATATCGGTTCGCTATGCCCGTGCGCTGCTGAAGAGTGCCTGTGAGCAAGAACTCGAAGACAAGGTCTATTCCGTTATGCAGACCCTTGCCCAGAGTTATCTCCAAGTACCGGAACTCCGTGCGGCGATTGAAAGTCCGATGCTCCCGAAAGAGAAGAAACGCAAGCTGCTGGAAGCGGCCTGTGGAGATGACTGCCCTGAACTGATCGCGAACTTCCTGTCCCTCGTCATGAAGAAGGACAGGGAGGAGTTGCTGCAGTTCATGGCGAATGACTATGTTACCCTGTACCGCAAGCAGAAGAACATCATTCGCGGAAAAGTCATCACCGCTTCACCTGTTTCTCCGCAGACAGAAGACAAGATGAAGGCACTGGTCCAGTCCAGGGCACAGGGAGCTGTCGAGTTCAACACCGAGGTCGACCCTTCACTCATCGGCGGATTTATCCTCGAGTATGATACTTACAGAATGGACGCCAGCGTGAAGAACAAACTGAATGCTATCCTCACACAATTAAAAAAGTAATAAATTAATAACATGTCAGATAAAATTAAACCAAGTGAGGTGTCTGAGATTCTTGCAAAGGAGCTTCAAGGCATCAACTCTGAGGAGAAGTTTGAGGAAGTCGGCACAGTCCTGACCGTCAGCGACGGCGTGGCGCGTGTCTATGGTCTTCGCAACGCTGAAGCCAATGAGTTGCTTGAATTTGAGAATGGCACCATGGCAATTGTCATGAACCTCGAGGAAGACAATGTCGGCTGTATTCTCCTGGGACCTACCTCAGGGATCAAAGAGGGAGAAAGCGTGAAACGTACGCACCGCATTGCCTCCATCCGTGTCAATGACAACTTCTTGGGACGTGTAGTCAATCCGCTCGGAGAGGCAATCGACGGAAAGGGCGACATTGATCTGGCCGACTCCTTCGAGATGCCGCTGGACCGCAAGGCTCCGGGGGTGATCTTCCGTCAGCCGGTGAAAGAACCCTTGCAGACCGGTCTGAAAGCTGTCGACTCGATGATTCCTATCGGCCGTGGCCAGCGCGAACTGATCATCGGCGACCGGCAGACCGGCAAGACTGCTATCGCCGTAGATACCATCATCAATCAGAAGAGCTTCTACGAACAGGGGAAACCGGTCTACTGCATCTATGTCGCCATCGGCCAGAAGGCTTCTACCGTAGCGACCCTGGTGCAGAACCTGAAGGATCATGGAGCACTGCCTTATACGATCATCGTCAGCGCGACAGCCGCCGACCCGGCCGCCATGCAGTATTATGCTCCGTTTGCCGGTGCAGCCATCGGCGAGTACTTCCGCGACCGCGGCTACTCTGCCCTTGTCGTCTATGACGACTTGTCAAAGCAGGCGGTTGCCTATCGTGAGGTATCCCTGATTCTCCGTCGCCCTTCCGGTCGTGAAGCTTATCCCGGAGATGTATTCTATCTCCACTCACGTCTGTTGGAACGTGCCGCACGCATCAACGACCAGCAGGAGATCGCCGAACGAATGAACGACCTGCCCGAATGCATGAAGGGGCATGTAAAGGGTGGCGGATCACTCACCGCCCTGCCCATCATCGAGACACAGGCAGGTGACGTGTCAGCATACATCCCCACCAATGTGATTTCCATTACTGACGGTCAGATCTATCTTGAGACAGACCTCTTCAACCAAGGTTTCCGTCCCGCCATCAACGTGGGTATCTCCGTATCCCGTGTAGGCGGATCGGCACAGGTGAAGAGCATGAAGAAAGTGGCCGGTACGTTGAAAATCGACATGGCGCAGTACCGGGAGCTGGAGGCTTTCTCCAAGTTCTCTTCCGATATGGACAAGGTCACCGCAATGACCCTCGACCGCGGCCGTAAGAACAACCAGCTGTTGATTCAGCCGCAGTACAGTCCTATGCCGGTCGGAGAACAGATAGCCATCCTCTATTGCGGCGTACACGGACTGATGCGGGATGTGCCGGTCGACCAGATCCGCAGCTGCCAGGACCAGTTCCTCGACAGTATGCGCTCTGCTCATGCCGACGTAATCAGCGAACTGGCTTCCGGGAAGCTGGAAGATACTTCTGTAAAGGTGATTGAGGAAGTCATGGGCAATATTGCCGGACAATACAAATAAAGACAATAAGGAATGGCATCGTTAAAGGAAATCAAGACCCGTATAGCCAGTGTTCAGAGTACTCGCAAGATCACGAGTGCGATGAAGATGGTTGCCTCGAGCAAGCTGCACCATGCGCAGAATGCCATCGAGAGTATGCTTCCTTACGAGGCTATGCTCGAACACATTCTTAAGACGTTCCTTGTCTCTACGCCCGATACGGATACTCCGTTCGATGTGCAGCGGCCTGTGAAGCGTGTCGCCTTGCTTGTGTTCTCCTCCAGCAGTTCTCTCTGCGGCGGATTCAATGCCAATGTCATCAAGCTCATGCTACAGGCGATTGCCGAGTATCACGCCATGGGACTGACCGACAAAGACATTGTCATCTATCCCATCGGACGGAAGGTCGCAGAGAAAGCGAAGAAGTGCGGATATACCTGCGTGTACCCCTACCCTAACCTTGCCGAGAAACCCAACTCCGAGGATTGCCGCAACATTGCAAAGGAACTGGGACAGAAGTGGCTGGACGGTGAGTTTGACAGAGTAGAAATGATCTACCATCACTTCAAAAGTGCAGGCAGTCAGATTCTCCAACGCAAGAACTTCCTCCCGATCGACCTCGAGGAGGAACTCAATGCAGATACGGAACGTGACCTCTCGTCGAACGTCTCCTCAAAAGCCGCACAGGAGTATCTCAAGAAGAAGGGGGAAAGTACCGCACGGAAGTCGGACACAGAGGCGGTCGTCCCCCTCAACGACGACTTTATCGTCGAGCCCGACCTGCAGACCGTCTTGCGGACACTGGTGCCCAAGCTGCTCCATCACATGGTCTTCACGGCGCTTCTGGACAGCAATGCTTCCGAGCATGCAGCCCGTATGGTCGCCATGCAGACGGCAACGGACAATGCCGATGACTTGCTTCGTTCGCTTCACCTGCAATACAACAAGTCGCGCCAGGCAGCCATCACTTCAGAACTCCTTGATATTGTCGGTGGTACGGTGAACAACTGACATGACAGACAGTCCTGTCCTCTTTGCAGCAGACAGGACAGAAAGCAAAAGCAGCAGGGACAGGTTGACAGCCTGTCCCTGTTTCTTTTGTAACCATAAATCCCGATTGCATGATGTGCACTTTGCAAAGAGATTCATCCGAAGGCACAGCCTTCCGTCCGCCCTTTAGAAATCTACCGTGACCCGTCCGTTGATCTGTCTTCCCGTAAGATAGTTCGGGACGGCATATTGCTGACCGGCAATATCCGTCACCCAATAATAGGAGTTGACATTATTGATACCGAAAAGGTTGAGACAGTCTATGCCGAGCCAGATGTTCTTGAAGATGGTCTTACGACTGCCATCATGGTTGTCCAGCAGACGGTAACTCATGCCAATGTCAGCACGACGATAGGCAGGTGCACGGAAAGTATTGCTCTCCAGTTCCCTATGCGGAGCAGAGAAGGGAAGTCCATCTGCAAAAGCCAGTTTCAACGACATCCGCCAGCGTGTCGACCCGGGGAAGAAGTCGGTAAAGTAGAGATTCAACGAATACCGTTGATCCGTCGGGAGCGGAATACGCCTGCCGTTCAGCTTCATACTGGTGTTCATGATGCTGAGCGTCAGCCATGAATCAGTACCTGGGACGAACTCGCCAAAGAGTTTCAGGTCGAGCCCTGCGGCATGCCCTGTAGCCGTATTATCGCCATAGTACGTCACTTTCACGTTGTCAACAGAGTAAGGAACAAGTCGTGAGAGCGCTTTGTAATAGGCCTCGGCCGTGAACTTGAAAGGACGGCCCAGCATTTCAAAACGATAGGACATACCGGCCAGGGCATGGATGGAACGCTGTGCCTGGATCTTCTGATTGAGTGTGGCGTATGTGATGCCGTTGACCATCGACGTGTCGCGGAGTTCCTTGTAGAACGGCGCCTGATAATAGAGACCGCCTGCAATACGGAAACTGAGATTGCGGTTCCTGCCCGGCGTGATGGTGAGGGAAGCACGGGGCGAAAAGAGGCTCTCACCGCTGAAGTCCCAGTGGGCGAAGCGTACACCGTAATTCAAGGTGAAGAGCGTCGGCACGGAATCGCGTGTCTGGAAATTCCACGCATCCTGCAGATAGCTCTCGAAGCGTTTCGCATTCAGATCGTTGCGTGCCCGCAGCGAGTAGATCATCTTCAGGTCACGTCCTGTATGAGGAATATTGTAACCTGCTGAATCACGGTATTCATATTCAGCCGAGTTCTCCGTTATCTTTTCCACCTTATAAGTCAGTCCCCCTTCTATTCTGTGTCTGCCGGCACGATGCAGCACCATCAGCTTCAGACTCTTCACATCGGCATGGAGATAGTCACGTGAATGCTGCATATAGGTTCCTACACCCAGGTTCTCGGAGGTCTCGGTCTGCGTGAGCCAGTACTGTCCCTGAATGTCGTACCGCTCCTGCTCCTTGGTCGTGAAAGCGGATGCAAGGAGCGACAGATCTGTACGGGACGACAGATGGCGTGTAACGCCCAGCGAACCGAAAAACGTGCGGAAGAGATCCTTCTCCTGTCCGTCGAAGTAGACACGGAATTTCTTTACGTTCTGCAGCGTGCCGAAGTTCGTCTCACGGTCTTCCGGTTGGAAGTCATAGTGATTGTCGGACATGTTCCCGATGAAGTCAATCTGCCAGCGTTTATTAGGTTGCCACGACAGATAAGTCTGATAATCAAGGAACGACGGCCGATATTCTCCCTTCGTCTGGAGCGAACCGAGAAGGTAGCGGTTGGTCTTATAGCGCACGCCGTTGGTCCATGTCAACTTCTTTGTAGCCAGTCCGAAGTAGGCACTTGCTCCTAAGAGCGAGGCTGAAACAGAGGCTTCCGTCTTCTTTGGCCGTTTATAGGTGATATCCAATGCGGAACTCATTTTGTCCCCATATTTTGCTTCAAACCCGCCGGCCGAAAAACCGACACTCTCCACCATGCCCGGATTGATGACGGAAAGGCCTTCCTGCTGTCCGCTACGCACGAGGAAAGGACGGAACACCTCCACATTGTTGATATATACAGAGTTCTCATCGAATGAACCGCCGCGCACGTTGTACTGTGAAGACAGCTCCGAGTGGGTCGATACACCGGCCTGTGTCTGCACCATCTCTTCCACCGCATTGCCTGAAGCAGACGGTCCCTCCCTTGTCTTCTGGACATCAAGTTCCTCCGTCGTTCCGTGCTGTTTGTTCCTCCCTTCGACAACGACCTCCTGCAGCGCATTGTCGTCAGCGAGCTGGACAAGCAGTGTCTGCTTCCCCTTCGGACGGCGCAGCACCCTCGTCTTGGACTTATAGCCTATCATCGAGAAGCGCACCTTTACGGAGTCTTCGCTGTGCAGCTGCATGCTGAACTCTCCCTTGAGGTTGGTCATCGACAGCTTTCCCTGCGACACAACCATGACAGAGGCCAGTTCTATCGGATTGCCGTCCTTGTCGGAGACCTTCCCCTGAAGCGTGAATGTCTGTGCCGGTACCAGCTGAGCTGTCAGAAGGAGCAACAGCAGTAATATATGTTTTCGGATGTCCTTACGTTTCATAACTTCTATATAACGCAGAGCCCTTTGTTTTATTGCATTCGCCCGACTGTCTCCGGAGGGAAAGAGCATTCCCTGCGACATACCCGACCGCTCCGGCCGGTATTCTTTAAAAGCAAAAGTCCCGCAATCGACATTGCAGGACTCTCCGAATCATTCTTCTTATGGGTTTTTGACTGTTTCAGCCCAAGTACTTCATCAGCACACGGGCATTGCCGCTCTCACGGATCTTCTCGATAGCCTTCTCACGGATCTGGCGGACACGCTCACGGGTCAGCCCCATTTCCGTACCGATTTCTTCCAACCCTTTCTCCTGGCAGCCGATGCCGAAACACTCCGTGACGATCTTGATCTCACGATCCTTCAGCGTGTTCTGAAGAACAGCACGAAGATCGTCAGACATTGACTCGAAGTCAACGCCACGATCGGTGCGTGAGTCATCACCCGATGACAGCATATCGCTCATTGAATTGTCATCGTCATCGCTGAACGGCGCATCGATACTCATGTGGTGGTTGTCTGCGCTCTGGCTCTGACGGATACGTGCCTCGTCGATGCCGGTCAGCTCGGCCAGCTCGTGGATGGACGGACGGCGGTTGTGCTTCTGCACAAACTCATTCGTGACCTGATTGATTTTCGAGATGGCTCCCACCTGGTTCAGCGGCAGGCGCACGATACGGCTCTGTTCGGCAATGGCCTGCAGAATACTCTGACGAATCCACCAGACAGCATACGAAATGAACTTGAACCCTCTCGTCTCGTCGAATTTCTCAGCGGCCTTTACCAGACCGATGTTCCCCTCATCGATAAGGTCGGTGAGAGAGAGCCCCTGATGCTGATACTGTTTGGCTACGGAAACGACAAAACGGAGGTTGGCCTTGATCAGCTTTTCCTTGGCACGCTCGCCCTTGCGACCGCCCTTGTGGATTTCCTGTGCCAGCTCAATCTCTTCGTCAACAGTAATCATCGGCTCACGCCCGATTTCAACGAGATACTTGTCCAGTGCCTCACTCGATCGGTTGGTGATACTCTTCGAAATCTTAAGTTGTCTCATGAATTGTGTACTATTTCCTCCTTAAAATATAGCTGTTTCCCGTTATCCAGATCTGATACGGCGTGCAAAGGTACATATAAATAGGTAAAATCCCAAACGGAGCGTGCACCGTTTGAGATTTTTTACGTTTTTTTATAGGTCGGATTGTGATTGTGAACTCCTTGGAGAGGAATTGACCGGGGGATTCGTTATTTCCAACTATGTTCTATCAGTTTTGAGGTGGATTCCATCTCCATGTTCATTCCCATCATCTTCATCTTCCCCTTCCCCGTCTGGTCGTTCAACCATCCGTTCTTCAGAAAGTGATAAGTGTCCGTACCGTTGAAGTCGATGTCGGTCATTCCCATGGCCTTCATCTGTTCCCAGTTGTTCTCAATCTGGGAAGTGACCTCTTCTCCCATTCCCATCTTCTTCATATTGCCTATGAGGAAAGCCTTGACATCCTTCTCTCCCATATTGGCCTTGCTCTGCGACACTACCGTGAGCATCCCGAGAATATTGCTTACCTCATAGCTGACAATCGACTTGATGCCCTGTATTTCCTTGTCCTCCTTGTCGCCGGTCTTCAGCGTCTTTCCATAAAGATTGAAAAGGCTCTTCTCCTTGAAGTTGTCTGTGACGCTCTTTTCAGAGAACAGGTCGTTCAGTGCCATGATCATCTTTGCCTTCGGCGAAACCTTCTCCATATCGGGATTCTTTGTGTAGGTGGAATCGATTTCGGCAAGGGCAGCCCTCGTCATCTTCCCTACCACCTCTTCATAGTTCAACAGCTTCTGCAGTCCACCGTTCACATCCGTCTGGAAAAGAAGAGGCACGTTGTCGACAAAACGGCTGAGCCGGTCACCCACCTGATAAGCCAGTTCCGTATTCCCCTCCGTCTTCGTGTCTTTCGTGAGGAACTCCACCTTGTAGCCATCAGGGGTGGCATCCTTCACCTCGACAAACGTCCTGTTGGTCACCTTTACGCTCTGCGAGCCTCCCCCCATGGGAGCCGTCATGCCGATGCTGGTAACATTCTCATAGGTCGCTTTGTCGCCTTTCTGCAGGCTGACTTTGAGGAGTGTCTGTGCGCTCAGTGCCGTGACGGCAAGAAGCAGTGCAAAAGTAAGAAATGTCTTTTTCATAAGCGTTGTTGTTTAGTTTAAATGTTTATTAGGCGGTGGAAGACAGGGATGATGGTTCAATCCCTGCCTCCGGCTGTCAATAGGATCTTGCAATGATGACGCGATACTTGGCCGGCCTTCCGCTTACCATGTCCGTACCCGGTGTCTGCTCGAACATATAAGGAACGCAGCGGATAGTGGCCTGCGTGTCTTCCTTGATCTTCGCCTCGGTCTCTTCGGTACCGTCCCAGTGGCAGAGGAAAAAGCCTCCGTCCTTTACCTTCGCCTTGAATTCCTCATAGTCTTCGCACTCGTAGATGTGTGCGTCGCGGAAGTCCTTTGCCTTCTTGAAGATGTTGTCCTGAATGTCGTCAAGGAGGCTCTTCACACGCCCGACGATGCCGTCGAAGCTGACGCTCTCCTTCTCCAACGTGTCACGGCGCATCACCTCAATGGTATTGTTCTCCAGGTCGCGGCCGCCCATAGCCAGCCGCACCGGCACACCTTTCAGCTCGTAATCGGCGAACTTGAATCCCGGACGCTTGTTGTCGGAATCATCGTATTTGACCGTGATGCCCAGCGCGCGCAGCTCGTCGATGACCGGCTGCAGCTTTTCGGAAAGTTCCTTCAGCTGCTCCTCCCCCTTGAAAATAGGGATGACGGCCACCTGAATCGGTGCGATACGCGGAGGGAGCACCAGGCCGTTGTCGTCGGAGTGGGTCATGATGAGCGCACCGATCAGGCGCGTGCTGACCCCCCATGATGTTGCCCATACATACTCCGGCTTGTTGTCCTTGTTGAGATAAGTGACATCGAACGACTTGGCGAAGTTCTGTCCCAGGAAGTGGGACGTACCGCTCTGCAGAGCCTTTCCGTCCTGCATCATCGCCTCGATGGTATAGGTGTCCAGCGCACCGGCGAAACGCTCCGTCTCGCTCTTCACACCCTGCACAACCGGTACGGCGAGCCATTTCTCGGCGAAGTCGGCGTAGACGCGCAGCATAGTCTGCGCCTCCTTCTCCGCCTCTTCACGGGTGGCGTGGGCGGTGTGTCCCTCCTGCCAGAGAAACTCCGACGTGCGGAGGAACGGCCGTGTGCGCATCTCCCACCGCATGACGTTGCACCACTGGTTGCACATCAGCGGCAGGTCACGCCACGAATGGATCCAGTTCTTATAGGTGTTCCAGATGATGGTCTCACTCGTAGGGCGGATAATGAGTTCCTCCTCCAGTTTCGCATTGGGGTCGACCTCGACGCCGTTGCCGTCCTCCGTTGCCTTCAGGCGGTAGTGCGTCACCACGGCACACTCCTTGGCAAATCCTTTCACGTGCTCAGCCTCACGGGAGAGGAAGCTCTTCGGAATCAGCAGCGGGAAATAAGCGTTCTGCACGCCGGTCTCCTTGAACATCCTGTCGAGCTGCGCCTGCATCTTCTCCCATATCGCATAGCCGTAGGGTTTGATGACCATACAGCCACGTACGGCAGACTGTTCCGCCAGTTCTGCCTTCACTACCAAGTCATTGTACCATTGAGAGTAGTTCTCCGCCCTCTTGGTCATGTGTTTCAGTTCTTTTGCCATAATTATATTTTTCTGCTTTATACTGATTCTTTAGGGGATTCCCATTTTCTTATAGGAGTTTCCCTTTTGTCCCCTTTGCGGGAAACACTAACTTTGTACAGAAATCAGCAGGCGACCACGAAGGAAAGTTTATTTCCATCTGTCGGGTGCAGCTAATTCTCTGCAAAATTTATGCAAACGAGCACAAAGGAAGCTTGCTTCCATTTGTCGAGTGCAGCTAACTTTCTGCAAAAATACAAAAAAATGTTGGCAATAAATGCCCCATAGCATATATTTGTTTAACTTTGCGTGAATAAAACAGAATCGGTGCGGCGACAATGTCGGACACTGAAGGTAAAAGATAATTATTAATCCATAAACAGTTTTGGTTATGAAGAATATGAAAGTAATGGCAGCCGGCATGTGCTTACTGACTGTCGTAAGCTGCCAGACGAAACAGGCTACAGGATCATTGATCGGCGGCGGTGCCGGTGCGGCACTTGGCGGCATTGTCGGTCAGATCATCGGTCACAACGGCAAGAGCACGGCCATCGGTGCAGCCATCGGCGGCGCCATCGGTGCAGGAGCCGGCGCACTCATCGGCCGTCACATGGACAAAGTGGCACGCGAGGCAGCCCAGGCACTGCCGAATGCCCGCGTCGACAAGGTGACAGATGCCAACGGACTGCAGTGCGTGAAGGTCACCTTCGATTCAGGAATTCTCTTCCCGCTGAACGGTTCCAACCTGAACGCATCTGCCAAGAACGATCTTACCAAGTTCGCAGGACTGATGAAACGCAACTCCAACTGCGACGTTGCTATCCAGGGCTACACCGATGCTTCCGGCAACGACAACATCAACATCCCACTGTCACAGCGTCGTGCCGAGTCTGTATCGTCCTATCTGAAAGGTCAGGGCGTCACCGGCAGGCAGATCCGCTCGGTACAGGGTTTCGGAAGTGCCAACCCCGTCGAGAACAAGACCGTCAGCCAGGCCAACCGTCGTGTTGAGGTCTATCTCTATGCTTCCTCCGAGATGGTCCGCCAGGCTAACAACGGCACGTTGTAACCCGGGAAGAGGCCGCCCTGCCCCTCTCTACAGACGGGTCGAGGGAACAGGGAAGGCCTCCTGCTTCTCTTGAGGACTGCAAAGACAGTCTTTCCAGCCACCGGGAACAGGATTCCCAACGGCTGGTACTCGTATTCCCAACGGCTGGTACTCGCATTCCCAACGGCTGGGAATCCGAATACCGCCGGACAGGTATGCTGAATACAGACTTACCCGGAACCTCTCACAAGCAGGCAATGCTCATGCTGGGCATACGAAGAAAAGCCCATTTCAAAACTCGCTCATGAGTAGAGAAATGGGCTTTTCTTTGTTTTCAGGCATATTCTGAGGATTCACACTGGACATCAGACCCTTTCAGACCTCAATAATCGACCGGGACAAAAGACGATTCGGATCACTTCTCCGGCGTACTGTATGGGGAGAATGAGAGCTTTACCATGACCGGATAATGGTCAGAGATGTTGCGGCGCGACTTGCCGAGCCAGTAGCTGTTGGTGAAGATGGCGTAATGCGGAATGTCGAAATCGGAAGAGACGAAGACGTGGTCGATGCGGGCATTGCTGCGGCTGTCCTGCATAAAGTCGTTCCACGTACCGGTGGGTGACATGCGCTGTCGGGCATAGGCATAGCAGTCGCGCAGGATGCCCGAACGGGAGAATATCCCGTAAATCTCGTCCGTCTGGTCAACGTTGAAGTCACCCGTCAGAATCGTCGGCTGCGCCTTGGCGAGCTGCCCTATGCGTTGCAGGATGAGCCGTGCACTCTCCCGCCGTGCCACAGTGCCCACGTGGTCCATGTGGGTATTGAAGAAATAGAACTGCTTTCCCGTCGTCTTGTCCTCGAACTTCCCCCACGTACAGATACGGATGCAGGCCGCATCCCATCCCAGCGAGGGGCGCTCGGGCGTCTGTGAGAGCCAGAAGCTGCCGCTGTCGAGCAGTCTCAGCAGGTCTTTCCGATAGAAGATTGCCGCATATTCGCCCTCTTCCCTGCCGTCATCACGCCCCACACCGATGTAGGCATAGCCCTCCAGACCCTGCAGGAGGTCATGCAGCTGCGTGGCAAGTACCTCCTGCGTACCGAAGACGGCAGGCTGCTCGAAGTTGATGAAGTCGCACAGCTGCGGACAGCGTTGTGCCCACGCATTGCCCTCCTTCCGGTCATCCGGGTTGTCATATCGGATGTTATACGTGCCCACATAGAGCTGCTGGGCAGAGAGGCTGCAGGTAAGCAGCATTGCAAGGATGAGTGTTGTCAGTCTGTACATGATTCCGGTTTTTACGTGCTGCAAAAGTACGCAATCTTTTTGTAACAGGCGAGCGTGACCGGCATGATTTGTCTGTACACATAAGAAAAGCCGGTCTGCAGCCGCTTTCTGAAAATAATCTGTTATTTTCCTCTAAAGACAAAGAACTTTCTTTATCCAGCTGGCTTGTAAATCACAGTTTTTTATAAATTTGCAGACAGCCGTCAGCCTGTAAAGGGCATACCTACTGAAGCCTGGGCGGATGACGGCTTCCCGATATGGAAACAAAAGCGCCAGAGGCCAAGGGTTCTTATGAACCTATCTTTTCTTTTTTCCTCAAAATCCGTAAAAACATATGACGATAAAGCGATTCTTCTGTTTCATCATCTGTCTGAACTGCCTCGTAAGCCTCTGCTGGTTAGGGCTTCATTCCTTCCAGCCGGACAACGCTCTTCCCAACGCCACACTGGACACGGCTCTCTATCATGCCATGCCATGGACGGCACCGTCGTGGCTTTATCTCTTCGGACGGCTTGTAGACTGGGTAGCAGACTACAGCAAGGTGGGGGCGGTGCTGCTGGGTATCGCCCTGACAGGCGTCATGCTGCTGACAGGCATCGCCTACATTTTCATTGCCGGCTTCTTTTCGCCGTGCGATGTACTGTATGAAGACGACGCACAGATCGTCCTGAGCGTGGAACGCGGCCGCCGTCTTCTGTGAGAAGCGGGGCTGTCGGAACGGCAGCTGATAGAATTTCCCTTGCCTTATGAGGCCGGGGAAACGACCGAATGGAAGTTCTACGACAGACTGGGCGTCGTTGTCGTCGGGGAGGTAAACGAAGGGCTGATGAGAGAGTCCGGGGATTCAAGATGCTACTTGTTCTATGTGACTGACACGACGGCCTACACCCGGCATCAGGCGGAGGTGCGGCGGTTGTGCAAGACGTACCTGAAAAAAGAGGAGGCGTTACTTCACCAGCGGACGCACAGACGACAACGGTGACCTCCCTCCTGTTCCCTTGAATATGAAACTTGGCTAAACGAACCGAGAGGAAGGGAGGAGATGTCGGATGTTGATGTCTCAAGTAGAGAACGACAGCATGACGAAGTTTGCCATGCACTATGACCGTCCAAATCCCGCTGTCAGGACTTACCGGGGACTTCCAGCCGGCAGGCAATGCCCATGCTGGGCATACGAAGAAAAGCCCATTTCCAAACTCGATAATGAGTAGAGAAATGGGCTTTTCCTGTTTTCAGGGGGCGGACTGTCACTTGAGAACCGTCATGCGATGCGTCTGTATCTCCGTTGCAAACTGTTCTCCGGCCTGATGCCGCTGCTTCTGTTTCCACACATACACACGTCCGTCACACCCCTTCTTCCTCGGACAGTTCCTGTTCCGTCTTCGGCGTTTCGGGAGAAGTCTGGTCACTGGGGGTGTCAAGCTGGGTGGCCTTGCGGATGCGAAGGTGGCTCATGTTGTCGAGTGTCACGTCCATGGGGACATACTCGTCGCTGTTCGGGTCAGGGGATCCGACGCTGGCGCCGAAACAGAGCACTTTCCCCTCTGCACGGTCGAACATGAAACCGACAAGCGCCCCGTTCTTTCCGTATTGACTGTCTGTACACTCCCTGAAATCATCCTTCGTGAAAGTACGGTCATAGAACAGGGAACCGTCTTGCCGCAGCACCTGAAGCAGGATCTTGTTATCGTAATACTCCCTGCCGTCCTCGTCGTGTACCATGGCGAGCGACTTGTCGGCGAAGCGGCGGATACGGATTGTGAACGTACTTCCCAGCCACTGCACCTTCTTCTCATACTGGAAGTCGGACATCTGCTGCGGACCAGCGGGCACCTTGGGCCTGGGCGCAATCTTCGTGATAATATCGTTTGATTTCTTTTCCTGCCTGCAGGCACTTACTCCCAAGAGTATCAGTCCCATGAGCAGCAACCGGAATATTCGTCTTGCCATAATCTATGATTCTTGTCACAAAAGTACGCAATTTCTCCGAACCCTGCAAGAATGAGGTACGAAAAGAAGTCGCCGCCGTTCCCCGTTCGGATGGTGGTCCGGACAGAGGGAACGGCGGCGACAACCGGCCGTGACAGACAGCGGCAGGGTTACAGGCACTCCCTTATCAACTTCATCAGCTTCTCCTCTCCCAGCCCCGACCGTTCGGAAGCTGTACGGATCGTCGCTTTCTTGAGCATGATCTTGCCCAGAGGCGTATTCATCATCTTGAACGAGGGGTAGCGTGCCGCAAGTTCCTTCTTCAGGTGAGGATAAGCGGCAAAGAGGTCTTTCAGACGTGTGTCAGGAGAAAGTTCAAGAGCATCGGACGGCTTTCCCGCACCGTCTTTCTCACCGTCCTGCGAGGCTGATGTCTCCGCCGCATCCTCCGGACGTGCAGAGCCGCCGGATCCGTCCTGCGCCTCTTCTGTACCGGCCCAGGTAAGCAAGGTCTGCGAGCCTGTCAGCTTCCGGATATGCGTACAGTCCTGCATCATCTCCAAGACACCACGGAAACGTCCCTCTGCATCACGCACGGCAATATAGACAATGTAGAGGAACACCTCCGGCTTGTTGATCCAGAATTCCGCCTTGTCCTGTTCTCCGCTGCGGAACTTCTCTACGATCTCCTTCACGATGTGCACACTCTTCCTGGGATGACAGTTGACGACCTGCCGCCCGATGACATTCTTCGACCTCGGGAAGACACGGTGATCCGTATCGGAATAGAACTTCACCAGTTCATTCTCGTCCACAAACGATATATCGACCGGCAGATGCTTGTAGATGAGATTGATCTGCTCCAGCGTCAGCTTGCCCGTCGTCACATCCAGTTCCTGCTGCGTCCCTGCCGAATAGCCATACTTGCAGAGCAAGGCCTGCAGGTCGGCGGCAAACTCCGAATGGGGTTCCGGCCGTGGGGAACGGGATGCGGAAGAAGGGGCTACACTGAAGAAGGCAAAGCCGATCTCCCGGTCGCCTGACTTCATTTCCTCGAACTCCTCCGGCGTGATCAGCGCAAGTGAGGTAGGATAAAGGATCGTCTCCTCCTTCTCCATCAGGTCGCGGGCGTGGGCGACAAGCGGGGCCTGGGCTGCGATGAAGCGTTCCTCATCGCCTTCTTCCAGCAGCTGTGCAGCCTCCTTGATCTCGTCCCGTATAAGGTCGTCGAAGTTCCACATCGTCGTTGTAGGACGGTCGAAGCCCTTCTGCTCCAGAAGCGGATAGAGCTGATTCTGCTTGCGTTGGTAATGGACAGGATACCGGCGTATCTGGTCGTAGAGTTCCAGCCACTGGTTCTTGATCATCGGATACTGCACAAGGTCTTCCACAGCAAGCAGCAGGCGGCGCATCTCGTCATTCTCCTTATAATAATGTGTGAGGGGATGGTCTGCGGGAAGCTCCGGACGGCTGTTGTCCATGAACCCGTCCAGCATCTGCATCACCTTGCGCATATCTACCCGGATACATTCATCGTCATCTCCGGCCTTGAGGTTCTGCTCCATGTAGGCAATGTGATAGGGGCGGATGCTGCCCACCTTCGTCCGCATCACCTCACGGGCTTCCTCCAATGTGATTTGTCCTGTCTCGTACTTCTCTTCCGTCTCCAACAGAATCTGCATCTTCTCCATCTCGATTTTCGGGAGAAAGTCTTTCATCTTATTTGCCATAACTGTTACTGATTTGTTGATTCTGCCGCAAAGATAACGCTTTCCGCCGACCCTCAGGATAACAAATGTGCCCGCAGAACGTTAAATAACGATAATTCGGAGAGGAGGCTTTCCTTGACCTGCATCCCAGTCGGATACCGCTACAACGTATAGGGTATTTTCGGGTACGGTGCGGCCTATTATGCAGAAACTCTTTGCAAGGATGGAATATAATCCCTAAATTTACAGGCAGCGACATGGCTTCACACGAAAGGATAACAAAATGAAAAGTTTAAGATTACTGTTCCCAGAGACCCCGAAGTCTCCCAAGACTTTCTGCATACTACTGGCGTCCCGCCTCATCTTCGGACTGACATTCGCCGGTCATGGACTTGACAAGCTGAATCACTTCGCCGAGACGGCAGCTCACTTCCCTGCCCCTTTCGGCATGAGCGGTGACGCGGCGGTCGCCCTGACCATCTTCGGCGAGCTGGTCTGTGGGGTCGCATTCGCACTGGGCTTCCTCACCCGGCTGACCCTGCTGCCGATAATTTTGACAATGCTCGTCGCCTTCGCCACCGTCCACGGAGGATCGGTCAATGCCGGCGAACCGGCTTTCCTCTACCTTGTTGTCTTCCTCCTCTCATGGTTCGCCGGTGCCGGGAAATATTCCTTCGACGGCTTCGTCGCCGACAGGATGAAGCATGTGAACTGAACCCGGCAGCAGGCCTGCAAGAAGATGCAGAGGGACGATATTTCCAGAACCGGTCTGCAAAGTGAAGGATAGTCATCCGGCTTTCAAGACGATTTAAGACGATTGCTGTCCGGTAAACATTTTCCATACAGGCCGGCCGATCCCTTCTGCCCGCATGCCGGTGACAGGAACGAGCCCTACTTCCTGCCGATGTGCTGATGACCGAAACCAGTCGTACAAAGGGCTTGCACGCCTGCCGTTGTTGTCCGGAAGGAAACAACTCGTGGCAAGAACCAGAGACCGGGGCACTACCAGCACTCCAGTTCCTCTGCGATCTCCGGCATCGTCTCACGCCGGAATACGGGACTCTTCACACCCGAACGCTTCTGCGACCTGTAATCTTCCAACAGGCGGAAAGCATATTTTCCAAGTGAGAAGATGGCTATGAGGTTGCAGACGGTAATCAGTCCCATGAAAAGGTCGCCGAGACTCCATACAAGATCGAGACTTGCAAGGGCACCGAACAGAACCATCACACCGCCTGTCATGATGCGGAGGAAGAGGATGGGGGAAGACCGGCGGGTTAGGAAACGCACGTTGGCCTCGCCATAGTAATAGTTGCCAATGATGCTGCTGAACGCAAAGAAGAAGATGGCAATGGCGACGAAGACAGGTCCGGCGCCGCCCACCTCGTTCTCCAATGCGCCCTGCGTAAGCAGGATCCCGGACTCGGAACTCCAGGTATAAATCCCGCTGATGATGATGATGAAAGCGGTACAGCTACAGACGAGCAGGGTGTCAGTGAACACACCGAGCGACTGGATAAGTCCCTGCTTCACGGGATGACTGGTCGATGCGGTAGCAGCGATGTTGGGGGCGGAACCTTCGCCCGCCTCATTGCTGAAAAGTCCCCGCTTGATGCCGTTCATCATCGTGGCTCCCAGCCCGCCGCCGACGACTGGCCCGATACCAAAGGCGTTTTCTACGATTATACGGAAGACATGAGGAATCAGCTGGAGGTTCATGGCGATGATGACAAGTGCAAGAATCACATACCCCACTGCCATCAACGGAACGAGCACGCTGCTCACTTTCGCAATGCGCTGGATGCCCCCGAAGACGATTGCCAGTGAGAGTACCGCAAGCACTACACCCATCCAGAACGGATCAATGGAAAAGGCTTTCTGCATGGCACCGCAAATGGTATTGCTCTGCACGGAGATATACGCCATACAGAACGTCATGGTGATAAGAACCGCAAAGAGTTTCGCCATCCATTTGCAGTGCATACCGTACAGGATGTAATAAGCCGGTCCACCGATGAACGAGTCGGCATGTCGGCGCTTATAAAGCTGGGCGAGCGTAGACTCGACAAAAGCCGTCGACGACCCCAGGAGGGCTATCACCCACATCCAGAAGACGGCTCCCGGCCCGCCTATGGCGATGGCACTTGCCACACCGGCGAGGTTGCCCGTCCCGACACGGGAGGCAATCGATACGGCAAAAGCCTGGAAAGAAGAGACGTGCTTCTCGCCGGCATCCTGCCTGTCCGCCGATTCCCCCAGCAGGCGGATCATCTCGCCTACCATACGGAACTGTACGAAATGCGTCTTCCAGGTAAACCACAAGGCACAGGCGACAAGGCCTGCCACAAGGAGATAAGACCACAGAAAATCATTGATTGACACGATAGAACTGTTCAACCATCCGTCAGCTGAAAATATTTCCTTCATAGGTCGACACTTTTGTGTGAGCCGCAAAAATACAAAAAACGATCGAGAATATTCCCGATCGGTACAGAAAAAACGGTTCTTGAAATTGACTTTCACGATATTTTCACTAACTTTGCACACTACTAACAACTGATAAACACATGGTACGTAAAAGAAAAAGCAAGTTCAGAGACGTAGGCGAGTTCTTCATGATTGCACTGGCGATGGTCATCGGCAGCTTCGGCTGGTGTGCCTTCCTGCTTCCGCATCACATCACTATCGGCGGAATAGCCGGCATCGCATCCGTCATACAGTGGGGATTCGACATCCCCGTACAGTACACCTACCTCATCATCAACGGCATTCTGCTCTTCGTCGCCCTGAAGATACTCGGATGGAAGTTCTGTGTCAGGACCATCTTCGCCGTTCTGGTGTTCGCCTCTTCCACGTCCATCCTCCGGGAGGTGTTTGCCGAGCATGCGCTCTTTGCCAACGAGCCGTTCCTCGCCTGCGTAGTGGGCGGCGTTCTGTTAGGAATCGGAGTAAGCATCGCCTTGCAGTACAATGCCAGTTCGGGCGGGTCGGATGTCATCGCTGCAATGATCCACAAGTACCGTGACATCTCGCTCGGACGGGTCATCCTGGTCTGCGACCTCTGCATCATCACCTCGAGTTATCTGGTCCTGGAAAACTGGGAGAAGGTCATCTATGGCTATATCGTCCTCTTCGTCATGACTTATATGGTGGATTATCTTATCAGCGGAATGCGCGGGTCGGTACAGTTCTTCGTCATCTCGGAACACTGGGGAGAGATCGGCACGGCAATCAACAACGATGTAGACAGAGGCTGTACCCTGATCGAGGCACGCGGCTTCTATACAGGAAAGAAAGTGGGTATGCTCTTTATCATCGCCCGCCGCTCAGAGGCGCACTCCATCTATCAGGTCATCGACGAGATCGACCCCAACGCCTTCGTCTCACAGGGCGTCGTAAACGGTGTCTACGGCATGGGGTTTGACAGGATGAAGGTGCCGCACAAAAAGAGAACCGTCGAGGAAACAGTCAGGGAACGGGCATAACAAGAATAAGGAGAAACAGACAAGATGGATATTCAGGAACTTAAGGACAAGCGTATCGCTGTATTGCTGTCAGGGGGCGTGGACAGTTCGGTTGTCGTGTACGAATTGGCACGGCTCGGCCTGCATCCCGACTGCTTTTACATAAGAATCGGTCCGGAAGAGAAGGAGGAATGGGACTGCAGTTCGGAGGAAGACATGGAGATGGCGACTGCCGTTGCACACCGCTTCGGCTGCAGACTGCAGATTGTCGACTGCCACAAGGAGTACTGGAATCAGGTGACACGCTACACGATGGAGAAGGTGAAGGCCGGCTTTACCCCCAACCCCGATGTAATGTGCAACCGGCTGATCAAATTCGGTGCCTTCGACGAGAAGATGGGACACGGCTACGACCTCATTGCTACGGGACACTATGCCCAGACGGAATGGATTGACGGACGCAAGTGGCTCACGACAAGTCCTGACCCGGTAAAAGACCAGACGGATTTCCTTGCACAGATCTACGACTGGCAGCTGAAGAAAGCCGTGTTCCCCATCGGGCACTACGAGAAGGACGAAGTGCGCAGGATCGCCGAACAGGAGCATCTCATCAATGCACACCGCAAGGACTCACAGGGGATCTGTTTCCTGGGCAACATCGACTACAACGAATATGTACGCCGTTATCTGGGCGAACAGCCCGGGGACATCATCGAACTCGAGACTGGGAAAAAGATCGGCGAACACCGGGGACTGTGGTTCCATACCATCGGACAGCGCAAAGGCCTCGGTCTCGGAGGAGGCCCCTGGTTCGTCGTCCGGAAGGATGTGGTGCAGAATATCCTCTACGTCAGTCATGGTTACGATCCGGAAACAGCCTACAAAAGCGATTTCCCGCTACATGACTTCCATTACCTTACAGAAGGTGTCACGGAATTGCCCGAGAAGATCACCTTCAAGATCCGCCATACTCCGGAGTACCACCCGGCAACGGTCGAGCAGCTGCCGGACGGAAAGAGCATCATCCATTCTGCCGAACCTATCCATGGTGTAGCACCGGGACAGTTCTGTGTCGTCTATGACGAGTGCCACCACCGCTGCTACGGATCGGGAGAGATTGCACTATGATAAAGAAAGAAGGTCGCACGTTCAACGGCGGAAAGGAAGACCTTATCTCTCCATCTCACACGAGTCTCTCTCTAAGGAGCAATACAAGTACCAGAAAGCTGCAATTGGACACCTCAGCAAAACTCTGTTCACGCAAAAGAATCCGTATCGGTCATCCATAAGCTGTATGAAACCTCTGCAAAACTCCCTTACATGAGATTCCCGGAAAATGTAACTTGTTGATTATCAAATATACGGTTTGAAACAAATAGAGTTTTACAGAAGATTCCGTATATATTAAAGTCGCTTTGTGAGGGAGGTTTACGGGTCTCTTGATTTACGAACGGACATAAACCCAAACAGCCATATCGAAGCATGAACCGCTTCGATATGGCTGTTTTTATGTTACAAAGAAAGAAGATGAAGCGTCTCTCTGATGTGGGGAAGGAAGGGAGAGGGACTTCCTCTATATAATTAATGGGGAAATCTCCTTATGGAGCTTTACAAGGACTGCCTGCACTCTTCTGGAAAACTTATTTTACATTCCCCTTCCTACTGCCAGAGACTCCGTCTCTTCCTGCCAAGCAGCCGGACCAGTTCGCCGACCCACAGGACAAACGAGGTAGAAGCAATGATGGCAAACCAGTCCGCCAGACTGAGGGGTGTGACATTGAACATCCTGCCACCGAACTGCACAATGAAAACCTGCCCGACGAAGACCATCAGGGCGATCATACCAAAACCGCCGCAATCTTTGAAGTGGAAAGCACTGCGCCCCGTTGCAAAGGCACGTGCATTAAACATGTTCCAGAACTGCAGCATCACGAAGACAGTGAAGAACAGGCTCAGCTCATGATTCGTCAGTTCACGCTTTCCACCGCCATGCCACGCCAGAAGATCAGACATCGAACTGACAGATGCGTATTCCAACAGATAGAGCAGACCCAACAGCAGGGCAAAGAAGAATCCCCCCACTCCGATGATCTGCCGGTTCATAGACGGTGTGATGATAAACGCATGACGGTCACGGGGCTTGTCGTGCATGACCGACTCCGACGGCGGGAGCGAGGCAAGGGCTATGGCCGCAAAGGTATCCATAATAAGATTCACCCACAGCATCTGAGTTACCGTGAGCGGACTCTGCGTCCCGATCAGCGCACCCGCCAGCACGATGAGACAGGCTGCGACATTCACAGTCATCTGGAAAAGGATAAAACGCTGTATGTTCTGATAGAGTGAACGTCCCCACATCACCGCTCTTCCGATGGAACGGAAAGAATTGTCGATAATGGTAATGTCGGACGCTTCCTTGGCAACGCTTGTCCCGTCGCCCATCGACAGACCTACATGGGCCGCCTTCAGAGCCGGCGCATCATTGGTTCCGTCACCCGTAACTGCCACGACCTCATTCTGCGCCTGCAGAGCCTCGACCAGCCGCCGCTTGTCCATCGGACGTGCACGGGCTATGATTTTCAGACTGCCGACACGTCTGGCAAGCTTGTCATCGCTGAGTGCCTCGAACTCGGGACCGGTAATGACGCTGCTGTCATTATCCTTCTCTGTCCATAACCCCACCTGTCGACCTATCTCTTTGGCGGTTCCCGGCGTGTCGCCCGTGACAATCTTCACGTCGATTCCGGCATCAAGACACTCACGAACAGCAGCCGGAACTTCCTTGCGGACAGGATCGGCAATGGCTACAATGCCTTGGAAGACCAGTCCGCATTGCCGTTCTTTCATGGAGTCGAGTATCTTGCTGATGGCTCCCTCCTGCATGCTGATGCCGGAATCTTCAGGAAGGATCATACAGGCAAAGCCCAATGTACGCATCGCCTGGTTCTGCCATGCAAGCAGCCGGGCGCCGATCTCATCCCAGGAACGGTTACCCATTACGGAGGTGCAATCGTGCCGGATGATGTCCGTCGCTCCTTTTATATACAGGATGGTCTTTCCCGGCAGCCGGGCCGAGCGCACAAGCGTGCCCATGCACTTGCGTTCTGTGGAAAAAGGCAGTTCGTCAATGACCTCGGCACCCGCACGCAACTGACGGTAATCACAGCCCTGATCGTGCAGCCACAGCAGGAGTGCGCCTTCGGTAGGATTCCCAAGAACTGTCGGATGCCGGGGATCAGAGAAATCGAGAGAAGCCGTCGAATTGACGGCAATTCCTTCCCATGCCAGTGCCTGATGTTCGGCAGTAGTGCAGTCGATTTCCATTTCATGTACCCGCATCTGGTTCTGTGTCAGTGTCCCCGTCTTGTCTGTACAGATAACCGTCGTCGCCCCCATCGTCTCGCAGGCGTGCATCTTGCGGACAAGGTTGCTGGTCTTGAGCATGCGGCGCATGGAGTAAGCCAGCGAAAGCGTCACCGCCATAGGTAAACCCTCTGGTACGGCCACGACGATGAGCGTCACGCAGATCATGACTGAGTCGAGAAGGTATTGCAGGAAATGAATCCAGCTGAAATCACAACTGAGAAAGAACATCGCCAGACGTGCGATGAGAATGACGGCGGCAATGGCATAGCTCGCCCGGGTGACAAGCCGACCGAGACGTTCAAGCTGCTCGGTGAGGGGCGTCTTCACACTGTTGTCAATCTGTGAAGCCACGAAAACCTTTCCGTTCTCAGTACTGTCTCCGACCTTCTCCACACGGAAAACGCCATGTCCCTCCATGACCTTCGTGCCACGCAGCACATGATCCGTCGGGAACGTGGCCTCCTTGTCGAAGTCCTCCCTGTGTGTGCTCTTGCGGCAGACGGGCTCACCGGTCAGCGACGACTCGTCAACATGGAGAGCCGTTGCCTCAAGCAGTACGCCGTCGGCCGGCACTTCCGCTCCGGTATTCAGCAGGACGACATCCCCCACGACAACATTCCGCTTGGCAATCTTCGTCGTGTTGCCATTGCGTATCACCTCCACAGGTTCATCGTCGTCCACCTGGTTGAGGACAGCAAATGCCCTGTTGGCTTTCTCTTCAAAGAAGAAAGCCATCCCTGTCGCCAGAAAGATGGCAACAAAAATACCCACAGGCTCGAAGAACACCTCGGCCCCTTCGTCCAGCCCATAGTGCTCGTAAAAGGAAATACAGATTGAGAAGAATCCCGCAACGATCAGGATGATGACAAGCGGATCCTTGAACTTCCGCAGGAAACGCAGCCAAAGGGGTGTCTGTCGAGGTGGGGTAAGGAGGTTTTCGCCATATTTCCGGCGGCTGTCAGCAACCTCACGGTCGTTAAGTCCTGTATATATCTTTTTCTGATTCATAATGTTTTGTCTTTGTGCGGAGAACGATGCCGAGCAGAAAGAGGTACCGATGGGAATAGGCGGACTGCCATGGACATTCCTCTCACGCACGATGCTCTTCCCATGGGAGAACTCCGGGAAAGAGATGCAAAAGGCATCTCCCTACAGTGCATTCTTCACCTCTATGTAATTCTTGAACAGCCAGGAATGTCCTTCAGCAAGCAACTTGACGACTTCAGCACAGACAAAGAGACCGACGAAGACGAGAAGGATGAAGAGAAGGCTGAAGCCGAAGAATATCCAGAGGTCGCCGTCGGCATATTTCTCCTGAAAACGGCGAAGCCATGAAGACGAGCGGCTCACAAACCGGCTGGTTGTCTCGGTGGCATTCTTCAACGTCTCACCGGCCTGGATAGAAGCATGCAATGCACGATGGGAAGCCTCGGCCAGCCTGGAACGCATCTCGGCGAGTTTCTCCTTCGAAGGCGAACTGACAAGACGGGACGAGACCGTAGGGAGCGATCCTGCTTTCTTCACAGCAACGGGGGTGGCAACAGCCAGCGGAACGACAGATCGGGCATGCACACGCAGCGGCTCCGGCGCATCGAACCTGCAATTCAGCACATTCCCGCAATAAGGACAGCGATACTTCATCGTCCCATATTTCTCAGTCTCAGCCACAAAGTCGCGGCCACATTTGCTACATTTGACAGTGTACCTCATACGAGGGGCAAAATTATAAAAAATAGTTGAGATGAATGCAGGAATAAAAAGATTATTGCAAGCGTACCTCCCTCTCGGCCAAGAGAGCTTCTCAAGAATACAGGCAGGAGCTAAAAGCTACAATCTCCTTTCTACTGGTACGGCCATCTTCACCGTCCGGCATCTGCTTCAAGACCTGTTCAAGAACCGACCAGACTGCAACGGTCTTCTGCCCAGACCCGTGAACCTCTACATAAGCCATCTCCCTGCACTCCATTGGCTGGGCAATACAATGACTCCAAGGGGGAAGCAGTGCTCCATTCCTTTGTGTATGACTGGAGCCGACGGCGAAAACGTCGTTAACAACGGTTCACTGGAAGCAGTGTTTCCGTCCGTTTATGTATGACTGAACCCCCAGAGGAAATAGCCTTGTCCTTCTACAAGCACAAGCATCAGAATAAAGAAATACCGCCACAAGAGAATGGGCTTATTTGCAGGTTATTTGCATGCAACCTTGAATATAAGCGTATGATTCAAGAAAGAACCGTTCCGTCATAGCTAAACGTTCTTAGCCGATAAAAAGTTATAAAAGCCTGATACTGCGGAAAGAGGGGGATTCGAACCCCCGAAACGCTTTAGGCGTTTACACGCTTTCCAGGCGTGCCTCTTCAACCACTCGAGCATCTTTCCCGGTTCCTCCCTGTCCTCTACAAGAGAGACAGATGTTATTTCGGAGTGCAAAGGTAATACTTTATTTCCTATGAAGATACTATCATACGCCTTTTTATGATTATTTAAAGTTTCGGGGAAGAAGGAGTCACCGCCCAACAACCAGAGTCCCTTCTTTTATAGACCTATATGCTTCAGACAGTCCTATTAACGGTTACAGGTAGACGTCCTTTTGAACATATTGCCGTCCAGTAAACTTTCCCGATAAGCCGGCCATGCGGCTCTCGCCATAGAGATGTTATAGCGACAGGAGAAGAAACGGCTGACCATTTCCACAGATGTATTGATGACCAGCGCCCTCCATGTGGCTGGTAACACAACGGGCACACAGATGGCAGACACCGGGCACGCTGATGGATCTCACGCATACAATCTGTTGTCCGGATGAGAGCAATCTTTAGTGGAAGAGGTGCGGCACTGCCAGAAGCGGACGCAACATATCTGATGAAACAGAGGGTTGCATTTCGCCTTCCAACAGACAATTTACACACGGAAACCTCCGCTGCTCAGGGTTTACCGGACAGCCATATTCAGCATGTCATTCGCATCAACCTTGACTTAAAAAGCCATACCCAACCCATAGAAGGGCCGGATATGGCCTTTGTTTCAGGCTGGTCTCAAGGATTGTCTTTGAGGTTCTCCTGCCTTTAGACGAGTACATTTGGTTTCTCCCCCGAAAAGAGCATGGCAGACTACACGAATGAAGGAGAAAGCAGAAGACACAGCCTCAAAGCGAGAATCCATCAAAGGGAATCCTCAAGACCTACCCGTTAAGAACTGATGGGTCAACCGTCGCTATGCCACATCCTGTCTACTTGACGATGCGCTTTTTCCCATTCACGACATAGACTCCCTTGGGGAGGTTCTTCAGGTCGACAGTTCCCTTGGCAATACGGACACCGTCCAATGTATAGACTTCATAACTATCCGCATCCTGGCTGATGTCTACGATGCCATTTGACGAATTCTTGACGGTGAGCTTCGCCGGGAAATAATTGAAGAGATAGTTCTCGGACAGTCCTCCGCTGACTTCAATCGTGTACTCTCCGGCAACATCGAAGGAGGTTACCACCTTTCCTTCGTGGTCCTTGACGGTGAAGACAGGAGCTTCGGTCAGTTCTACGGTCGTTTCATCGTTCTGCAGTCCATCCACCGTGTAATCGAAGACAGGCTTCTGCTTTATCCCGACAGTCACGTCTTTCGCCCTGAGGTTGGCCGTAGCCTTCTGGACAAACAGAGAACCGTCGACAAACTCAACCTGCTCTTCTGTGATGGTCCCGCGCCCGACCTTGATGACATACTTGCCTACCGGCGATGCAGGCTTGGCTTCACAGGTCAGCACAGGCAGACCCTCGACAAAGTCGCCTTTCATCTGCCAGCCGAGCTTCGGGTTCTCGCTACCATACGTCCGGACTGTGTTGCGTGCCTTGATGGTCGTGCCGAACTCAACGATGTTAAAGTCCTTCCACTGACCGCTGCGCTTGTAGAGCATCTTTGTGCCGGAAGGTACCTGCAGCTTGACGGACTCTCTATTGAGGTCGGAAAAGACCTTGCGTCCCAATGCCGGTACGTTCTTGGCATAGATGCGGATTACAGCAAGGCTGCTGGCACCGGCGAAAGCCTCGTCGCCGATGTCCGTGACCGTAGCCGGCAGTATGACTTTCGTCAGATTGCTGCACCCGGAGAAACCATAGTTATGGATTTTGGTTATCCCCTTCCCGACCGTAAAGCCGTCGGTGTTATAAGGCATTACAGAGATAATCTCTTTTGCATCCTTTGTCATAAGTACCTGTCCGTCGAAGACATAATCACAGTCCTCCCCGGTCGGTATGGACACCGTCTCGAGGCGCGGCATGCCTCCCAGTGCCCCGTCGCCAATGGCGGTCGTCGTCTTGGGCAGGACAAGTTTGTGCAGCCGTCGGCAGCCATAAAACGCCTTTTCGGGTATCTCATGCTTCTTGCCTGCGGAGGTGCGTACACCACCGGCAAGGTAAAGTTCGCCACCGCCGACAATCTCGGCATCGCCAAGGTCAAGATCCGTCAGCGAACTGCGCACCACCGTTCCGTCCACGCTGCATCCTGCAATCTGCCGGATGGTACGCAGGTCCGTCGAATTGATCTGTCCGGTCACCTTCAGTTTGGAGATTCTTTCATAAAGAGAGTCCTCGACAAGCGATGCCAGTTTGCCCGGTTCACTGACATTGACCGTATCCTCGACCAGTTCGCCCCGTATGCCTTCAAAGCCGATGATCATGTCCTGCCCTTCCGAGAACTTAAAGGAGCCGGGATTCAGAAGACTGATGTCATAGTATCCGTCTGAAGAACCTTCCCATCCCCAGTTGATCCACACCTTGCCGGTAGCATCATATCCGCAAAGGACAAAGGCATGACCGCCGTTACCGCGATCCACGCCTGTATAGAAGATGGCACGGCGTTCGTTCAGTTCATTGTAGATGATGTCCATCCATTTCTCCTCACTATAACGGCCGCGCCGAAGCATCTGTGTCGTCTCGGGATAACCCAGGTTGCGCTTGAGTCCTTCACAGGCGTTTTCCGTGTAAGTACCCGATCCGTCAGTGGCATAGATCATGTCGGCAGCCACACCACAGTCGAGCATCAGCTTTGCCACAGCGTTGCCCTGTGCCGTATTGTACTTTCCTTTGTAGCTGTCGATCATGTTTCCCCAGTCATAGACACTCTCATCATAGTTGACGGTCACTTTCTTCATGCTTCCGTCCGCCTGCTTGACATTCACGGAGTGTGTACCCGTACCACACTGCGGATAACCGTTGTAGTACATGATCTGTGCCATGGCGGTAGCGACACATCCGGTCACGGCTCTTCCCGTACCGCCATATCCCTGCCAGCTACCGGTACCGGAGGAGGTCGCCAGTGGACAGAGGTCGTTGTAAGGCTTCTCCTGTCCCCAACGCGACGTGACAAGGGCAGGAATCTGTTCTTTATACTTGTTCTTGTCGGGGGGGACTATCTTGCGGGGCACGCCCTTTTTCACGATCCCGTTGATCGCTTCTTCAGCAGCAGCGAGATACCATTTGAAGCCCTCGTTCTTCGTATTCTTGTCGAACGTACTGTTCGAATAGGCGATGACGGCCGGCACGAGGTCGTCGTTACTTACGATGACGAAACCGCCTTTTTTATAGCCCATGACGGTGTATGCGCTGTTTTTCAGCAGCGGTCTGAGGTCGTCCTTGTGCGCACGGGTCATCCGCAGTGTCGGCGACTGGCTGAACACCTGCTCCGCCGCCGCCTTGATGGCAGCCTTTGTCCTTGGTGCTGCAGAGAGCGACAGTAGCATACCCATCGCCAGCAGCAATGTTATGGAGAATCGTTTTCTAAAGTTCATCATACTGAATGATTTGGATTGTGCCCGCCTTTCCCGGCAGTCGGGGAACACCTCCCCGGAAGCTGATTTCCGGCAAAGCCGGCACGATTCGGTTTGTTGATATAAAAACGCATAGACGGAGTCAGAGCTCTGCCGAAAGGACCCTGACTCCGTTTGTAGTCAATTCTTTGATAAGAACCGATGCTTATTCATCACTTGACAACGGTCTTCTGGCCATTGATGATATAGACACCCTTTGCCAATGGATGCAGGCTCTTAGCGCCCTTCATTATCTGCTTGCCGTCGATGGTGTAGACATCGTAAACCGTCTCGCCGTCAGCATTGATGCGCTGGATGGCTGTTGCCACACTGATTTCCGCAGGTGCAGACTCTGAACCGTCGGCATAGACAGCCGTCACACAGTACTTGTGCTCCTTGTTGTCCGGTGCCTTGAGGTCGTCGCTGACAAGTTTGCTGGTGCTTCCGATCAACTCTCCGTCACGATAGATGTTGTAGGAAACAGGCCCTGAACCGGCCTCGAACTTGGCATCATCAATCATGAAGATGAAAGCCTTGTCCTTGGACGTAATGTGATGGATGGCAAAGTACTTCGTCCCCTCGGGCACGTCGACCTTTACTTCCGTCCATTGAGCGGCATCCTGTACATGTGTTTCGCCTATCTTCACGAAGCTGTCGGGATCACTGCCGCTTGTTGAAGACAGCACGTCGAAGCTCTCTGCACCGCTGCCGTCCGTAGCCTTGAGATTGTTGACCCAGAAGCTGACGGTCTGCGCCTTGCCGGAAAGCTGCGGACTGATGAGCCAGTTGTCGGCATCAACGAAATTCTTACCCGATTCATCAATCTGATATATTGCTACGGCAGCCTTGGTGCCGGAGTGCGGATCAAGCCCCTGTCCAGACTTGAACAGGTCAGACGGCTGCCAGTTGAGGAATGCGAACTCCTCACCCTGGTGCTGATACTGTGTGCCTTGAGTGAGACTTCCCGCACGTCCATGGTCGTTGTCAACCGTTGTCCAGTCGCCGAAGCTGGTACCCCATGCCTCATAGCTCTCGAAGTCGTCAGTGACACTGGTTATCGTCGTTGCCGGTGCATCCCAAGCCAACTTCACAGCAGTAGCTGAACCGCTCTTCTCTCCACGGAGGTTCTGCGGAGCCTTGACATCTGGTGTCTCAAGGGAGACATCAGCGGTCGCCTCATTGTTGTCCGGTTCGAGATCGCCGTCCAAATTAACCGTCGCCTTCACGCTGAGCTTGTCAGAAGCGTCCATACTGGTCGTCTTGTAGTCAACAGAGAGCACGCTATTCTGCATGAAAGAAAGGCTCTTTCCGAGGGTTTCCTCTTTGACAACCTTGTCGTTGACCGTAAGGGCAACCTTGGCTTTCTCCAACTTGTCGAGACCGAGGTTGGTCACCTTGACGCTGAACTTGGCCGTCTGTCCCTTCTTGAGGTTCTCCGGTGCCGTCAGTTCCACACCTGCATCCTTCTGGTACGGGTCGGCGATGTTGATGTTGTCAACATATACGGCATCTTCCGAAATCTCATCGGCGATACCGACAACACGCAGAAGGACATATTCCTCATTAGCCAGTTCGGCAGGAATATTCACAATATAGTTCTTCCACTTGCCGTCGTTGGCAACGCCTGCGTTGGTCCATACAGGATCCGTCACTTCTCCGTTCTTCTTCTGGAAGCGCATCTCCACCTTCTCCTTGGCCTCACCATCGCCGCGATAGTCGAAGATGAGTCTCGGGTTCGACGCACCCCGCAAGGTTGTCTTGCCCATGACGATGGTCGATACACCCGGTTTTGTCGGGAGGAAGATCAGCGAACCGTTATCGTCGTCGGACGACACATCATTGGTGAGCGCCCATGATGTTTTGCCGCTGGTGCGTTCGAGACCTACGAACTTCTCCTCTACGGTACCGTCCTTGAAGCTGTTGTGGAACGGCAGCGTATAAGGTGCGCCGACAATCAGCGCGCCGGCTGCCCATCCGCTCGTACCAGCCACATTTTCCGCGTTCACAGCCCAGTGCTGGTACTTCTGCTTGCCTTCGTTGGTGTTCAGGTCACTGACGGTATATCCCGTCGAACCCTTGACCGAGCCGAGCTTGTCGCCCAGCTTGCCGTCATCGGTAACGCTATGGATATTATAGGTCACCTCTGCCGGAAGAATGACACCCTTGTGTACACCTGTCGGAACCTCCCAGCCGAGCTTGACAGCCGTTGTCTGGTCGGTCGTCTTGATCTTGCCCAGTACCGGAACATCCTGTCCTACATAGACCTTGACAGATGCCTTCAGACCGAAGTCATGGGCATTGTAAGCGACAACCGTATAAGCGTTCTCGCCGTTTACGGCATTCTCGTCAACTGCCTCCTGTGCCGAACCCGGTGCCGGAGCATTGATGGTCTTCACGACACGTTCTCCACAGCTGACGACGATCTTCGTGAGGTCCGTGAGAGCCGAGCCGTCGACAGCCTTGGTCGGTGCATTGAACTTCAGCGTAGCCTTCAGTGCAGCCGTCGGATCGGCAGCAGCCGTCAGGTTGTCCACCATGGCCGGTGCCTTTGCTTCGGCAGCGACTTCCACAGAGAGAGAGTCGAGGGTGAGTCTGAACTCATTGGCCTTGGAAATGGCATGGAAACCGATGTAGTAGTTTCCGTCCGCAGCCGGTTCTATCCGTTTGGTAAATTCCTGGTACTTGACACTTGCAATATCCGTTGCCGGAAGGATTTCCTTCTCCATTGCTTCAACGGTCTTGTCATTACCCCACTTCACCTCCAGACGCTCCGGGAACATGCTCAACCCAGCCGCAGCCTTGAACGATACATTATAGGCCTTGCCCTGCTTCATCTGAATCGGCGGTGAGATCAGCCAGTCATCAGCATCATTCTTTTTGTTGTAACGATATACGCAAGAGCCTCCCTTGGAACTGTTCCAGCCCCATGTGCTCTTGTCCTCGTTCACGTCGATAACCGTATAGAGCTTGAAGCTTGCGGCAGTCGGGAAATCATCGAAGAACGGCACTTCGAGTGCATTGCCGAAGATCTTTCCATCGCTGGTCGCGATTGCACTCCGCTTCGGCCCGTTGATGGCCTGTACGGAATAGGAATAAGCTGACAGCTTACCCTTCGGGACTACTTCGCTGAAAGAAGTTGCAGAGATACCCTCGGCCACCTTCGTACTTTCTTCGCCTACATTACGGAAGACATCATAGGTGAGAGGCCCCATGTAACCCTTGTGCAGACCTTCTTTCGGTGCTTCCCAGGTAACGGTCGCCTTACCGGTTTCGTCAAGGTCCATTGCCAGGTTGCCTACGACATCGGGCACGTCATAACCGACATAGGTGGTCAGTCTGACACGCGGGCCCTTGCCGGCATCATTGCTGCAGAAGACGATGAAATTAACGACTCCTTCGCTGACCGTCACATTGGCCTCAACCTTCTTTCCAGCTTCAGCCGTCCCGTCCGCCACTTCTTTACCGTTGGCGAACACCTTGTACGAGACGTTGCCGGTCAGGCTGCTTCCGTCATACTTCTTGTCAGGAGCCTTGAATGAGACCTTTCCGCTGGACGCACCGCCGGCAAAGTCGGCCTTGAGGTCACTGGCTGCTGCCGGTGCTCCGGCGGCCGTCGCCACTGGCGGGAAGTTGAGTGCCACGAGCATCGCCGGCTCCGTATAGCCGCCGACCGGTGTCACGTGTCCGTCGTTCAGGTTGACCGTGTAGAGCTGGAACTTGCCGTCCTTGTCGGTTGAAGCCCAGAAGAACTCGTTGGTACGTGCGTCGAACTCACCGCTCTGAGCGTAATACCGGTCCTCGCTGTCGGTAATCTCAATGCCCGTAGAACCTTTCTTCGTCTCAGCACCTGTCGAACGGTCAATCTGGTAGAAGTCGCCTTCCTTGCTGACACCATAGGCGAAACCGTCATTGGCGATACCCAGTGCCACATAGGAGTGCTGGGCAGGAAGCGATGGTGGTACGCGTCAAAGTGGTGTAGTCTATGACACCCCACTCAAAATTCTTCAGGTCGGCGGTGTAGAATTCTCCGAACACCTCTCCCGTCGTCGGGTCAGTAGCCGTTTCGGTAGCGATCAGACTGTAGTCTCTGACGCTCTTGGGCTGCTCTTCCAACTGCCAGGTCTCTGTGTCGAATGCATAATGCGAGAGCAGGAGAATACCATAAGGAGCATAACTCGTATCGAGGTATATGCCGTGAAGCACTCCGTCTATCATTCCGCTTCCGCCATTGAAATAGCCTTTCTTGTAGTCGGAGAGCAGTTCAAAATTGAGGTTTGCCACCGGGTGGAACGCATACATGCCCATGAAGCTGTTGGTGAGAAGATTTCCCCACATGGTCAAATCAGGATTGACCGTCACCAGATACTTCGGTGCTGTGGGCCGGATAGCGAGATCCGGACTGCTGAACGGCGAATTGACGTCTCGTGGCAACGTTTTCGCCAGCAGTGTCGGGAAAGCCTTCAGCGGGTCAACCTTCTGTTGAGCCGACTTTTGTCCAGGCAGGATTCTGGAAGGGACCAAAGGCACATTTTCTACTGGCATCACTTGTGCGGATGCGGGCAGCATAGCCATCGTTGCGGCAAAAGCTGCAATTAGTTTGGTAAATCTTTTACTCATATCTGACGGGTTTAATTAATAAAGAGAGTTATTTAAACCTAATGAAAGATTTCGATTACAAATATATTGTTTTTTCAAATTAGTTCCAAGTAAAATTACAATTTAATTATAAAATAACTGCTCTTTATGCACATTTTCATTAAAAGGTGCAATTATATATCGTTTTTATTCACTGCCGACAGGCTATCTGATGGCCGGGAGCGGGCGAATATGCAGTGGGGAGGAGACACCTGACGCCATTTTGCAAAATCGGGGCAGACTTGTTCCTGTTTTTAAACAAAAAGTCTGAATCTATTGTGGAATGCCCTACGGACAGATGCGCTGATGAGCCACATCCCCTGCTGCATTTCTGTTTTTAGTGGCTGTTATCTTCAGCGCTCCGCACAGATGCCGCTTTGCAAGCCACCTGCAACACCTCATCACATGACAGCATTGACAGCAACCTACCGACTTCCCCTCAATGCGGATTCAGGACAAGACCTTTGGGATTGCAGGGGATGCGCCCCCGGGCCGGGGGCTGCCTATATAATAAGGTGAAATACGTGGATATGAGGCCGCGTCAAAAGTCCAGATGGCAGCTCAGCAGGGACAGACCCTCTCGTCCGTTCACGAAACAGACCATCTGTCGGACAGACGAGGACATCTGTTCCTCCTTTAACCATACAGGTATGTGACACTTTTCCGGCCTTGAAGATGGAGAAGAATGGAAAGTGCGGGGGGTGGCGATTGGGAACAAGAATACCAGACACTGGGAACAGGAGTACCAGACACTGGGAACAGGAGTACCGGGCACTGGGGACAGGAGTACCGGACATCGGGGGACAGGAGTACCGGACATCGGGATAAAACAGAATGGCAGCCTGGCCGGCAAAAGAGTACGGGCGGGCAACGTCCGCTACATAGTCTCCTTGTTGCGCCCGGCAAAACCACGTAGCAGGAAGTACAGCTCCTCCTGCAAGCGGAAGAGCAGCCACGAACAGTGCAGAGGCATGTAGCCGAATTTACGTTTAAGGGAGGATTGTACCTGCTTCAGGTTGACCGTCTGCCAGACATGGCGCATGATTTTCCTGCCTTTCCGGCGGTCTGCTGCGGAAAGTTCCCTGCGGTGAAGATAATAGAAGAGATAGACCCCCACCAGATTGAGCCACCGTTCCGTTTCGTAGCAACACAGGATTTCATCAGACGCTCCTATCTCTATGAGCTGCCGCCGCATGCGCTCGTTGGCCAGGAGAAAATCGAAACGCCGGACACTTGCCCGATGTGTGACCGATGCCGGCCGCTGCCGATAATAATAAGCTCCGTCGCAGCAGGCTACTCTCCGCGAATGGTAATAGTGAATCCGGGTGGTGTTGTCATCGCTGTAGGCTCTCTGTGAATCATCATAAGGATATGCCTTGTGAATCGGTCCCCGCACGGCATAACATCCATGGATTTCCCATGTCAGACTTTTCCGGAAGGCTTCCTCTCCGCTCATCGTCTCGAAGCAGGGCATGGGATAGGCTTTCTGTCTGCCGCCGGCATAGACATAAAGGACACGGAACAGCACGCAGTCCACTCCCTCCTGACAGAAAGCTGCGCATACCTGTTCCAGTGCGTCCGAAGACAGCCAGTCGTCGCTGTCCACGAAGGTAATGTAGTCGCCCGTGGCACAAGACAGACCGACGTTCCGTGCATGCGCCTGCCCGCGGTTCTCATCCAAGGCTATCACCCTGACACGTGCATCCCGTCCGGCATAGCGGTGCAGCACATCCAAGGAATTGTCCGTAGAGGCATCATCAATGCAGATGACCTCCATATCCTCCAGCGTCTGCGACAGCAGCGAGTCAAGGCACTGCGGCAGAAACGGTGCCGTATTATAGACGGCGACAAGTACGCTAATCTTTGCCATGGCGCGTAATCTTGTTCTTCACACTGCCGGCCAGGGCTTCCCACAGTCCGGTCTTCGACTTCAATACCCAGAAGGATGCCGCCGTGCTCACGACACACAGCAGTCCGGCGACACCCCACCGCAACCCGCCGATGCCGGAACGGACACAAAGGAACGCAAGCAGACCGATGGAAAGCTGGCCAGCGGCATAGAACATCACGGAAGAAGACAGCCGGTAATGGTAACGGCGGTGGGCATAGACATAGACAAAGACGAGATTGAGAAAGCCGGTCACCGCCACGCCGACACCTGCACCGAAGAGCCTCCCTTGCCTGAAGCCGGCAATCACCAGCACGACAAGAAACACATCATACAAGGACTCTAAAAACAGATAGGAACGTGAGTCGCCCTTTGCCAAGGGAACGTACTCCACAGGCAGGCGTATTGCACGTATGTACATAGCGAGTACCAGCACCTGCGCCATGTCCTGTGCTGGCAGGAAACGTGCGGAATAAAGAAGACGGACCAGCTGGGGCAGCAGCAGCAGGAAGAGCGTCAGCAAGGGAGAGACGAGCAGCACCGTCACCTCTATCTGGCGATTGACGATCTGGTTGAAAGTAAATCCCAGACCCCTCGCCCCCGACAGCCGGGGAAAGTAGTCGGTTTCCATGGCGGAGAAAACCATTCCGACATAGACCATCGTCATCATGAAAGCGGCATTGTAGAAGCCGACGGTCTCGATCTCGGCCACATTGTTGAGGTAACTGCGGATAACGAGTTCGGCACCGGAACCCAGTATGCCGGCGAACACAAACGCCGCTCCCAGCCGGATCATCCCCACCCCCCTGCCCAGGAACGGTCTGCGGAGAGAGACACGGAAAGGGTAAAGACGGCAGGAGACCCCGACCGTCAGCACCATCTGCACCAACGCCATCAGGACCAAGGAAGGGACGATGGCGGCATTGCCGAAGAAATAGTAAAGCGGGACGGTCAGCACCAATGCGCCCAGCACATTATACACGGACAGAGCTGCCAGCGAGCGCAAACGGCGTACTCCCTTGAGGATGGCCAGCTCACCGCCTGTCAGTGCCGCCAAGGCTACGCAGGGCGAAAGAAGGATGAAATGCAGCGTGTGTCCGTCCCATGAGAAGGTGTATCTGCTGATCAGCGGACTGAACACGATGCAGACAACCATGCCCAGCAGGGCGGTCAGCAGACTCCATGAGCGGACCAGCGCGATGTCTTCTGCCAGCTTTTCTTCATCCTTCCGGTCGTAATCCTCTGATATATTGCGCACCGCACTCATCGGAAGCCCGAAGTTGGTGGAGTCCCCGATGAGCTTTGTCGTGGAATTGAACAGCGAGATGAGCCCTACTCCCTGAGGACCGAGCAGCATCGCAACAAACTTGTTGCGGATAACACCAATCAGCACATTGAGCCCCTGCACACCACCAAAGAGGCTGATGTACTTCAGGATATGCAGATAACCATCCGTATGGGTGTCTTTTTTCATCGTATTATCTAACGGATATAAAAGTTTTTTATTATTTTTGCAACAAACAATGATTGCATGAAACTGTCCATCGTCATACCCATCTATAACGTCGAAGACACGCTCCGGCACTGTCTGGAGAGTGTGCTGGCACAGGTGGACGAAAGGATGGAAATGGTCATCGTTGACGACGGATCGACGGATTCTTCAGCTGTGATAGCGGAAGAAATGACGGCCGGAAGAACCGAATGCAGGCTTATCCGCCAGACCAACAAGGGACTTTCGGCAGCAAGAAACGCAGGAATAGAAGTGGCCACAGGGGAATACATCACCTTTGTCGACTCGGATGATTTTGTTGCCGAAGGTACATATTCAGCCTTGCTGGCTGTACTTGACGGACATCCCACCTATGACATTCTGGAATATCCCGTCATGGAACATTACGGACATCCGACAAAACAGCATCTGCTGACTTTCCCTGATGCCGTAGTCGGTTCCATCCGTGACTACTGGCTCTGCGGAGCTCACCTCCACACATACGCCTGCAACAAGCTCTACCGCCGTGAGCTCTTCGCTGGCATACGGTTTCCCGAGGGAAAGGCGTTTGAGGATGCGTACACCTATCCCCTCCTGCTGCAGCGTGCAAGGCTTGTGGCAACAACCTCCATGGGACTGTATTACTACTGTCAGAACGACAGGGGAATCACGGCACGGGCGGGAGGAAAGGAGCTGAACGACCTGCTGGAAGCGCATCTCAAGCATCTCAAGCTATGGGGTGAGCTGACGCCGGAATACTATCAGGCCCTGCTCAACATACAGATGGATGTCTACGAGGCGACGCACGCCGACCCCGTCCTGCCCGTCCTGCCTTATAAAGGAACTCTGAAACTTTTTGTCCTCCACTTAATAGGAATCAAGCGCTTATGCCAACTCAACCAGTTTATACACAGGATAAGGAAAAGAAACCGCTCGTAAGTTTCATCGTCACTTACCACAATGAGCCGATTGCCATGCTCCAGGAATGCGTCAGGAGCATTCTGGCATTGAGCCTCAACGAGGCCGAGCGGCAGATCATCGTCGTGGATGACGGATCGGAGGTGTCGCCTGTCAACGAGCTGATCGGTCTCTCTCCCGGAACCATCTACGTGCGGCAGCCCGGCCAGGGACTCAGCCGAGCACGGAACAGGGGGATAGAGACGGCGGAGGGGAACTTCATCCAGTTCGTCGATGCAGATGACTTCCTACTGACAAGCGCCTACGAACAGTGCCTTGACATCATCCGTTACCGTGAGGCGGACATGGTGCTCTTCCGTGCGACAAGCTCCACCAGCTCCGTCCCCCAGCCGGAGGCAGAAGGGCCGGTGACCGGTACAGAATACATGACACACCACAACCTGCGCGCCAGTGCCTGCACCTATCTCTTCCGGAAGGCTATCCTGCACGACCTCCGCTTCACCAAAGACACGCTGCACGAGGACGAGGAGTTTACTCCCCTTCTGATGCTGCGCGTGGAGAATCTGTATGTCACCGAAGGGAAGGCCTACCATTACCGGATCCGCAAGGATTCCATCACCCACAGAACAGACAGGCGATGGAAGATGCGCCGTCTGTCGGATGCCGAACAGGTGATCTACCGTCTGAAAGAAAAGGCGGACTATCTCCCTGTCAAGGAGCGCATCGCCATGGACAGACGGATTGCCCAGCTGACGATGGACCATATATATAATGTGATGACACTGACGAAGGACGAGACACACCTCAACCACGTACTGCAACGCCTGTCCCGACGCAGGCTTTTCCCCCTGCCCGACAAGGACTATACGGCCAAATACAGGTACTTCCGGAAGATGACGAACTCAGCCTTCGGGCGCAAGATGCTGATGATGGCCTTGAGACTTAACAAGGGCTAAAAGAATAATCCTTGAGCCTAAAATCACCTCGCGAAACTTGCATGAATGTAATGTATAAGTTACTTTTGCCAGAAAATACAGAGAGGGCATAACCTATAAAGACTATTTTGAGGACTTCTTCAAAGTACTAAAATCCAAAGTACAGAGGAGAATCATCAAGATACTTGATACAGTGGAACAGATAGAAAGGACTATCAAGCGCATGAAGATTCTTCTCTTAGGCGAATACAGTAATGTACACAATACGCTGGCACGTGGTCTGCGCGAGCTGGGACATACGGTGACGGTCGTATCAAACGGAGACTTCTGGAAGAATTACCCACGTGACATTAACGTTTCCAGACGGCCGGGGAAGATCGGCGGCATGCTTCTGATGGCAAAGATTTATGCCCTGCTGCCCCGTCTGCGAGGCTATGATGTCGTACAGTTCATCAATCCTTTGTTCTTTGAACTGAAGGCGGAACACCTCTTTCCGCTCTTCCGTTACCTGAAAAAGCATAACAGAAAGGCCGTCCTGTGTGGTTTCGGAATGGATTACTACTGGGCACACACCTGCTCGACGACAATGCCGCTGCGTTACAGCGACTTCAACATCGGAGGCGAACTGCGCCGGAACAAGGAGTCGATCGCCGAGAGAGAGGATTGGACGGGCACAGACAAAGAACAGCTGAACCGGCTGATGGCTGAACAATGTGACGGAATCGTGACGGGTCTCTACGAGTACTGGCGATGTTACCAACCGTGTTTCCCCGAAAAGACGACCTTTATCCCCTTCCCCATCATCGTGGGAGAAGCACCGGTCATCGCTGATGAAACGCCGGAGAAGCTGAACCTCTTTATCGGAATCAGCAAGGACCGCTCGGCCTACAAGGGGACGGACATCATGCTGCAGGCAGCCGAAACCGTGAAAAGACAATACCCTGACAAGCTGAACCTCCAGATTGTAACAGGCCTGCCCTTTGACGAATACGTACGCACGATGCTCGGCTCTGATGCCATCATGGACCAGCTCTACAGCTATACGCCGTCCATGAATCCCCTCGAAGCCATGGCACACGGCATCATCTGTATCGGCGGCGGTGAGCCGGAGAACTATGAAATCATCCACGAACCCACGCTCCACCCCATCATTAACGTCCTGCCGACCTACGAGAGCTGTGTCGCCGAGCTTACCGGGCTCGTCAATCATCTTGAAATCATCCCCCGGCTGCGCCGCCAGAGTTATGCCTACGTCCGCAAGCACCACGACCACATCAAGGTGGCCGGGCAGTACGAGGCCTTTTACCGGTCGCTGCAAGACGGCCTTTAGACCGGTCTCCTGAAGACAGGATCGGCGGAAGTCGTTAGCCGGACAGCCGTTTCCTCCCTGATGGACTGAAACAGACCATGCAGCCGGAAGAGGTGGCGGAAGAGACCCTAAAAAGCAGAGGGCAGGAGGAATGGCCGACTTATTCGGAAAATATTCGTCGGACAGCAAGCATGAAAAACAAGGACAGGAGGGGCGGAGGTTTCCTCCGGTCGTTCCCTTTCCGTGTGTACGGCCCTGAGATTGTAGATCTGGAGTTCCCTTGTCGTTGTTCAAACACCAAAGAACCCTGTCAGCCTCTGTTTGAGGGGATTGACAGGGTTCTTTTCATAGCCTTCCAATATTGCCGTACTTCAGAGGATAGCCTTCTCTGTTCAGGATTGGCTGCTGACGCCCCCCCTCTGAACAACGAGGAAAAACTCTCTACATCCTGCAGAAGAAGAGGACTATCAGCTGCGCGGTAAAGATCCTGAGGAACATACTGAGCGGATAGACCGTGGAGTAGCCGATGGCAGGTGCTTCGCCGGCGCAGATAGAGTTGGCGTAGGCCAGTGCGGGAGGGTCGGTATAGGTTCCGGCCAGCATGCCCATGATGGTGAAGTAATTGAACTTGTACTTGAGGCGGGCAATCGTCCCGATGATGAGGATGGGGATGATCGTGATGAGGAAACCCGTGTAGACATACTTCAGACCGTCGCCCTGTACCACTGTCTCCCAGAATCCGGCGCCGGCCTTGATGCCTACGGATGCCAGAAAGAGCGCGAGTCCGAACTCACGCAGCATCATGTTGGCAGAGGTGGTGGTATAGGTGACGAGGTGTATCCGATAGCCGAAACGGCCGATGAGGATGGCGATGATCAGCGGGCCGCCGGCCAGACCGAGCTTCAAGGGCACCGGCATCTGCGGAATGGCGATCGGCAGACTGCCGAAGAGAATACCGAAGAGAATACCGATGAAGATGGTTGCGATGTTCGGTGCGTTCAGCCGTCTTTCCGAGTTACCCATCATTTCGGCAACACGGTTTACATTCTCCTCCGGACCGACAACCACGATACGGTCGCCGACGGTAAAGTGGAGGTTGCGCCCTGCGAAGAGATCCATGCCCTGACGGCTGATACGCGTGACATTCACGCCGTACACGGAACTGAAGTGCATCTTGCCGAGCGTCTTGCCGTTCATCGAACTGTTGGTGATGACGATACGGCGGCTGATCATCTTCTTCGGCTGGTCTTCCTCGTGCCAGTCGACGGAGATCTCCGGGCCGATGAAGGCCTGGATGGCCTTGGCATCGGCTTCGGCAGAGACGATGAGGATCTCATCATCCATCTCGAAGACGGTATCGCGTGTGGGGACAGTGATCACGCCGTCGTGCATGATACGCGTGCAGACGATGTCACGGTTGAGGAACTCTGAAATCTCCTTCAGCTTACGGCCGGCAATATAGGCATTGGCCACCTTCAGGTACATGATGTGCGGCTTGGCATTCGGATTCTCCGCCTCTTCCGCAAGCAGCTTGTCGTTCTCGCCCTTGAGGTCTACCTTGCAGATGTAGCGGATGGCAATGGTTGCGCCGATGATGCCTACCACACCGAGCGGATAGGCGCAGGCGTAGCCCGAGGCGATGTCGAAGTTCATGCCGTCCCTGAAGACGCTGTGCAATGCCTCGTTGGCAGCGCCGAGACCCGGCGTGTTCGTCACGGCTCCGTAAAGTGTACCCACCATCATCGGCAGGTTCTTGTCGTCGGCAGTGTCGAAGAAAATGAAGTAGCAGGCGAACATCACGAGGATATTCAGCAGGATGGCCGCCGTCGAGAGAAGGTTCAGCTTGAGTCCGCCCTTTCCGAAGCTCTCGAAGAAGCCCGGCCCGACCTGCAGACCGATCATGAAGACGAAAAGAATCAGACCGAAGTCCTGTAGAAAGTTCAGCACGGGCAACGGTCCCGTAAAATGAATGTGTCCGGCAATGATGCCGACGAAGAGCACGAAAGTAACGCCGAGGGAGATGCCACCGATTTTGATTTTCCCGAGGTACACGCCTAAGGCGATCACAATGGAATAAAGCAGCACGATATGCGCTACGGTGTCCTGTTGCTCTGCTTTGAAAATGTCAATTAACCAGTCCATAAGTATTAACTATATTGTCTGCAAGATAAAGATTAGCAAGTGCGGAGAAAGCGTACCCTCAATGGGAGGAACACAGCTTATTGCCTGCAAAGGTAAGGATTAAAAGGCACATAAACCAATCTTTGTCAATCATTTTTTGAACAGCAGGGGAAAAAACATGTTCTTCCGTTAAATGCGTGGATGCTTTCCGTATAGCTTTAACGGAAGACCGAAGTTATTTATCAAAAAACATTGCCAAGACGGTCAACCTGTCTATCCTGTTATCATCCTCCGATACAAAAGCCTTTCCTTCTTAATACGTTGAGAATACAGATAATGTTTTGAAAAGTCATTACACCAATCTCAAACACATCATCTGAAAATATAAAAACACGTGCAAAAAGCAAGTTTGTAACCAGCAGTCAATCAGCTGGTTATTAATGCGTTCTTAAAAGGTGCCTGATTGGACTTCAAAAGGGCGTTAGTTAGACTTCAAAAGGGCATCCATTGCAAGTCAATCAGGCATCTTTTAGAAGCTAAAAGAGCATGTGTCAGCTTGGGTTGCATGAAAATGGTTTACAAACACCGATGATATGGGAATAAGTTGTTTGTAGAATACGGAAAGACATGCTGATGGACAGACACAGAATCGATCTACCTTTTCTGCGTCTTATCTTGTAGTTTATCCTCCTTTGTAAAACCATCTGATTTTGGATGGTCATACCCTGCAGGTGCATAAGCCTTCATTCTATTTCCGATCTATGTATTTAACGGAAGCACCGAAAAACAGCCTCTCCGTCTTGCGCTCCCCTCGGAAGGATGCGGAAACAGATGTCCCTCCCCCATGAAATATCCTTTGAAACCGCAGTCCCTCATATCTTAATTAATATTAAAAACCTGCTGTCGAGACAATAAAGTAAGTGTACGTACTCCGAAAGTTGTTATCTTTGTAGTTGGATAATCAAAAAGCGTACGTCTATGATAAAAAAGATATTTACTCCTTTCCTGTTCACATTGCTGTTTTCGTCAGGAGCGACTGCCGCCATACAGCCCCGTATGGAGACGGAGACCATCGACCAGGATTTCCAGACGGTCACGGTGTCTGTCACGGGCAATGTGCTGCACGTGGTGGGCGCAGAGGACGAACTGCTCTCTATCTACAATGTGACCGGGGTGCGTGTAATGAGCGTGAAGGTTGACGGAAACGACAGGCGTTATACGCTCAGTCTGCCCAGAGGATGCTACATCGTCAAAGTGGGCAAAGTGGTCCGCAAGGTGGCTATCCGTTGAGGTGTAACGATACGCCCGGCAATATGAACTCGTTTCTGAAAGACCGTGTCTCCTCCCGATGAGACTGAAATGACCCGCCTGCTGGCGAGTCCCGGAGGACGGAAGAAAGTCTTTCCCATAATCGTCAGTCAGTACAGCCGGTCGCTGTACTGGAAGATCCGCAGCATTGTCCTGACACATGACGATGCCGATGATGTATTGCAGAACACGTTTCTCAAGGCATGGAAGAGCCTGCCGTCCTTCGAGGGGAAATCCAGACTGTCCACGTGGCTGTACAGGATAGCCGTCAACGAGTCGCTCGATTTCCTGCGTCATGAGAGGACGGCGGTACTCGCGAGTGCAGATGCCGACCTGTCCGTCGCCAACCGCCTCCTTGCCGATACGTATTTCGACGGCGACAGAAGCCAGGCCCTGCTGCAGGAAGCGATTGCCGGCCTGCCGGATGTACAGCGCACGGTCTTCACACTGAGGTATTATGACGAGATGAAATATTCGGAGATAAGCGAAGTGCTGGGAACGAGCGAAGGGGCGTTGAAAGCTTCCTACCATATAGCCGTACAGAAAATTACAGACTACGTGAAACGACATGGGTAATCTTATGGCCCATGCGGATTAAACGATTCCGTTTTCCCCAAGTCTAACTTATATCTAAGAACATAAACTTCTATGGATTCAGAACAGCGGCTACAAACGGATGATGGGAACAGACGACCTTTCACCGTCCCGGAGGATTACTTCGACGGGCTTCCTTCTCGCATCATGGGACAACTGGCGACAGAAGAACAGAGAGGGAAGGAGAACGTCCCGGCCCATCGTCGGATACGCATCCGGCGGCTGCGCCCATGGGCGGTAGCGGCAATGACAGCCGGGGTGGTGCTGGTAGGCTTCCTTTCCTATTCGATGTTCTCCACACCGCAAGGACACAATAGGCAGGAGCCGGACATCAGGACGGCGACTTCCGTCAGCGGGACGGATGCGTCCGGGGACGGCTTCGACGCAGCTGCTGATTATATCATGATGGACGAAGACGACATGTATGCCTACATGGCGGATGATTAGCAAACGGTGTCACATAAAAGGAATATGAAATACAGAAGAATTGTCCTGGCAGTCTGCGCCCTTCTCTCCTTTGTCCAGATGACCGCACAGAGGAGGTTTGACCCTGACAGATTCAAGGCGGAACTGCACCGGTTCATCAAGGCGGAAGTGAGACTGAACAGGCAGGAGGCGGCACGCCTCTTTCCCATCTATGACGAGATGATGGCAAAGCAGCGACCGGTCTTCGACCGCCTGCGAAGCCTTCACAAGGCAAAGCCGGCATCCGACAGAGAAGCCCGGGAAATGATTAAAAAGGCCGACGGACTTGAAATACAGCTCAGACAGGTGGAACAGCGTTACCATCAGGAAATGCTGAAAGTCATCCCCGGCAGGAAGCTGCTGGAGGTGCTGGAGGCCGAACGGAAATTCCACCGGCAGACATTCCGCAGGATGGCGGAGGAAGGCAGAGCAAAAAAGTGAAAGGGGAAAAGGTGTAAAGTAGAGAACAGGAAGATAAAAAGAAGAAGGAAGCAGAAGATTGATACCACCACAGGATGCGGGACCGAACAGAATGACGGCGTACCTTTCTACCACTTCCCCTTCTCCGGCTTTCTCTAAAAAAAACTACAGAACAAATGAGGACCATTCATTCTCTCTTGAGATTATTGATCGCCACCGTACTCTTCTTCAGTGCGGGCGATACTGTCCACGGCAAAAGCCTGCCTAAGAAGCGGGAATTTCGTGGTGCATGGATTCAATGCGTGAACGGACAGTTCCAAGGCATCGGCACACAGGAAATGCAACGTACACTGCGGTACCAGCTGGACGAACTGCAGAAAGACGGTGTGAATGCCATTATCTTCCAGGTTCGTGCAGAGTGTGACGCACTCTATCCGAGCAAATACGAGCCATGGAGCAAGTTCCTTACAGGACGGCAGGGCATGCCGCCTTCTCCTTACTGGGATCCGTTACAATGGATGATAGACGAGTGCCACAAACGAGGTATGGAGTTCCATGCCTGGATCAATCCCTATCGTGCCAAGACGAAGACGACCAGCCAGCTGGCTTCAAACCACATTGCGGTCACCCATCCCGAGCGCATCTTCTCCTACGACGGACTTTATATCCTCAACCCAGCCTTGCCGGAGAACCGCGATTACATCTGCAAGGTGGTGGACGACCTTGTCAGCCGGTATGACATCGACGGACTTCACATCGATGACTACTTCTATCCCTACCCGGCGGCAGGACAGCCCCTCCCGGACCAGTCCGACTATCTGCGTGACCGGCGTGGATTTACCAATGTGAAGGACTGGCGGCGTGACAATGTAGACCTTTTCATCAAGCAGCTGGGCGAATCGATACACCGGCGGAAGCCGTGGGTGAAGTTCGGTGTATCGCCGTTCGGCATCTACCGCAACCAGAAGAGTGATCCGAGGAACGGCAGCCGGACAAACGGCCTTCAGAATTATGACGACCTTTATGCCGATGTGCTCAAATGGGTGAACAACGGCTGGATAGACTATTGCGTACCACAGCTCTATTGGGAAATCGGCAATCGTGCCGCCGATTACCGGGAACTTATCGGCTGGTGGAACCGCCATGCAGGCAACCGGCCGCTGTTCATCGGGGAGGATGTCCTTCGCACTGTCAAATATGCCGACCCGCAGAATCCCGCTTCCCATCAGCTCCCTGCCAAGCACCGGCTGCACCGGCAGTCGGCGAATGTACAGGGCACCGTCCTGTGGTATGCGAAAGCAGCAGTAGACAACCCCGGCAACTACGGTACACTTCTGCGAACAGACTACTGGCGCTATCCGGCCCTGCAGCCGCTTATGCCTTTCATCGACGATGATGCGCCGGGGAAACCGAAGAAGGTGAAGGCGAAGCGGGAGCATGACGGATATTACCTTACATGGAAAGCACCGAAAGGGAAAGACTGGAAAGACGAAGCCCACCGCTATGTCGTCTACCGCTTCCTGCCCGGTGAGCCGATCAACACGGACGATCCGTCCAGGATTGTCGGTATGCCGTATGACAACAGGCTCCGGCTCAACTACAAGGAGGGAAAGGACAAATACACATATGTGGTTACCGCACTCGATCGAATGAGCAATGAGAGTGCCGGAAAGAAGAAAAAGGTGAAGCTGTAGGCTTCACCTTTTTTATTGCTCAATTCCCGACTGGCCGTCACAGCAGTTGACGGCTCATTCCCCGGCCGTCTGTTATAGGAGAACAGAACGTCACCTCTGCCGGAATACGCACATTGCCAACAAGCCAATGACGGCTTTTCCTGCAAACCGTCTGAACACATTTGCAGAGATATCCGTATTGAAAACCAGTAGAGGACACCTATTCCACAAGACCGCTGATGACCTTCTTCGCCACAAGCAGTCTTCACAAAACACCATAAAAAAGCCTTGGCATATACCAAGGCTAAAGCGGTGTGTACGAGATTCGAACTCGTGACCTCCTGCGTGACAGGCAGGCATTCTAACCAACTGAACTAACACACCCTGCATTACGGATAAAGGTTCGGCGGTGTGTACGAGATTCGAACTCGTGACCTCCTGCGTGACAGGCAGGCATTCTAACCAACTGAACTAACACACCAGATAAACAGGTGGACTGCACCCCTTTTCCGTTTTGCGAGTGCAAAGGTAACAATAAATTTCTATACCGCCAAAAATTAGATACGCTTTTTAAACAAAAAATTGCATCACTCGCGCATCCTGATAGTGCCCGTCACAATAGATCCATTCCTTCAACACACTGTCCCCTATGAAGCCCAATGAAGCGAGACAGCGTTGTGAAACTTCATTGCTGACGCTTACCACAGCATAAATCTGTCTTAGATGCAGCACTTTGCGGGCATATTCTATCAGACTGCTTATGGCAGCCTGCGCATACCCTCGCCGGCGGAAACGTTTCATGATGATGATGCCCAGTTCAGCCCGCTGATGCTTGGGGTCGAAGTCGACAAGGTCGATTACCCCCACTACCTCGTGCGCCAGGTTCTCAATCATCATACGTATCTGACCGTCCATATAGATGTCGTTCTTTGCATCCGCAATGTAGTTATGCAGCGCATAGCGGCTGTAAGGGACATTCGTCGAGGCTATGTTCCACAGACTGCGGTCGTTCTCGATATGATACAGCATATCAAGGTCTTCAGGCTCCATGGCCCGCAGGATGACACCTGCTTCCTGTTTTCTTTCCATTTCACGTTCCTCCTATTACTTCGTTCATGGTTATGATGCAGTTTTCACGTACATGATAGAATCCGATGTGGACATTGTCAGACGGATGCCGGGAAAAGGCCCGCAAGACGTCCTGACAGCTGAACAGTCCGGCATCATACACGATGCACACCGGCCTGTCCTGCCCCTGCTGCGCCTCAGCCAGACCGGCGTGGAGGGTTGTCAGGACTTCCCTGCCCGCCTGACGGTACTCGCCCGACAGTGCGTTGTCGGTCGCAAGCTGCCTGCAGCACCGTACCATCTGCTCTCCTCCCACGAATATATAATATGGATAAGCAGCTGTGGCGCTGTTCCGGAATCCCATCTTCCGGCGGACAACATCGAGGGTCGCCTTTGCCAGCGAGCCGAATGCTGTCACGTAAATGGCCGCCCTGACGGGCAACCGCCACAGGACATTCATTCCACCGTAATGCTTACGAAAAAAAACAAGCATGGCATCGTAGAAGACGTGTACGTACCGGAAGCTGGACTTCTGGGTGCTTTCTCCCTTGTAATGCAGAATCTGCACCGGGAGATACCAGTTCTCATAACCGGCCTTCAGCAGTCTGTAGCTCAGGTCAATATCCTCACCATACATGAAGAAGTCTTCATCCAGCAGTCCCACCTGCTCCAAGGCAGACCTCCGCAGAAAACAATAAGCCCCGCTGACCACCTCTATCCGTCCCGGCACATCCCACGAGAGACCGCCCATATAATAGTGTGCGAAGACCTCATGGTGGGGAAACCGCCGGCAGAGCCCCATCATCTTGTAGAAGGCGACCAGAGGCGACGGCAGGCCGCGACGGCTCTCCAACGCCCTGCGTCCCCGGTCGTCGAGCATCTGCACGCCGTGCGCTCCGGCCGAAGGATGACCGTCCATGAAGGCGACGGACGACCGTATCACCTCCTCTCCTACGACCGTATCAGGATTCAGCAGCAACACATATTCACCCGTACACTGACGAAGGGCAATGTTGTTGCCTCTCGAGAAGCCCAGATTATGCGAGCTGGCGATGAAATGGACACCGGGAAAACGGCTGCGGAGATAAGGCACGGAACCATCACGGGAATGGTTGTCTACGACGAACACCTCAGCCTCAATCCCCTCCAGTGCCTTGTAAAGACTGTGCAGGCACTGCGCAAGATAGTACTTGACGTTGTAATTTACGATGACTACACTCAGCTTCATTCGTTCCCTTCCACCGGTTGATCCAAACGGCACTCATGCTGACAGCGTTTCTTCCCTGGGTAGACAAAGAACAGGCTCAATGCAAGGATGACGGCAAGATAGAAAAACCCTGTAATGTCTCCGAAGGCATAATAAAAGAACAGGTTGAGCACCATCGGTACACAAAGCATCATCAGCCGGACGCTCCCCCAGAAGAGCAGGTGCCGGAAGCCATGGCGTTCATCGCCCGACAAAGCATCCTTCACGGAACTGATTCTGAACAGGAAGAGTGCCAGCGGAATCGTGACAAGCGTTAGAAACTGCATCAGGAACTGCAGGACGACCACCGTCCCGCCGCCGGCATCCGCCCAGCCGCCGGGCAGGAGAAGTTCCGACTCGTACACCGCCACCAGCAGCAGTGCCAGCAGGCAGGAACCGGCCAATTCCGAAAGAAGTATTTTCCTTGTTCTTTCCATTGTCGTGATTAAGTTTCAAAAGGTGTGCGGTTCAGAATGCTTCTGCCCAGCGTCACCTCGTCCGTATATTCAAGTTCGTCGCCGACGGATATGCCCCGGGCGATAACCGACAGCTTCACGTCCTTCCCCTTCAGCTTTCTCGAGATATAGAAGTTGGTGGTATCGCCTTCCATCGTACTGGACAGGGCAAGGATGATCTCCCTCACACCGCCTTCCTCCACACGCTTCACAAGCGATTCGATCTCGAGGTCGTGCGGCCCGATGCCGTCCAGGGGCGAGATGACTCCCCCCAGCACATGATAAAGTCCGTGAAACTGCTGCGTGTTCTCTATCGCCATCACATCCTGCACGTTCTCTACCACGCAGACCAGCGAAGCGTCCCTCCGCGGATCGGCACAGATAGAACACAGATCGGAGTCGGAAATGTTATGGCACACCTTACAGTATTTCACATCGTGCTTCACGTGCGAGATGGCATCGGCAAAGCCATCCACCTCATCATCCGACTGGCGGAGCAGATGCAGTACAAGGCGCAGGGCCGTCTTCCGCCCTACCCCCGGCAAACAGGAGAAAGCCTCGACAGCCCGTTCCAGAAGTTGGGAAGGATATTGCTGCATGGATATAATCTTGCGGAAAAGAGACCGGAGACAGGAGAAGAAAGGATGAGAAGCGGCCGGGAAGCCCCTGCCTGTACGGCTCCCCTTCTATTCTCTGTCGCCGTCTTCCCGCTTGTCAGTCATCGAAAAGATAGATTCCCAGTCCTACTTTCAGACCCACCGTCGAATAGTCCGACTTCTTGAACGACTGGTCATAGTAGAGTGCCGGTTCGATCGTCACCGAACGGTTGATGAAGAAAGCATAACCGACCTCCGCACCCGGCATCAGGTCGTTGTAGCTGTGGTTGGCATGGAGAAGTTTCACGCCTGCACCGAGGTAAAGCCCGTTCTGCGTGATATAGTAACGGCCGCCGACACCCACGGTGATATGATCCGCAACTGTCTTGGAACCATCGTGTACGGCATCGAAAGAGGCAAGCACCATGATGTTGTCCCAGGGGAAGTAACCGGCCTTGCCTTCTATACCGACATTGAATCCGTCCTGACCGTTATAGTGCAGGTCAAGACCTGTAAGGGAAGCGCCTAAATAGCCTTTCCCCTCCTGGAACTGTGCAGAAGCACAGAGGCTTACCACCATTGCTGCAACCAGCAGCATACATCTTCTGAACATAATATTATCTGAAATAAATGAATACTAAGGATTGACAGACTGCACCACGGGGGCATGTCAACATTTTCAGACAAAGGTAAAGATAAAATTTGGATTGAGAAAGCAAAAGGACGGTCTTTGTAATTTATTAAGAAATCAGCGGGCGCCGGCATGAAACCCTGTACATCATCTCCATTGGACAGGGCACTCCCCACCGGTTCCGGCAAAGGAAAGCCCCCATGCCCTCCGGCAGGTCACGTCAGCTTTCGGCAGCACGGCATGTCCTTCACGGCAGACCGCCCATGGAACGGCACTCAATGACAAGCCCGCACGCCCTCGGCGACGACCGCCGCAACCGCTCCCGCCCGACATCCTTTCGCAGCCATGAGAAAGAAGAAGGCCTGTCAACAGAAAATGGACGCACAATGCGTACGTCCATGATTTCATGCATTCCGGAAGGCACACGTTCCATGTGCTCTCCTCTTCCGACGTACCGCCATGCGGACGGCAACGGAACGCGCTACTCCTCCTCCTCGTCTTCTTCCAGGACGGAGTCTGCCACCTTCATGCCGTCAATAGGCAAGGCACGGTCGATGACGGCATTGTAAGAGATGGAACTCTCACTGCGCGACAGCCCGAGCGGCATCAGCTTGTCGTGGATAATCGCCATCAGATGATGGTTGTTGTAAGCATACATCTTCAGGAAGAGGTCGTACTCGCCTGTCGTGTAATGGCATTCGACAACTTCCGGTATCCGCCGCAAAGCCTCTACCACATCATCGAATTTCTCCGGGTTCTTAAGATTTAAGCCGATAAATGCACAGGTTTCATAACCGATGCGCTCTGGGTCAATGATAAACTGCGAGCCTTTCAGGACTCCAAGGTTTGTAAGTTTCTGAATACGCTGATGAATTGCTGCGCCGCTGACGTTGCACGCACGTGCCACCTCAAGGAACGGGATACGGGCATCCTCGGCAATAAGGCGCAGAATCTTCTTGTCAAGATGATCTAAACTTCTATGTGCCATTCTATACAATTGTAATATCGTCTACAAAGGTACTAAAATTCTTTTAATCAGCAAAAGGCAATCCGCTTTTTTACAACAAATTACAACCCATTCCGATTATTTTGCTTACTTTTTGGTCTTCCGGCACATGGAAAGTCCGCCTCACTCCGTCTGCCCCTTCCTGTCCATGACCGCCGTGAAGTTGACATTCAGGACATTCGCCTCCCGCAGTGCCTGCTTCAGGTCCATGATGGTTCCCATGTCGACATGGCGGTCGGCCTTGATGCTCACACTGAGCTGCCGCCGCTGTTCAGGGGGGAGAGCCGCAGAGAGGCGGATCAGATAGTTCCTTATTTCGGGTATCGAAGTGAGGTGGTCGTTGAGCTGGACGACTGTGTCCTTTCCGTCTACCTGCCCGAGCCTGTTGACTGGACGGCCGATGTAGATGTACTGCACGCTCGACTTGTTGTACAGCCTTGACAGCTCCGTCGCCGTCGGCACCTGATACTTCACATGTACCGTCGCCTTCCTCATGTGTACCACCAGCATGAAAAAAAAGAGGATCGAGAAGATCAGGTCGGGCAGGGAGGCCGTGTTCAATGCGGGAATATCGTGGTTTCTGTTCCGATAAAGCCTCATCGCCCACCCCCTTTCCCGGTCTTCCCTGCGGCGGCGGCATATACTTCGGATATGCGGACGGGCACCTCGTCGGCAATCCGGGTCTGCTGTTCCCGGCTGCACTGCTCAAAGGGCTTGCCGAACAGGCTGGACGACCGCTGGTCGCGGACGGCATTGTAGGCCGCCGCCAGCTGGTCCTGCACATGGAGATAAGTGTCGTACGATGCCTTGCGGTCGGTCTGCAGCTGGATGAGGTGCCCTTTCCCGTTCGTCTTGACGAACGTCGTCGTCTGCTGCCGTATCGCTCTCATCGTGACGCTCCTGCCGTCGAGCGTCACCTTGTCGTCTGCGCCGATGACAAGCCGGATGACCTTTCTGCTGTCCACCGCCAAGGCGGTCTTCTTCGTCTTGTCGATGGCCGGAAGCCGGCGGGCCAGTCCTTTGTCGAGATCCATGGAGGAGGCGACAAGGAAGAGTATCAGCAGCATGAACGAGATGTCGGCTGTCGAGGTCGTGTTCAGTCCGGGGACTTTCCGTTTCTCCCTTCTTCGGAACATCATTTCCTGCGCTCCTTTCTGTAATAACGTGTAGCGCCGAATACCACGGCACCTGCAGCCAGGACAAGCAGAAGCAGGGAACTGTTGACGAACATGTCCGACAGACGGAGCCAGAAAGTGTCCGAGAAGCGCTGTCCGTTGACATTCATCAACTGCGCGGATCCGAACACAAAGGTCAGAACCAGGATCAACAGGGTTGCGCCGTACGTGATGCAGGCGATCTTCCGTGCGGGAATGCCGTTCGTCATCCCCTCACGGCGGTTCGCCCTCCGCACTCCACGCACGACGGCGACGATGGAAACGAGCAGCGCAAGTCCAAACAGAAGTCCTGTAAAACCGAGCAGGACATCGGTCAGCAACGGAGCCTTGAAAGACGGGTCGGCCGCATAGGGCACGTCGAACCCGACGAGATAGAACGTCAGAAAGACAACGGCCGAAAGGGCCACCGTCACATAGAGAATCCGCTGTGATATGCGTTCCTCATCCATTTTTGCCCATCCTTTTCTCTTTTTCATCTCACGCTGTCAATTCATAAAAAAAACAATCCCTCCGCCAACTTGTCTACTTGTCAACTCGCCGACAACTTATACTTCATGATCGCATCCAGCAGCGAGATGGCCGACTCCTCCATCTGCGCCGTGATGTGCTCGATCTTCGAGAGAATATAGTTGTAGAACACCTGCAGCACAAGAGCCACGATGATGCCGAAGATGGTCGTTATCAGTGCCACCTTCATGCCGGCAGCCACGATCGTAGGGCTGATGTCGCCGGCCTCCTGTATCTGGTCGAACGCCATCACCATGCCGATGACCGTCCCGAGGAAACCGAGCGACGGAGCCATGGCGATGAAGAGCGTGATCCACGAGCAGCCCTTCTCGAGGTTGGCGCTCTGCACGCTGCCGTAGGAGGTGACGCTCCGCTCGATGTTCTCGATGGAATCGTCGATGCGCAACAGCCCCTGATAACAGATGGATGCCACCGGGCCGCGCGTGTCACGGCTCAGCCTTTTGGCCTGCTCTATCTCTCCGGCGGCTATCATGTCTTCCAGCCTGCCCACGAACCGTTTGGCATCGATCTCCGACAGGCTCAGATAGATGATGCGCTCTATACAGAACGCCAGACCCAGCACCAGCGCCAGTGCGACAAGCGACATGAAGCCCGCATTGCCCTCGATGAATTTCCTTTTCAACGACTGGTGGAAGCCGGCATCCTTTGCCGAAGGCTTCTGCACGGCAGCCGTATCGGCGACACCCGTAGCGTTCAGCGCCGCATCCGACAGCGTATCGGCAGCGGCCTGCGCTGAAACGGCTGCCGGACAAAAGAAAACGAGCATGGTTATGATGGCGGACAATCCGATTAATTTCCTCATAATTCTGAACCTGTTACGGTCTCCTTGATTTATGCAGGCATCAGCGCCTGTTCAGTGATGAAAGAGACGACTGCCCGCTCCCCGGGCAGAGCCAGCCTCCTGATAATCTGCGCAAAGGTATATAAAAATGTAATAACCGCCAAGCCTTTGTGCTTTAAAAGATTTTAAAGCCCGAACGGCTTGTCCTACGAAGCCGCACGCCCCCCGCATCCTCCTACGGTATCGGCACGCCATGCGTGTTCTTGGTCTCGTCGATGACGAAGATGCTGTGCAGGCTTCCGATGCAGTCGATCTTGCCCAGGGTGTTGAGCATGAACTGCTGGTAGCTCTTCATATCCTGTGCATACACCTTGATAAGGAAGTCGTAATCGCCGCTGGTGTTATAGCACTCCGTAATCTCGTCAATGCCCTGCACCACGTCCATGAATTCCTGGATCAGCCCCTGCGAGTGCTGCTTCAGCCGGATGTTGCACAGCACCATGATGCCGTTCCCCACCCTGTGCGCGTCGACGACCGCCATGTACCGCTCGATGTAACCTTCCCGCTCCAGCCGCTTCTGCCGCTCGAAGACCGGAGACGGCGAGAGGTGGACACGTGCAGCCAGTTCCTTCACCGTCAGATGGGAGTCCTGCTGCAGGATTTTCAGAATCCGGCAGTCTGTCTCGTCCAGACTGGTTGTATGCTCCATTTCTTCCACTTTTTGCAGAATAATATTCTGTCAGATTGAACAAAACACGGCAAAGGTAGCATATTTTCCTGAATAATGCAGGATATTTTGAGGATAATTATCTTTTGCATAACTTTGCACCCACAATCCGTCAGGAACAAACAAGAAAACAAAAGATATGAGCAACATTTCATCCAACGCACCTTACCGTGCCGACATCGTGGGCAGTTTCCTCCGCCCGGCAGAACTGAAGGAGGCAAGAAAACAGTTTACAGAAGGAAAGATAGACCGCCGGCAGCTGAAAGCCGTGGAAGACCGCCTGATTACCGACCTGATTGCCAAACAGAAAGCGCACGGCCTGAAAGTAATCACCGACGGCGAGTTCCGGAGAAGCTACTGGCATCTGGACTTCATGTGGGGATTCAACGGCATCGAGGAGATAGAACTCGAACACGGCTATCAGTTCCACGGCGAGGAGACGACACCAGGCTCTATCCGCCTGACAGGACGCATCAGCGGAGAGAACCACCCCTTCGTCGAGCACTTCAGGTTCGTCAAACAATTCGAAGAGGAGGGTATCACCGCACGCCAGACACTCCCCGCACCGGCGCAGCTGCTCGCCGAGCTTTACCGGGGCGACAACACGAAGAACACGGAGGCGGTGTACCCGGACTTCGACCTGCTCCTGCACGACATCGCCGAGGCTTACCGGCAGGTAATAGCCGACCTCCACGCCGCAGGCTGCCGCAACATACAGTTCGACGACTGTACATGGGGAATGATCGTCGACAAGGATTACTGGAAGGCGCGCGAGGGCGATCACGCCACCCTGGAGAGCGAGGCGGAGAAATACCTGAAGATAAACAACCTCGCACTCGAAGGCAGACCGGCCGACATCGCTTTCACCACCCACATCTGCCGGGGCAACTACCATTCCACCTACGCCTGCCGGGGGGCTTACGACCCGGTGGCACCGTTCGTCTTCGCACAGGAGAATGTCGATGCGTTCTATCTGGAATACGACGACGAACGTTCCGGAGGTTTCGAACCGCTGGAATACGTGCCTGCCGACAAGAAAGTCGTACTGGGACTGATTACGACCAAACGGCCGGAGCTGGAGGACGAGGCGCAGGTCAAGGCGCGCATTGCAGATGCCGAACTGTATGTCGCCCACGACAACCTCTGCCTCAGTCCGCAGTGCGGCTTCGCTTCCTGCGAGATCGGCAACAAGCTGACCGAAGAGGAACAGTGGGCGAAGATCGACCTCGTGCAGAAGATCGCCGCCGACGTGTGGAAATAAAGATGCCTGTGGAAACACATTGAGGGCGTGCCCGACAGTCTGCCGGGTACGCCCTCATTCCGTTCATACGCCGTTCCGGTTGTCCGCCATCAGAACCGCACAGAAAAACTTAGTCGGAAATCCCGACACATCTCAAGGCTGGCTTTAAACAGCCGCCGTCACACAACCCTGTCAGCCAACTTGTCAACTCGTCCACTCACTTCCCCGTTCTTATATTGAATTCCGTCACCTTGCTGATGCTCTTCTGTCCTTGCAGGACCGTCACGGCGAATGCGACCCTCCCGGCCTTCAGCTTCCTGTCGGCTTTGACAAGCGCCGTGTAGCGGATGCCCTTGCCGGGAGCGATGCTCTCCACATGAATGGAAGGACTGATGTAGATGTGCGGATTGCCTGTCGTCTCCAGCACCGAGGGCTGAACATCATAGACAGGCTTCTCGCTGCGGTTCATCACCTCGAAGATGATCTTTCCGACCTCATTGCGCGAGAGCACACCGTCCTGGTTGTCGTCCACGAAACGGGCATTCAGGATCTCGATGTTGGGCGTATAGCGGTAACCTCCGGCCAGATCCTCCACACTCGACTCCGCCGGAGCCTTTGTCTTGGGCTGGGCGGCACTGTAATCGCCTGTATAGTCGCTGCCCTGGAAGTCGTAGAGGCGGTCGTCGCCGGAGTTCGTCGCATCAAATCCGCTGCTGTCACGTCTGCCGGACAGGGCGTAGTCGTCCGTCTGACTGTAATCATCCCGCCCCGCACGGCTCCGCTGCATACGGGCCTTGCGCTGCTGCACCTTCTCATAACGGTCGTGTACCTCGTCCTGCGTACGCTGGTCGGCCTTTGCTCCTGCCGAAGCACCGATAATGGCACCGCCCGCCATGCCGACAATCGTCCCTATATCCGAACCGCGTGCGCCGCCCGCAATACCGCCGATGGCACTGCCCAGCACACTGCCCAGCGATCCGCCGGTCATCGCTCCCGAGCCGGCATACGTCCCGCAGCTGCTCAGCAGGACAGCTGCCGAAACTGGTAGAATAAACAACTTCTTCATAACTTACAAATTACTTTATGTTCACAAAGGTAGCTATTTTCTCCCATATCCGCAAAGCCATTTCCCTACCAGACAAGGGGAAAACCCTAAAACTGCACTTCCCAACCGACCGGGAATACGATTCCCAACCGATGGGTACACCTGTTCCCAACGGCTGGGAACAGGAGTACCAGGCACTGGTAAAAACGGACTTTTGTAGCAGCACATCAGCCTGAAAACAAGAATCGCATATTTAACAATAGAAGATTATTCATTTTATTGCGAATATCCTATAAACTTCATCAAGACATTCTTTATATGGAAAAAAATCCATATCTTTGCCAAGAGAAACGATTACTATATGGCAAGTAAAAATTTAAATAGGCTAAAAGTAGTTCTTGCAGAAAAGCGACGGACGAACAAATGGTTGGCTGAACAGTTAGGTAAAGACCAAACAACTGTATCTAAATGGTGTACCAATTCAAGTCAGCCAGATTTAGGCAATCTGATGCAGATTGCAAAAATATTAGATGTAGAACTGACAGACTTGGTAAGGTTCGAAGAATTTAAGAAAGATGGAACAGAATAAGAACGGATTACTCTTTGAGCAGATAAATAAAATTAGCAAGGTTATTTCAACCCTCTCGGAAAACTTCTCGCAGGAGGATGTTGCTGATGAAATTAGCCATTTATCAATGGCGAGAGATAATTTGAGAGACTGGGGGGAGAAATAACAATGGCGGAGAATAAAAACATACAGAACACGCAAGCTAATTTAGACTTGCAAGGTGATTCGTGGGTGGATAGGGAGTTTTCTTATCCAAATAGGACAATTAAGAAAAAGACTAAATTCAAATATCCTGCCCCAATTCCCCCTCGAATATAAAATGTATGATTTATTGGAGGATCATACAAACAGCGAATATTTTGAGGAAAATAAAGGCGTGAATGTTTTATCTCCAATGGTTGCTTAACATTTTTCCAATTACTAATCGTCAAGAAAACTAATTATGGATTCTAAGCAAAGAATAAAAGAAGAATTTACATATTATCTTTCAAACATTGCAAGGTCATCCCGGAGGACAGACAAAGGATTCAATTTACAGCCTACAGCAGTTCAAAGTTTTTTGGCTTTTCTGGAAGTTGATAGGCTTTTTGATTATAATCCAGGAATCTGGCAACATATAAAAAGTATGTATGACATCACTTCTCCTAATGAGGTTGAGAACATTGCAGACACATTACTGAATGATGAAGATTTCATAAAACACGATAAAGAAAAGAACCAAAGCTGGCGGTCTGGCAGCATAATCCATTATGTTTGTTTTATCAAGGCTCGCTCATACTTTATGCATGAGAAAAATGAAGAAATTTCTATATCTCCAGACCAGAAAACTATAAATAAAGTTCCATTTGGAGTGCAATATTCCACCTACCGCCCCTACATCACCGCCATCAAGTCCAAGCCATTCCTTTTGCTTGCAGGAATTTCGGGCACTGGCAAAAGCCGAATAGTACGAGAGTTGGCAAGGGCTTGTTGGGACGAAGGAACGGACGAATACAAGGCGCAAAAGCCCAAGAATTTCCAAATGGTACAGGTGAAGCCCAATTGGCATGACTCAAGCGATTTGATTGGTTATGTGAGCCGTGTCAGCGGCAAGGCAGAGTTTGTGGCAGGAGAGTTCTTGAAATTCATCGCCAAAGCATGGGAAAACACTGAAACTCCATACTTCTTGTGCCTGGACGAGATGAACCTTGCCCCTGTAGAGCAGTATTTTGCCGAATATCTGAGCGTGATAGAATCACGCAAGAGCCATGAGGATGGCACAGTGACAACAGACCCTATAGTTGAAAAAGCCGACGAAGAATGGTATTTTAATCTGACTGCTTCGCTGACATCAGACGAGGATATTCGCAAGCAATTCAACGAGCAAGGCATTTGCATACCTCAAAACCTCATAGTCGTAGGCACGGTGAATATGGACGAAACAACGTTCTCTTTCTCCCGCAAGGTGCTTGACCGCGCCATGACCATTGAAATGAACGAGGTAGATTTGCACGGAGGTCTGACCGAGCGCAATGAGCCAATAGGCAAACTCGACAAGACAGAACTTATAGGCTATGCCGTTGATGGTGTGGATGTATATGCAGCCAACAAGGAGGTCTGTGAGACTGTGCTGACTTATCTTGATGCGGTTAATTCTGTCTTGGAAAGTACACCCTTCAAGATTGCCTATCGTACACGCAATGAGTTCTTGCTTTATGTGGTGAACAACTTGCCGTACAGCAAGGGAGAAAACGATGAGGAACTTCCACAAGGGTATGTCGTGGCCCGTGCTTTGGACGAGATTACCAGCATGAAAGTACTGTCACGCATTGAGGGTGACGATACAAAGGTCAGCGACAAGCTCCTTGACAGCCTAACCGAGACCATTGAAGAAGGATTGAGAGAAGTGTCGGGAGATGAGAATACTGTAAAGTCCATATCATTGGCAAAGCTGAAGGAAATGAAAGACAAACTTGTTTCGGGTTATACAAGTTTTTGGAGCTGAAAAGGTATAGATGGAACTATTGACAGTTGAGCATAAGGATTTCACGATGATTGTCGAATGTACGAAATTCGACGGCATTTGGAACAAGGCCAAGGGTAACGTGGGCGAGGACAAACTCTACTCCACTTACTCTTGGTCGGAAGGTGTAGTGTCGGTGAAACGGACAATGGATGCCGACCATGAGACAGACATCGAACAAGGCGTTTCAGCCCCTGCCACATTCTTCGACAACATGGACTATCCCATTTGGATAGAATTCAAAGACTATGTGAATGACGCCCAGTTTGGTTCCATCCTGCAAAACGACAATGACCGATTTAGCTTTCGTCGTCACATCTTGGCTGGGGTTGTCAACTACAAAAACGAGATCGGGCGGAGCGAGATACAGATTATATATAAGGTAGGCAAAGAGACAAGGACATTCCGTTTCGGCTTTGAAGTTCTGAGCACAAAGCTCGATTATCATGAACATTGGCGTGTCATCGTGGAGGATATTGAGCGAGAATACCGCATGTTGTCATTGGACTATATGCGGCGCACGTTTCATGGTTTTTCTCCCGACCAAAATGGAGAGCATCCCGACATCGTCTGGGGGAGCGTGTTTGAGGGGGAGCAACAGAAATTCATAAAAGCTTGCAAAAGCATCATAGACCGCCCTCGCCACAGACTTCATGGTGAGGAAGTATATCTGAGAGCTGACCAGCTGAAACAAACTCCACATAACATTGAGAACAGGCTGGCAGAACACCGTCGAGAACCAGCATATCTCTATCGTGTGGAGCAACAGATACAGTCGAACGACACGCAAGAGAACCGCTTTCTGAAGTTTGCCCTTCATCAGATAAGCAAGCGGTATGAGAAACTGCGTCAACGTATTGAGGCCGTAAGGACAGCATCCGACACAATGAAAGCAGCCATGCTTGCGACTTCGGAGACATTGAAGCGACTGCAACATCATCCGTTCTTCCGGACCATAGGACGGTTTAAGGGAATGAGCCAGGAGAGTATGGTGCTGCAAAAGGCGACGGGCTATAGCCTGGTGTACCGCACATGGAACTTGCTGAGAAGAGCCTACTCCCTGAATGACGGTCTGTATCGCTTGCAGACAAAGGATATAGACACGCTGTATGAGATATGGTGTTTCATAGAAGTAAGCCATATCGTCAAAGAGCAGCTGCACCTGGAAGATGAAGATGTGGAGCACCGCAACCGCATGGAGATGAACGGTATTTTCTCATGGGAACTTGGGAAAGGTGAACACTCACGCATATTGTTCCGCAAGGATGGCATAGAGTTGGCTGAGCTGGTCTATAATCCTAAGAATGCCGATAAAGAAAACGACAACGTGGGCATGAAAAATCTGGTAGTGCCGACCGTGCCACAGAAACCAGACATTGTGTTGCAGCTTACCAAGAACGACTTGCAGCAAGGCATGAAAATGACCTATCTTTTTGATGCGAAGTATCGCATTGATGGCAGGGACAATGGTGTGGATACACCACCAGAGGATGCCATCAATCAAATGCACCGCTATCGTGATGCCATATACTACAAGGATTATGATGCCAATGCCTTGAAGAAAGAGGTCATAGGCGGTTATATTCTCTTCCCTGGTGACGGCGATCCGGATGGCGTGGCTGTATCGAAGTTCTACAAGACCATCAAGGAAGTGAACATTGGTGCTTTTCCTCTTCGCCCTAAGGATGTGGAGAACAGAAAACTCTTGGAAAATTTCATTGAAGAACTCATCCAAACCAAGTCCTATGAGACCATTGCCCATGTCATACCGCAAAAGGGTACGTATGTGGAAGTTGGCAACCGTGTGCTTATAGGATTGGTGAAAGAGGACAATATACAATATCAAGCGTTCGCTGACGGAACGGCGACCTTGTATTATACAGGAAAGCAGTTCCCGACAACCATCGCCTTGCAAGACCTACATTTCTTCATGCCTTACATCAAAGGGCAAGGAGTGCGTGATGTGTATGAGATTACCAAGGTGCGGACTATTACAAGTAAAGAAGCAAAGCAAACAGACGAGGACGATGCCGATAGCAAAGATCTCCGCTTGGCTTTTGAGCTTAAGTATGTCCGCAAACAATATGCGAACCTTCAGCCAATAGATACAACAAGAATGATTGGTTACACGTTTGTTGATACGACTTTTGAAAAGTTGGAGGAATGTATGGCAACAAACAAGTAAGTTCTCAGTAAATGCACAATCCAATAGGAAATGTAAGTAATGCAAACAAAAACTCCCGGCACTTAAAGTACCGGGAGTTCTTTATTATAGAGAAAAATCTATTCGGATTATTCAGCCTTTGCCTCTTCAGCTGCATTCTCCTTAGTTTCAGAAGCCTCTGCAACAGATGCTTCTGCAACAGAAGCGTCAGCTTTCTTTGCAGAGCGACGGCTACGACGGGTCTTCTTGGCTTCAGCCTTTGGAGCCTTGGCCATGTTCTCATCATAGTCAACCAGCTCGATGAATGCAATCTGAGCAGCGTCACCCTGACGGGTACCGAGCTTGATGACACGAGTATAACCGCCCGGACGGTCAGCTACCTTGACAGAAATTTCCTTGAAGAGTTCGGTAACAGCCTCCTTGTTCTGAAGATAACGGAATACAACACGACGTGAATTGGTTGTATCGTTCTTGGAACGTGTAATCAGCGGCTCTACATACTTCTTCAGAGCCTTTGCCTTGGCGAGGGTCGTAGTGATTCTTTTGTGCTGGATCAGCGCAACTGCAAGGTTTGCAAGCAGTGCTGCGCGGTGGTCAGCAGTACGACCCAGATGGTTGAATTTCTTATTATGTCTCATTTTGTTTTTTACCTGTTGTGGACAAAGCCGTCAACTCGTTAACTTGTCAACTACTCTTTATCCAGTTTATACTTTGTAATGTCGGTTCCAAACGACAGATTCAGACTCTCGAGCAAATCATCAAGCTCTGAGAGCGATTTCTTACCAAAGTTGCGGAACTTCAGGAGATCCGTCTTGTTGTACTGTACGAGGTCGCCCAGCGTCTCCACGTCAGCAGCCTTGAGGCAGTTAAGCGCGCGGACACTCAGGTTGAGACTGGCATCAGTCAACTTGGTCTTCAGCAGCTGGCGCATATGCAGCACCTCCTCATCAAACTCCTGGTTGCCCTCCTGATCCGGATTCTCAAGCGTGATCTTCTCGTCAGAGAACAACATGAAGTGATAAATAAGGATTTTAGCCGCCTCTTTCAGTGCATCCTTCGGGTGGATGGAACCATCAGTCGTAACTTCAACAACCAGTTTGTCATAGTCGGTCTTCTGTTCGACACGATAGGGCTCAACGGCATATTTGACGTTACGGATCGGGGTGTAGATGGAATCGATTGGAAGTACGTTTACATCAGTGCAGAACTCGCGATTCTCCTCAGCAGGGACGTAGCCACGTCCCTTGTTGATGGTCAAATCAATCTGCATAGAAGCCTTGGAGTCTAAATGACAAATCACCAAATCAGGGTTTAACACTTCAAATCCAGTCAGATACTTACCGATATCACCTGCTTTGAATTCGGTGGAATTCTCTACGGTGATACTAACTTTCTCATTCTCGAATTCTTCTACTACTTGCTTGAATCGAACTTGCTTGAGATTCAAGATGATGTTGGTGACATCTTCCTTTACACCGGGAACTGAAGAGAATTCGTGCTCTACACCAGCAATGCGGATGGTATTGATAGCAAAACCCTCCAGCGATGAAAGGAGGATGCGGCGGAGGGCGTTACCGATGGTAACACCGAAGCCAGGCTCAAGAGGACGGAATTCGAACTTGCCGAAATGGTCATTGGCCTCCAGCATCACTACTTTATCAGGTTTTTGAAATGCTAATATCGCCATTAATTCAATGATTTTATTGTTTAGAGTACAACTCAACGATTAACTGCTCCTTAATGTTCTCCGGGATGTCAGCACGGTCCGGACGGTGAAGGAACTTACCGCACTTGCCATTCTCATCCCATTCGAGCCAAGGATACTTGCTGTGGTTGAAACCAGCCAAAGCAGCCTCGATGACCTCCAGCGACTTGGCTTTCTCGCGAACGCCGACAACGTCACCGGCCTTTACCTGATAAGAAGCAATATTCACTACATTACCGTTGACGACAATGTGCTTGTGGCTGACGAGCTGACGGGCTGCTGCACGGGTAGGAGCGATGCCCAGACGGAACACGACATTGTCCAGACGGCTCTCGAGGCTCTGGAGAAGAACCTCACCGGTAATACCGTCAGCCTTGGCAGCCTTGTCGAATAGATTACGGAACTGACGCTCCAAAACGCCATAAGTGTACTTCGCCTTCTGCTTCTCTGCGAGCTGAGCACCATACTCAGACACCTTGCGGCGACGGTTATTGCCGTGCTGCCCTGGAGGGAAGTTTCTCTTAGCTAATACCTTATCTGCGCCGAAAATTGGCTCACCGAAACGGCGTGCGATTCGTGATTTTGGACCTATGTATCTTGCCATAATTAATATGAATTCTTTTAATTGTTATAAGATGTGATTATACACGACGACGCTTTGGAGGACGGCAGCCGTTGTGTGGCAACGGAGTTACGTCAACGATTTCAGTCACCTGAATACCTGCTGCGTTCACCGCACGGATAGCGCTCTCACGACCGTTACCCGGACCCTTCACGTATGCCTTAACCTTGCGAAGACCGAGATCGAAAGCTACCTTCGAGCAATCCTCTGCCGCCATCTGTGCAGCGTAAGGAGTGTTCTTCTTTGATCCGCGGAATCCCATCTTACCAGCCGAAGACCAGGAGATGACCTGACCCTCATTGTTAGCCAAAGATACAATGATGTTATTGAATGAGCTGTGTACGTGGAGCTGACCCAGTGCATCAACCCTTACATTTCTTTTCTTAGATGTTGCTGATTTCTTTGCCATAATTAATTTCCTCCTTAGAATTACTTAGTAGCCTTCTTCTTATTAGCAACAGTCTTCTTCTTTCCCTTGCGGGTACGAGCGTTGTTCTTGGTACTCTGACCGCGAACAGGAAGACCATTACGATGTCTTACACCACGATAGCAGCCTATATCCATGAGGCGCTTGATGTTCATCTGGATCTCTGAACGGAGATCACCTTCAACCTTGAACTCAGCACCGATAATTTCACGGATCTTGGCTGCCTGGTCATCAGACCACTCGCTGACCTTCAGGTCACGGTTGATACCAGCCTTATCCAATATCTTTGCTGAACTACTTCGACCGATACCGTAGATATAGGTCAATGCGATTTCGCCACGCTTATTCTGGGGCAAATCTACTCCAACAATTCTTATTGCCATTGTTTGATAATTGATTAAATAAATGTCTTTTTTCGCTAAAAAGCATACAAAGGTAAGCATTAATTGCGAAAAGGCTTATCCTTTACGCTTTTTTAACTTAGCCCTGACGCATTTTGAACTTAGGGTTTTTCTTGTTGATCACGAACAGACGACCTTTGCGGCGAACGATCTTGCAGTCGGCTGAACGCTTCTTTAATGATGCTCTTGTCTTCATATCTCTATGTTGTTTATTTGTATCTGAAAACGATTCGACCCTTAGTCAGGTCGTATGGACTCATCTCGACCTTCACCTTGTCACCGGGAAGGATCTTGATGTAGTGCATTCTCATCTTACCGGAAATATGAGCGGTGATGTCAACGCCATTCTCCAATTCTACACGGAACATCGCATTTGAAAGTGCTTCAAGGATTGTCCCGTCCTGCTCTATCGCAGTCTGCTTTGCCATATTCTATGTCTAAAAATTTTGTCCTTCTAAATGTTCTATATCATCGAAAGAAGATAAAATGTCGGCCTTCCCCGCCCTGATGGCAATCGTATGCTCGAAGTGAGCCGCCGGACGGTGATCACGTGTGACGATGCTCCAGCGGTCAGGCAGGATACCAATCTCCCGGCTGCCCATCGTGACCATCGGTTCAATGGCGATGCACATACCCGCCTTGAGCAATGTGCCGCTCCCCCGCCTGCCATAGTTGGGGACGGGCGGATCCTCGTGCATCTCACGACCGATTCCATGACCTGTCAGCTCCCGGACAATGCCATATCCCCGTTCCTGACAGTAATCCTGGACCGTCTGTCCGATGTCTCCCACGTGGTGTCCGGCCTGTGCAGCCTCTATGCCTCTGTAGAGAGATTCCTTCGTGACGCGAAGCAGACGCCTGACATCATCACTGACCTCCCCGACACAGAAAGTATAACAACTGTCACCGTTGAACCCCTGAAGTAAAGCCCCACAGTCAACAGAGACAATGTCACCGTCCTTCAAGACCACCTCATCACTGGGAACGCCGTGTACCACGACATCGTTGACGGAGGAACAGATACTGCCGGGGAAAGGAGACCCGTAGGGATTAGGAAAGCCCTTGAAAGTAGGAACAGCCCCATTGTCACGGATGAACGCTTCAGCTATTCTGTCTAACTGGAGCGTCGTTACACCAGGCCTGATATGACGGCCAACCTCTGCCAGGGTCTTTCCGACCAGCAGGTTGGCGTCACGCATGAGTTCAATTTCATCTTCCGTCTTCAGAAATATGTTCATTCCTCAAGATAAAGATCTAATAGGCAGCAACACCGCCGTTACCACGTGTATGACCGGAATTGAGAAGTCCGTCATAGTGGCGCATCATCAGATGTGACTCGATCTGCTGGAGGGTGTCGATCACCACTCCGACAAGAATCAGTAATGACGTACCGCCGAAGAACTGGCCGAAAGCGTCCTGCACATTCAAGAGGCCTGCCAATGCCGGCATAACGGCAATGAAAGCAATGAACAAAGACCCCGGACCCGTAATGCGGGTCATCACCGTGTCGATGTAGTCAGCCGTGTCCTTTCCGGGCTTGACACCGGGAATGAAACCGTTGTTCCGTTTCATGTCTTCAGCCATCTGGGTCGGGTTCAATGTAATCGCCGTGTAGAAATACGTAAAGGCCACGATAAGAAGCACGTAAACACAGTTGTACGCCAGACTCTTCGTGTTCATAAGAGACTGGAGGACAGAACTGGTGTTGTCTGTCGAATACTGGACAACGGCCAACGGAATAAACATCAATGCCTGTGCAAAGATGATCGGCATCACATTCGCCGCAAACAGTTTCAAAGGAATATACTGACGTGCCCCACCGTACTGCTTGTTGCCGACAACACGCTTAGCATACTGCACAGGCACCTTGCGGGTACCCTGTACGAGAAGGATTGATGCACATACAACAGCATAAAGGATGACTATCTCGACGATGAACATGACGAGACCGCCGCTGGTAATCGCCGTAAAGCGGCTGCTCACCTCCTGTATGAAGGCCTGAGGCAGACGTGCGATAATACCGATCATAATGATCAGCGAAACACCATTGCCGACACCTTTATCCGTTATGCGCTCACCGAGCCAGAGAATGAACATCGACCCTGCCGCCAGAATGATCGTCGCAGGAATCATGAAGGTCGTCCAGCTGACACCTGTCGCCAGTGCGCCGGAAGCCTGCATCTTCAGGTTCATCAGGTAGGACGGTGCCTGAAACAGTAGGATCACTACTGTCAGGACACGCGTATACCAGTTGATCTTCTTGTGTCCGCTCTCACCCTCGCGCTGCATCTTCTGGAAATAAGGTACGGCGACGGCAAGGAGCTGCATGACGATAGAAGCTGAGATGTATGGCATAATTCCTAATGCGAAGATTGACGCATGGGAAAATGCACCACCGGAGAACATGTCCAGAAGCGACATAAGGCCGCCTGCTGTCTGTGACTGCAATTTTTCCAGAAGAGCCGGGTTGATGCCAGGAAGCACAACGAACGAGCCAAAACGGTAAATAGCCGTGAACAGAATGGTGATGAGGAGCCGCTGACGCAGATCCTCAACCTTCCAACAGTTCTTCAGTGTCTCAATAAACTTTTTCATTAACTTAGATTATAGTTGTGTTACCACCTACTGCCTTGATCGCTTCTTCAGCAGACTTGGAGAAAGCGTTGGCCGAAACCTCCAGCTTCGCCTTCAGTTCACCATTACCGAGGATCTTGACGAGTTCCTTTCCGCTGGTCAACCCTGCGGCCTTCAACTCCTCAATTCCGATCTTGGTAAGATTCTTCTTCTCGGCAAGTGCCTGAAGCGTCGAGAGGTTTACAGCGAAATACTCCTTGTGGTTGATGTTCTTGAAGCCACCCTTCGGAACACGGCGCTGGAGAGGCATCTGACCACCTTCGAAGCCGACCTTCTTCTTGTAACCAGAACGGGCCTTCGCACCCTTGTGACCACGGGTAGACGTACCACCGAGTCCCGAACCGGGACCGCGTCCGATACGGCGACGTGAATGGGTAGAGCCTGCAGCTGGTTTCAAATTATTTAATTTCATAATTACTGTTTTCTTTTAAAAGATTCATTAATCAATTACTGATACCAGATGGTGCACCTTGCGGATCATGCCGCGGAGGCTTGGAGTGTCCTCTACTTCAACAATCTGGGAGATCTTGTGAAGCCCCAATGCTAGCAGCGTACTCTTCTGGTCTTTAGGAGCGCCAATACGGCTTCTAACCTGCTTAATCTTAATCGTTGCCATAAAAAATACCTCCCTATGATTAACCGTTAAACACTTTGTCCATACTGATACCACGCTCACCAGCAATCGTATACGCATCGCGCATAGAAGAGAGGGCGGCGATCGTAGCCTTCACGAGGTTGTGGGGGTTGGAAGACCCCTTGGACTTTGCAATCACATCTGTAATGCCTGCGCTCTCGAGAACGGCACGCATAGCACCACCGGCCTTCAGCCCCGTACCGGCAGCGGCCGGCTTGAGGAGAACATGGGCACCGCTGAAACGCGCCTCCGCCTCATGAGGAACAGTTCCTTTCAGTACAGGAACCTTCACGAGATTCTTCTTTGCAGAGTCAGTACCTTTCTGGATGGCGGCGGTAACCTCGCCAGCCTTACCAAGACCCCAGCCGATAACGCCTTTACCGTCACCTACAACGACGATAGCTGCGAATGTGAAAGTACGACCACCCTTGGTAACCTTCGTTACACGGTTGATAGCAACCAGACGGTCTTTCAGTTCAACATCACTATTTACTTTTGCTCTATTCATTGCCATAATCGTTTAGAAATTAAGCCCCCCCTCACGTGCAGCGTCAGCCAAAGCCTGTACGCGGCCATGATAGAGATAACCGTTACGGTCGAAAACAACCTTCTCAACACCGGCAGCCTTGGCATGCTCAGCTACAAGCGCACCGACCTTCTTTGCCTGTTCAATCTTGGCCATCTTCTCGAGACCGAGTGAAGAAGCAGAAGCAAGGGTCGTACCCGTCAGGTCATTGATCACCTGTGCATAAATCTGCTTGTTACTGCGGAAGACGCTCAGACGAGGACGCTCTGCAGTACCGTTCACACTCTTACGAATGCGGAATTTTATCTTAATTCTTCTTTGTTCTTTCTTTGTTGTCATAATCGTAATGATGTATTAAAGTTACTTAGCTGCAGCTGTCTTACCAGACTTCCTGCGAATAACCTCACCCTGGAACAGGATACCCTTACCCTTATAAGGCTCAGGCTTACGGAAAGAACGAATCTTTGCACAGATAAGACCAAGCAGCTGCTTGTCGGCTGACTCAAGCGTGATGAGAGGATTCTGGTTACGCTCGCTCTTCGTCTCAACCTTCACCTCTGAAGGAAGCTGGAGGAAGATCGGGTGCGTGTAACCAAGAGAGAACTCTACCAGATTGCCCTGATTCGAGACACGGTAGCCGACACCGACAAGTTCCATTGTTTTCTTGTAGCCCTCGCTGACACCTACAACCATGTTGTTGACAAGTGAGCGGTAGAGACCGTGGAACGCCTGCTTCTGCTTGTAATTTACCGGACTGTTTTCGTCGACCTCGAACGAAACCTGCCCATCCGCGATGACCGTCTTGATGGAAGGATCAACCTTCTGGGAAAGTTCGCCCTTGGGACCTTTCACAATAACGACACCCTCCTTGAGAGCTACTGTAACACCTGCTGGGATACTAATTGGTAATTTTCCTATTCTTGACATATTCAATCCTCCAATTAATAAATGTAGCAAAGAACCTCACCGCCGATCTTCTCAGCAGCAGCCTCTTTGTCAGTCATTACACCTTTAGACGTGGAAAGGATAGCGATTCCAAGTCCGTTGATCACTCTCGGCATGTCTTTGTAGCCCGTATACTGGCGAAGACCTGGGGTAGAAACGCGTTTCAGTTTCTTGATTGCACTCTGCTTCGTTACAGGATCGTACTTCAGTGCGACCTTGATGGAACCCTGGGGGCCGTCCTCCACGAACTTGTAGTTCAGGATGTAACCCTTCTCGAAGAGAATCTTGGTGATAGACTTCTTCAAGTTAGACGCAGGAACCTCAACGACACGGTGATGAGCCATGATCGCGTTTCTGAGTCTTGTCAGATAATCTGCTATTGGATCTGTCATAAAATATAAAAGTTTAATTAATCGGGACCACCCCGACAATATTAAAAATCGCTTGAAAGCGGATAATGAACTGCAAAGGTACAAAATATAAATTACAATTCACTATCCGCATCGAAATATTTGATTACCAGCTTGCCTTCTTCACGCCCGGAATCAGTCCCTGTGAGGCCATCTCACGGAACTGGATACGAGAGAGGCCGAACTGACGCATGTATCCCTTCGGACGACCGGTGATCTTGCAACGGTTGTGCAGACGGATCGGGTTTGCGTTCCTCGGAATAGACTGCAGCTTGCGGGCTGCCTCATAAGCCTCTTCAGGATCCTTTGAAGTAGCGATGATCTTCTTCAGAGCTGCGCGTTTCTCGGCATAGCGTGCAACCAGTTTTGCACGCTTTACCTCGCGAGCTTTCATTGATTCTTTTGCCATATCAATTAATCGTTTTTAGCATTCTTGAATGGAAGTCCGAAGCCCTTCAGCAAAGCAAAACCCTCCTCATCGGTCTTAGCCGATGTGACGAAGGTAATGTTCATCCCCTGGATGCGGTCAACCTGATCGATATTAATCTCCGGGAAAATAATCTGCTCGGTGATGCCAAGCGTATAGTTTCCACGTCCATCGAACTTGCTCTCGATACCCTTGAAGTCGCGGATACGCGGCAGAGAGACACGGACAAGTTTCTCGAGGAACTCATACATGCGCTCACGGCGCAGGGTCACCATGACACCGATAGGCATCTTCTTGCGCAGCTTGAAGTTCGCAATATCCTTCTTCGAATAGGTTGCGACCGCCTTCTGACCCGTAATGGAAGAAATCTCGTTGACAGCGACCTCAATGAGCTTCTTGTCCTGCGTTGCATCACCCAGTCCCTGGTTGATGACAATCTTCTTCAGGACAGGAATCTGCATCGCTGAAGAATAGTTGAACTGCTTCTGCAGAGCCGGAGCGATCTGCTCCTTGTACTGCTTCTTTAACTGAGCTGTATTCATTACTTGATTTCCTCCCCTGACTTTTTAGCGATGCGCTTAACAGTCTTGCCTTCACGTTCAATCTTGATACGTGTGGCCTTGCCGCTCTTCGGATCGATGAGACTTAAATTTGAGATATGAATTGCAGCCTCCTGCTTGATGATTCCACCCTGCGGATGAGCAGCAGAAGGTTTCGTGCTCTTCGAGACCATATTCACGCCCTCAACGATAGCACGCTCCTTGTCTGCGATGACCTTGAGCACCTTACCGGTCTTCCCCTTGTCTGCACCGGCAAGGACAATGACCTGGTCGTCTTTCTTTATATGGAATTTTGCCATTTTATTATTCAATTTAATCATTTAAAGGACCTCAGGTGCCAGAGAAACGACCTTCATGTTCACTGCACGCAGCTCACGGGCCACAGGGCCGAAAATACGGCTGCCGCGGATTTCGCCGGCATTGTTCAGCAATACACACGCATTGTCATCAAAACGGATGTATGAGCCGTCCGCACGGCGGATCTCCTTCTTTGTGCGTACAATCAAAGCCTTTGATACTGCACCCTTTTTCAATTCACTTGACGGGATGACGTTCTGTACAGCAACTACGATAACGTCACCAACACTTGCATAACGACGGCCTGTCCCTCCCAGCACACGAATGCACTTGGCTTCACGGGCGCCGCTGTTATCACATACTGTAAGTTTTGATTCTGTCTGTATCATAATTACTTAGCTTTTTCTACGATTTGAACTAATCTCCATCTCTTTGTCTTGGAAAGAGGACGAGTCTCCATGATCAGCACTGTATCCCCTACATTCGCCTCATTCTTCTCGTCATGTGCATGGTACTTCTTTGTCTTCTGGACAAACTTACCATAAATAGGGTGCTTCTCCTTGAACTTAGCTGCAATAACGATGGTTTTATCCATTTTGTTGCTGATAACGACACCCTGTCTTACTTTTCTTAAATTTCTTGTTTCCATCTGGACCATTGTTATTTGTTAAGTTCTCTCTGGGAAAGTTCTGTTTTCATACGTGCAATATCACGACGAGCGGTCTTAATCTGAGATGGATTCCCAAGCGGAGTGATCTGATGGTTCAGCTTCATCTTCGTGAGCGCTGCCTCAGCATTCTCAATCTTCTCTACCAAGTCCTTGGTATCGAGGTCTCTTACTTCTTTAATCTTCATCTTTCTTAAGCGTTTTTATCGAAATCACGTCTAACAATAAACTTAGTCTTCACAGGCAGCTTCTGTGCGGCGAGGCGGAGAGCCTCCTTCGCAATGTCAAAGCTTACGCCCTCTACTTCAAAGAGAACACGTCCCGGCGTAACCGGTGCCACCCATCCTGCGGGATCACCCTTACCTTTACCCATACGGACATCGGCCGGCTTGCGGGTGATAGGCTTGTCAGGGAAGATACGTATCCAGACCTGGCCCTGACGGTTCATGTAGCGGTTCACGGCTACACGGGCGGCCTCGATCTGACGGCTGTCGATCCACTTTGCCTCAAGCGTCTTGATGCCGAATGAGCCGAAAGCCAGCTGTGTACCTCTGTGGGCGTTGCCTTTATTGCCACGTCCGTCTTGAGGTCTTCTATATTTTACTCTTTTTGGCTGTAACATGATAGCTTCTTCTTTTAACGGTTATTGTTTCTTCTGCGATTACCTCTTCCAGAACGGCCACCGTTGTTGGAGCGGCCGCTGTTCTTCTCCTGGGCGAAGTTAGGGGTGAGGTCAACCTTGTTGTAGACTTCACCACGGCAGATCCACACCTTGATGCCCAGCAGACCGACCTTAGTAAGGGCTTCTGTCTGACAATAATCGATGTCTGCACGGAATGTATGCAGCGGGGTACGCCCCTCCTTGAACATTTCCTTACGCGCCATTTCGGCGCCGTTCAGACGACCTGTGATTTGAATCTTGACACCTTCAGCACCGGCACGCATAGTGTTGGCCACTGCCATCTTGATGGCACGGCGGTAAGCGATCTTCCCCTCTACCTGACGGGCGATGTTGTTACCGACGATGTTTGCGTCAAGTTCAGGTTTCTTAACCTCGAAGATATTGATCTGAATCTCCTTCTTGAAGAGATTCTTCAGTTCCTCCTTGAGCTTATCAACATCCTGACCACCTTTTCCGATGACGATACCCGGGCGAGCGGTACAAATAGTAATGGTGACGAGCTTCAGCGTACGCTCGATGACAATGCGGGAAACGCTGGCCTTCTCCAGACGCTTGTTCAGGTAAGTACGGATCTTACGGTCCTCTACGAGATTGTCCCCGAAGTTCTTGCCACCGAACCAATTTGACTCCCAACCGCGGATGATGCCAAGACGGTTGCTGATTGGATTAACTTTCTGTCCCATTCTACTGTTTATTTATCATCATTATTAGCGTCAGCCTTCGAGTCAACGAAGAGTGTGACGTGGTTAGAACGCTTGCGGATTCTGTAGCCACGGCCCTGCGGTGCAGGACGCATGCGCTTCATCGTAACGCCTTCATCAACGAAGACCTTAGAGATATAGAGCTCACCGTCTTCAGCCTTGCGGTCATTCTTTGTCTCCCAGTTGTTGATAGCTGAACGCAGAAGTTTCTCAACATTCTGGGCAGCTGCCTTCTTGGAGAATCTCAGCACGCCAAGGGCACGATTTACTTCCATCCCGCGAACCATGTCAACGACATAACGCATCTTGCGCGGAGAAGAAGGACAGTCCTTGAGCTTTGCAAAATACTGGCTTTTCAAAGCTTCCTTACGAGCTTCAGCCTTTATATGTTTTCTTGCTCCCATTATATTTTTCTATTTACAAAATGGATGATGACCTGCTTACTTCTTGTTATTACCGGAGTGGCCACCGAAACGGCGTGTAGGGCTGAACTCTCCGAGCTTGTGACCTACCATGTTCTCAGTAATGTAAACAGGGATAAATTTGTTTCCGTTATGAACTGCAACAGTGTGACCCACGAAATCAGGGGAAATCATTGATGCTCTGGCCCATGTCTTGACGACATTCTGCTTACCACTCTCCTTCATGGCGAGAATCTTCTTCTCGAGTGATACGTTGATGTATGGACCTTTTTTTAATGAACGACTCATAATTTACTCTTAATTACTTTGATTACTTCTTGTTAGCTCTCTCAATGATGTACTTGTTTGAAAGCTTCTTAGGTGCACGAGTCTTGAGACCCTTTGCGTACAAGCCCTTGCGCGAGCGCGGGTGCCCACCGGACTGACGGCCTTCACCACCACCCATCGGGTGATCAACAGGGTTCATGACTACACCACGGTTGTGAGGACGGCGACCCAGCCAGCGGGAGCGACCAGCCTTACCAGACTGCTCAAGCGCATGGTCAGAGTTGCCTACACTACCGACAGTTGCCTTGCAAGCCGACAGGATCTGGCGGGTTTCGCCAGAAGGGAGCTTGATGACACAATAACTGCCTTCACGAGAAGTAAGCTGAGCAAAGTTACCAGCCGAACGAACAAGCAATGCACCCTGACCCGGACGTAACTCGATGTTGTGAATTACAGTACCGACAGGAATGTTGGCCAGCGGAAGGGCGTTGCCGACCTCAGGTGCTGCCTCAGCACCTGACATCAGTGTCGCACCCACCTGCAGTCCGTTAGGAGCAATAATGTAACGTTTTTCACCATCAGCATAGTATAACAGCGCAATGCGGGCCGACCTGTTAGGATCGTACTCGATTGTCTTCACTACAGCTGGAACACCATCTTTCTCTCGCTTGAAGTCGATAAGACGATACTTCCTCTTGTGGCCGCCGCCCATATAGCGGACAGTCATCTTACCGGTGTTGTTTCGACCGCCGGTAGAGCGTTTACCGTAAACGAGAGACTTCTCTGGCACGGATGCAGTAATCTCCTCGAACGTGCCAATAACCTTGTGTCTTTGTCCCGGTGTAACCGGGTTTAACTTACGTACTGCCATTTTTTATTTAAATATTGCTGTAAAAATCGATTGAATCGCCATTCTTCAAAGTGACGATAGCCTTCTTGAAGGCGTTCTTCTGTCCCTTCACGAGACCCGCCTTCGTATAGCGCGCCTGACGCTTGCCGGCATAACGGGCGGTATTCACACTTACTACTGTAACGTTGTACAGAGCCTCAACTTCTTTCTTAATCTCAAGCTTGTTGGCCTCAGGCTTTACGATGAAACCATACTTAGGCTGAGCCGGAATGGTTCTCTTTTCGCCCTTGTGCTTTACGACCTTATCCTCAGAAGACTTGTCTGTCAACTTGGTCATCTTCTCGGTGACCATCGGTTTAATGATAAATCCCATAATTCTTCTTGTCTCCTAATTATTACTTGGTTAAGATTCCGTCGATGACCTTCAGAGAGTTCTCGGTGACAACGAGCACGTCAGCATTCAGAATCTTGTATGAATTGACCTGCGCCGCCGTCATCACCTCTGTCTTCTGCAGATTACGAGCCGACAAATATACGTTTTTCTCTACTCCTGGCAAAAGAAGAAGTATCTTCTTGCCGTCGACTTTCAGATTTTTTGCAATATTTACGAAATCTTTCGTCTTCGGAGCGTCGAAATCGAAATCTTCAACGACAACGATGGCATTCTCCTGTGCCTTGTAAGCCAATGCAGACTTACGTGCAAGTACCTTTACCTTCTTGTTGAGCTTGAAGCTGTAGTCGCGCGGCTTAGGGCCGAATACACGTCCACCGCCGACGAGCACCGGTGAATTGATGTCACCGCGGCGCGCACCGCCGCCGCCCTTCTGGCGACCCAGCTTACGGGTAGAACCGGCGTGTTCGCTTCTTTCCTTTGACTTGGCAGTACCCTGACGCTGGTCAGCGAGATACTGCTTGACAGCAAGATAGAGGACGTGATCGTTAGGCTCAATTCCGAAGACATTCTCGTTAAGAGTTACCTTGCGGCCGGTCTCCTGACCTTTGATATCTAATACGTTAATATCCATTACTTCTTAATTATTACGGTTGAACCATTACATCCAGCTACACTGCCCTTCACAAGCAGAAGGTTGTGCTCTGGAATAACCTTTAACACCTGAAGGTTCTGAGTTGTCACTCTGTCGCCTCCCATCTGGCCGGCCATGCGCATGCCCTTGAAGACCTTTGCCGGATAAGAACAGGCACCGATAGATCCCGGCTTGCGGGCGCGGTCGTCCTGACCGTGTGTAGACTGGCCTACACCGCCGAATCCGTGACGCTTCACGACGCCCTGGAAACCTTTACCCTTGGACGTACCTACGATGTCAACGAACTTCGCGTCATTGAACAGCTCAACGGTAATCGTGTCACCGAGGTTGTACTCCTCATCAAACTTGAACTCGGCCAAGTGCTTCTTCGGCGTTGTGCCGGCTTTCTTGAAGTGTCCCTGCTGCGGCTTGGAGGTTCTCTTCTCCTTGGCCTCGCCGAAACCTAACTGAACAGCCTTGTAACCATCTTTCTCAACGGTCTTGATCTGGGTTACAACACAAGGACCAGCTTCGATAACAGTGCACGGTACGTTCTTACCGTCGGCACTGAAAACGGATGTCATTCCGATTTTCTTTCCTAATAATCCTGGCATTTCAATTAATTATTTTAAAATGAATGTAAATGCTTTGTTTGTATTAATTTGCTTCTGATCTGTCAACAGGCGGTATCACACCTTGATTTCCACCTCTACGCCTGAGGGAAGCTCAAGCTTCATCAAAGCGTCGACCGTCTTTGCCGTAGAGCTGTAGATGTCGATGAGCCGCTTGAAATCAGAGAGCTGGAACTGCTCGCGTGACTTCTTGTTGACGAATGTGGAACGGTTTACAGTGTAAATACGCTTGTGTGTCGGCAATGGAATAGGACCGCTCACGATAGCGCCTGTCGCCTTTACTGCCTTCACGATCTTCTCTGCTGACTTGTCAACCAACTGGTGGTCGTAAGACTTCAGCTTAATAC
>ERZ773006.11-NODE-11-length-154267-cov-5.72382_pt1 | contig 154267 bp, 130 predicted proteins | sample MGYA00580843_ERZ773006 | MGnify/ENA primary metagenome ERZ773006 (study PRJEB29015, sample SAMEA2738011) | human oral metagenome | biome: human oral; feature: human-associated habitat; material: dental | place: China | collected 2052 ...
GCGGACAGACGAGGGCGTCTGTCCCTACTTAAGAGCCTCCCCCCCACCCCCTCTCCGCATGGAGAGGGGGAGTAGATAGTATTGTTTCCCACAGAACAAATAACTTGTTTACTCGTTAACCTGTCAACTCGTCAACTCAAAGTAACCATAATTTTGAATTATGAACTATGAATTTTGAATTAAACTCAGTGCCTTATTTGCATGGTTGAATCCAGAAGTGTATAGCCCTATCTACCGCTGGTAACTGGTATTGTGGTAGTGGTTCTTCACCCCAAGAGTTGATTCCGCCGACTCCCATCATATAACCATCTAAGGTGAGGTTAGTGTACTCTGAAGTTGGAACTTGATAACTATGGCGTTGGTGTTTCTCCTTTCCTTCATCCAAGTCACTTATGTTGTAATGTAGCGCACTAGCGTAGAATGGAGCTTCATCGAAGTACACCTTGAATCCGAACTTATCATTATCTGTCTGCTTCCACCACCTTATGTCACTCTTTGTACCCGTCTCTTGAGGGCGAATGTAAGGGAAGAATTGCTGATCAGCAGACTGCTCGTAGAGCCCTATTCGCTGTGAGTATTTACGATCGGAATAGTTCTCAATAGGTCCACGACCATAGTAAGTGGATTGATCCATGTCGTAAGGTAATTGCATCAACACACCAAAGCGGGGTAGGATAGGAGCCTTCGAACCCTCCTTCATTTGCATTTCCATGCTCACATGAAGAGCTCCGTCTAGTGCTACAGTATATATAAGGTGTAATGTTGCAGCTACATCGGGCATATCATAAACAGCCGTTAGCTGTCTCGTAGCAGGTGTTACAGAGACTTGCTTTAAGTCCATCTTTGGATTATTCCATACCGCTAGCTTGTTTTGGAAGTTAGCCCCCATATCGTTGTCAGTTACGGCTCTCCAGAAGTTAGGTTTTAGTGTTCCACCTTCGCCCAAGAGGTTCCTTCCATTCACTTCATAGCGTGTTAACAGACCTGTCTGACGGCTGAATACAATTTCAAAGTCCTTACTTGTGAAGCTCACCTCACCAGCCTTTACGTTGTCAGAAACCTTAACCTTTGCTGTCGAAACAGGCTCCATCTTGGGCATTGGTTGCCATGGATTCACCTCCATCTGCATGCTTGCTACGGTCTGACCAGCCTCCATGAGCGGTTCAGCCGACTTTAGTTTAAAGTCGATATTCAGTAGTCCTTCACCGTCAAAGTCCTGTCCGTTGATTGGAAGAGTGTAAGTAGCAGACTGCTGCGGTTCTATGTCCAGCGTTTCAATCGTACCCTGTTTCACAACTTTCCCCTCGTCCATCAATGACCATTCCATTCGATAGTTATTGAGGTTACGGAAGAAGTATTCGTTATGAACTTGTATCTTTCCTTGCTTCAAGTCAATCGGTTTCGCCCAAATGTTCTGATACTCGTATGCAAGTTCATAAGCATGTGGGTTGTATTGACGATCAGGCCCGATGATACCATTGCAGTTGAAGTTGTTGTCTGAAGGGTCATGTTTGTTGTAATCGCCACCATAGGTATATTCCGTTTCAACATTCGCTTCTTTAGCTAATTGTTCATAGTCTTTTGTAGTGCGAGAAGCGTCGAAGTGCGGTGTACGATGTAGACCTTGATCAACGAAGTCCCAGTCAAATCCACCTTGAAACTTAGGGTATTTACGAATCAAATCCCAGTATTCTTTGAGGTTACCACCCGAGTTGCCCATAGTGTGGTTATACTCACATTGAATCAGAGGACGTGTATAGTTTGGATCCTTAGAATAGGCTTCGCAGTCCTTTGGTGGATAATACATCGGGCAGAAGATGTCCGTTGCGTAGCCCTCTTTCTCCGCCCGTTCATACTGCACAGGACGGCTCTTGTCTTGTGATTTTATCCAATTGTAAGCATCGTCAAAGTTCTTACTATAACAAGTCTCATTACCTAAACTCCATAAGACGATACTAGTATGGTTGAACTTAGTTCCTACATTGTGTTGATTGCGTTCCATTATCTGTTTCGCAAAGAGGGGAGTACCTGATGGAGCGTCTTTAGCGTATCCGAAGCCATGACTCTCTTGGTTAGCTTCAGCTATAACATATAGTCCGTACTCATCACAAAGGTCATACCACAATGGGTCGTCAGGGTAATGACAGGTGCGAACAGCGTTGATGTTAAGACGTTTCATAATCTGGATATCCTGTATCATACGCTCACGTGTAACGAGATAACCGCCATCTGGATCCATTTCGTGTCGGTTGGCACCCTTGAAGAGAATGGGTTGTCCGTTGACAAGAACTTGTGAGTTCTTTATCTCCACCTTACGGAATCCTACCTTGAGGGGTATAGTCTCAATGGCTTTACCAGTCTTGGCATCTTCTACATGAACATAGAGATTATAGAGATAAGGTGTCTCTGCCGTCCACTTCTCTGGGTTTCTTAATTCCATCAAAGCCGTTGCTTGTCCTGCTTTATCAGGTGTTACGACTGTCTTATAGGCAAGGTTATTATCTGTATCCTCCAATACCAAGAAGGCTTTTGTATTGCCTGTAAGATGAAGGTTGATGCTGAGTGTACCATCCTTGTAGTCATTTACGAGGTCAGGAGTAATACGGATGTCATCCAAGTGTTGCTTCGCATCACGTGCATAAAGGTAACTTTCACGTGCTACACCGCTAAGTCTCCAGAAGTCCTGATCCTCACAATAACTACCATCCGACCATCTGAAGACCTGAAAAGCGAGCTGGTTTTTACCCTTCTTTAGGTATTTGGTGATGTCAAACTCTGGTCCGATCTTAGAGTCCTCACTATATCCAACAAACTTACCATTGACCCATAAATAGATACAGGAGGTCACCGAACCAAAGTGAGCAATAACTTGTTTGCCCGTCCAGTTGTCTGGTATGGTGATAGTACGGCGATAAGAGCCGACGTGGTTATCCTGAATTGGAACCTCAGGAGGGTTATTCTTGAAGTTACCACGCCATGCAAACCCCACGTTCACATACACGGGATCGCCGTAACCATTCATCTCCCAGATACCAGGAACATGTAAGGTCTTCCATTGTGAATCGTCATAATCAGTGCGAAAGAAGTCTGTTGGACGTTGATTGGCATGTTCCACCCAATTAAACTTCCAGTCTCCATCTAATGAGAGATAGTTTGTTGAGGCTTTACGGTCATTCCTCTTCCATGCTGACTCATCGTTAGGTGCGAAAGCAAAGAAGTCCGTGTGCGTTGCAAATCGGTTGACGGCATTTGTTTGTAAATCGTGCCATTCTGTGAAGGTAGGCTCTATCTGTGGCTTTTGAGCATGTAGCCCAGAGACAGACAAACCCATCAATAAAGCTGTAAGGATTATCTTTTCCATGTTGATCAATACTTTAGGTTTCTTTTTATACTGCTCCTTATATGCGTAACACGCATGAGGAAAACACCAACAAAATTAGCAAAAATTCCCTTAACAAGCGTTTTATCTATCAAATTTTATGTATATTTGCTACATAGAACGGCATACATAACATTTATTATCCATAATATGAATAGTCGGTACATCATAGTACGTTCAATTGCTTGTTGCCTTTTGTTGACCCATTCAATAGGGGTAGCACAAGCGCAGAAGGGACATAGAAGCACTCGAAAAGTTCAAACGCAACCTTTATTCCACATAAATGATACCTTGCCAATCGTTGGTTCGATGGCAAAGGTGGGAGCAGAACAAATGAATAAAGGATTGGTAAGTTCGGCACTTGACGCTCTATCAGGTAGGGTCGTGGGTGTTAATATGGTATCTAATGGACAAGACCGGATGGCAATGCTCACAAGTGTGCGTGTCCGTGGTACTACGTCATTAACTGGTGGCAACGACCCGCTCGTTATCATTGATGGAGTATCTTCCGACTTAGCCACACTCTCAACCATCTACCCTGCAGATATTGAGAGTTTCACAGTCTTGAAGAATGCTTCAGAAACTTCAAAGTACGGTTCTCGTGGTGCTTCCGGTGTCATTGAAGTAAAGACGAAACGCGGTCATGGAGGTAAGTTCCAGATATATTATGATGGAACTATAGGTTTTGAGTCTGTTTATAAACAACTTCGAATGCTGAATGCAACGGAGTATAGAAATGCTGCAAAAGCGTTGGGATTGGTTTATAATGATGGAGGCTTTGATACAGACTTCCAAAAGGAAATTACCAGAATGGGCTTCCTAAATACACATCATATAGCCTTTAGCGGTGGTAGTGATAAGTCGAATTATCGTGCGTCATTAGGTTATATGCGTGGAGAAACCGTTATTAAGAATCGAAGCTACAACAACTTCATCGCCAAGCTAGACATCTCTCAGTTGGCATTTGACGAGAAGTTGAAGATAGACTTTGGTGTCTTCGGCTCGTCTCAACAGGATAATAAGGTCTATGACCTGCACATGCTTGTCTATTCAGCAGCGTCTATGAATCCTACATTAGCCTTTCATAAGGTTGGAGATGGGTGGCAACGCAATAGCAACTCATCGCAGATTGCTGCCCCCGCACCGCTATTGAAGGAGCGTAACGATGAGCGGAATCTAACTTTCAATACCCATTTGCAATTACAATATCAGCTGTCACATGACTTGAAGCTATCGGCTTTGGGCTCTTATTCCTACACATCAACTGAGAATGGGAAGTTCGCTCCTACATGGGTATGGGCACAAGGAAGAGCCTATAGAGGGGAGCGTAAGACGGAGGATCTGTTAGGTAATCTCCAACTTGATTGGAAGCATAGTTGGGACAATCAAGCCCTCTCTGCCACCCTTTTGGGTGAATATCAACAGAGCAAGACAAGGGCTTTCTGGACAGAAGTAAAGGGATTGACTAGTAACCTCTTCGGCTATGATAATCTTAGTGCGGGAGCCGTCCGACCTTATGAGGGAACGGGTAGTAGCTATGCTGATCCGAGTTTAGCATCCGTCATGGGAACACTCTCTTACAATCTCTTGGATCGCTATACACTGAATATGTCTATGCGTGCCGATGGCTCATCAATGGTGGGTAAAGACCACACATGGGGCTTCTTCCCTTCTATTTCAGCATCGTGGGATATGAAGAAAGAGGCTTTCCTGTGTAACATGAGAGCGATTAGTTTGCTTCATCTGAGGGCTGGTTATGGTAAGTCGGGTAACCTTGGAGCTATCAGCTCTTACCTTTCTTTAAAGCAATATACACCTATTGGGGTTGTTTCGTATAATGGAACTCCAACTACAACAATGGGTATCTTGCGTAATAGTAACCCTGATTTAAAGTGGGAGGTACGCAGTACTTTCAACATCGGAACGGATATGGGCTTCTTTAATAACCGCCTCCTCTTGACCGCCGAATACTATTATTCGAAGACAACCGCCATGCTCTATGAGTATGATGTGCCTGTTCCTGACTTCCCCTTTGATAAGTTATTGGCGAACATAGGCTCTATGTCGAATAGTGGATTTGAGCTTGGTGTGGGCATTGTGCCTATTGCTCGAAAGGATATGGAACTGAACATCAATGTTAACATGGCTTGGCAGAAGAACAAACTATTGTCCTTGAGCGGTAGTTATAAGGGTCACGAGATGACGGCATCGAAGATTACTCCTATTGGCGCAATGGATGGTGCGGGCTTTCATGGGGGTAATAACCACATCTTGTATCAGATAGTTGGGCAGCCACTGGGCGTTTTCTATCTTCCTCACTGCAAGGGACTCGTTGATAACGGGCATGGACACATGAAGTATGACATTGCTGACTTAGATAACAATGGCACAATAGATCTTAGTGATCATGGTGATCGTTATATTGCAGGACAGGCTACTCCAAAGATGACACTCGGCTCTAATATCAGCTTCAGATATAAGAATATTGATGTAACCTTGCAGATGAACGGAGCCTTCGGGCATAAGATATTCAACGGAACGACGCTCTCATACCTCAATATGTCTAACTTCCCTGATTATAATGTGTTGTCTGTTGCACCAGAGCGGAACATCGTTGACCAGAATGTGAGCGACTATTGGTTGGAGAAGGGAGACTATCTTAACTTCGATTATCTCACCATTGGATGGAATACTCCTATTAAGAACAAGTACATCCAGTCATTGCGTTTATCATTCAACATCAATAACCTTGCTACTATCACGGGCTACAGTGGATTGACACCAATGATAAATAGTTACGTAGTAGATAACACATTAGGTATTGATGACAAGCGAACTTATCCTCCTTATCGCACCTTCTCGGTGGGACTAAGCGTTAAGTTCTGATGGAAGCTATTAATATTTTAAACCCTTCACAGCATGAGATATATTCCACGTTTATTACTCTTTGCGGCTATCTTGACATTCTATAGTTGCTTGAATGAGCACTCTAAAGGGAGTCTGGACGAAGACCAAGTATTCACATCGGCTAAGGATGTGTATGTGAATGCCGTTGCCACGTTATATAATTATATTGGTGGTAATGCCGACAGTCAGGGCTTGCAAGGCACTTATAGGGGCGTTTATGATTACAATACCTTCACTTCTGACGAGGCAATCATCCCTGTTAGAGGGGGTGATTGGTACGATGGTGGCTTTTGGGAGAATCTTTATCTGCATCGTTGGACGGCTGATGACCAGTCGCTCTACGACACATGGAAGTATCTCTACAAGGTGGTTGTGTTCTGTAATGACGCTTTGAGGATTATAGATGAGAAGCGGGATCTGCTCACCGAGAGCCAATACACTTCCTATCAAGCTGAAGTGAGAGCACTAAGAGCATTGTACTATTTCTATATCATGGATATGTTTGGTAACATCCCATTGGCTGCTAACACACTTGACGACATGAAGGTTAGTAAGCAATATAGCCGACCAGAAGCGTTCAACTTCATTGTCAAAGAGCTACAAGAGGTCGAACCAATCCTGCCGAAGGCACATAGTAACTTGGAAGGAGCCTATTATGGGCGTGTAACACAGCCTGTCGCCGACTTCCTATTGGCTAAGTTAATGCTCAATGCGGAGGTATATACGGATGCAGATTGGACTGACAACCAGCGTCCAAGTGGGACTAATATCTTCTTCACCATTGATGGGCAGCGGCTGAATGCGTGGCAGGCTTGCCAGTATTATTGCGATAAGATAACGGCAGACGGCTACACGTTAGCAAGCGATTATAGCAGTAACTTCGCCGTACACAATGAGACATCAGTAGAGAATATATTTGTGATTCCGATGGACAAGATACTCTATAAGAATCAATTTCAGTATCTTTTCCGCTCTCGTCACTATGCGCATGGTGGCGCAGTGGGTACTTCCTCTGAGAATGGTGCCTGTGCAACGCTTACCGCTGTGCGTACTTTCGGTTACGGAACGAGCCAGGTTGACAAGCGATATACAGCTAATTTATATTCTGACACGGTGCGCGTCGATGGGAAGATTGTACGTCTTGAAGATGGCGAACCGCTAATCTATATGCCGTTGGCTGTCGAGGTGAATTTAACAAATAGTCCGTTTGTTAAGACAGCGGGTGCCCGTATGGCTAAATACGAGGTGGATAGGAACGCATATAACGATGGTAAGAGTCCCGATAACGACATCGTACTCTTCAGATATGCCGATGTGCTTTTAATGAAGGCAGAAGCAAAAGAGCGTAACGGGGAGGTTGCAGATAACGAACTAAATGCTGTTCGCCAACGCAGTGGGATGGGGTATAGGCAAGCTACCCTCGATAACATCCTTGCCGAAAGACTGATGGAACTGATGTGGGAAGGCTGGAGGCGGAATGATCTCATACGCTATGACCTGTTCCATCGGGTGTATGACCAGAAGACAAATAGCACAGGTGAGGCGGATCGGCACACTATTGTGTTCCCTATCCCAACCCGTGTTATGGCATTGAATAAGAGTTTGAAACAGAATAAAGGTTATCGCCAGCCTTTGTCCTAATAGTTTGGTAAGATGGAACCTATCCTATGCGTTCCATCTTACTCCTCATTTCTATATATACTTCCAGCGATACCTTACGACCGCGAAGCGACCGAACGCGCGGCATGTCACGGAAGTATTCGTCGTAAGTGTAATACCAGTTATACTTCTTTATCTCCCTACTTCGACTAATCAGATTGGCTACCTTTCTTGCTGCTGACGGCATAACAGAAGAGAGGAAGTACTGCCTGTCTATCGTCTCTAATGCCACCACGAGAAACTTCATAGGCTTTTGTGCAATGCGAGTAGGAATATCCTTTGTTCGTGTGGATATGGTAATGTGCCTACCGAAACGCTGATTAATGTCAGCCATCATCTGACGGAAGATAACGCCATGTGCCGAAGTATCCTTCTGCACCGTGTAAGCTATATAATAATGTATCATCTCATGGATGAGCACATCATCAATCTCCTCCTTGTTTAACGCATAGTACGTGGAGATGGAAATGGTGTAATTGGAATAAATGGTGCGCCTCCAATGCGTTCGTCGCTTGCATGCCATCTGTCCGAGACGGGTCTTGCCTCTTGACAATTTAAGCGCAGGCAAGGGAAGTTTCCCTTGAAAGATAAGCTGGTTATAGTGCGTGAATGCCTCTTGAAGATAGGCTATTGTGAGTTTTTGATTCATATTGAATGTGTGACAGTAGTCATTAGTTAGACGGGTTAAATTCTGTATTATAACTGATTCTACACAGCTGTATAATTGAGTATCATACGCATAATATTCGAGTATCACATAGGTGATACTCAATTATACACCGGCTGTATAATCGATTGTACCCAGCGTGATAATGGATTGTCTTCAACGTGATAATGGATTGTACAGGTGTGTACAAAAAGCTAAGTTATATGTTTCATCGGTTAAAGTGACGTTATATTTCTTGAGAGATGGCACTTCCGTCCTCTGTTCCTGCTATGTGCTAACGCACGAAGTGAGAGGCGTGAGGGCTGGACGAAGTGGGTAAAAAGCAATCAAGTAAGGACTGACAGTTTCGTTTGTCCTTACTTGATTGGTATTTAAACATCTACACCAGAGATGGTTTTATCTATCTTCTTAGCATATAGACAGGGTGTAAAGATAGACCGTTGCGGCGGGTATTGCTAAGAGCGATGAGTCGAATCGGTCGAGTATTCCGCCATGTCCCGGTAGGATATTACCGCTGTCTTTGATGCCGATAGTGCGTTTGAGCAGGCTCTCAACAAGGTCGCCCCATGTTCCAAAGATAACGACAACCAGCCCCAGCCCAATCCATTCTGGCATACTGAGGAGGTGAGTGTTATTGCCTGAATTAGCATAATAGCCTATCACACCAGCGATAATCAGTACGAGGATACCCCCTCCGATACTTCCTTCCCAGCTCTTCTTCGGGCTGATGCGTGGGAAGAGTTTGTGCTTGCCAAAGAGTGAGCCGCTAAGATAAGCACCCGTGTCATTTGCCCAAAGGAAGATGAATATGCTCAATGGTAGGAGATAATCGAAGGTTGTCATACCATAGCCTTTCTGCTGAAAGGCTAACACGCTCATCATTGAGAAGGGGAAGGCAATGTACATCTGACCTAACATTGTGTAAGCCCAACTATGCATTGGATTCTTATTCTGTAGGTAGAGCTCCGCAACGAAGAGATAGATAAGGGTGAGAACATACGGTACGAAGACGATAAAACCAGTCACCATATTCACTTGTAGAGCTGTTACAGCGCAGAAGAAGTAGGCTCCTGCTACGGTAGAGATGAAACGATTGACCTTTACACCGTCTATTTTATTCACCAATCCCGTGTATTCCCACATAGCTGCTCCCGTTATGATGAGGAACAAACACGTGAGTCGTAGTGGGTTGATGATGCTCGTCACCATAATAGCAACGAATACGATTCCAGTGAGGGCACGTATGATTAGGTTCTTAAGTTTATCACTCATGGCGTCTTATTTATTCTGCTGTGTTATTTGATACTGTGTCATCTTCAGTCTTTGTCGCATTGGTGTTGAGTGCTTTCTGCTGTGCTTCATGCTCTGCTTGAGCCTGCTTTACAGCTTCTGGCATATCCTCTAACTTTGGTTGCGACTTAACCTCTTGGTCTAACAACTCCTCTGTGCGACTCACCCAAGGACGCTTTCCGAAGATCGCTTCAACGTCTTCTGCCATGATGACCTCACGCTCTACGAGTAGTTGAGCAAGGCGGTTGTGACCTTCCTTGTGTTCGGTGAGTATCTGCTTAGCACGCTCGTACTGTCCGTTAATCATCTTCAGCACTTCCTCATCAATCATCTTTGCGGTTGTGTCAGAGTATGGCTTCTGGAAGTTGTACTCGTCATTATTGTAATAGCAGATATTTGGCAAGCGGTCGCTCATACCTGCGTAGGCAATCATACCGTATGCACTCTTGGTTGCACGCTCTAAGTCGTTCATCGCACCAGTTGATATATGACCTGTGAAGAGCTCCTCAGCTGCACGACCACCGAGCAATGAGCACATCTCATCCAACATCTGTTCTTTGGTTGTGATAGGACGCTCTTCTGGCAGATACCATGCTGCACCGAGAGCCTGACCACGTGGTACTATGCTCACCTTTACCAATGGGTTGGCGTGTTCGCAGAACCAACTGATTGTAGCGTGACCTGCTTCATGGAGGGCAATAGTGCGCTTCTCTTCGGCAGTCATTACCTTTGTCTTCTTCTCCAAACCACCAATGATTCTGTCTACAGCATCTAGGAAGTCTTGCTTTGCTACCTCCTTGCTGTCGTGGCGGGCTGCGATAAGGGCTGCCTCGTTACATACATTGGCAATGTCGGCACCAGAGAATCCTGGCGTCTGGCGTGCTAAGAGGTCGATATCAAGGTTCTTGTCGAGCTTCAAGTTACGCATGTGAACGAGGAAGATGTCCTTGCGCTCTGGCAAATCAGGTAGGTCTACGTGAATCTGGCGGTCGAATCGTCCTGCACGAAGCAAAGCCTTATCAAGCATATCAACACGGTTGGTTGCTGCAAGAACAATCACACCAGAGTTTGTGCCGAAGCCGTCCATCTCTGTAAGAAGGGCGTTAAGTGTGTTCTCTCGTTCGTCATTACCGCCCATTGCTGGGTTCTTTGAACGAGCACGACCCACGGCATCAATCTCATCAATGAAGATGATACAAGGTGATTTCTCCTTAGCTTGGCGGAAGACATCACGCACTCGGCTCGCACCAACACCGACGAACATTTCAACGAAGTCGGAACCACTCATAGAGAAGAAGGGTACGCCAGCCTCACCAGCAACAGCCTTTGCTAGCAATGTCTTACCCGTTCCTGGAGGACCAATCAGCAGTGCTCCCTTAGGAATTTTACCACCTAGGTCGGTGTATTTCTTTGGGTTCTTCAAGAACTCAACAATCTCTTGTACCTCCTGTTTTGCGCCAGTCTGACCTGCAACATCCTTAAAGGTTATTCCCATTTCGTTAGCTTTCTCATAGAGCTTAGCCTTTGACTTGCCCACACTGAAGACGCCGCCACCTCCTCCAGCACCGCCTCCCATACGGCGAATAAGGAAGTACCATATTCCAAAGAATACTAACCAAGGGGCTATAGAGATAAGAATATCCATCAAGCCATTTCCTGACTTGTTCTCATAACTATAGCTGGCTATCTTCTTCTGGGCTACAGCTTGGTCCAAGAAAGTTTCTACTTTATCTACAGAACCAATCTCAACGTTTACGTATGGAGCCTTACCTACCTGTTGTGTACCTTGTTTGAAGATGTCACGGATGTGGTCAGGGCTAACAAACATACGCAAGGTGTTGTCGCTCTTGTTAATGACTACCTTTGTACCATAGCCTTTGGCAATATATTGCTTGAATGTTGTGTAATCTCTGTCAACGCCTACGCTGCTTGATAAAAAGCCATTGCCACCAGTAAAGAGTACTACTCCGAGGGCAATGATAACCAATACGTACAGCCAGTTCATATTGAACTTAGGCATCTTAGGCATATTGGGATTGTTGTTGGGGGATGAATTGTCCATTGTTGAAGTTTGATTAATTATGAAATAATAAATGGGTGATTAGATGGCTTTATACCTAATCTATGTCTGGTAAGTAAGTCAACTTTGCATCCTCCCATAGGTGTTCTATGTCATAGAAAGCACGTGTCTCTGGAAGAAATACATGGACGATTACATCCACATAGTCTATCGCTACCCATTGATCATTACCAAGTCCTGCACAGTTGACAGGCTTCTCACCAATCGTCTCACGTACATAATCGCTTACCGATTCAGCAATGGCTTCAACTTGTTGGGTTGAGTTACCCTGGCAGATGATGAAGTAGTTACAGATGGTACCATCAATCCCTGATAGATCTGCAATTACTATGCCACGTCCTTTCTTATCTTGGATTCCTTTTGTAATAAGCTCTACTAATCTTTTAGTTTCTTTCATTCAGTCCTGTTATATAATATGAGTTGCAAAGTTAACGCAAATGGCATGAAGTGCAAAATAAATTTAGTTTTATTTATAATTGGTATATACTGCATTGCTAACTCCTGTTGATAGAATGACAACAAACAGTTTATCACGTGTGTCGAAGCCCAACCCTAATATGGAAAAACGCCTTATCACCTTTATATATAATAGTAGGACATAAAAGAAGATGGAATATGCTACTATTGACATATCCCATCTTTCCTTATTCGTTAGTATTTCCTACTATCTTTGCATACAATAAACAATTACTTATTCTCTGCGTCGATAGCCTTTATCTTCTGCTTCACTTCGTTCATATCATCCTTGAGCTTCTCAATACGGCGGTTCATTTCGTCAATGAGACTGTTGCCTTTCTTAGAGCTGATACTCAAGAAACCGAGGTTGTTCTCATAGGTGTTAATCTCCTGTTTGAGCTGTTCGAAGCGGCGCATCAAACGACCACGCTCGTTATCAAGAGCGTCGACACCACGGTTAGCTACCTTTTTCAAGTTGTTACGGAAACTATCTACACGCTTGCGAGATGCCGATATGTGAAGGTCTTTGTACAACTTATCGAGTACCTCATGATACTCCTTATACAACTTATCCTTCTCCTTGTAAGGTACATGTCCTACCTTATTATATTCCTCGGTGAGCTGTTGAACCTTCTCCAAGATGCCTTCTTCGGTCTTATCAAACAATTCTTTTAGTTGAGCAATAATCTCCTTCTTCTTTCCAAGGTTCTCACGTTCCTCGCTATGTGCCCCTGCGTGTACTGCGTTACGCGCCTCGAAGAAGTGGTTGCAAGCTGTTAGGAAGTCGTTCCAAAGCTGATCACCGATTTTCTTAGGTACCATGCCAATCGTTTTCCACTCCTTTTGCAATGCGATGAGCTTATCGGATGTAGCCTTCCAATCGGTAGAATCGGTCAGAGCCTGTGCCTTTTCAACGAGTGCTTTCTTCTTCTCTGCGTTTTCAGCAAACTGTGCTTTCAACTGTTTGAAGAACTCGCCTTTACGTGTAAAGAAGTCATCACAAGCCGCACGGAAGCGCTCGAAAATCTTTACGTTCATCTTTTGTGGAGCAAAGCCGATCGTCTTCCATTCCTGTTGAAGAGCGATAATCTCTTTTGTATGTTTCTCCCAATCGGATGACGTCTTATTCTCTTGTTTGATGATCTCTTCAATCTTCTCGCATAGAGCAGTCTTCTTTGTAAGGTTCTCCTCTTCGCTATTGCGGATAGCTTCAAAGTGCTGTTGGTGACGCTTGTTGATAATAGTGCTTGCTGCTTTAAAGCGTGCCCAAATCTGTTCGCGAAGTTCTTTTGCAACTGGTCCCGTCTCGCGATACTCTTGATGAAGTTCTTGTAACTGATGGAAAGCACTGATGACATCCTTCTCTTCTGTCAACTTCTCTGCTGCTTCACACAGCTTCGTTTTCTTCTCAAGATTCTTCTTGAAATCGTATTCACGTGCTTCGCGATTCAGATTCAACAAGTCGTAGAACTGCTCAACATAGAGTTGATAGTTGCGCCATAGCTCGTTTGCCTTCTCAGCAGGAACCATTTTGATCTCTTTCCATTCCTGTTGTAAGGTCTTCAATACAGGGAAGTTCTTGTTTGCCTCATCAGGAGTTGTAACCATCGCTTTGATCTTCTCGATGATAGCCTCCTTCTTCTTGAGGTTCTTCTGCTTCTCTTCTTCGAGTGCAAGGAATGCCTTTTGGCGTTTCTCCTTGATGATGGTCATCTCCGCCTTAAATACCTCCTCGTCCTCATCTGGGAATACCTGATACTTATTTGGATCGCCACCTTGCTCTATATAAGCCCTCTGCTGTGCTTCACGTTCAGCGAAGTGCAGCTTATAGAATACAGTTTTCAAATGTTCAACCTCAGCTTTCTCTGGGGTCTCATCACTATCAACAATAGCCTTAAGTCGCTCTATGATCTCCTTCTTTGTGCTATATGTCTTCGCAGTATTGGCTTCCGCTTCGCACTTAGATTGTGTTTCAGTTGGCTGATTTAGGTCTTTATCTGTGACTTCATTCTGCTCTGCTGGAGCTTTAGCTACAGTTTCTTCAGACAACTTTACTTCTTCTGTACCCTGATTCAGGGCATTTTCTTGAGAGTCCATCATTCCACTTTTTGTTTGTGATTCGGGTTTTCCGCAAATTAGATAACAAATAACTCAATTAATATAGGGCATTCGTTACCATGTTATAGAATATCAAGTGCAAACTTAGATAAAATCTCTGAATGTACCTAATAATTATCTTGTTTTTTCGTACTTAACCTCTAAAGTAAACGTTTACGGCGTAAAATCCACCATGAAGCAGCGGAAACTACAACGGATAAGAGCATCGCTATGGGGAAACCCCATGTACTTCTTTCCATACCGTTAATAAGGTTCATACCAAAGAGGGAGGATATTAACGTTGGCAACATCATGACTATTGACACCGAAGTAAGTGTACGCATCACGGTGTTCATGTTGTTGTTAATAATGCTAGAATACGTGTCCATCGTTGATTCCAAGATGTCTGAATAGATACTAGTAGTCTCTCTCGCCTGTGACATCTCGATGTTTACATCCTCGATAAGGTCGGCATCCAACTCATCAACTTGTAGCTTGAATTTTAGCTTAGCAAGTAGGTTCTCGTTGCCACGAATGGATGTAATGAAATAGGTGAGAGAGTCTTGTAACCTACTCAAACCTATCAAACTCTCATTATCAACACCCTTATCAAGATTGCGTTTAGCCTTCTCGATGAGTGTATTAATCTGCTTGAGTCGTTTCAAGTACCATACTGCTGAAGATAGAAAGAGACGGAAGATTAAGTCCACATAGTCGGTGAATCCAGCATTTCTCTTCTGCTGATAACTAACAAAGTCGAGCATCATATTGGTCTCGAAGTTACATACAGTGATGGTCACATCTCGTTTATGTATAATACCCAAAGGAACGGTTGTGTATGGTGTTCGCGACCGTATTTCTTTAACGTAGGGGATACGTAAGATGATAAGCATCCAACCGTCATCATACTCATAACGGGCACGCTCATCAGTATCGCTGATATCCGATAGGAAGTAATCAGGGATATGATATGTATCTTCCAGTTCTTGCTGATCTTGCTCTGTTGGGCAGGTTACTTGAATCCAACAATTAGGTTGCCATTCCTTGATGGGACTCAAGGTTCTATTGATATTCCAATATGTTTTCATTTGCTAATCTCCATGTTTAATAAGTGTGGGGATTAGCAATCTCGTTGCAATCCTCACGCTTATTGATTGAAAGTTTTCGCGTGATAATCGTCCATTTAATAATTACGTATTGGTTTTGCGACTGCAAATTTAGGAAAAAATAATGGTTAGAACAAACAAACGAATAAGTTTTTAAGGTTAGTGGAGTGCGGTTGGTGTAAATGAGCAGACACCTTTCTTACCTCGAAGAGAGGCTTTCCTTTATGCCAAGAGACGCCCTCTTTATATGTAAGAAAGGCTCTCCTTGTTTTCCATCTACCGAAGTCTCTTGTTTTAAGGTCTGTTACCTCTAACAGAATTGATGCTTATGATGTCTCCTTATAGTACTCTTTAAAGAGTTAATTAACATTAAATAATTATCTAATCGCTTGCGTTCTTACTTTTAATTATCTATCTTGCAAACGGTAATTAATTATGTCTAACAATACTAAAGAAACCTTTTTAATATGAAGAAACAAATTACTTGGATGTGTATCCTATTATGTTCTCTATTGTTCATAGCCTGTGAGAAAGCTGTAATCGACAACCCTGATGGAAAGAAGAAGTCGGACAAGGAGCGGCATAGAGTTACTCGCGTTGTAAGGATTCATCCAACCGAACTGAGCATGGAAACATCGGATGAGCCTTTACTTAGTAAGTCTTCTTGTACGTTATCGAGGGTAGGTGGCAAGCAAAAAGAGGGTAAGGTGAAGCTCTATGCATTGAATATTTACGAGCAAAAAGCGGGTTCTACCGTATATGAAAAGTATGCTTATGGTTTGTTCTCCGATGCCGATAAGATGGCAATAAGGATGTTTGAAGACAATAGCTATAGGATAGAATGTTTGGAGGTAGTGGAAGGTGACGACCATATATATAATAAGGACGGAGCTTATCTAGCACCTTTCTTGCACGGAGCAGACCTCCCAACGAAAGTAACCAATAAGTTTGTAATGTCAAAGAAGGACAACTTGAGTAATATTCAAAAGGGTGAAACGAATCTCTCGGAAACTAAGACAATACGTTATCCAAGGGTTATGAAGTTCTATGGAACATTGGAAGACATTAATCCGAAAGTCTCCGATGCACTCACGATAGACATGCGGCGAGCTGTGTTTGGGCTCCTTTTTAAGATTACACCACCAGAGGAAGGAACGTTAGAGATTAGTTATCTCGGTTGGAAGTTAAGCCGGAAAAGCACTCAGTCTGTCTATAATGATGGCAGTATTTATGCCTTTAGTGATATAGTTGAGGCCTGTAAAGATGGTTATCAAGAGGTAGTTCCTTTTGATATAAAGTGGACTAAGGCAGATGGAACTATCGTACAGGAACAAAAGAATCTGACCTTGAAACGGAATGTGAAAACCATGGTGGAGATTGCTATTGAGGGACCGAAAGCCCATGGACTTAGCTTTCGTGAAGAGAATGTAGCCATGACAGAAGAGCATGTGGATTGGCATGTTGTGAAATAGGTCACGCTCTTTTTATTGGCAGAGCATGGTTGCCAATGCCTTAATCTCCGCACGTGCGAGTTTCCCCGTGGCAGTTTGTGGGATATTAGCAGTGTGGAGGATGAGGCGTGGTTGCCAGTACTTAGGGAGAATGCGTTGGCAGATCGCACTGACCGCATTGGTATCTTCGTCTGTAGTGAGTAGTACAACAAGCTCGCCAAACTTCTCGTCTCTTATGCTCGTAATGGCATATTCCATTGTAAGATGAGCTTTCAAGGCACGTTCTACTTTCTCTATTTGTATCTTGATACCGCCCGAATCAATCACATTATCGCGTCTCCCGAGGATGCGGAAACGCATTCGATCGCCCTTTCCGCTCGGTGATTTCATCTTTTGGAGTTCGGCTCTATCATTCGTTACCAAGGGCTGCGAACATACCGCTGGGGCGTTGATAACCAGACAATCATCCGTATTTAAACTCACTTCCACACTATCGAATGGTTCGTACCAATCGCTTGCTGAATCTCCATTCAAGCGTCGTAAAGCGATGTGAGAGAGCGTTTCAGTCATTCCGTATGTACTCCACACTGCATGAGGGAAGTCTTTTAATGCTTCGGCGAGATGGTCATCTATGGCTCCACCTCCGATGATTAATTGTTTAATCTTGCGTAGCCTCTCTCGTTCTTGAGGCACTTGTAGGGAGTTATAAACTTGCAGTGGAACCATAGCTGCAAATGTTATTTCCTCATGAAAGGCGTTGGCTTGGCGTAGAGAATCGTCAGAGAGCGGATGACCAGAGGGCTTTACGTTGATTAATCGTAAGTTTCTTTCAATACTCCTAACTACTACCATCTTACCCGCAATATAGTCCAGAGGCATGCAAAGGAGTGCTGTGTCACCAGCTTTCAATCGAAGGAAATCACAGGTGATGCGTGCTGAGTTCAACATTCGAGACTTCTCCACCCATAGTGGTTTAGGCTTCCCTGTCGATCCACTGGTATGCACTAACACCCTCGTGTCAGCGTTATTCCATTCTGTAAGAAACTCTTCTATCGTCATTGCTGTTCGTTAATTGATTCCCTAATAGTTATTGTTTCACCCAGAGTTGATCACCTTTAATCGTTAGAGGCATGGGTATATTATCCGAGAACAAAAGTCCTGTTCCAAGTCCCTGGGGCATTGTTATGTGAGGTCCGTATAGATCGGCCGTAAGCTGTGCGATGCTATTTAAACCCACATTACTTTCTAGTGCGGAGGTGATCCAAGAGCCTATTCCCCGTTCATTAGCCATCTTCACCCATTCGCGCACACCTGCCATACCCCCATGCAAACTAGGTTTTAGAACAATATATTGCGGTCGGATGGTGTCGAGGAGTTGCTCTTTTTCGTTATAGCTATTCACTCCGATGAGTTCTTCATCTAGTGCGATTGGAAGTGGAGAGAGGTCACATAGCTGTGCCATTTGTGCCCATTGATGCTGTCGGATAGGCTGTTCTATGGAGTGGATATCGTATTGTGCCAATGCTTCCAAGCGTTCCATGGCATTTTCAGGAGTGAATGCTCCGTTTGCATCGACGCGTAGTTCTATTTGAGCGCGTGTGAAAGACTGTCGGATGTGACGGATAAGTTCAATCTCTTTAGCGAAGTCTATCGCCCCAATCTTTAGCTTCACACAGTGATAGCCAGCCTTTAGTTTCTCTTCTAAACGATGATACATCTCTTCGAAGGAACCCATCCAAACGAGTCCGTTGATGGTGATACCCTCCTTACCAGCACCAAAGTTTGTGTGGAAGAAGTCGATACTTCCGTTTGCATCAAGCTGTGCCTTTGCTGTTTCCAAGCCAAAGAGCATAGACGGATAAGACCTCATCGCATTAGTGTTAATGCTTCCTGTATGGCAAAAGTCATCACAGAAAGTTCGTAACTTACGCTCATATTCATCATCAGGCATGGCATCGCAGGATAAATCGGGGAGTGTGGCACATTCCCCAACGCCTATTACTCCAGGCTTATTGGTGTCTGACAGCGTAATATAAAAGCTCTTCCTCGTTGTGTAAATACCCCTCGATGTCCCTGCAGGGGTGATGAAGTGGAGGGTGCGGGAGGATATTTTTATTTCGTACATAGTAATTTTAAAGACAGAGTAAAATGATTTCAAAGACAGAGTAACATAGGAACACGAGACTTAGTAACGATATATTAAGACAAAGTAACATAGGAACAGAAGTCTGAAAGTAACATAGTTGTATAATAGGTAGTCGATGGTAAGTAAGCATGTTAACCACTTAGAATTTGCGATATAAGCAATATTTACGCTTGAATTGCAGTCTGTCTGAACCAAAGTTAATCAATAACCCATCATCAATCCTAGTAGACGTTAGATAATTAACAAGTTGAACTTCGTGTGCTATAGAGAGTTCTTGTGTAGCTTTAAGTTCTAATATTAGCCTGTTGTCAACGATTATGTCTGCTCGATAGTCACCCACAATGATACCATCATAGAATATTTGTATCTGCTTTTCTGTCTCATAGTTGAGGTGCAGTTTACGCAGTTCTATGACCATCGCATTCTTATATACTTTCTCAAGGAAGCCTGGTCCCAATTGCCGTCGGATGTTCTTTGCACAGTTAATGATCTGTAATATCAAGTCGTTGATATCGATTAGTTCTGTCCTTTCCATTGGCTCTTTTTATTTTATGTTATTATCTCCTCTGTTCTTATGTTACTTTGTCTCTTCCAGTTCCTATTGTCTCTTTAACCTTATGCTACTAAAGTCTCCGTTCTTCTTATACTCTGTCTTCGCCATTCCCCACGATTCCTCTGTCTTAAGGAAATTGTGGGTACTTATCGAAATCGGGCTTACGTTTCTCCAAGAAAGCCTTTCCGCCTTCTTGAGCCTCATCTAGTGTGTAATAGAGCATAGTGGCATCCCCGGCTAGTTCTTGTATACCTGCTTGACCGTCCAACTCGGCATTTAAACCTGCTTTTATCATGCGTAAGGCTAACGGGGAACGCTCCATCATGGTGTTAGCCCACTCTACACACTCGTCTTCTAACTGTTCGAAGGGTACGACCTTATTGACTAATCCCATGCGTTCAGCCTCTATTGCAGAGTATTGACGGCACAAGAACCATATCTCTCTAGCCTTCTTCTGCCCCACAATACGGGCTAGATACGAAGCACCGAAACCGGCATCGAAGGATCCAACCTTTGGTCCTGTCTGTCCGAAGATGGCGTTATCCGAAGCGATGGAGAGGTCACATACCACTTGAAGTACATGTCCGCCACCAATGGCATAACCATTTACCATGGCGATAACAGGCTTTGGTAAGCGACGAATCTGCATCTGTAAGTCAAGGACATTAAGGCGTGGAACACCATCACCTCCTACATATCCACCCCTTCCTTTAACGTGCATGTCGCCCCCAGAACAGAATGCTTTATCACCCTCACCAGTAAGTATGACCACTCGAATATCAAGTGCTTCGCGACAGTAGTTGAATGCTTGTGACATCTCCCAGACCGTCTTTGGCGTGAAAGCATTGCGATAGCGAGGTCGGTTAATGGTAACTTTTGCGATATGATTAAACTCTTCGAAGCGTATTTCCTCAAACTTGAAGCCCTTGATGGGTTTCCATTCTCTTTTGCTCATAAGGCTTTTCTTTTATTTTGGAGTTTTATTTTTAAATGATAATTAGTTGTTTTCTCTTGTATAGGAAAAGGCTTTGTAATAATCTTCCATTGCTTGTGCATCCTCTTCGGGGTTAGTGAAAACCTCCAAGAGAACAGGTCCTTCCTCTGCATTGAAGAAGTCCTTGAGGCGTTCCGATAGCTCTTCTGCATTGTGCGCAGCCATGTATTCGATGTCATGGGCTTGACAGATGGCTTCAGCGGAAGTATTATGATGTGCAGCAATTATATCATCTCGGAATGGAGAAGAGCCTAATCCGTGTAATTGATGGAATATTCCTCCACCTCCATTGTTGAGTAGTAAGATCCCAAGATTTGGTGATAAGCATTGGTTCCAAAGTGCATTTTGATCGTAGAAGAAGCTCAAGTCACCGATAACACAGTACACATCCTCTTCCTCTTGATGTGCAATAGCATATCCAACAGCCGTTGACAGCGAGCCTTCTATGCCATTCACGCCACGATTCACATAGATGTATTGATCAGAGAAGATGTTTCCCAATCGTATAGCAGAGCTATTCCCATAGAAAAACTCACCATCAATACCTTCTTTACGGATGGTCTCGTGGAAAGTTTTAACGGTTAGTAATTGTGAAAAACGGGGTTGTATCTTCTTTCGAATGGCGTAGGCTTCATTGACAACGTTGTTCCATTGCGTCACAAAAGGTTTCTCTCTCATGTCATCCACTTCGTTAGCAAGGATGCCAATCATCTCTGTCTGCGAACATTGAATGATATCCGTTAGGTGCATGAAGGTATCACAACAAGCCCCACTCTCGTTTACAACGATAGAAACCTGTGGTTGGCACTTTCGTAAAAACTGCTTCAGTCGTTTGCTAACCAGTGTCCCTCCTATATATATAAGGTGGTTGGGACGATAAGACTCATCGTTACCTATCCTTATCAATGCCTCGTCGATGGGGAGAGCAGGGCTAATACTATCGTCTGCCAACTTCTCTTGAATGACCACGGCAGCGCTTTTCAACACCTCAAGAGCATCCATTGTCTCCCCAACAACCTCAGGAGTCATCTGTCCAAGAACAATCATTGGACGCTCACTTTGCAGTAGTTCTGCTGCCAGTTCATAGCTAACAGTATTATCAGAAACAGACTCGTGCAAGGTGATTTGTCGCTCGTTAGGGAGGTTGGGAACGTCATATTCAAAAAGAGGTTCACTAATAGGAACATTGATGTGTACGGGTCCGAACCCTTGAGATAAGGCTGCATTGAGAGCCTCATTGACTAATCTATTGCAATACCAACGTTCCTCTTCGTTGTGTGGTTCTGGTAGTGTCACACTTTTACGGACGTTTGGTTCTAAAGCACCATGCTGTTGTAATGTCTGACCATCTTGTTGATTGATCCATTGTGCAGGTCTGTCTCCGGAGATAATCACCAACGGGCGTTTCTGATAAAAGGCTTCTGTCACAGCAGGAGCCACGTTTAATAGTGCCGAGCCAGAGGTTACACAAAGTGCAACGGGCTCATTATCTGCTAATGACATACCTAATGCAACGAAGCCAGCCGACCGCTCATCCGTTACAGGAAAACACTCAATATCAGGGCAAGTACATAGGTTATGCACGATAGGAGAGTTACGTGAACCGGGGCAGACAACGGCCTTTGATATTCCAAACTTCACCAGTAAGGCGGTTAATATATTAACGTTCTCCTTGCTACTATACATTATCAATAAATTGTATTGAGGGTTAGTTGATTCTCTTTTATTGCTGAATAAGCTGTCGCATAGTGGCGAGCTTCGCTTCAGTCTCTTGCCATTCGTTCTCTTCTATGCTCTCTTTTAACAATCCACCACCCGCATAGAGCTGATAAGCCGATCGAGTGATGTGCATGCAACGGAGTGTTACATAGAGTTTTGCAAGCCCATCGTTCCCCAATAAACCACTGAAACCACTATAATAAAGGCGGTCAGTATGCTCGTGACGAAGGATGAATTTGTGTGCCTCCTCCTTAGGAATACCACACACGGCAGGCGTTGGGTGAAAGGCTGTTAGGAAACTTCCGAGTCGCTGTGTGTCCTTGAGTCGGAAGGAGAAATCCGTTCTTAGATGAGCTAGATGGGCTGCACGAGAAGTGAAAGGTTCGCTTTCCTTGATGTCGCTAGCGAACGGCTGTAAGCAAGTTCGGATGTAATCGGCAACCAGTTGTTGCTCTTCTCGGTTCTTTTCAGACCATTGAATATCCTCTCCCTCATATCTCATCGTACCAGCTAAAGCCATCGTTTGGTAGCTTGTAGCGTCTCCACGCAACAGAATCTCAGGACTTGCCACGAGCCACATACCCGTTTGTGCCGTGTAGAAAAGTGCGATGTACGACCGTGGATACCGTTCGCATGCCTTGAGAAAGATATCTCTGGGACTCAACAGTTCGTCCTTCTTCTCCACGATGGTGCGTGCCAATACCAGTTTGCGGAATGAGTTGCGATTCAATTCATCGTGGAAACAAGTGAAGTCATTGTGGTATTGAATACGAGGGTCAATTTCTGAGGTCTCCAGATAAGCCTCATCTTGCCCGTTCGGAATGGCTTCAAAGCCCTTACTACCATCTAAGGGCAAGACAGATGATTGTCCGCTTTGTCCGTTAAGTAAGTAGATTGGATGAGTAGTATTGCTGGCGAAAGGTGCAATCACAAACCCCTTATGCCCGTCAAGTTCTGTTAGTGAACCTAAACGAGTGGGTTCCTCTTGTTGAGAATAGCAATGACAGACCTCTTCGAAAGGCTCACGATAGATAAAAAATGCGTCCATTTAATCCTCTCTCGGTGCTATAACGTAGTTGGTTACTTGTACGGTTGAGATGAGCTCACCCTCATCATTCTTGATATCTATGTGCCAAACGTGCAGTGTGTGCCCCTTATGAACGAGCTTACCAAAGGCAGTTACAGTTCCACCATACGGCATTGCCTTCACGTGGTTACCGCTTATATTGATTCCCAAAGCCATCTTTCCCGGGCAGAGAGCCATTGAGCCGACTCCTGCTAGGTTCTCCGCCAAGGCTAATGAGGCTCCTCCTGAAAGAAAACCAAAGGGTTGTTTATTTCGATCATCTACTGCCATGCGAGCCTTTAACGTGTCTTGTTCGGGAGTAGAGATAAACTCCATACCCAAAGTACGGCTCAATCCGTCAGCGTCTTTAATCTTATTCCAAATCTTTTCTACGTTCATGTCGATCTTACTTAATGTATTGCAAAGATACTAAAAACAACTGGAATTCCTTTCCGAAAGGGTTTGTTTTGATGCAAAATAGTGGTTGGGGGAGTTGACAAGTTGACGAGTAGACAAGTAAACAGGTTGTTAGGTGGAGTTGACGAGTAGACGAGTTGACAGGTAAACAGGTTGTTAGGTGGAGTTGACGAGTAGACAAGTTGACAGGTAAACAGGTTGTTTGTTTTGTTGGATGTAGCTTCTCAAAGTAGGGACAGACGCCCTCGTATGGGAACCCCTCCCCGCCTCCCCTAAGGGGAGGGGAGCCTAACGGAAGCTGGTTTGGATAGTTTTCTCCTATCCTAATGGATATCCAAAAGTAGGGACAGACGCCCTCGTCTGTCCGCTTATAAAACCCTACATAACAACCTGTAGGTTACATCCCCTCCTTTGGAGGGGCTTGGGGAGGCTTCTTCTTGGTTGTGCTTTGGCGGACAGACGGGGGCGTCTGTCCCTACTTTGTGGCGTGTTTTCAAATAAAATGAGAGTATAGCTTCATTGGTAACTAACAAGAAGCTGAAAACATAGAGATACACTTCTCCATTTGAAGAGGGCGTTTCTTCGATATGAAGAGAGGCTTTCTTTAATGCAAGGAAACGCCCTCTTTGCTTCGACGAAACGCCCTCTTCAAAGTGAAAGGAGCTTTTTCTAACTGGTTTCCGTTAGGCACTCCTTCCCTTAGGAGAAGCTGGAAGGAGTAGAGCCAACATCCCTTTCCTATGCAATGCCAATATAAAAAAGGCTAAAAGCACCCTTGTTTGCGATTATTTTAGTAAATTTGCACATTATAAGAATATACTCGATTTATTATAAAGATGAACATTTTAGAATTGTCAGAGCAGGAGATTGGACGTCGTCAAAGCCTGCAAGAATTGCGTGAGATGGGCATTAATCCATACCCAGCAGCAGAGTTCCCAACCAACGCTTACTCTACTGATATAAAAGAGCAATTCGATGAGAATGAGCAAAGAGAAGTAACGATTGCAGGACGAATGATGGGGCGTCGCATCATGGGTAAGGCTTCTTTTGCAGAGATTCAGGATAGTAAAGGAAGAATACAAGTATATATTACCCGTGATGATATATGTCCGGGAGAAGATAAAGAGTTGTATAATAAGGTCTTCAAGAAGCTCCTTGACATTGGAGACTTTATCGGTGTTAAGGGCTATGTGTTCAAGACTCAGATGGGAGAGATATCTATTCATGCAAAAGAGATTACTCTTCTTTCAAAGAGCTTGAAGCCACTTCCAATCGTGAAGTATAAAGATGGCGAGGCATACGATAAGTTTGAAGACCCAGAACAACGCTATCGTCAGCGTTATGTTGACCTTGTTGTCAACGATGGAGTTAAAGATACTTTCTTGAAGCGTGCCACAGTCTTGCGTACAATGCGCCAATTCTTTGATGAGGCGGGGTACACAGAAGTGGAGACGCCAACCCTCCAGAGTATTCCTGGTGGTGCTAGTGCACGCCCATTCATCACCCACTTCAATGCGCTCAACATTGATATGTACATGCGTATCGCTACTGAGCTTTATTTGAAACGACTCATTGTTGGTGGCTTTGAAGGTGTTTATGAGATTGGTAAGAACTTCCGTAACGAGGGTATGGATCGCTTCCATAACCCAGAGTTCACCTGTATGGAGCTTTATGTTCAGTACAAGGACTATAACTGGATGATGTCTTTTACAGAGCAGTTACTCGAGAAGATCTGTGTTGCCGTTAATGGGAAACCAGAGGTGAAGATGGGTGATAAGGTGATAAGCTTTAAGGCTCCGTTCCGTCGTCTACCTATTCTTGAGGCAATAAAGGAGAAGACTGGCTTTGATCTAGAGGGTAAATCAGAGGACGAGATACGTGATATTGCATTGAACAAGTTGAAGATGGAGACCATAGATGAGAGCTTTGGTAAGGGCAAACTCATTGATGAAATCTTTGGAGAGTTCTGTGAGGGAACTTATATCCAGCCTACTTTTATCACCGACTATCCGGTAGAGATGTCTCCACTCACTAAGATGCACCGCTCAAAACCAGGCTTGACTGAACGTTTCGAGTTAATGGTCAATGGTAAAGAGTTGGCTAATGCTTACTCTGAGTTAAACGATCCGATTGATCAAGAGGAGCGTTTCTTGGATCAGATGCACTTAGCTGATAAGGGTGATGATGAGGCTATGATCATTGATCAAGATTTCTTACGTGCATTGCAGTATGGTATGCCTCCTACCTCTGGTATTGGTATCGGCATTGACAGACTAGTGATGTTAATGACTGGCAAGGAGTACATTCAGGAGGTAATGTTGTTCCCTCAGATGAAGCCGGAACCAAAGATTCCACAAGACTCAATTAAAGATTGGGCAGCTCTTGGTGTATCAGAAGATTGGGTATATGTGCTGCGTAAGGCAGGTTTCAACCTAATTACTGATATCAAGGGAGAGAAGGCGCAAGGCTTACAACAGAAGTTGGGTGAGATCAATAAGAAGTATAAACTCGGATATGAGAAGCCTTCTGTTGATGAGATCCAGAAGTGGATTGACGAGGCTGGAAAGTAATTGGAAGGAGTGAAGAGTTGCCTCTTCCTCCTTTAACTACCTAAGAAGAATGTTCAACATAGGTAAAATAGCAATCATTGGTAGCGGTAGCTGGGCAACGGCTATCGCTAAGATTGTTGTGGAACATACGCATCACATAGGTTGGTACTTCCGCCGTGATGATAGGATAGAAGAGTTTAAACGGAGAGGACATAACCCTACCTATCTGACGAGTGTCAGGTTCAATATGGATGAGATAACTTTCTCGTCTGATATTAATAAGATTGTTCAGGAGTATGACACATTGGTCTTTGTGACCCCATCTCCTTACCTGAAGGCTTTGTTGAAGAAGCTAAAAGCAAAGCTCAATACGAAACTTATTGTTACAGCTATCAAGGGTATTGTGCCTGATGAGAACCTTGTTTGCTCGGAATACTTCCATGAGGCATACAAAGTTCCTTATAATAATCTGGCAGTGATAGGTGGCCCTTCGCATGCAGAAGAGGTTGCTATGGAACGTCTTACATATCTAACTGTCGGTTGTTCTGACCTTGAGAAGGCTCGAAGTTTTACAGAGGTGTTAGCATCCAATTATGTTAAGACAAAGATATCACCTGATGTTCTCGGTATAGAATACGCCTCTGTCTTGAAGAATGTATATGCCATTTCTGCTGGTATCTGTGCTGGTCTGAAGTATGGCGATAACTTTCAAGCAGTGTTAATGTCGAACGCTATGCAAGAAATGGATCGTTTCTTAAAGACGATTAACCCTATCCAACGATCTATTATCGATAGCGTTTACCTTGGTGATCAGTTGGTAACGGGATACAGTAACTTCTCTCGTAACCACACCTTTGGTGCGATGATTGGTAAGGGATATAGCGTTAAGTCGGCTCAATTAGAGATGGAGATGATAGCCGAAGGATATTTCGGAACGAAGTGCATGAAGGAGATTAACCGCCGTCTACATGTAAATATGCCAATCCTAGATGCCGTGTATAACATCCTTTACGAACGTATAAGTCCACAAGTAGAGATTAAATTATTAACAGATTCATTTAGATAAACACAAATGGAAAGTATTAAGTTAGACATTTCAAAAGCAGCTCAGTTTTTGAATTTGGGTGCGGTAGAGGCCTATGCTCCTCACGTAGCTGCTGCCCAAGAAGCATTGGAGAAGAGCACTTGTCCAGGTAACGATTTCCTAGGTTGGTTACACTTGCCATCAAGTATAACTACCGAGTTCCTTGGTCAGATACAAGCGGTAGCCAACACTCTTCGTGAGAAGTGTGAAGTGGTTGTTGTTGCTGGTATCGGTGGTTCTTACTTAGGTGCTCGTGCTGTCATCGAAGCCTTAGGTAATAGTTTTGCTTGGCTTGTGAATGACAAGAAGAACCCAACAATCTTGTTCGCAGGAAACAATATTGGTGAGGATTATCTCGCTGAACTTACCGCCTATTTAAGCGATAAGAAGTTTGGTGTCATTAATATTTCTAAGTCTGGTACTACCACAGAGACCGCTCTTGCATTCCGTCTTTTGAAGAAGCAATGTGAGGAGCAACGTGGTAAGGAGACTGCTAAAGATGTTATTGTAGCTATCACTGATGAGCACAAGGGTGCTGCTCGTGCTGCTGCAACAAAGGAAGGTTACAAGACATTCATCATTCCTGATAATGTTGGTGGACGCTTCTCTGTTCTTACACCAGTTGGCTTGTTGCCTATTGCAGTAGCTGGTTTCGATATTCAGAAACTTGTTGAGGGTGCACAGGTAATGGAGAAGGAAACGGCTAATGACGTTCCTTTTGCTAACAACATCGCAGCTCGTTACGCTGCTGTTCGTCAAGGTCTTTACTCACAGGCAGGCAAGAAGATTGAGATAGTTGCTAACTTCCAACCAAAGCTCCATTACTTTGCAGAGTGGTGGAAACAGCTCTATGGTGAGAGTGAAGGTAAGGATCACAAGGGCATTTTCCCTGCTGCTTGCGACTTTACAACCGATCTCCACTCTATGGGACAGTGGATTCAAGAGGGCGAGCGTTCTATCTTTGAGACAGTAATCTCTATCGAACAGCCTAACGCAAAGTTGCTTTTCCCACATGATGATGAGAATCTCGACGGCTTGAACTTCTTAGAGGGTAAGCGTGTTGATGAGGTTAACAAGATGGCAGAACTTGGTACTCGTCTGGCTCACGTAGATGGTGGTGTGCCTAATATTCGTGTGAGTGTACCAGTATTGAACGAGTATTATCTCGGTCAGCTCATCTACTTCTTCGAGAAAGCTTGTGGTATTAGTGGTCTTATCCAAGAGGTTAATCCATTCAACCAACCAGGTGTTGAGGCTTACAAGAAGAATATGTTTGCTCTTCTCAATAAGCCTGGTTACGAGGCAGAGAGCAAGGCTATTCAAGAAAGATTGACTAAGGAATAATAGCCCCACCCAGCCTCCCCGAAAGGGGAGGAGTTCCTAACTGAAGCCAATCTGAATTGTGTGGATTTAGGGGGGGAATACTATTTTATAACATTCTTTATGTGTCCTCAAGTCCTGCACTAAGGTGTGGTACTTGAGGATAATAATATATAATAAGGTGAAAAAAGCTACTATATCATCCCAATCTCAGCAAGACATCCCCTCCTTTGGAGGGGCTTGGGGAGGCTTCAATTCCCCTAATATCCCTTCCTTTGGAGAAGCTTGGACAGGCTTCAAAGTCGTCCTCTTCGACATGGATGGGGTGCTTTATGACTCAATGCCGAATCATGGTGTTGCCTGGCAGCGTGCTATGAAGGAGTTTGGAATACACTTCACACTGGAGGATTCGTATGCAACTGAAGGTGCTAGAGGGGTTGATACCATTCGTAAATATGCTCGCGAACAACTCGGAAAGGAACTGAGTGAGGAAGAGGCACAACAGATGTATGATGTGAAAGCACACTATTTTCATGAGATGCCAGAAGCTAAGATCTTCGATGGTGTGCTCGATCTCATGCAGAAGATAAAGCGCAGTGGAATGAAGATTGGTATTGTAACTGGCAGTGCACAGCGACCATTGATAGAGCGTGTGACGCATGATTTTTCCGACTTTATCACTCGAGATCAGGTAACTACAGCCTTTGATGTGAAGCGTGGTAAGCCTAATCCTGATCCTTATCTTATGGGCTTGAAGAAGGCGGGCAACTATTCTCCATCCGAGGGAATCGTTGTTGAGAATGCCCCTTTGGGCGTTCGTGCAGGTGTAGCAGCTGGTTGTTTCACCGTAGCAATCAATAGTGGACCATTGCCCGATGCGGCTCTTCTGGACGAAGGTGCCAACATCCTCTTCCCAACTATCCGTGAGTTCGCCGATAGATGGGAGGATGTTCTTCATGAGATAATGCATAAGTAAATCCGATTTTATCGTTCCCTAAAGATGTATAATGGGCATCTGGCAGACTAAGTAAGTTCTGGATGCCCATTAACTTATATGCATTTTATATCAATATGACGTTATATTCCTCCAAATATGACGTCATATCTGTTCGCGAGACATATCAGAGACGGGAGGAAGTGGGGCTAGTACGTCCGATTGGTCATAATTTCTCAGATCAGGAAGAGGTAAATAATAATGGACATTTGGGACTTATCTGCCAACCAAATGTCCATTATATAAAATAAGGATAGCTTATGTTTGTGGACTTTAGAACGCCTCTCTATACTTGTTTTCTTCCTTGTCTTCGAGCATAGAAAGATAGCTGTTGTATCGACTTTCTGATATGTAATGGTCTTCAACAGCCTTGCGAACGGCACAACCGGGTTCATGTGTGTGGGTACAATTAGAGAACTTGCAGTGCTCGGAGAACTTAAATATCTCACGGAAGTAGCTTGTCAACTCCTCTCGTTCTATATCAAATGTACCGAAACCCTTTATGCCTGGGGTATCGATGAGATAACCTCCAATGGGCAACTCCAGCATCTCGCTGAATGTTGTTGTGTGCATACCCGTGTTGTGCGCATCGGATATGTCGGCTGTGCGAAGGTTTACGTGGGGTAGGAGAGCGTTGATGATGGTTGATTTTCCAACACCACTGTTCCCACTTAGTAATGTGATTTTATTTGCCAACAAGGGGTTCAGTTTCTCTACACTGAACTCATTGGAGGTATCGCTAGTGGCTTGTACTTCGATACATTCATAGCCTATAGTCTCATAGAGTTTCATCACAGCATGCTGATACCGCAGTTCTTCTTCAGATAGTAAATCGTGCTTGTTGAAGACCAAGGTAACAGGTACTCTGTACGCCTCGGCACCAGCTAGAAAGCGATCAATGAATGTTGTTGAAGTTTCAGGATAATTGATAGTTACCACCAAGAAAGCCTGATCAATATTGGCAGCAATGATGTGGCTCTGTTTAGAAAGATTCGGCGACTTCCTTATAATATAGTTTCTTCTATCCTCAATCTCGGTTATAAATGCCGTACCCTCTTGGTTGGGCGTGATGACAACATGGTCGCCAACAGCCACGGGGTTAGTAGAGCGAATCCCTTTCAATCGGAAGTTACCCTTAATCTTGCAGTCTATGTTCTTACCATTCTCCGCCTTTACGGTGTACCAACTGCCAGTGTTCTTTATTACTAAGCCACGCATAAATAGGGAAAAAGAGCCTCACCCCCGCCCCCTCTCCGAATGGAGAGGGGAGTGATTACCATTGTTTCTTATTCTTAAAGAAGTATGGAATAGTACATTTCACTCCCCTCTCCATTCGGAGAGGGGGCGGGGGTGAGGCTTCTGTTACACTGTCATAATCTCTTTCTGTTTCTCTGCTAGAAGCTCATCTACCTGCTTGATAAACTTGTCGTGAATCTTCTGTAAGCTAAGTTCAGCGTCTTTCTCGTTGTCTTCTGATAGACCATCTTTGATAGCTTTCTTCAGCTTGTCTTTGATATCAGAGCGCACATTGCGAATCTCGACCTTTGCTCGTTCACCGATTTTATTGCATTGTTTCACTAAGTCTCTACGACGCTCTTCGGTTGGTTGAGGTAAGTTTAAGCGAATCATCTCACCGTTGTTCTCTGGCGTGATACCCACATCAGAATCCATGATAGCCTTCTCGATGTCCTTAATAGCTTTCTTATCCCAAGGCTTAATAGCAATGGTACGTGCATCAGGCACCATGACTGAGGCTACTTGATTCAGTGGAACCTTTGAACCATAAGAGTCAACTCGTACGCCATCAAGTATGGCTACGTTTGCACGACCAGCTCGGATGCGTTGCAATTCATCGCTAAGATACATTGCTGCCATCTCCATTCTTTCGCTGGCATCATTTAATGTCTGCTTTACGTCTAACATATATCTTTAGTATTAAATATTCGATGTTACAAAAATAGGAATTAATTCGGATATGCACAAGAATTTACTTTACTTTTCCTAAAAGAGGTCTTCTATTTGCGCCATCAGTAGTTGGATGATATGTTCCAGACCATCTTTGTCTTCTGCACTAAATTCATCAAATCGGGTGCTATCAATGTCTAACACACCCCTAAAGTGGCGTTGAGAGTCATACATGGGAACAACGATCTCGCTTCGAGAACGACTGCTACAAGCAATATGACCAGGGAATGTTTCTACATTAGGAACGATTAGTGTGCGACCTTCCTCCCATGCCTTGCCACAAACACCCTTACCATAAGGAATTGTGTAACAGGCTACTGACCCCTGAAAAGGTCCGAGTCTCAACATATTCCCATTCTCTTGAAGATAAAAGCCCACCCAAAAGAATCGTTCTGGAAACGCTTCATGCAATGCAGCCGAAACATTCGCAAGAATGCCAACCAGGTTTGTTTCATCCTTTATCAAGCCTGCAATCTGCGGAATTAATTGCTCATATTGCTCTTTTCTTGTCATGCGTTCTATTGTTGATAGTTGGCTAATTGCTCTTCAACCATGTTGGTTAGTTTCACAAACTGCGGTATTGATAATTGTTCAGGACGCTTCGTCATGATGTCTTGCTCATAGAATCCATCCGTTGGCTTACCATTATTAAATATCTGACGAAGGCTTACACGCAACATCTTCCGTCGTTGGTTAAAAACAGTCTTCACCACTCTTTTGAATAATTGTTCATCGCAACCAATGTCTGTGACATCGTTTCTTGTCATGCGAATCACAGCACTCTTCACCTTTGGAGGAGGGTTAAATACATTCTCATCCACAGTGAACAAGTATTCCACATCGTACCATGCTTGAATCAAGACAGACAATATCCCATAAGCCTTCGAGCTAGGTGCTGCTGCCATGCGGAGCGCAACTTCTCTTTGAATCATCCCCGTACAGCAAGGTATCAAGTCCTTATAATCAAGCATCTTGAAGAATATCTGCGATGAAATGTCATAAGGGTAATTACCTGTCAAGACGAACTGCTTACCATCAAATATCTGTGTCAAATCCATTTGAAGGAAGTCCTCTCCAAGGATATTCTCGTGTAGTTTTGGGAAACGTTCATATAGATACGCAACACTCTCAGCATCAATTTCAACTGCTTTAACCACTCTTGGCTTCTCAACAAGGTACTGCGTGAGTACTCCCATACCTGGTCCAATCTCCAAAACAGGTATCTCTGGGCATGCATCAACAGTATCTGCAATCCGTTTAGCAATGCTTAAGTCAGTTAGAAAGTGCTGACCTAAATTCTTCTTAGGCTTGACTAATTTCATGATTTTTACGTATTTGCCTACAAAGATAGGCATTTTATTTTGCTTTTAAAAGCATTTTATTTATCTTTGCTCAATATATGAATACAAAGAAACTGTTCAATAAGATCATCAAGATAGTACTTCCCCTTTTGCTTGGAAGTGCCATCTTGTATTGGATGTATCGCGGTTTCGACTTCTCTAGCATTAGTCATGTTCTCTTGCACGAGATGAATTGGACGTGGATGATTATCTCTCTTCCCTTTGGTATTCTGGCGCAGGCTTTCCGTGGATGGAGGTGGAAGCAGAGTCTAGAACCTATCGGGGAACATGCCCGTTCATCGGTTTGTGTCAATTCAATCTTCCTTTCTTATGCCGTTAGTTTACTCATTCCTCGAATCGGAGAGTTTGCTCGTTGTGGTGTTCTGAATCGTTATGATAAGGTTGCTTTCCCAAAGGCTATCGGTACAGTAGTGACCGAACGAGCTGTAGATACGCTCATCGTCATTCTTATAACATCTATTGCCTTTGTTATGCAGATTGGTGTTTTCTCTAACTTCTTTTCGCGTACAGGGACTCGAATTGACGATTTTTTAGGGATGTTCTCTGCAACTGGATGGTTGGTAACAGCCATCTGTGGTGTTGCTTCCCTCATCCTTTTTTATAATATTCTACGCCACCTTTCTATATATAAGAAGGTGAAAGAAATGCTAAGTGGCATTTGGCAAGGCATTAGTTCATTAAGGAAAGTGAAGAATATCCCACTCTTCCTCTTCTATAGTATAGCGATATGGGGCAGTTATTTCTTGCATTATTACCTAACGTTCTATTGCTTTCCTTCAACCGCACATCTCGGTCTCTCCTGTGCTTTAGTGAGCTTTGTTGTGGGTTCGATAGCCGTTATCGTCCCAACACCTAATGGTGCTGGACCTTGGCATTTTGCAGTGAAGACAATGCTAATACTTTATGGTGTTGCTGACAATCAGGCACTTTATTTCGTATTGATAGTGCATACTATCCAAACACTTTTGGTCATTCTCTTAGGCATTTATGCGTGGGTAGCATTGAACTTTACCAAACCTTATGTCTCATTGGATAGTCCTGCCAAACTCACCCGACCAATAGAAAATGTATAATATAAGCCAAACAACAATTATAGTAATAACCTTTTAATATCAACATTATGAGTGAAATCAGAAATCTTAAACCAGTAGGCTTGTGGAGAAACTTCGATGATTTAACACAGATTCCACGCCCATCTGGGTACATGGAAAAGGTGCAGAAGTTCTTATTAGACTTTGCTGCAAAGGTGGGAGTAGAGGCATTTATCGATGCTGGTGGTAATGTGGTAATGCGCAAGGCAGCCACTGCTGGCTATGAAAATCGTAAGACAGTTCTACTCCAAGCACACATGGACATGGTTCCACAAAAGGCTCCAGATAGTAATCATAACTTTGAGACTGACCCTATCGTAACCCACATTGAGGATGGTTGGGTGTATGCGAACAACACTACATTAGGTGCTGATGACGGTATCGGAGTTGCTGCTATCATGGCAATTATGGAGGATAAGGACTTGAAACATGGTCCTGTTGAGGCTATCATTACACGTGATGAAGAGACAGGAATGTTTGGTGCTAACGAGCTTCCAGAGGGTGAGTTGCATGGAGATATCCTCATGAACCTTGATTCAGAGACCTGGGGTAAGTTCGTTATAGGCTCTGCTGGCGGTGTAGACGTTACATCAACACTTGAATATAAAGAGGTAGTGAATGATCAAGAGGCTGCTGTAAAGGTTACTTTAAAGGGGCTTCGTGGTGGTCACTCTGGTCTTGAAATCAATGAAGGACGTGCCAATGCTAATAAGGAGATGGTACGTTTTGTTCGCAAAGCAATCACCGAACTCGATGCTCGGTTAGCTGGTTGGCAGGGTGGCAACATGCGTAATGCCATTCCTTTCAAGGCCGAAGTTGTTTTAGCCTTACCACAAGCTAATGTCGTTGCACTTAAGGAACTCGTTGAGAAACAGAAGTCTGCTATCAAGGACGAGTATAAGGGTATAGAGGTTGTTGATAATATAGAATTCTTCGTAGAGGACGTAGAGAAGCCTGCAGCTCTTCTACCAGTTGAGATCCAAGATAACCTCATCGACGCTATTTATGCTTGTCACAATGGTGTCTTGCGTATGATTCCTTCTTATCCAGATGTGGTAGAAACCTCTTCAAACCTCGCTATCATCAATATCGAACCAACAAAGGCTTCTATTAAGATCCTTGCTCGTTCAAGTCGTGAAGACATGAAGGAGTATATCGCAACACAATTGGAAAGCTGCTTTAATATGGCTGGTATGAAGACAGTCTTTAGTGCCCATTATGGCGGTTGGGACCCAAATCCACAGAGCGAGATCCTTAGCTTGTTGCAAAAAGTATATAAGGAACAAAACGGCGAAGAGGCAATTGTACAGGTAGATCACGCTGGTCTTGAGTGTTCAATCATACTTGGTAAGTATCCAAATATGGATGTTGTCAGTCTTGGACCAACGATTCGTAGTCCTCACACAGCTAAGGAACGCTTTGAAATCGCTACTGCTGAGCCATTCTGGAACTTGTTAGTTCAGACCTTGGAGGAGATTCCTGTGAAGTAGGATAATGGTCGTTGAGAGCCTCACCCGACCTCACTGAAAGAGGGAAAAAAGCCTCACCCCAACCCCTCTCCGAATGGAGAGGGGAGTGAATAGCATTGTTTGTAAACAAAGAAGGCGTCTCTTCATATCGAAGAGACGCCTTCTTCATAGCAAGGAAACGCCCTCTTCGATTGGAGAAGACGCCTCACTCTTACTTCCTCTCCGAATAGAGAAGGGAGTAGATAGTATTGTTTGCATACGAAGTCAGTATCACAAAGTAGGGACAGACGCCCTCGTCTGTCCGCTTTCGTCCCCTTTGTAACACCCCGTTAGGTAACATCCCCTCCTCTGGAGGAGCTTGGGGAAGCTTTAGGTGATTGTGTTCAATCGGACAGACGAGGGCGTCTGTCCCTACTCTGTGTCGTTACGTTTAATTGAGGTGAACGAAGGGTAGAATCGAATTGTGAGTTTTGAATGTTGAATTAGGTGTTTCCTAAGTTTCGAATTACGAGTTTTGCATTTTGGATTAGGACTTTTCTTGTCTTTATCCTAACCAACTTCCGTTAGGCACATCCCCTCCTTCGGAGGGGCTTGGGGAGGCTTTTTTTGTATTCTGTGGGGTATTAAAACGCCCAACCAAAGCCTAAGTAAGGATAGAGCACAGCCTTTTTAATAGCGTTCTTCTCACCTAATGTGAATGAAGGATTCACACCCACACGGAAGAGAAAACCCTTGTTTGAAACGTGACGATAGCCAATGTTACCAAAGAGATAGTATCCGAAACGATTGTGACTCGTGTTATAACCAAGATAAGTAATCGTCTTTCCACCGATAGTTCTTTGCGTTATCAGGTGCGCCTGTTGGTCAGGAGTGAGCGTGACAGGACCTTCAAGGGTTTGAATGTCACGATCGTGAGAGTTGTAAATACCCACGTTAGCACCAGCACCTACCTCTAGGTTGTTCTTTTGAGAGCCTAGAAGATAGTTCACCTCCAATGGAACTGAGTAATAACGAATACTACCATAGTTACCAAAGAAGTTGGAGTTGCTACCGAAACCGAAGCTAAAACCTGCTCTCCAACCCCATTTAGTATGGTCGTTGAAACGCTGATCATAATTGATACCTACCATGTTTGAGGCTCCTAAAAGCTCCAAGTAGACAGCTTTGTCCTTCTCAAGTCCATCTGAATTAGGCTCTGCAGCCATCATGTTTGTTGCTAAACTTAATACAATCGAAAGTGTAAGTAATTTCTTCATAAGAATCTTCTTTATCATTATCCTTTAGTTTTCTGGCTGCAAAGATATAATTTTTTTGATATATATATACGCTTTCTCGGTTTTTTATTTGTACTTTTGCAATATACTATATACTCGTTTCAATCATCGAAGAAAGGTTTCTTGACGGGTTGAGCGAATAAATATTTAGGTAGCAGTGGTAGGCATCTTCACATTAATATATAATGGTCTTTTCAGCTTGGCAAATACATTCTTTCGCCGAGTGTGGAAGTGTGAGCGGTGTCAACGATGGTTACAAGAGAAACACCTAAAGGCTTATCGCTTTGTTATGGGGCAACAGAACTTGCTCTCAACCATACGTCGTGAGATGGTAGATGATGGTCGTGAGGTCTATTGGTTTCATGCTGCTTCCTATGGAGAATACAATGTTATTCGTCCGATTATACGAACTTTAAGAAACGAGAAACGCCGTTGCATCGTTACTTTCTTTTCATCATCTGGTTATATTGCGTTGATGAATGAGAACGAAAAAAGCCAAGAGGTGGATAACATCTTCTACCTTCCTTTAGACACGAAAAGCAATGTTAAGGAGTTTCTTGACATCGTGAAGCCTTCAAAGGTAATCTTTGCTATCTCTGAATATTGGGTAAATTACTTGTCAGAATTGCATCGCCGCGAGATACCAACCTATCTTGTTTCAATGTTAGTAGCTGATAGTTCTTATCTTCTGAAGTGGTATGGTTACCCCATCCGAAAGGTTTTCAAGGTCTTTACAAAGTTCATGGTCTTGGACGAACGATCGAAGGAGAATCTGGCAAAGATAGGCTTTAATAATGCAGAAGTGATAGGTGATCCTTTGTTTGATAACGCTATTCGCATAGCCAAAGAGCCTTATCAGAATGCAATAATAGAGACGTTTTGTGCAGACAATACGCCCATCTTTGTGGCAGGGAGCGTGAGCGATGCTAACGATTTATCGCTTGTGTCTTCTTTAATAGAGCACGAACAAGGTGTTAAGTTCCTTATTGTTCCACATGAGATAGACGCTGTGACACTCCATGAAGTGCAGGAGAAGATACCTGCAAAGTCATTGTTATATACGGAATGTACCGTAGATACCGACTTTACCGATGTGCAAGTATTGGTCGTTAATATCCTTGGTTCGCTCTCACGTATCTATCGTTATGGTAATTGGGCATACGTTGGAGGTGGTTTCACAGCCTATCTGCATAGTGTTATCGAACCAGCTGTTTATGGTATCCCCGTGGCTTTTGGTCCAAGAATAGAGCGTAAGACAACCCCGAAAGAGATGGTTCGTCGAGGTATAGGAGCGATAGTCACAACGCCAGAAGGCTTGTGTTACTGGTTCAATCAGGTGAGAGAAGTAAGGGAACAGGAGGATGTGAAGAGTCGGGCAACGGCTTTCATAGAAGCAAATGCCAACTTCACTCAAAAGGTTTGTGCAAACATAGAGCAATGAGAAAAGTACGTTATTATATATTCCTCGGTCTCCTCAAGTGTATAGCCTTGCTGTCTTTCTGGTGCTTGTATCGGATAAGTGACTTTATATATCTCGTTTTGCAGTATGTTATTCATTATCGGAAACGAGTGATAACAGGTAATATCAGTAGGTCATTTCCAGAGTTAAATCAAAAGGAGGTAGGCGTTATCACCAATAAATTCTATCGTCATCTGGCTGATGTCATAGTAGAGTCTGTGAAACTTCTGCATGTCAGTGACGATGAGATGAAACGCCGAATTGAGGTCTATAATGGCGATGAGGTGGAACGCATAGCGGCTGATGGTCGCCCCGTAATCCTATTCCTTGGGCATTATGGTAACTGGGAGTGGGCACAGGAAGTTTCGCATTATTACAGTCGACCAGCATTCACTTGTGAGTTATATCGACCTATAAAAGACAAGGTGATGGACGATTTGATGTTACGCATCCGAAGCCGTTTTAACACCACACTTGTTACACAGCAAGAAGCCATCCGATTCCTTTTAAGGAAGTATCGGAGTAATGAGCAATTCCTCGTGGGGTTCATATCTGACCAGCGTCCGAATAGTCAGAACCTTCATAACTGGACGCAGTTTCTGCATCAAGACACCGCTTTCGCTGTGGGAGGGGAGGAGATTGGTAAGCACGTAAATGCCCACTACTTCTTCCTACATGTTGAGAAACCGCGACGTGGTCACTATGTTATGACCTTTCAAGAGGTGCGTCCTGAAGAGGATAAAACGAAGTTCCCTTATACTTTACAATACCTCCGCATGATGGAAGCGAACATCCGTAAGCAACCCGAGCTATGGCTTTGGTCGCATAACAGATGGAAGTTTGACAGGGACGGGAACGCCATTCATTAGAAGTACTAAATAATAGATACAATGAATATAGTATGTGTAATTCCTGCGCGAGCAGAGTCTTCGCGCTTTTTTGAAAAGCCTCTTGCATTGATCTTAGGCAAGCCAATGATACGTTGGGTGTGGGAACATTGCAAGGAAGTAGAGCAGTTCAGTGAAGTGTATGTAGCAACAGATAGCGAGAAAATCAAGGCTCTCGCTGAATCGTTCGGAGCGAAAGTTGTTATGACAGCATCTGATCATGACACTGCAACAGAGCGTCTTTATGAGGTGTCAACAAAGGTTGATGCAGATCTATATGTCATGGTGAATGGTGATGAACCATTGTTGACTAAGGACTACATCACGCAGTGTATTCCTGCAAGCATAGGTGAGGGAGAGATGTATGTGTCTAACCTTATGACCGATTTCCACAACCCTGTTGAGGTCGTTGATTCGACTAACTTGAAGATAGTAACAGGTCATAACAACCGTTGCTTGTTTATCTCACGCAGTCCAATTCCATATCCAAAGGGCAATATGGATTATGTTTATCATAAGTTCGTGGGTGTAGGTGCTTTCAATCATAAGGCTTTGGAGTTCTATCATACGACCCCTCGTGGACCTATAGAGAAGATAGAAGAGAATGATTCCTTCCGCTTTATCGAGAACAATGTGCCTATTTATTACTACAATTGCCATTGTCGCTCACTCTCTGTAGACAACCACAAAGATATTGCGGGAGTTGAGGCTATTATGAAAGGCGAAATGGAATAAAAAGGAAGTCACCTATGGGTAATTCAATAGGGAAGATCTTGGACTACGTATTCGTACCTCGGATATGTTATCGTCCACGTCTCTCTTCCATCATGGCAGGGCTTAGCCATGATGAAAGAGAGATTGTTATGGATCGCGTTGCCTACTATAATAAACTTCAAGAGCATATTCATATAGATGAAGCAACTACTGTTGGGCAATATAAGTTCCCGTTTAAGAAGAAGCAGTTTGGCGATAAGAAGAGTCGTCTTTCTACTTATTTCTTTGACCAGTATAGTGTCTTGAAGTATTTCCCAGCGGCATGTAGATTCAGATATGAGCATGGGGATGTCACACATGTGCCGTCTCAACCAGCGTTTGTAAAGAGCCGTCCGATAGCAGGAGACAATGTGAATGCGGTCTTGCTGAAGCTCGATCAGCATAGACACTTCCGTTTCGTGCATGACGAGAAGGCTTTTGCAGAAAAGAAGAACATGCTTGTCTCAAGGACAACATGGTGTAATGCTCGTCCTCACAGACGCAGGTTTTGCGAGATGTTTTGGGATCATCCCATGTGCAATATAGGTAAGTCTCAAGCCGAGCCAAACGAAGATTTCCCTGAAAGTATCAAGGGTTTCCTAAGCATAGAGGAGCAGTTAGATTATAAGTTTGTCGCTTGCATTGAAGGAATGGACGTTGCAACGAACCTCAAGTGGGTGATGTCCTCTAATTCAGTAGCCGTCTCCGCACCTATGATTTATGAGACTTGGTACATGGAAGGAAGGCTTATTCCAGACTACCATTATATAGAGGTAAAACCTGACTACTCGGACTTGATAGAGAAAATAGAGTACTATATTGCACATCCATCAGAGGCTGAAACCATCATAGAACATGCCCATGAATGGGTGAAGCAATTCCAAAATCCAAGAATAGAATTGGCTACGCAGCTTGCAGTAGTACAAAAGTACTTTGACTTAACAGACCTATGATGACTAACGATAACCAGCGGCATGGACGGAAAGTGCATATTGCATTCCTTTCAAAAGACTTCCCTTGTGGTGGAGCAGAGCGTGTAACGTGTGATGTGGGCAACTGGTTATGCTCCCACGGATTCGCTGTTACGGTCTTTGTTATGAACCATTTGCAAGAGAACTATCCGAAGGGTTTCCAGCGATTGTTCGATGTGAAACCTCTTCCTAAGGGTAATATCCTATGGTCACCACGTGTTGCCAAGGCTATTCGTGATGCTGTATTAAGGGAGAAGGTGGATATTCTTGTGACTTATCAGAAGCAACGCTATGCTGCTTGGTTGAAGGCAAAGACAGGTGTAAAGATGGTCTTTGTCCTCCACAATCCACCGTTCCATGAGCTGTTGGGGCTTACCGTAGCTATTGGTGAAGCACATCCTTTTAAAAGGAGTCTGTTACAGGTATGGAAGAAGGTAATGGATATGGATTATTACAGAAAGTACCAGAAAGTATATCACTGGGCGGATGCTTATGGTGTACTTTGTCAGTCTTTTAAAGAGCGATTGACGGAGAACTTGAATCTACCAGCTGATAATAAGGTATGTGTCTTACCCAATTCTGTACCCTTACCAACTGATGTGAACTTGGATAAAGAGAAGATCATCCTTTATTTGGGACGCTTTGCTCATATACAGAAGCGTGTTGACCGCTTGTTACGAATATGGAAGATCGTACAGCCGCAGCTACCTGATTGGAAGTTGGAGATTGTTGGCGGAGGTGTAGAAGACGCATCATTAAGGGCAATGGCAACAACGCTTGAACTGAAGAATATAGCTTTTGAAGGACCGACCAATCAGGCAAAGAAGTATTATGACAAGGCTTCCATCTTGTGTATGACATCGTCTTATGAAGGTTGGCCATTGGTCTTAGCTGAAGCACAAGCTAATGGCGTTGTCCCTATTCTGTATAATAGTTTCACAGCAGTTACAGCTGTTGTCTCAAGCAAAGAGGAAGGTGTTCTGATAGAGCCATTCGATGAAGAAGCATACACCAAAGCGTTAGTTGCACTTGCTAAAGACGATGAACGCAGGAAGAGAATGCAGTTACGAGTGATTGAGAAAGCAAAGACATACAGTATTGATAATACAGGGGCCGCATGGCTCCAAATGGTTAGGAGGATACTAAATGAAGATAGGGGTTGATGCAAGGAAGATATTACGTAATGCCACGGGATTAGGCAATTACGGTCGGACATTGGTGTGTAATATGTCAGAGTTGATAGCTGACAACGACCGTCTCTTGCTGTTTTCTCCAGATGAGGGGAAGCCTGCTTTGAAAGCTATCTCTATACCTCAAAAAGGTGAGTTGGTGGTTCCTACAAACTCATCCATCCCTTTATATAAAAGGTGGTGGCAGTTGAAAGGAATGGTAAAAGACCTCCGTAAGCATGAAGTGAATGTCTTTCATGGACTCAATGCAGAGTTACCAAAGGGTATTAGTAAGGTTGTTCCTGCTATTCTTACAGTTCATGACCTTATCTTTCTGCGCCATCCCGAATGGTACAAACCCATTGATAGATGGCTTTACACCCATCGTTTCTATAACGCCATCAATGAGGCAACACACATCATAGCCATCTCTGAATGTACAAAACGAGATATTATAGAGTATGGGAAGGTGCCCGAAGAGAAAATATCGGTAATCTATCAGAGTTGTAGTACACGTTTTGCATCCCCTGTAGATGTGTCTTTAAAGCATAAGGTAAGGGAGAAGTATCACCTCACAAACGACTTCATCCTCTTTGTTGGTACGATAGAAGAGCGCAAAAATGCCCTTGAGATAGTGGAAGCCTTACCTTATTTGGAAGGTGTTGATGCGGTTATTGTGGGTAGAAGAACCCCTTATGCCGATCGAATAGAGGCGAAAGCTATGGAACTTGGAGTCGCTGGTAGGGTTCATCTCCTATCTGGTATTGATGATGAAACATTGCATGCTCTATACCATTCGGCAGCTGTCTTTGGTTATCCGAGCCGTTATGAAGGGTTCGGAATACCTATCATTGAGGCAATGGAAGCTGGTCTCCCTGTTGTCGCAGCGACGGGAAGTTGTTTGGAAGAAGCTGGTGGTAAGGGTAGTCTATACGTGAGTCCAGATGATCCGAAGGCGTTTGCTGAGGCTATAAAGCGCATGTTTCCGGGTGGTGACTGGCGTGAGCAGGCTATCTGTGAAGGCTTGGAATACGTCAAGAAGTTCGATGGTAAGAAGGTTGCCCAACAGGTGATTGACATATATAATAGGTATGGCAAATAAAGAAAACAAGCGTATCCTTGTCATAAGACTATCAGCATTGGGTGATGTTGCAATGACTATCCCTGCCATCTATAGTGTGGCTAGAACCTATCCACAACACCGTTTCTATGTGTTGACGATGGCTTTTTGTACCAAGCTCTTCATCCATGTTCCAGAGAATATAACACTGTGTTCTGTGAAGGACAGAAAGGCTGTCTTAGAGCCAATTAAGGGCTTGAAGTTTGACGCTGTAGCCGATTTACACAACGTGATGCGCTCTTGGAAGATTGATTTACGCTATCTTTTGCGAGGCGTGCGAGTGGCAATGCTTGACAAGAAACGTAGTGAACGACATGCAATAACACATCAACATAAGTACACGGAGAGTAAGTTTACAGCACGATACTTCGATGTTTTTAGACGATTAGGGCTACCTTGTGAACCTCAGTTCGATGGTTTGTTCGATAAGAAACCAACCCTACCTCTACAATTAACAAAGCCAGAGAACGAACATTGGATAGGTATTGCACCTTTTGCAAGATATAAGAATAAGACCTATCCAGCCAGTCAGATGCAAGAAGTTATTGCCTTGTTGAATCAGACGGAGAACGTGAGAGTGTTCTTATTCGGCGGTAGAGGAGAAGAAAAAGCAACTTTAGAGTCATGGGCAAAAGAGTTGGTTAACGTCAGATGTATCGCTGGTTCATTGCAATTACACGAGGAATTGGCACTGATGGCATGGCTTAATGTGATGGTATCTATGGACTCTGCCAATATGCACTTAGCCTCTCTTGCAGGCGTGCGTGTCGTGAGTATATGGGGCGGAACAGCTCCCGCTTGTGGCTTCTTAGGCTGGCAGCAGCAAGAAGGTGACGCTTTGTTGACACATTGTGATTGCCAACCTTGTACGATAGCGGGAGCAGATGAGTGTGCAAAAGGTGATTACCATTGTATGAAGACATTAACCCCATCGCAAGTTGTAGATAAGTTGATGAATGTGATAAAGACGAACGATAAGAAGTGATATAACGTATAGATAAAGATAAGAACATCTATTAGATAGACTGAAAAAATTGATTATGAAGAAAGATCTTTCAATATTATTGTGGCTGTTTATAGCCTTTACTTTGTTTTTCTTAGGTATTCAGAAGCCGTTATTCCTCATTTATAACCATGGCTTCGGAAAGTTATCTCCATCGTTCCATGACGTCTTGGAGATTTATGTACATGGTTTTGCCATTGATATGGCAACGGTGGGTTATATGATGGCAATACCTCTTTTGCTCTTTGGTATCAAATGGGCATGGGCGAAGTTCCCTATTAAGAAGAGTTTAAACATCTATCTCGTCATTATCTCCATATTACTGACATTGGGCGCGTTAGCCGATGCATCGTTGTATGAGTTTTGGGAGTTTAAGCTCGATCGGATGGCGTTCTTTTATCTTAATGACCCAAAGGATGCCTTTGCAAGTGTGTCAGTAGGTTATCTGCTTGTGCGTCTACTCGGTTGGATCGTACTAGCTGCTATCTCATACGTTCTGCTTGCATGGCCTTTATGGAAAGTACAATTAGGAAAGATAAAGACAAATCCATGGTTGCGTGGTGTCCTCTTTGTTGTGATAGGGGGAGCCTTGTTTGCTATGATTCGTGGTTTAAGAATATGGCCAAATACGCCAGGCCGGGCGTTTTATAGCAATGTCACATTCTATAATCATGCAGCTTTGAATCCAATCTTCAACCTTATGTACAGTCTTCAGAAGGAGGAGGACGACTACAAGGAATTTGATGCTTTCGATGAGAAAACGCGAGCTAAGCTATATGAGGGTCTATTTCCAACAAAGGCCGATAGTACGGAGAAGCTCATAAAAACATCACGTCCTAATGTGTTAGTAGTGGTTCTTGAGGGCTTTGGCTCATGTTTCATTGAAGGCTTAGGAGGTATGAAAGATGTTGGGGTAAACATCAATCGCCTCTTACCAGAGAGTGTTGTCTTCGATAGTTGTTATTGTGGTAGCTTCCGAACAGACCGTGGTATTGTGTGTGCAGTGAGTGGTTATCTGGGTCAACCAACGACAAGTATCATGCGTTTTACACATAAGATCAAGCATTTGCCAGGCTTACCAAAGACCCTGAAGAAGTATGGCTATCAGACACAAGCACTCTATGGAGGCGACGTGTCATTCTTTAATATGTCTGAATACTTCCTTGATTCGGGGCATGACAAGCTAGTGACAGAGGATGACTTCCCCGCTTCTGACAGAACAACTAAGTGGGGAGTACCAGACCATGTAACCTTTAACTGGTTGTATAATGACATTGTTCGTCGTGATAAGGAGAAGTCTGGTCCATGGTACACTACCTTCTTAACCATCAGTTCTCACAACCCGTTTGATGTGCCTTATCACCGTTTGAAGGATAAGAAATACAATGCTTTCGCATATACGGATCAGTGCTTTGGAACATTCATAGATAAGTTGAAGAAGACACCAGCATGGAAGAATCTACTCATCGTAGTGGTTGCTGACCATGGATTTAACTGGCGTGAGATTGCTTCACCGAAGTTCCCTTACATCCCATTCTTGATGATGGGCGGTGCTATTAAGCATCCTCAGCGTATCCATAAACTGATAAGTCAGACCGACCTTCCTGCTACTGTCTTAGGTCAAATGGGTATTCCTCATGAAGACTTCACCTTTAGTCGTGATGTAATGGGTAATACTTATCGTTATCCGTTTGGCTTCAATACCTTTAATAATGGCTTCAATTTCTGTGACTCAACAGGCTGTACTGTCTATGACAACGTAAGTAAACGAGCTATTTATGGGAATGACAAGCGACGCATAAACATAGGAAAAGCCATTTTGCAGACCCTGTATCACGATATGGCAAAGCGTTAATAGCAATACAGAATCATGTTATGAATCTCATACGAAAGATTAGAAATTACATCTCTTCATGCCGTTGGGTAGTGCCAATCACTACTCAATGGCCTTTATTTATCAGTTATATCGTATTGATAGGATGGAGTTCTATAACTCAGAATATCTATGCGCGTGCTTTCGTAATCTACTTGCATGCTTATATCGCAACCGTTATCGTCACATGGAGTAAACGCTCGTGGGTGAAGGTGCTGATCTATGTTTTAGCCTTCATCTTATTCTTTATTAATGCCTCATTGAAGGTTAACTATGACTTAGAAATATCCCCCAGCGTATTGATGCTACTAGCTGAGACGAATGCAGAAGAGAGCTCGGAGTTCTTACATTCATTGCTGCACACGAGTACAGCATGGGTTATTCCAGCATTGACAGTGGTCTTTGTTGTACTTGTTGTAATAGCTGAGAAGAAGAGGACGAAAGGTACATTATATTTAGAAAGAAAACGTCCTTTCCGTATATTGTCAGTGTTTTCTGGGATAATGCTCACTGTTGGTGTGATTGGTTCCTATTGTTATATAGGTCTCTTCCAGTGCAAGAATCCAGATGACGTCTCTGTTTGGAATCTACACATGAGTTACCCCAGCGATGCGCTGACAAGGGTGGTTGTGGCTCTTTATGATTCACATCTGGCTAAGAAAGAAATGGAAGGAACAGCACTATTAGCGGAGAATGTGAAGTCAACAAAGAGTGATATTGAAGCAAAGGATTCGTTGAATATCGTCTTTGTGATCGGTGAATCGTATATAAAAGATCATGCTTCTGTGTATGGATATGGACTTAATACTACTCCTTTCTTATTACATGAGAAGAAAGCGGGACGGTTAGTTGCATTCACAAATGCCGTCTCTCCATATAATTTTACAACCAAGGTAATGCGTAATCTGATAAGTACGAATAGTCTTGAAGATGGTGTTCGATGGAGCGAACGCCCACCATTAACAGCCGTATTCAAGCGAGCCGGCTATTTTGTCAGTATGTATGATAATCAAAGAACCTTTGCTTTTGGAGCAACATTCACCTTTGCTTTGAACAGTTATCTTTATGCACCACGTGTCTTGAAAGTATGCTATGATAGGACAAACAATAATTCTTTTGAGTATGATGGACAATTAGTTGATAGATATAAACGTGATTTTCAGGAGCAACATAGCCATGCTCTGACTATCTTCCATCTCATGGGACAGCATATAGAAGCTGTTAAGCGTTATCCTGCTGATAGGCAGTTTAACCATTTCTCTGCTGATAGTATTAGGCGGAAGGAACCATGGATAACAGAGGAGATGAGGAGGGGTATTGCTGAATATGATAATGCCACGTTGTATAACGACTATGTGATGAAGCAGATAATCAGTCGATATACTCATCGGAATGCAGTGGTTATCTATGTTTCTGACCATGGTGAAGAGGAGTATGACTATCGTCCAAGTGCGGGTAGAAAGGGCAGTGATGATTTGAAAAATATGCTTTATTATCAATACAGTGTACCTATGATAGTGTGGTTCTCTGATGCCTTTAAAGAGAAATATCCTACTAAGGTTCGGCAGATAGAGGCATCGGCAGCAAAGCCTTTGATGACAGATAATATTTGTCAAATACTGTTCTATCTTGGTGGTCTGACCTCTTCTCCCTATTACTCAGCTGAGCATAATGTGTTGAGTAAGGACTATGTTTGTGGGAAGCGCATCGTTGATGATAAGTATAATTACGATAGGATCGTGCGCCCGTGAGGGATAACAAATAAGAACGGGGTGCTCTTCAAGGATGTAGAAGGGCGTCCCTTCATATTGTGCGAAGCCTCATCTCCATAGGTGCGGGTACTCCCCTCATTACATGAAATAGTATTCATGTTAAATTCCCAAAGGCAGGATGTGACAGGCAGAAGTAGGATAGTATGAAGAGGAAAGGGTAATGTGATAAAGTGCAAAGTTAATTTTGCCGTCATTCCTGTCACTCTTTTGTAGCATGTAAATACCTGTTTATTAGTAAGTTGATTGAAATGTTAAAAGTGACAGCAACTTTAATTAAAAATAAAATAAGGTTTTAAGAGTATTAAAAAGGTTCGTTTTCCACTCTCGTTGATACCCCATTATTCAACGAAAATATAAGTGGATATACTAAGTAAACAATCTTGTGGATTCGAGCAAAGAGCATTTTAAATTGCACCTTTTCGATAAAAAAGTTTGGAGAAGTTTTGTTGTTTAAATAAAAAACGCTACCTTTGCACTCGCAATTCAGTAATGAGTTAGCTCTTAATGGGATATGGTGTAATGGTAACACTACAGATTCTGGTCCTGTCATTCCTGGTTCGAATCCGGGTATCCCAACGCTTAGAGAGATAGAGTTATCTATCTCTTTTTTGTTTTTGTGCATTTCCTTCTTTCATTATATACGTCAATTTGCAGTTAGAGATAGACTATGCCTACTCTTTTATAATCATAGCCTTGGTACGTAAAAACAATTGTCTTTAGTCTAGAAGAACGTATTTTCCGATAGAGCTTATAAAAGAAAATCAGCAACTTAGATGTTAGATCTAAGTTACTGATTGCTTATTGTGGACCAGCCTGGGCTTGAACCAGGGACCTCCAGATTATGAGTCTGTTGCTCTAACCAACTGAGCTACAAGTCCGAGATGTGGTTGATACGGGTGCAAAGGTAATGAAATAAATGGAAAAAGGAGAATGGAGTTGAAAGAAAGTTGCGGTTTTAACACATTTTGAGAAGTGGTGGATAGTGTTTGTGGCGGTTTCTAAGTAACTTTGCAAGGGACTTTGTTAAGGAGTGTAAAGAGTGAGAGGAGCGAAAGAGAGGTAAGATAAGAGTGCTGTTGAGGAGGATAGTTTGAAGAGATGGAAGAGGGGAGAAGGAGGGCAGATAACTGTTGGAAGGATGGTAAATAGTGTATAAGGAATTTGGAAACGATATATATAAAGCAAGGAGAGAAGGTTGAGATAGGAGAGCTGGTAGCTACTATCGGCTTCTTTGATGGTGTGCATCGTGGGCATCAGTATTTGATAAGGAATGTTATAGATGAGGCGCATCGGGTAGGGATGGTATCGGCTGTGATAACGTTTGATGAGCATCCTCGGCAAGTGTTGAAAGCATCATTGGGGAAGGAAGAGGATGTTAATAGTCGACCAGAATTGCTATCATCGCTTGATGAGAAACTGCTGTTATTATCAAAGACAGGCATTGATAAAGTCATCGTGTTACACTTTGATGTCGCATTGGCAGACTTATCTGCACGCGAGTTTATGGAGGACGTCTTACGCAATCAACTGAATGTACGCAAGCTGTTTATCGGTTACGACAATCGTTTCGGGCATAATCGTTCGGAGGGATTCGATGATTATAAGCGATACGGCGAGCAGTTAGAAATAGAGGTCATACACAATAATGCCTACCTTCCCGATGGTGAGAAGATTAGTTCGTCACAGATAAGGACGTATATAAAAGAAGGTGATATCGTGCGTGCCAATCACTGTTTAGGTTACGATTACACCATCTGTAGCAAGATTGTGAGCGGCTTTCAGAATGGTCACAAGTTAGGTTTTCCCACAGCCAACCTCGATATCAGTGCTTGCCAACAGCTCCTACCTATGCGTGGCGTATATGCTGTCATGGTTCAATTAGACCACTCCCTCGTTTGGAAGCGTGGGATGATGAATATCGGCAAACGCCCCACATTCAATGGAACGAAAGAAACTTTAGAAGTAAACATCTTCAATTTCGAGGGCAATCTCTATGGGCAAGATGTCTCTATCCGATTCATTGGTAAGATACGAGATGAGCGTAAGTTCGATTCCCTCGAAGCCCTATCCCAACAGCTCGAACAAGACAAACATACCATCAACGAACTCTTCGATAGGCGTCATCCGATGGTTGATAACATAGTAGAACAATAATAAACAAGGAAGAATATGAAGTCAAGAGAATTATGGACAGCCGTTCTTTATACTATATTATTCGTAGCACTCTTCATCGTGTTGCAAGTTATTGCATTAGTAATTACCAATCTTACAGTCTCATTCATTAATGGAACTCCCTTCTTAACCACGATGAATAGTGCCAAAGATGGTACTTCGATAGCCCTGTCAACAGTGATTAGTAGTTTGTTAACCCTCCTCCTGTTCACTCGTACAAAGTGGGCTCCAGTATCTAACATCTATCTCAAGTCACGTCCGTGGGGCGTTCTCCTTTGGGCAGCTTTGCTTGCTTTAGGTTCTATCCTCCCGATGGAGTTTATAGCAGAGAAGATTAATCTCACCATGCCCGAACAAGCGGAAGCAATGTTCCAAAGCATTATGAAGACATCATGGGGATATATCGCCTTAGGTATCATGGCACCATTGGCAGAGGAGGTGGTCTTTCGCGGTGGTGTACTCCGTGTACTTTTGAATGCAACGGGCAGTAAAAGTCACTGGATAGCGATCATCCTCTCGGCTCTCGTCTTTGGTTTCATCCACTTCAACCTGGCGCAGGGAGTCCACGCCTTCTTGCTCGGTTTGGTACTTGGATGGATGTATTATCGTACAAAGAGCATTCTACCAGGGCTTATGTTGCATTGGATTAACAACACAGTAGCCTATGTGATGTTCCATTTAATGCCACAGATGAGCGACGGAAAGCTCATCGACTTCTTCCATGGAAGTGAGCGAATGATGTATGGCGGACTATTTTTTTCGCTTTGCATACTCATCCCCTCCATCTTTCAATTAGCCCTTCGGATGAAGAGAGCATAACGGCGAACCTGCTTATTCAACAATGATAAGGATGCATCAAACGTCTGTTAGGATTATTGATGCACCCCTTTTTTAGTCCTGTTACCTATGACCTCTTTCTGTCTCAAGCCTTGATACACACAGTCTCAAGCCTTGATACACACAGTCTCAGCCCATGATACACACAGTCTCAAGCTATGAGACCCACAGTTTCAATACATGAAACGCAGGGTTTCAATACATGGAACGCAGGGTTTCAATACATGAAACGCAGGGTTTCAATATATGGAACGCACAGTCCCATGCAATGGAAGGTGAGAAAGAAAGTACCAGGATGCTCGATTTTCCTATCTGTTATGTATGCGAAGTTACGTCTTTATTAGTACCTTTGCATAGTTTTTAGAGTTGATTTAGATGTTCCATTCGTTCTTTAACAGGCGTTTTTACAAGAGTGTAAGTATTATTCTCGTAGTTCTCCTATTGTCATCTATTGCCAAGCGTAACCTCTCGTTGACAAGAAGACATATACAAAGATGTGCCGTAGATGTGACTGAAAAGTCTTATTATCAGTTGGACGTTGATGGTAAACCAGCAGCTTATTTCTCCAATTATACCGACTCCACCTTTGTAGATGGTAGTCTGCCAGGTGATTCTATACACTCACGTATGTCCGTCTCAGAAGGCTATTGGGTTAATAAACTGCCTATTCTGCCTTCTTGCTTTGGGCGTATAGCAGTGATAAGGCGCCATTATCCTTCTGCAATTATCAATCTGAAGGATCAGAAACTGCGCCATGTATTGATGTATGCGTTGCTGAAGATGGATATAAAGTTGGTGGGTTTGCAGTCCAAGCGGAACGAGACAGCCTATTATCTGCGCGTTCATAGTGTGCAAGATTATGGCTATAACAAGATTGCCGATTATCATACAAAGTTGGTGCAACAGATGGATTCACTGCAAAGGATTATACATGCTTTGCAAGATATAAAGCCCAGCTCGCGTCTTCGTATCCGTCAAGTGAATCAATACACAGCACGTGTATGGTATAAGCCAGGCGAGATAATGGTTTGTAATCGCTTGAATGACGAGTCAAACCGATGGGCTCTTTGCTTGCAGACATCTGATTGTATGACTCCTTGGAAGATATTTACACGCTTCGGCAGAGAGCGAGGTATGCAAGAGAGTTTGCATCACTTCAAGTCTTATCCGCATCCCGTTCTCGGTTTTCCGGCAGGAGCTTTGATCGATTCTGCGGGTTATTACGTTGGCGAGCAACGAAGAGGAAAGGCTGAAGGATATGGTCAGTATTATGGCAATGATGGTAGTTTCTATGATGGGCATTGGCTGGATGGCAAACGAAATGGCTTTGGTATCAATATTGCACCACATGACTTTCTGAAGGTAGGGGAGTGGAAGAACAACGTATTTAAGGGCGAACGTCTCACTTACAACGCTGATCGTATCTATGGCATAGACCTTTCTAAACATCAACATGAGAAGGGGGAGCTGCGTTACGGCATAGCTTGGAGCAAGTTAAGAATCACTCATCTTGGTACATTAAGCACTAAGAAGATCAAAGGAGTGGTTGATTATCCGATCTCATTTGCCTATATCAAGGCAACTGAAGGGCGTACTTTGCTCAACAACTATTACTATTCTGATTACTTGGCAGCCCGTCAGCATGAAATTAGAGTGGGTACTTATCACTTCTTCTCAACCTTGTCTTCGGGCTATATGCAGGCTAACTTCTTCTTAAAGAAAGCTCGATTCAGGAAAGGCGACCTACCCCCTGTGCTCGACGTAGAGCCTACTGATGCGCAAATTCATGCTATGGGAGGTGCTGAAGTGCTGTTCAAACAAGTGAGGATATGGATGTCTATGGTATTTAAACATACGGGTCATCGCCCGATACTCTATATCAGTCAGTCGTTTGCCAACCGTTATATGCCCTTAGCCCCCGACCTTGGTGATAACTATCTCGTGTGGATTGCGCGTTATGGAGAGTATAAACCTAACTTCAAGTTAGCTTACTGGCAGCTTAGTCCTGATGGTAAGGTGCGTGGTATTCATGGTGATGTTGATATCAACGTGTTCAATGGTTATCGCAATCAATACGAAGACTTCTTAAAGAGACATTGCTTTTGAATGTCGCTTTAAGAAGTTATAAATAATTGTATGATACGATTCAAATGCGCCTTAGAGAGTAATCTCTCCAGAGCCAAAGCAGCGGTGGTGCTGCTCATCATATATGACACAGAACTGTCCGGGGGCAACTCCATGAATATTCTCTGTAGAATGGATGAGGCACTTCCCATCGCTTAGTTGCTCCACGGTAGCCGTGTGATACTCCGGTGTATGGCGTATCTTGAAAGTCACTTTAGCGGGTAGTTCCGTGATACCTTCGGTTAGGAAGTGGAAATCATGCAGTGGGAAATCTTTCTTGTAAGCTGTTGCTGGATCATAACCGTGGCTTACATAGAGAATATTCTGCGCCACATCCTTCTTAACAACGAACCAAGGACCACCGCCAAGACCCAATCCTTTGCGTTGTCCGATGGTGTGGAACCATAGTCCACGGTGCTCACCAATCTTCTTACCGGTCTCTAATTCGATGATGTCACCCACCTGTTCCCCCAGATAACGACGTACATACTCATTGTAATCAATGTTTCCAAGGAAGCAGATACCCTGTGAGTCCTTCCTACGAGCATTGATTAAGTGCTCCTGTTCGGCAATTTCTCTCACCTCATTCTTCGCATAATGCCCTATAGGGAATATCGCTTTCTTTAGTTGCCAATCGTATATTTGAGCTAAGAAGTCGGTTTGATCTTTTACAGGGTCAGGACTTGTTGTAAGCCATTTACGCCCATCAATCCATTCAGTTTGCGCATAATGCCCCGTTGCTATTAGGTCATAATCATGCCCCATCTTCGCATCGAAGGCACCAAACTTTATGAGTCTGTTGCACATCACATCAGGGTTTGGAGTGAAACCAGCCTTTACCTTCTCCATAGTATAGCTCGTTACCTGATCCCAATACTCCTTATGACAATCAATGACTTGCAACTTGCAGCCATAACGATGCGCCACGGCAGTAGCCATCTCTAGGTCTTCTTCAGAGTTACAATCCCATTCTTCCTTCTCTTCTGGTCCTATCTTAATATAGAAACAATCGGGGTGTAAGCCCAGTCGAGCAAACTCATACACGACGACCGAGCTATCTACACCGCCAGAGAGAAGCACTGCGATGCGTTTATCTTTTATCTCCTGAATATCCATTCTATGATCCTTTCCTATCTAAAATACCGTCAGGCTTGTACCTGTTCTTCGGTTATCTTCTTGCGATGCGATACCTTCATACGATCGAAGCCAACGCCATATACACCATTAACAGCTCCTTGCGAAACGAATGCGTTAGGGTCTATTTCATCAATGAGTTGGTAGATGGCACGTGCTTCCGAACGCCTTGCTATGACGAAGAGCATCTTCAAGTCCTTACCCGTATAGAACCCTTGTGCATTGATGATAGTACATCCGCGTGGCACGTCGTTATTGATGGCTGTACCGATCTCTGCCCAATGCTCCGATATAACAAAGAACTGAACGGAACCTCGCATACCGTTGATCATGTAATCAACAACGTATGTCATGACAAAGAGAACGATGTATCCATAGATCACTTTCTCCCAATTATTCAATACGAGGTAACTTGAGCTAATAATGCAAAGGTCGCATGCTAAGATGACACGACCTAATGAGATGTCACGATACTTATGTATCATTGCGGCGATAACATCCGATCCGCCAGAGCTTGCATTGTACTGTAATGCGATGGCAACACCAGCTCCTAATAGTACACCTCCTACTACACAGGCAAGGAAGGGCTGGTCGGCAAAGAGTGCATGACCCGCGAATACCTGTCTAAAAAGCGATGTGAAGAATGCGAAGCTAAGCACTGCAAAGATGGTTCTAATGCAGAACTTCCACCCAAGAATCCTCAAAGCAACGAAGAGAAGAATGCCATTAATTGCCAAGTAGGTATATTGAACGGGTATGTCTAAACCCCATTGGATAACAGAGGAAATACCTGCTATACCACCAATTGTAATCTTGTGAGGTAAGAGGAAGGCGCACCATCCAAAACTACCAAGCAACATTGCAAAAGCAATCACTAAGAACTCCCATACGTCTCTTAGCTTGTTTTTTCTTTTTCTGACCATGTGTTTATCGATAAATAGTATTTTGCAAAGATAGTGAAAATATAATGAAAATCAAGTTGCTGGATGTCTTTTTCATAATTATGAGATGTTCTTTCTCTTGTAAGAGAGTCTTTTCTCCAATCAAAGAGACGCCCTTTTCATTGCGAAGAAAGCCTTTCTTCACAGCAAGAAGAGCCTCTCTTTGCATGAAAGAAAGGCTCTTCTGTTTATTAGTTGGTATTCTCCTTGATTTGTGACTATTGCTTGTTTCGTTTGTTGAAGAGGCGGAATAACTCTCCAATCCATAGAACGACAGAGGTTGAAGTGACGATGATCAACCAATCAGAAAGGCTGAGAGGAGAGACGTTGAACATCCTTCCACCGCACTGCACGATGATAATCTGCCCCACAAATATCAACAAGGTAATAACACCAAAACCCTTACAACCTTTCAAGTGGAAGGCACTGCGTCCTGTTGCAAAGGCTCGCGCATTAAACATGTTCCAGAACTGTATCATCACAAAGAGTGTGAAGAAGATGCTCAACTCATGGTTCGTTAGTTCATGATGTCCCGTATTTTTCCATGTAAGGAAGTCGGTCATTGATTGAATAGGAGCATGTTCCAGCATATAAAGCAACGTGAGTAGGATTACAAAGAATAAACATCCAACACCGATAATGAGCCTTGTCATTGCTGGATTAATAATGAAGGACTTGCGGTTGCGAGGCTTGTCACGCATGACGTCTTTCGATGGTGGAAGGGATGCGAGAGCCATAGCTGCGAAGGTGTCCATAATGAGATTGACCCATAACATTTGAGTTACTGTCAGTGGACTCTGCGTCCCCATCAATGCACCTGCTAAAACGATAAGGCAGGCAGCAACGTTTACTGTCATCTGAAAAAGGATGAATCTCTGGATGTTCTGATAGAGTGATCGCCCCCACATTACCGCACGACCGATAGAACGGAAAGAGTTATCAATGATGGTGATATCGGATGCTTCTTTCGCAACATTTGTCCCATCGCCCATTGATAAACCCACGTGTGCAGCTTTGAGAGCTGGTGCATCGTTTGTTCCATCGCCCGTAACAGCTACGACTTGATGCTGGGCTTGCAAGGCTTCAACCAATCGCTTTTTATCCATTGGGCGTGCGCGGGCTATGATCTTTAGACTGTTTACACGTTTAGAAAGTTCTTCGTCGCTTAGAGCTTCAAACTCCAGACCTGTTATCACACAGTTATCACAATCCTTCTCAGTCCATATTCCCACCTGTCGACCTATCTCTTTTGCTGTTCCTGGGGTATCGCCTGTGACAATCTTAACGTCTATACCAGCATCAAGACATTCCCGAACAGCAGCCGGAACCTCCTTACGAACAGGGTCGGATATGGCTACGATACCTTGGAAAGTTAATCCTTTCCCTGTTTGTTTGATGGTGTCGAGGAGGGTTGGAATTACCCCTTCGTGTAAGTTCTCATCGTCGATGAGCATACAGGCAAAGCCCAATGTGCGCATAGCTTGGTTCTGCCAGGTTAACAACTGGTTGCTAATTTCATCCCACGAACGATTCCCCATGATAGAAGAACAATAATTACGGATGATGTCGGTTGCACCTTTTATATATAAGATGGTCTTCCCTGGAAGTTGAGCTGAGCGCACCAAAGTTCCCATGCACTTGCGTTCTGTTGAGAAAGGAAGTTCGTCTATCACTTCAGCCTCTGTGCGCAACTGACGATAATCATAGCCCTGATCATTTAACCAAAGTAGGAGTGCGCCTTCTGTTGGGTTGCCTAAGGCAGTTGGATGATGATCGTCAGAGAAATCGAGAGACGCTGTTGAGTTCACAGCAATAGCCTCTCTTGCTAACGCCTTGTGCTCTTCAGTCTCTCTGTCAATAGCCATTTCACTCACACGCATTTGATTCTGCGTTAGCGTTCCGGTCTTATCTGTACAAATGACAGTCGTTGCCCCCATAGTTTCGCAAGCGTGCATCTTGCGCACAAGATTGTTTGTTTTTAGCATACGACGCATTGAATAAGCCAAAGAAAGCGTTACCGCCATAGGCAATCCTTCGGGAACAGCAACGACGATAAGCGTCACGCAGATCATTATTGAGTCTAGGAGATATTGCAGGAAACGCACCCATTCGAAGGAGAAGTTCGAGAAGAACATGATAATGCGGGCAATGAGAATGAGGGCGGCAATGGTGTAGCTAGCCCAAGTAATAAGTTTGCCCAGTCGTTCTAATTGCTCGGTAAGAGGTGTCTTAACGCTGTTATCAATCTGCGAAGCTACGAAAACCTTACCATTTTCGGTGTTATCTCCAATCTTCTCAACGCGGAATAAACCATGACCTTCCATCACCTTCGTTCCACGAAGGACATAGTTTGTTGGAAAGGTTGCGTCTTTATCGAAATCAGCTTCATGTGTACTCTTATGGCAGATAGGCTCTCCAGTGAGAGAAGACTCGTCTATGTTGAGAGAGATAGCTTGTAGTAACGATCCATCAGCAGGCACTTCAGAACCCGTGTTGAGCCTGACAATATCGCCAACAACCACTTCTCGCTTTGTTATTTGGGTGGTATTACCATTGCGAATGACCTCCACAGGTTCGTCATCATTGACTTGGTTGAGAACAGAAAAGGCTTTGTTCGCTTTCTCCTCGAAGAAGAATGCCATGCCAGTAGCCAATAGTATGGCGATAAAAATGCCTATTGGCTCGAAAAACACCTCTGTTCCTTCATGCAAACCATAGTATTCATAGAAAGAGATAGCGATAGAGAGAATGCCAGCAACAAGTAGAATGATAATCAGAGGATCCTCAAATTTTGTTATGAAACGCTTCCACATAGGCTCTTTCGCTGGTGGTGTGAGGAGGTTCTCACCATACTTCAGCCTACTTGCTAACACCTCTTGATCATTAAGCCCGTTAATTATCTTCTTCTCTTCCATAATGTCTTTGTGTATGAGACAACGGCGACAAAAGGGAACATGTTTACCTTTTAGCTGTTGTACTTGGGCTGCAAAGATACAAAGAAAAAATGATATTTGGCGACAGAAGGGAACATGTTTGCTATCAAGTGGAAGTTCTTACATTCACTACTATCGCTCGTGCCTTTAAAGTAATGGGGATTAGTGCATCTTTAGAAACGCAAGGAATCTGTCGTGTTAGATTGTGGTAATAATAGTTGTAGGCTATATGTAAATATCGAAGGAAATCATTTTTGCTGTCATTCCTGTCATCTTTTCATAGTATATAAGGTGTTAGTAATCAATGATATAGTGTAAATGTTAAAACTGACAGCAAATGAATTTCAAACTTAATTAGCGGTTGTATGTACTATAAATGAGCTGGTTTTGTATTACTAAGATGGTTAAAAAGTACCTTTCATAAGCAGGACTTACGAACATAAGTCTACCCTTCACGGAAAAAGTCGAGTGCTTCCTTAATGTCTTCCTCTGTGATGGTCTGATCGATGCGGATGTCTCCAATACCACCAAGGAGCGTCACGTTGATTTCATTACCGCGATTCTTTTTATCGTGGTGCATGAGTTCTATAAGCTCAGGATAGTCGTTGCAGGTGATAGGAAGACTTCCATAATACGCTCGAATGAAGTTTACTGTTTGACGCATGCGCTCTGTGGGGAAGTCTTTTTGTGTCGTTGCAAGATACAGCTCAGCAATCAGTCCAAAGGCGACAGCGTAACCATGTAAGACGGGTTGGCGCTTCATCGCCCATGACTCGAACGCATGTCCAAAGGTATGACCGAGGTTTAAGGCTTTACGAATACCCTTTTCGTGTGGATCTTCAGCAACGATACGTTCCTTAATGCGTACACTCTTATCCAGCATTGAGGCTAATTGATGGAGATCAGGTTGTGCTAGATAGAAGTTGATGAGCTCTGCCCACATCGTTTCATCAGCTATCAAACCGTGTTTGAGCATCTCGGCATAACCGCTGCGGATATTTTCTTCATCAAGTGTTTGGAGCCAATTGGTATCAAGCAATACAAATTCAGCATCATTAAAGACTCCTATCTCGTTCTTTAACCCACCAAAGTTGATACCCGTTTTACCTCCAACACTTGCATCCACCATGGCAAGTAAGGTTGTTGGAACATTGATGAAGTTAATTCCCCGTTTGTAGGTTGAAGCAGCAAAGCCACCTAAGTCGGTCACCATACCACCTCCAAGGTTGATGAGCAGACTGTGCCGTGTGGCTTTCCCTTGCTGTAATGATTCCCATACATGGACAAGTGTATCAAGATTCTTACGTCTGTCAGTTGCACCAATAACAATTGTTTGAGCATCTTTCAGACATAAATAATCCTTAACGAGAGTCCAACAGAGTTTGTTGGTAGTTTCATCTACAAGAACAAAAATTCTATCATGTTCACATTCAGCAATGGCTTTTGCCAATTCTGTCTGTAATTGTTTTGATATGATGACACGCTGTTTCATAAGTTATCTAATCACTTTTAATCCTTATAAAAAACCTTACTTAGGAACGCCTTTATCTATTAAGACGATGGAGAGCAGCATAATCTAATAGGATCAACTGCCAACTGCAATGTTACAAAAAAATAATTGTAAACGTCTTATATAAGCTGTTAAAAGTGAAGATTAAGGTTAAACTTCTTATGTGTCTAACCATCATATAAATCAGTTAATGAGATAGTTTTATGGTAAAAAGATTATTCTTGTTTGTATTCTTGTTGTTTAGTAGCATCACACTACTTGCACAGAATAGGACGATAACAGGTTCTCTTTTTGATGGAGAAGTGAAAGAGAAAGTTCCTTTTGCAATTGTCCAGCTGTTGAAGATGGATAGTACCTATGTTGTTGGAGCTACTTCCGATGAAGGTGGTAATTTCAAAGTGACAGCTCCAACGAATGGCAGGTTTATTCTGAAAGCATCCTATGTTGGTTATAAAACAATCTTTCAGAATGTTACGATTGCAAATGATCAAGATGTTGCTATAGGGCAGCTCGATTTTCAAGTGGATACGCACACGTTGAAAGAAGTTAAGGTTGTTGCAAGTGCACCAAAGGTAGTTGTGAAGGCTGATACCTTTCAATACAATGCGTCGGCATTCCGTGTTGCAGAGGGATCGACTATTGAAGCCTTAGTAAAAAAGCTACCAGGAGCCGAGGTGTCGGACGATGGTACGATAAAGATTAATGGTAAAGAGGTCAAGAAAATACTCATTAATGGTAAGGAGTTCATGACTGGTGATACTAAAACAGCACTCAAGAACCTCCCTACCTCTATAATAGATAAGATTAAAGCATACGACCAGAAGAGTGATTTGAGTCGTGTGACGGGTATTGATGATGGCAACGAATCGACCGTACTGGACTTTGGTGTTAAGGCTGAAATGAACAAAGGTTTCTTCTCAAACATTGACCTTGGAATAGGAACCAAGCATCGTTATTCTGAGAAAGCAATGGCTGCTTATTTCAATGATAAGTTCCGAATGATGGGCTTCTTGTCTGCTAATAACGTCAACGATATGGGCTTTGGTGGTGGTCCTCGTGGCGGATGGGGTGGCATACGTCAAGGATTGAATGCTACAAAGATGGTTGGTTTGAATATGAACTATGATAATGGTAAAACCTTACAATGGGATGGTAGTGTTCGTTGGAATCATTCTGATGGTGACTTGAATACCCGTGTATCAATAGAGAACTTCGTTGCGTCACAAGGTTCATACGCCAATCGTCGCTCGCAGGAATATACTCGTGAGAACTCTTGGGATGGTCGTTTCCGTTTGGAGTGGAAACCTGACTCTATGTGGAATATCATGTTCCGACCTAATATCCGACTATCAAAGAGTGATGGGCAGGTTGTTAGTAAGTCGGCAGCTTACAATACCGATCCATACGAGAGTGTGGATGATCCATTGTCGGCAACAGCTATTGCACAGTTAGAAGCACAAGGTGTAATGGTGAACAATCAGCATAATACAACCATTTCTTATGGTGATAACAATGCTTTGGGAGCTATGCTCCAAGTGAATCGCCGCTTGAGTCAGAACGGACGAAACGTTACTCTGCGTGTGGATGGCGATTATAGTGATGCAGATTCGAAGACTTTCTCAACACAAGACTTACAATACTTTCAGTTGAGAGATGCGCTGGGGAATTATAAAACCTATCGTGCTTATCGTTATAACCTTATGCCAACAAAGAGCTGGGATTACGCTTTGCAGGCTACTTATAGTGAACCACTTGCACAGAAGACATACTTACAATTCAGTTACCAGTTCAAATATGGCTTCTCAAAGAGCGATCGTGATACTTATGATTTCTCCTTATTACCATCTGGAACATTCGGTAGTTTGAAGCCAGCTTATCGATCATGGGATAATTATCTAGGTTTATTGACGAATCCTTTGGCAAGTTATTTAGATTCTAATTTAAGCCGTTATTCAGAGTATCGAACCTATACTCACGATATGCAAGTGATGTTGCGAATGTTACATACAAAGTGGAAAATGAATGTCGGAATGAAGTTACAACCACAACATTCCACCTATATGCAGGATTATCTAGGTGTGCATGTTGATAATAAACGATCAGTGGTGAACTGGAGTCCAACATTCGATTTCCGTTATAAATTCAATGCACAAAGCAATCTGCGTATCAATTATAATGGTACGGTCTCGCAACCATCTATGACGCAGTTACTTGATATTGTCGATAATACCGATCCACAGAATATATCGAAAGGTAACCCTAATTTGAAGCCAGCCTTTACTAATAAGTTCCGCTTGTTCTACAATGCCTTTAGGCAAAAACATGCGCAATCAGTGATGACTTTTGCGGACTTCTCTACTACACGTAACGCCATTGGAAACAGTGTTACGTATGATGGAACGACTGGAGCTCGTACAGTACAACCAGTCAATGTGAATGGTAATTGGGATGCAAATGCAGCTGTGATGTTTAATACAAGTATTGATTCTGCAGGTGTATGGAATGTTAATACGTTCACACGAGGTAGTTTCAATCGTTACGCTAGTTATTTACAACAGAATGCAACAAGTGCTGTTGAGAAGAATATCACTAAGTCTTTGACACTTGGCGAACGTTTATCAGCTAGTTATCGCACTTCTTGGTTAGAACTAGCATTGGATGGTTCGGTTGATTACACACACTCTAAGAATAATCTCCAAAGTCTCAATAACTTGAGTACATGGCAATTCTCTTATGGTGGAAGTCTTATCTTCTCCTTGCCTTGGAACATGAGTTTATCTACTGATTTGCATCAGAATAGCCGTCGAGGATATAATGATGCGGCACTAAACACGAATGAGTTGTTGTGGAATGCACAGCTTTCTCAGAGTTTGTTAGCGGGTAATGCTTTGACATTGAGCTTACAGTTCTATGACATTTTACATCAACAAAGCAATCTCTCGCGCACTATCAATGCTGTAAACAGAACCGACACGGAATATAATAGTATAAATAGTTACATCATGTTCCGTGTTACTTATCGATTGAATCTATTTGGTGGCAAGAATGCTCCAAAGCCCAAGGATCGTGGTTTCGGACGCCCTAATTCAAATATGCCACCACCTCCTCCAGGTGGTGGAGCAATGGGCGGTGGTCGCCCACCAATGGGTGGTCTTGGTGGTTTCTAAGTATGAATTAGATTCTTGGCAAGTCTCATCAGTATCAAAGACATTGGTTTGTTAGGTGGTAAAAGAGTCCAACATAAATAATAATAATGACTATTGTCATTTAAAGAGAGCCCCCTCTCTATTTGAAGAAAGCCTCTTTTAAAGTATAGAAAGGTGTTCCCTCATATGGAGGAAACGCCTTTCTTAAATTCTATTGATAATATTCTGATTAGGAACTAATCATCTTCCTCATCGTCATCGAAGCCGAACATTGCTGGATCGATGAAGGCATCTATCTGTCGACGGTCTTTCTTTGTGGGGCGACCAGTACCTCGTGCTCTGTCAACGAAACCACTGATACGACTCATTTCAAGTAGTTCGTATTGCTTTGCCTCGGTGACATTCTCATATATTTCGGGGATTAGTTTTGCTCCAACGCGCTGTTCTATGGTTTTAAGAACCTTAAACGAATAGGTGATAGGAGGCTTCTTTACGCTTACTACTTCACCCACTTTGATAGTGTGAGCAGGCTTTACGTTTACGCCCTTAATCGTCACACGACCATTCTTACAAGCGTCTGCTGCAATAGAGCGAGTTTTAAAGATACGTGCAGCCCAGAGCCATTTATCTATTCTTGCAACGTCGTTCATATCTTCTTTTAGTAGTTGTATTACTTCTTACCGAGTTTGTTAAATTGATTCATTGTGATATCTAAGCCTGCTAAAACAAAACTCTTGATGATATCTACACCTAAGTCAATCGAAGGTTGAAGGACTTTCATATCATCTTCTGAATAATGACCAAGCACCCAGTCTATTTGACCTCCACGTGGGTAATCGTTGCCAACCCCCATGCGTAATCGTGCATAAGTTTGTCCGATGAGTTGTTGAATATGACCCAAGCCATTGTGCCCACCATTTGATCCATTCCCTTTTAAGCGAAAAGCACCTAGTGGTAAAGCGACATCGTCGGAAATAACGAGTAGTCGACTTTGGTCGATATTCTCCTTATTCAACCAATAACGAACAGCATTCCCTGATAGATTCATGAATGTTGTAGGCTTGAGAAGGATGATTTTCCGCCCTTTAATAGTAGTTTCTGCTATGAATCCATAGCGTTTATCTTCAAAAACAATATTGGACGCTTTAGCGAAAGCGTCCAATATCATAAATCCTGTGTTGTGCCTAGTTCCCTCGTATTCATGACCTGGGTTGCCTAGTCCACAAATTAAATACTTATCCAATTGTAATGTATCGTTAAGATTATTCAGCCTCAGCTTCGGCAGCTGCTGCAGCCTGAATAGAGTTACGTGTAGCCTTGATAGAGCAAACGACAACCTCTTTAGGAGTTACTAGCTCAAGACCCTCGAAACTTAACTGACCAACCTTGATACTCTTACCAAGGTGAAGATTAGTAACATCGATGTCTAGGTGCTCTGGAATCTGCTGATAAGGAGCCTTAACATTGATCTTACGAATAGACATGTTCATACGTCCACCATCACGTACACCTTGTGCTAAACCAACGAGCTTAACTGGTACGCCCATAACGATAGGTTTCTGGTCGTTTACTTCATAGAAGTCTACGTGAAGCAAAGCATCTGTTACTGGGTGGAACTGGAGTTCCTTAAGAACTGCTGTGTGTCTCTCGCCGTCAATAACCAACTCTACAACGTAGATGTGTGGAGTGTAAACCAACTTGCGAAGTTCTGCCATAGAAGCTGTGAATGACAATGCCAATGGCTTGCCGTCTTTCTGTGCCTCACCATAAAGGTTACAAGGAACTAAACCTTCCTTACGAAGTTGTTTTGAAGCTTTCTTTCCAAGGTCTGTACGCTTCTGACCTGCTACTTTAATTTCTTTCATAACTTTGTGTTACTCTAAATTAATATGAACGTTAATTCGCCATCACACACTGAGAAATAACAACGCTAAGTCTTTATAGAACTTTTAATATCTCTTTCTCAATTTGCCGAAAGCGGTGCAAAGTTACCTCTTTTCACTGGACTACACAAGTATTGTCTTAAAAAACATAGAAAAAGAATGTTTTGTTTGCATGTGCGAAGGAATTTTCCTACATTTGCAAAGTTAAAGAATTCAATAGAAACACAATCTTTTAGAACAGACAATGATCAATAGGGAATTAATTAGAATTAAAATTGTCCAGTTAACCTATGCATACTATCAGAACGGTAACAGGAATATGGACAATGCGGAGAAGGAATTGCTTTTCAGTTTGGCAAAAGCGTATGATCTCTACAATTACCTCTTGGCTTTAATTGTATCTATCACGCAAGAGGAGCGCCATCGCGTGGAGATAAATGCTAATCGTGCTACACGTGAAGGAACAGAGGCTCCTTCTCAACGTTTTGCTTATAATAAGTTTGCAGTACAACTAGAGGAGAATAAGCAGCTCAACAGGTTCATGGAGACGCAGAAACATCGTTGGGAAGATGATATGGAGGTTGTTCGTAAACTTTGTGATCAGATAGAACAGAGTACAATCTACCAAGAGTATATGGTGAATGAAGAGGATTCTTATGATGTAGATCGTGAGGTTTGGCGGAAAATCTATCGTACTTTGATACAAGAGAATCCAGACTTAGATGCTGTCCTAGAGGAAAAGAGTCTTTATTGGAACGATGATAAAGAGATTGTTGATACTTTTGTTATTAAGACAATTAAACGTTTTGATCCAGAGAATAAGGCAGATCAAGAACTATTGCCAGAGTATCGTGATGAGGAAGATCGCGAGTTCGCAGTGAAGCTTTTCCGCTCAACTATCCTTAATGCGGATGAGTATCAGCGTTATATGAGTGAGTCAAGTCGCAATTGGGACTTCTCCCGTCTTGCTTATATGGATGTTGTTATCATGCAAATTGCTATTGCTGAGATGATGACATTCCCTAATATTCCAGCGACAGTGACCATCAATGAGTATGTGGATTTAGCTAAGTTATACAGTACGCCACGTAGTGGCGGATACATTAATGGTATGCTTGATACAATTGCACGCCATCTTATACAAACAGGTAAGATGATGAAGGCGATGCCAGAACCACGCCCTCTTCGTGGCTATGTAGATAATCAGCGAAACAATGCTCCCCATCGAGAGGGACGTCGCCCAACGATTGCGCAGACATCGGCTCAACGCATTGCTAGTCGCACGCAGCCTGATGCTCCACAAAGGGATATCGAATAATTCAATTTGTTATGTGTATGAGGTCTCTCTTTAGTAAAGGGGTTCTTCATATAGACAAACATTTTTAATAGTACAATAAAGTAATAAATAGATAAAATGAATACAGCTATGTTTTTAGCCGCACAACCTACCCAAGGTGGTGGTGGTTGGCAGATGATAGTTATGATGGTAGTAATCTTTGCCATCATGTGGTTCTTAATGATTCGTCCACAACAGAAGAAACAGAAAGAAATACGTGCTTTCCAGAATGCATTGAAAGCAGGTGACACTGTTGTTACTGGTGGTGGTATCTACGGTACAGTCAAGAAGATTGATTTGGCAACTAATAAGGTTGACATAGAGATTGCACACAATGTTGTTATCACCGTAGATAAAGGTTACGTCTTTGCTAGCGTACAGGCTTCACAGCAGGGGCAGTCAAAGTAAAAATGATCTCATAAAGGAGTAATTCATTTGATGAAGATAGGCAAATCGCTGCATACACTCAGTTTCTTCAGAAGCTTCTTGTCGATAATCATCAACAAGGAGTTTCTGATTTTTTTGTTCTTCCTTGTATTAAGTGGTGGATTTTGGCTTATTATGACGCTAAATGAAACCTATGAGCGGGAGTTTAGCATACCACTTCGTATGGCAGATGTGCCCCGTAATGTTGTTATTACCAGTGAGCCAGACTCTGTTGTTCGTTTTACGGTTCGCGATAAAGGCTATATGATAGCTGCTTATGGGGCAGAAGATGTTTTTCGCCCTATATATGCAGATTACAAACTCTATACTGATGGACATAGCCGAGGCAACATCTCTGTTGCAGATCTTCAAAAGCAGATTTATTTTCAGTTATCAAAAAGCTCGAAGATAACCTCTATTAAGAGTGGTAAGTTCTCATTTTCTTTCAACTTCGGACAACATAAGAAAGTTCCTGTGCATTTGTTAGGAACGGTAGTGCCAGGTAAGAATTATTATCTAGCACACGTTGACTTTGTTCCCGATAGTGTACAAGTTTATGCAGCTAGGAATGTATTGGACAGCATTCAAACGGTCTATACCAAACGTCAGTATATTACCAATTTCACCGATGTGAAGGAAATGACGATTGATCTTCGGAAGTTCACGAATGCGAAGTGCATACCATCGAAAGTGAAGATGAAACTCTACCCTGATGTCCTTACGGAAGAAAGCGTTGAAGTACCAATAGAGGCTATCAACATGCCAGAAGACAAGGTAATGCGCACGTTCCCAGGTAAGGTAAAGGTTCGCTTTGTCGTTGGTGCTTACCGTATGCAGAGTATGCCGAAGAATGCGGAGACAAAGGAATTACTACCCGTAGACTTCCGCATTGTCGTTAATTATAAGGATATAGAGTCTACCCATTCGGACAAATGCCGCCTATATATCCTCAATACTCCTAATGGGGTTCGAAATGTTCGTCCGTCAGTCAATACTGTTGATTATTTAATTGAGCAGCGATGATTATTGCAATAACAGGTGGTATTGGTAGTGGTAAGTCCTATGTGTGCCAAATATTAGCTATGCGAGGTATAAAGGTATACGATTGTGATGCCCATGCTAAGCTACTCATGCGCACTTCGATTCAGTTGCAAAAGAATCTAAAGCTGTTAGTTGGCGAGCATGTATATAAAGAAGGTGTATTGCAGAAAGCTGTTCTTGCCGATTATCTCCTTCGTGATGATGCCCATGTGCAGGCTGTTAATAATATCATTCATCCTGCCGTTGCACGTGATTTCGAACAATCAGGAATGTCGTGGATAGAGAGTGCCATCCTCTTTGATAGTCGTTTCTACGAGCGCACACATATAGATAAGGTGGTGTGTGTCACTGCTCCGATAGAAGTGCGCATACAACGTGTTATGCAAAGGGATGCTATCAGCAGAGAGAAAACTCTCGATTGGATAAACCGACAATTACCGCAAGAAGAAGTCTTGAAGCGTAGTGATTATGAAATTATCAATGATGGAATACAATCATTAGACCAGCAGATAGACTCCCTGCTCACACAACTATCTTCCACAGAGAACCATTCCTAAGAATAAAGAGAGTTATTAATTCAGAATAATTTAACAATAAACAATTTATAAGAAAATGTTACAGACAATTCTTTCAATTGCAGGCAAACCAGGACTCTATAAGTTGGTTAGCCGTGGTAAATCGAATCTTATCGTTGAATCACTCGATGAGACGCACAAGCGTCAACCAGCTTTTGCTACCGACAGAGTAACCAGTCTTGCTGATATTGCAATGTTCACTGATAGCGAGGATGTGCCATTGGGCGAAATATTGACTAAGTTGCGTGATAAGGAGAATGGCAAAGTTGCTTCCCTTAATTGGCGTAAGGCATCTGCAAAGGAGCTACAGGCGTACTTTGGAGAGGTGCTTCCTAACTTCGATCGTGACCGTGTTCACAACAGTGATATCAAGAAACTTCTTCAATGGTACGAGATCCTTGTAAAGGCAGGAGAAACCAACTTTGAAGAGGATATGAAGCCTACCGAGGGTGATAACATCGATGACAGAAAGTAATTGAAATCATATAAAACGCTTAGAGCTACTAAGTGTTAGAAATACGAAGAAGCCCCGAGTACAAGTTTACTTGGGGCTTTTAACATCACAATTTATTCAATTCAGTATAATTCTTCTTTCATCAATAACTAGACAACTAGACTTTATCCCAAAGTCTTTCAAATCTTTAGTCTACAGCAATCTGTCTTGCTACCTTCTCTTTTTGTACCTGAATCTTAGGCAAAACAACCGTCAATACACCATTATTAACACGTGCTGCGATATGCTCCTTTTGTACATCATCAGGCAAAATCAGTGTCTGCTCGTACTTGCTGTAAGCAAACTCACGACGCAAGTAATGACCTTTCTTCTCTTGCTCCTCGGCTTTCTTCTCCATCTTAATGGTTAAGTCACCATCACTATTGATGTTTACATCGAAATCCTCCTTGCTTAGTCCTGGTGCTGCAAGCTCCACTGTATATTCCTTTTCAGACTCCAGTACGTTGATAGCTGGTGCTGTCGCATTTGTCTTAGGCATATTTGCTGTATTCAAAAAGTCATTGAAAACTTCTGGTAACCATGAATTTCTGTACATATCTTAATCTCCTTTACTTTATGTTATTATTATTGTTTTGTACTGACCATAATGCAAGGAGCATACCAATAGACTATATGTGTCATTTTGTCAAAATGTAATGACATTATGTCTCATAGGCGTAGATTCTTATCATATTAATACTATGAATGCGATATGAAAGACACTGATATGTCAAGGAGATGCAAAAGGCTATAAGAGGAGTGTTGTTTTTATGTGAATTCATTGTGAGGTAATCTTGTTTTATTGCTGTTTTAGATACGAGTTGGATAGCATTCTGTGCATTGGAGATTATCAGAGAATATTCTTAATGAATTGAGTTTGTTTTTCTAATTTTTACTTCCATAATTGAAATTAAGTGCTTTCATTCTTTGATTTTATATATTTAATATTTATATTTGCAATATTTTAATTAAATAACCAAAGCTTATGAAACATTTTTCCTTATCAACAAAGCTGTTTGTAAGTATTTTCTTTCTATTCCTTACAAACGTGTTATCTGCAAAGATTCAGGAGCCTAATGTGACTAATGCCACTGCACAAGCAGGTTCTGAAAAACCAACTATTGAGTTACTGGAGGATCCTTACTTTTATTCTTTTAATGAAGGGAAGCCTGTACAATGGCAAACTGCTGGAACCGTAACACAGCTCAAGGGAAGTGATCGGTATAGTAGTGATACAGGTTTCGGGGTCGGTATTCAAACTGAAAATGAGGTGGGATTTCTCAAACAGGTAATTGATCTGAAACGAGCTGACAAGGAAGTTGTTGCAGGTGACGAACTAGAGTGTCTTCTACATTATTGTACGTTAACTAGCAAACGTCCAGAAGGACCTTTCCGTCTTGCTTTGCGTTGGTTGGATGCTGCGGGGAAAGAACTTCCATCTACAGAGAAGGATTTTATCAATAATCCAGATATTTACTTCGGTAGAATGAAGGCGTACGGCGAGTTGAAATTCCGCACCATCTGTCCAGAAGGAGCCGTAAAATTAGAGTTTGCCTTACTGATAGCTCCAGAAAGCCAAGTACGTATGGACGACTTTAGTGTCCTACGTCTATCTAAGAAAGACATTCTCCCTCTTGTTGCCGTTTTGCCTCAGTTCCGCACAATAGTGGGTGAGGTGGGGAAGTCAGAGACTTATCCTGTTGCCTTACAAGGTATGCACTTAGCTGCAGATCAAGCTCCTAACTTTGCTGGAACGCAGTCTGCTTCTGTGATGAAATTAGATGTTGATAAGTTACCAAAGAATGGAACCATCAAGGCACATCTGACAATTACTCCACAAAAAGCTGGAGTTTATGTGGGTGGTAGCACTTATAAGCTACGTTTTTCGGGTGCAGACCAAGAGAACAGTGGTTCTCTTTCATTGACAGGCTACTTCAAGAAAGCGGGAACAACACCATCTATTAAACTTAAATCAGGTCAACAAGTTCGTACTTTCGTAGCCGCTCCAAACAAGACAGATGAGCAGTCGCTTGAGTTTGAAATCAGTGATGTTATCACAAGCGTGAATCTGGCTTTAATACAAAAGGTAAATGGAGCTTTCCGTATTGATGTGGGGCAGTATTATTATGCAACAGGCTCTGGCAAACTCTATCAACGCCCTGTTAAGGTAACCTTCGCACCACGTGAAGCAGGTGAATATGAAGCTATGTTAAAGGTCTCAAGTGTATTGGCTGACACTTTAGTTATCCATCTCAAAGGCGTTGCAAAGGCTGCAACTTCCACGGAATTAGTAGAGTCTTTCAGTGAAGATCGTGCGATGGATAAACGCTTCGTAGGTACTGCGTGGACAGGTTATCATAAGTTTGATTTGGGTTATTGGAAACTTGATGGTAAGTGGAAAGATAAGAGTAACGTATCCTTGTCAGCGTCAGGTACACTCTATTATGATGAATTAATAGCCAATGGAGTTAATACACTTCAATTGTTACCAGTCACTAGTGCCAAGCAATGCAAGGCAGAATATTCCATTGACGGAGGTGGACATTGGATCTCATTAGCTGTTGCGAATGACGCTGGGGAGTATGTTGTTAATACGCATCGTCCAACGCTTATTCGCTTCGTTGCCACTTCTGATATAACTGTAGAGCGTGTGAAGATTCTTCCGAATACGTTAGAAACACGTCAGAAGTTTGATAAGATAGAAGATGCCATGCTGAAGCAAGCCGATAAGGAACCATTAGAAGTTCTCAATGAGACATTTTCGGGCTTACGCCATACACGTATTCTTGGATTGAACGGGTGGCAGAATCTTACCCTTCTAGGTGAACGCCCCTTCTATGCGTGGCAGCAGAAGGATGCAGCGCAGACAGTTGTTGAGAATGAGGTGGCACAGATCTCTTTCTTGAAATATGGTGTGGAAGATAACAGAGAACATGAGAGCTGGCTTATCTCACCGACCCTCTCTTATAAAAAAGCAAAGAGTAAAGACCTAACCTTTAGCTTGATGTATCGCAATCAGACTACTGATGGGAAAGAAGTCTTTGGATTCTATATCCTCGCAGAAAAGGATGGGAAGGCTACACCTTATTATATAGATCTCTCTAATTACGTTCCAGCTGGGGTGCAGCTTGAGGCTGATTCATGGTTTGATTATCGTATCGACCTATCCAAAGTGGATGGACTTACCATTGACGACAACTTCCATGTTGCCTTTTCTTACTATAGTCCAGTGGGAGGTAAACGCACATCTCTTAACTTCATGATAGATGATGTGACTTTCGGACGCACTGATCTTCCTGAATTGAGTATTGATAATGACTTTATCAAGTTTGTGTTCCATGCAGGACAGGAGATAACGCCTCAGACGATAAATGTATTCTCTGACCGTACTAAGGCACCAATTACTCTCACTTTAACTCCTTCTGGTCAGAAAAAATACTTTAAGGTTTCGCATAGTAAGTTGCCAAGTGAAGGAGGAACTATTGCCGTTGGCTTCAAGAGTAATGATACAAAAACTCATGCTGCGGCATTGCTTATTCAGACTCGTGGAGCAGAACCCATTGTTGTGAAACTACTTGCTCAACCTATTGACACAGGTATTGATGACATAACAAGTAATGGAGAGAACGTGCCATCTCCTGCAATTATTGGTTCACAATTGGTTGTCAAAGGTAATTATCAACACTATCAACTTTTCTCTACGGATGGCTGTCTTTTACAACAGGGGACTTATCAAGAGCAAATTGATCTGTCTCATCTTCATTCAAAGATCTTTATTTTGAAGCTCAGAACTGATAATGTTGTGAGGAGTTTCTCATTGATACGTTAAATACTAAAAAACTGACATATTCTCCATAATTGTCAGTATATAAAGCAAAACAGGGGCAGATGATAATATCTGTCCCTATGTTTGGTTATGTTGTTTCGAGTAGTTCCTGCAGGACGACTGCATTGTTATGTTGCTCGTCATGTGCCGCATAAAGTAGTGTTACATTAGGATGTTCTTGGATGGCGTGACGTAACTCCTCCAATGCGCCAGATACTTGTAACTCTGCTTTGTAACGCTCGGTAAACTCGTTGAAACGCTCTGGGTCATGCCCGAACCACTTGCGTAATTCATTGCTCGGGGCAACCTCTTTCAGCCAAAGATCAATCTTCGCTTTCTCTTTACTAATGCCTCTTGGCCACAATCGATCTACGAGTATTCGATAACCATCGGTTTCTTCTGCTGGCAAGTAAACACGTTTTAGTTTCATAATCTACTCTTTTTAAAAACCTTATTCTATAGCTAATGCTCTCGGGAATATCACTTCGTTTTCCACATAGATATGTTCCAAGAGATAATAGCGGAACTGTTTTAAGTCTGTCAAAGCCTTTACATATTCAGGTTCTGCACCTTCTGGGGCTGTGTAGTTATTAGTCAGTTCTGCAATGCGATCGTGTCGTTCAATCTCATCGCTATGGTCAGCCATCATTGCATTGATAGGGAATTGGATAGAACCACAGTGGAATGGAGCGTGTTCCTGACCCAATTCAGCTGCATTGAAAAGCTCTAGGATGAAAGGATAGAGTACGTTCTCTTCTTTCTGGCAATGCAAGTCTAAGTCTGCAATACTATTACGGAAATGATCTACAACACGATCTAATTCTGGGTGATTAGCTGCTAATTGGTTCAATCTCTCTAATAGCTCATTACCATATTTGCGTGTGTTACGATGATGAAACTTCAATACGTAATCAACAAGTAAGTCTAGATCCCATGTTTCGAAAGGGATATTTGTTTTGAATAGTGTCTGTGACATATCTTTAAATTGTTATCTTGTTCTTGTTTGCAAAAGTATTAAAAATAACGGAAGGACGGGAGTAACAAATGTGACCATATCGGGTTAAAGCACGTTAAAAGTATAGGATTACGAGTATTCTTTGTATCTTTGCAGGCATGGAAAGTAATGTTATGAAAGCTCTTCGTGCCTGTCCACTCTTTGCAGGGATGAGTGATATTGAGATAGAAATAACGCTGGGGAACGTTCCACATCAGCTGGTTTCTCTACCTCCGCATGATGTTTATGCGCTAGCAGGAATGCCTTGTCGATCAGTAGATATTGTTGTGAGTGGTGTGTTGATATGCCGTATGGCAGCCCTGTCAGGCAAGCAAGTAGAGGTGAGCCGACTGAGAAGTGGCAATCTTGTAGCACCTGCATTTATCTTCTCTAAAGACCGAAGTCTACCCGTTAGTGTCGAGACTGATGGTCGTGTGGAATTGTTTCGTATGAAGCCCGATAGCCTGAAGTCACTTATTGATAACGATGATGCTATCCGCATGAATTTCATTCGTATCCTTTCTAATATAGATGTTTTCCTTACGCAAAAGATGAAGATTCTTAGTCTATTTACCGTCCGTGAGAAGGTAGCCTACCTACTTTTAGAGCGTGCGGGAGAGCAGGGTAGTAATGAGATACACCTTGAACGCTCACGTCAAGAGATTGCTGATTCGTTTGGAATACAGAAGTTCTCTCTTCTGCGTGTGCTTTCTGATTTAGAGAAAGAGGGTGCTATAGAGATTAAGGGTAAGATTATTAAGATACTTAATCGACGTGGGCTTGCTGGCTAAAGAGTATATCTCGCACTTCCTCCAGCCCCTCTCAAGGAGGGGGAGTACCTGACGGGGAATATAAGGAGACGCTTTTCTCTAATTGAGAAGGGCGTTTCCTTGTTGTAAGGAAAGGCTCTCTTCATGTCAAGAAGAGCGTCTCTTTGAATAGAAGTAAGGTGTGAGAAATTGGTTCTTAGTTGTCTGTATTATCTCCTTTTAAGCGTTTTATTTCTTTGTCAAAGTCTGATATGTATTCTGCATCTTGCCTTTTTCGGAATATAGCATATTCATGTTCAGCCTTTAGTTTAGCCTCTAATACGTTTCTACCTTCCGTTTCCCTTCCATCTGAACTATCCGGATTTTCCGGATAGTTCCCTCTTCTGACATCTCGCCAGAGGCGAAGATATTCTGTAAGTGTTCGTTCACTGTACGCACATTTACGCTAAATAGCTCTGCCATATGCTTCTGTGTTAGCCAAAATGTGCCATCTTCATAACGTACTTGCACGCTTACCTCTCCGCTATCACTGCTGTATAATAGTATATTGCTTTCCATCTTCCTAGATGTTATTTATGTTTCCTTTTCTTTGTACGGGCGCATATTAATAAGGAGCAAAAGTAATAAAAATATGTCATGTAAGCAAGTAACCCTATCGTAAATAGCCAATGACCGCATCGTATAGTACAAGTGACTGATGCAGAACTAACATTTTGGCATATAGCTTTTTATTTGTATCTTTGCCCGCCAAAAGAGTAAGAAGTATATGATACTAAATGTTTTATTTATCCTCGTGGGTATTGTGCTCGTTTTATGGGGAGCCGATCGACTGACTGACGGGGCTGTAGCAGTGGCTGAGAAGATGAAGATGCCACAGATTGTGATAGGGTTAACAATAGTTGCGATGGGCACAAGTATGCCTGAATTTTGTGTGAGTCTTGTGTCTGCACTCAAAGGGACTACCGACTTGGCTGTAGGTAACATCGTTGGTTCGAACATCTTTAATACGCTGTTGATAGTAGGTGTATCAGCGTGGGTAGCACCTATGACTATCTTGAAGTCAACCGTTCGGAAGGATATACCTTTTGCATTATTTGCCTCTGTTATATTACTAGTAATGTGTCTTGATGGTAATATTAGTAGGTTGGATGCAGGCATCCTCTTTGTGCTATTCCTTGTCTTTATGTATGTCACCTTGAAGGGTGCTAAGACGAAAGAAGATGATACCACAGCTAAGACAGACTCCATTGAAGATAATAAAAAACCTATGGCAACATGGCTCTCTATCGTATGGATAATCGTTGGATTAGCTTGTTTGATAGGGGGCAGTAACCTTTTTGTGGAAGGAGCAACGAAGGTGGCAGAGTATATCGGTGTGTCGGAAGCAGTCATCGGACTAACCATTGTAGCTGGAGGAACTTCCCTACCAGAGTTAGCAACAAGTGTTGTTTCTGCTCGCAAAGGCAATAGTGGCATTGCTATTGGCAATGTCTTAGGCTCGAATGTGTTTAATATTCTTGCAATCTTGGGCGTTACAGGTGTAATAACTCCTATGCACTTGCAAGGTATAACAATGTTAGACCTCTCAATGATGGTAGTCTCAACGCTGTTAGTATGGCTTTTCTCCTTCACGAAGTATAAGATTACAAGGTGGGAAGGAATCGTCCTTACAATAGTGTTTATCGGCTATATGGTCGTGTTGTGTTATTAAATAATGTGTGTCAAATAGCGCGGCTATCTGACACACATTATATATATTACTTCAATAACTTTGCTAATTCTGTCTGCAAAGCTTCACCTCTTAGATCCATTGCAATGATTTTGCCGTCCTTATCGAGGAGTATGTTTGAAGGGATAGAACGAATGCCATAAACCTTACCAGCAGCAGACTGCCAGCCTTTCAGGTCAGACATCTGCGGCCAAGTCATACCGAGCTTCTCAACAGCTGATGACCATTTGAGTTTGTTGTCATCGAAACTAACGCCAATAATCTCTAACCCCTTGTCCTTATATCTCTTATAAGCCTCCACAACGTTTGGCATCTCCTTGCGGCAAGGTGCACACCAGCTAGCCCAGAAGTCGACGAACACATACTTACCCTTACCTGCCCAATCGCTTAGCTTCATTTGCTTACCATTGAGGTCGGTCATTACCAACTCCTTATACATAGAGCCTGGTTCGCGTAGCTTATACATCTCATATAGATCTTTGGCTTTCTTCATCTCTGGCGCATTGTAATAGCCCGTTGATGGGTCACATAGCCTCTTTAAATCTTCATATTGTAATCCGTCAGCCACCTCCGCAATATATTTTGCAGGGAAAGTAGTAGTCTTGAACTTCTCAGCAATCTCTAGTACAGTAGCCAACTGAACGCTATCCAGCGAGTCAGCCTTTGCCATAATCTCAGTGACTTTAGCCTTATCAGCCTCTGTGAATGTAGATGGATCCTTCTGGCGCAAGGGAGTGAGTTCAGCTTCCAACTTATGAAATTCAGTCTCAATCTGCGACATCTTACTCTCGTATGGCTTTGTATCTTGCGCACTAGCAGCAAGTGTTGTAGCAGCCAACATGGTCATTAAAATGATTTTCTTCATATCTTTCATTTGGTTTATATTTTGGTTACAAAAGTAATGAAAATATGATTATCTCCACGTGTATTTAGCTTTTTTTTAGGGCTTGTTACGGTAGTTCAGATAAAAAGTGTACCTTTGCGGCCACTTAATTGGTATAGGGGTACTTGCTCAACCCCCTTTAACAAAACAAGACAATGATAAAAAGTAGACAACAAGTGAGTGTGCTGTTTATGCTTTTCAGCATCCTCTTCTGCGTTTGCCTTATTGCGGCAAACATCCTCGAGACAAAGCAAATCTCTGTGTTAGGTATCTCATTGACGGGTGGACTCATCGTCTTCCCTATCTCTTACATCATCAACGACTGTGTTTGTGAGGTATGGGGATTCCAAAAGGCGCGTCTGTTGATATGGACGGGCTTTGCGATGAACTTCTTCTTTGTATCTATGGGGGCTTTATGTGATTGGATACCAGGTGCTCCGTATTGGACTAACGAAGCTGGGTTCCATGCTATCTTTGGTCTTGCTCCACGTGTGGCAGCAGCCTCTTTCATAGCTTTTATATTGGGATCATTCGCTAATGCCTACGTAATGAGTAAGATGAAGCTACGTGATGGAGGTCGTCATTTCTCATGGCGTGCCATCTTGAGTACTATTGCTGGTGAGAGCCTTGACTCTCTTATCTTCTTCCCATTGGCATTGGGTGGCGTTGTTCCAACTCCTGAATTGCCCAAACTAATGCTCTGGCAGGTAGTCTTAAAGACGCTTTACGAGGTAATAGCCTTACCTGTCACCATCCGTGTAGTGAAGGCATTGAAGGCGCATGAAGGGGAAGATGTTTATGACAATGGTGTGAATTACAGCATTTGGAAGATATTTTCTTTGCAGTAGCGCACAAGGGAATAAACAATTAAAAGGGGATGTGTCAATCAATAGACACTTCCCCTTTCTCTATTTACTTTCCAATACTTTGTTCGTACTCCACAATCTTAGTTTGTAGTGTTGCGTATGCCTCAGTGTATTTATCGTGACATTGCTGATATTTCTGTTGTGCATCCAGCAGGTCGTTCATCGTCACCGTACCAGCATGATAGAAATTACGATTGAGTCGAAGGTTCTCCTCACTCTGTTCGATACTCTTCTTTGCTAAGACTAACTGTTTGTAAGCATCATCAACATTGTTCCAATTCTTCTGCATACGGATAGCGAGCAATTGTGAGTTGTCGGCTAATTGCTGGCGGGCATTCTCTTCTGCTAACTTCTTACGTTTGATAGCATGTGAACCGCTCCACCATTGAGAGATAGGGATAGACACTGTAGCGAAGACAGCCCCGAAGTTATTCTTCATTCCGCTCCCTAAGTTATAGTAGTTATACCCTACACCCACTCCAACTGTTGGCAGTCGTTTGCCTTCTTCCATCTTACGTTGTAACGTTGTAGCCTCAACGTTCTTCTCTAACAACTGATATTCAGATGTTGTTGCAACGGTAACCTTGTGGTCAACCTTCATAGCAGGATAGGGTGGAAATACTGATGGATCAATCGTTGCAGTCACATCTATATCACCTTCCGCACCAATGTATTGTGCCAATACCATACGTGCGAGCTTCAAACCATTCTCGAGTTTCAGTTTGTTACTCTCAAGTTCATTCTCCTTCAACTGCACCTGTAGGAGGTCGTTACGCATTCCCACGCCAGCTTTCACAGCTGCATCAGCATCTTTCTCAAGGTTTTTTAGCATGTCGCTTACCGCATTGATTGTCTTCTGTTTCTCCTTTAGTGAGATGATTTGCCAGTAGTATTGCTCGGCTGTAAGTTCCACTGTATTGGCAGATACGTGCTTTTGCAATTCAGCAACATCAACCCCTACTTTAGCCAGTTTGTTACCATTAACAATCTGTCCACCAGCAAATACTGGTTGAACAGCAGACACACCAGCGATGAGTCCTTTGTTAACTGCTGAGAATGAAAGCGTAGACGGCAACATTGCTGCAATACTACTAGGAATGGCGGCAGCGAGAGACGGGGGAAGAAGGTCGGCTATCTTCATCTTCGTTTTCATCATATCCGTAGTTGACTTGAGCCCTAAGCCCACAGCACTCACCTGCGGAAAGTAGTTCATAAAGGCTTCTTTCTTCTGTTCGCGAGCTTGGAGAATAGCGTTATCAGCCGTTCTCATACTGATATTATGTGCCACTGCACGCTCCTTGACTTGCTGCAGCGTGAGCGTTTGTTGTGCGTTTGCGGTGAGACTCATTACGAGTGAGAGTCCTAATATAATGTTCTTTTTCATTGTTTACTTACTTATCTTTCAGTTTATAAATAGGATACATTGGTATGCAACGTAGGAGTGCGCACGCATTACTAATATATATCCTTTCCCATTCTAAGTTAGAGGATGATATTATACACGTCTGTATAATTAGTTATACACGTTTGTATAATTAGTTATACTCGTTTGTATAAGATCCTCTTGGTTAGTTAATGTGTTACTGATTCTCAAGTGCAAGATCCTTTTCACGCTTCTTAGTCGTTCCACTCATTACAAGCCAATAGCTGATTGGCATGATGGTGAGGATGAATAACATCGTAATCATTGTACCGAAGAAGATGACATTACCCATCGGAGCCCATAGACCAGAGCCACCTAACATCATTGGTACTACACCCATAGAGGCCGCTGCTGAGGTGAGGAAGATTGGACGCATACGTCGCTTCGCACTCAGTTGTATGGCTTCGTGGGCTGTTAGGTGTTCTGTCTCACGTAGTTCTTCTGCATAATCGTACATGATGATAGCGTTACGAACAAGGATACCCATCAGAGAGACAACACCAAGATAACACGTCATGGAGAACTCGCCACCTGGTATCAATACGCCTAAGGCTGTTCCCAAGACTACTAACGAGAGTGAACCCAGTAGCAAGAGGGCTGTACTAATCTTGCGGAAGTGCCCTAACATGAGGAAGAAGATGAAGACAATGCTAATCATTAAGCCACCTATGATTTGCGGGTTGGCTTCGTTAGCTTGTTCGTACTCGCCTCCCCATTCAGCTGAAATATCCTGTGGTAGTTTGTCGGTATCTATCTGCTTCTGTAGTTTAGTAGTGACATTCATCACGTTCACTCCATCAACAACATCTGCCATGACGGTAATCGTTCGTCTACCATTTCGGTGACAAATCTGTCCATCTTCCCATCTTGGTTCCACCTTTGCAATCTGTCGCAATGGAACAGTTTTCAGTCCGCCAGCAACAGGGATAGGTTCGTTGGCAATGTCTGCTACACTTGCATTGTCAGCCTTACTACTCTTTAAGGCGACAGGCATTCCATAATCGCCGTCCCATACCGTCGTAACAGGTATTCCACCATTATTATATCAGGTCGCCATGGTTAACTCTACGAGTGAATTATTAGCCCCAATACGGTTTGCCTTCTCCTCGTCTAATTTGATGTTTGTTGCCAAAAGCGGTTCATTCACATCGTTACGTGCAAGGATAAGGTCGTTGTTTGCACGGAAGAGAGCGGTTATGCTGTCGGCAGTCTGCTTCAGTTGTGCCCAGTTGTCACCTGTCAGTCTTAGTTCGATAGAGTTTCCTTCTACACTATAATTGAGTTGCTTAAATCGCACGTAGGCATCTGGAAAAGCATTAACATATTTCATACGATAATCGTGCAATACCTCCTCAGTAGCCTTGCTATCCTTTGTGTTGACGATAAACTGGGCATAGTTCTTCCCACCGAACTGTGGAGCGTATGACGTTTGGAAGCGTGGTGAGGCAGAACCCTTAAATGATGCGATAGACACAACACGCTTGTCTTTGCGTAAGATATGTTCTAAAGAGTCTGCAACAGTCTTCGTCCTATCGAGTTGTGTACCTGTTGGGAGATATATCTCAACGGCAAACTGGTTGCGTTCGGCAGTAGGCATCATCTTCTGAGGAAGGATAGCCATGAGTCCGATACCAGCTAAGACCGATACAACAGCTACACCAACAATGCCGTACGGATGACGGAAGCAGAAGTCGATGAGCTTGTTGTAATACTTCTGCATGAGGTTTAAGAAAGAGAAGTGTGGCTTTCCGTCTTTGCCTATACGTTCCTTTATTGGCTCACGAATGAAGTAGAATTGCAGGAAAGGAGTCAGTAATTCAGCTACCACAAGTGATACGAGCAACACGATAAGAATACCCCAAGGGAAGAGCAGAAGGAAGTCATGATACATTCCTGTCGTTGTTAATAAGAAGGGGAAGAAGGTGATAGAGATAGCCAACGTTGCACTAAGGATAGACTTAAAGAAGTGATTAGCACTCTTGACACTTGCTCCCCAACGGCTCATACCCTCTGCCATTAGCTCCATATAGTTGTCTATGATGACGATAGAGTTATCCACTATCATACCTAAGGTGACTATCAAAGCGGCAAGCGTTACCGTATTCAACTCTATTCCAAAAGCATAGAATAAGCCTAAGGATATGAAGATGGAGATAGGGATGGTGCTTGCTGCAACCAAAGCCACACGCATAGGCATCAGTAACAGAACAACGATAACCACTGCAAGCACTGCTATGAGTAGCTCTTTGAGGAAGTTAATAACCGAACTACCTACCACTTGACTTTGGTCGGTGATGGTGAACATACTTACTTCCTTGGGTAATGTCTTTTGGAACTCATCGAGTTGTTCCTGTATCTCTGAGCCCATCTCTGTAATGCTGCGCCCCTTCTTTATCTCAACACTCAGTACAAGACACTTCTTACCATTATTGGTTACATAGCTTGTTGGGGTTGGGTATTCATGCTTTACCGTTGCAATATCCTTTACACGAACCACATTACCCGTCGGGTCAGAGTAGACAATCATCTGTTCAACATCGTTTACCATATTCAATGAGCGATTCACGTGGATAGGGGCTTCGTATTGTGGAGTAGCTTGTGAGCCTGCTGTCGTATTAAAGCCCTTGGACATTAAGGCTGTTGATACGAGGGATTGCCCTATACCATACTGTGCGAGTTTACGTGTATCAACATTGACGCTAATCTGCTCTTGCTGATTGCCATAGACGTTGAGCCTTCCAACGCTCTCTATATTGCGCAGACGCTCCTTAAGATTGTCCATGTAAGTGTTTAGCTCACGATAGGTCTTTTCATTACTCTCTAAGGTGATGAGTAGTGAAGAGGCGTCACCGAAATCATCTTGCACCTGCAAAGCAAGTACACCCGCGGGCAGAGAGGATTTGAATTGTTGTGCTCCTAACTTAAATCGACTCCAAAAGTTATCTTTGTCAGCACCATTCACGTCGTCGTTCAGTTCCACTTGTACGATGGTAAGACCATTGCGAGTGTACGATTTCGTCTTAGCTTTCTTAACCTCTTTGTATGTGAAGATATAATTCTCCAATGGTTTCGTTACCTGTGCCTCCATCTCGTTGACTGTTGCACCAGGGTACACAGCCACAACGACACCTTGTCGGACGGTGAAGTCAGGGAACTCGTTCTTGTTCATCTTGTCTAAGGCATACACGCCAAAGGCAACGAGAACAGCGGTGATGAGGATGACTATCTGTCGATAGTGCATTGCCCATTCTACGATACTTCTATTTTTCTTCATCATTCTTTCACTTTCATTCCATTACTAACTTTCTGCTGTCCCTCAACGATAACACGGTCTCTTGATGATAGTCCACCAATAATCTGTACGTTATCACCTATGCTTTGTCCGATAGTGACAGGTGTCTTCTTTGCGACACCACTCACAACCGTCCATACGAATGGGCGGTTATCAATGTCTATTTGTATGATATTGGCTGGTAAGGCTATGGCAGAAGTGTTGTTAGATTGCTGTACATAAACGTCACAAATCATCCCCGGAAGGAGTTTACGACCTGCATTATCAGCAACAGCCTTTACCTCATACGAGCGAGTGACGGGATCAGCAGATACACCTTTCTCTGTTACACGAGCTGTAAAGGTCTGTCCAGGGAGGGAGGAAACGGTGAAGCGGAACACTTGACCAATATGTATCTTCGCTATATCGTCTTCAGGAACATTAATCTTCACCTTCACTTGTCGGATATTTACAAGCATGGCAATAGGTTGACCAGGTGCAACGTTTTGCCCAGCGTCGGTCATTTTCTTAGCTATATATCCTATTGACGGTGCATAGAGGCGTGTGTCATGTAAATTCTTCAATGAGATGTTCTTTTGAGCTTTAGCACTCTGTACTGCTGCTTCTGCCTGGTTTACTTGTTGACGCACCTGATTGACTGCATCCTGTGCTTGTTGGTATTGCGTCTGCACCTCCACCCATTTAATCTCTGGTAATGACCCATTATCGTGCAACTGTTTCATACGTTTGTATGCGTCGAGAGCCTGTGCTGCCGATTTCTCAGCTTGTGCCTGTCCAACAGCAGCAGATGAGGCTGAAACAAGGTTGCCTAAGGTTGTAGCATCAAGTACAGCAACAAGTTGTCCTGCTCCGACACTCTGTCCTTCAGCAACGTTCAACTGCTTGATCGTACCTCCAACAGGGAAGCTAAGGCTCACTCCACTGTTCTCTTCTATTGTTCTTGAATAGTTTTCCGAACCATAAATAGAGGTAGAAGAGGCTTCTACAGTTTTCACTTTAATAACATTCTCGCTTGTCTGCCTCTGCTTACTGCATGATACGGTGAGCAGTGAAATAGCAGACAGTGCAATCATCATTTTAGTCTTTATCATATCATTTATACGTTTGTTTTCTACGTGCAAAGTTAGATACAATGGTGCAATAACAAACGTCCGATAAAAGAACTAAAGTGTTTTATAAAGCTATATATGGTCGTATAGAACGTTTTAGTTCCTTAATAGACCTTTTTGTTTGGTATAAATGATGTAATTTTGCAGTCAGATAAGTATAAATGAGTAGATAAATAGAACATGAAAAGACAATGTATAATAAACCAGTCAGCATCCCTCTTAAATGAATATGAGGGTACGTTAGAGGAAATTCCCGACTATATTGATGAAGATTTGATATTACTTGATAACATAAAGTTGTTGGGTGTGCCTAATGCCATATATATGAACATGAACCTCTTAGCACTTTGTACGCAGGGAAGGGCAAATATGGTGTTGAACGGAGAGACGTATGAAATAACGGCTAATGACATCTTTATCTGTCCTCCAGAGATGATGATAGATAGTGTCATGATTTCTCCTGATTTCCAGTATCAGGCGGTTTGCATGACAAACAGGCTTTTACAAGTATCGCTAAATGAATATATTAATACGTGGAACCAACTTGTATATATTCAGAAAATACGCATACTAAAGATGGGAGAAGCTGATAGAGGACTCTACATGAACACATACAATCTCCTGCGAGAGTGGCTCTCACGTAATGTTACAGATGCTATTGAGGTGAAATATAAAACGGATATTCTCAAAGGGCTAATCAGTATGGTGCTTATTGGTTTCTGTTATGGTGTGTATAAACAATTTGGTGTAAACACAGAGACGAAGCAGAATGTCTCACTCTTTAATCGATTCCTTGAACTACTACAAACCACAACGGCAAAGCATCACACCGTAGACTATTATGCAGAGCAATTGTGTATATCAGCGAAGTATCTTACTATTATCTGCAAAAAGAACTCTGGTAAGACAGCGAATGAATGGATACAAGAGTATAAGCTGTCTGCTATCACCAACTACCTACGCACAACGGATATGAGTGTGAAAGAGATTAGTAACTTATTAGGCTTCCCTAACACAAGCTTCTTTGGGAAGTACGTGCGCGATCGGCTTGGTTGCAGTCCTCTTGAATATCGGAGACAGCAGAAAGAGAGGTAGGACTGCTTCCTTGGTAATATCTTCTGAAGGGGTTTGTAGTTTACTAACAATGTATTACCTTTGCAAGTAAAACAATATAAACGATTATGGAAAGAAACGAAGAGGGCTTGCAGTCGTTAGGTTCTGCAACCCAATACAGAATGGATTATGCGCCAGAGGTGTTGGAGACGTTTATGAACAAGCATCCAGAGAATGACTATTGGGTGCGTTTCAACTGTCCTGAGTTCACGAGTCTGTGCCCTATTACGGGACAACCAGACTTTGCAGAGATACGTATTTCATACGTCCCTGGCGAGCGAATGGTTGAGAGTAAGAGCCTTAAACTCTATCTCTTTAGTTTCCGTAATCATGGTGATTTCCATGAAGATTGTGTGAATACTATCATGAAGGACCTCATTAAACTCATGGATCCTAAGTATATTGAGGTGACAGGAATCTTCACTCCTCGTGGGGGAATCAGTATCTATCCGTACGCTAACTATGGTCGTAAGGGTACGAAATACGAGCAGTTAGCCGAACAACGATTTATCACGCACGAATAAAGGAGTACGTTTCTTGTCTGTAACAAATACTGATAGTTATGACAACTAAGCGGATTGTATATTCCATATTCTGGGTTCACATCCTACTAAGCTTCTGTTGGTGGGCATTACATATATGTCTACCAGCAGATTTGCGGATGGAACCCTTATTCGATACCTTATTATACTATGGCATGCTTGGTACCCTTCCTATATGGTTTTATCCTATGGGGAAAGTAATCCGAAAGAGCTTTAACTATAATGAGATATTGGGTGTATTGGTCATCATCCTTATGAGTGTTATCGTTCTCGTCTGTGGTGTTGTTGGTTTGTTTGTGTTCTCTATTGATGGTCCGAAAGCGGTATGGTATAAGGATAAGACTCATATCATTACAGATGGTTATGCGTCACAGGTCTGTTCGTTCTTCGTGTGCGATAGGGGAGTAATAGTAGATAAGGTGAAGTATAAAGGGTTCACTGGAGATTCACCGATAATCCCTGATTCTGCACAATGGAAGTTCTATGACCAGTGGGGAGTACTGATTGCATGGTCGGATAATAAGCTTGATGATGATCGAGGCATGAAGGCTTATAGCCTTTTTGTTACCGACTCCCTATTATATAAGCGGCATCAGAAGGAAGTCCTAAACCTGCGTAAGTCTTATCTAATGAAGGAACGAAACTATATTCTCAATGGTCATTTATCGTGTTACGGAAGGTCTCTTCCAAACTATGAGTTCGAATATAACACACGGACACGAATAATGAGTGTAGACGGAGGCGGGTTTGATTCTAAGAATGAAGTTAGTTTTAATTTGTCTCAAGAGGCGAATGATAGTATTGTTGCATTCATCCATCAGCATCCAGAGGAATATATAGATCATGACGAAGACGTTGAACACTATGGTCAAGGAGATGTATGTGTATGGCTTGATGTAAATAGGCGTACTGTCTTTGACTGCGACAATAGCGACTTTGCACACATGCCCGCTCCTTTCCAGAATATCATTCGCCTGTTTGCAAATAAGCATGTACGGGGTCGTGACCTATTGCAAGTTGTGGACAAAGCAGAATGATTTACCTAAAATAAAAGCTCTCAATAAAGCACTATAAACCCCTAATTTATTTTTAATTTTATTTGCTGTCAGTTTTAACATTCCGTATAACTCCTTATTTCTCAGTATCTTCTTCTAGTATAAGTAATGACGGGAGTGACAGCAAATATAATCTCTCTCTTTATTTATATAGTATCTACATCGTCTAAGAAACTACTTCGGAGAGACCTATGATTTACTCTAATTTGTGTATAAAGGGGCAACTATTCCTTTGCTAATGTCTCCAATCGGTTATCGATAAGGGCTTTGTATGATAGCTTCTGGTCATCACTTATAAAAGATGCATCTATACAAGCAAACCACTTATCTCTAAATTTTGAGAAGTCGGAAAGTATTCTGTTTGTAACTATCTCGGAAATGCCTGTGGAGAACATTGCTTCCCTAAAGTCATAAACAAGAAGTTTCTTCTTGAATCCATTGAGGTATAGTGCCATTTCTTCTGTATCTTCTGGCATGACAACCTTTGTAGAAACTTGATCGTAAGTTGGACTGAGGATATATCGATTTATTTGTGGACTATACAAGGAGAAGTTCTTTAGGTGCATGTCTGTATTACCAATAATCCATGAGAAGACAACCTGTTGCCAATAGTTTATTTTATCGAGTTGTGGTATACTTGAATATTGTTCTATGATTCTTGTAATCGATTCATAGCTACCTTGATATTTCTGTTCTGTGAGCTTCCCACTCAATTGACACATATCTTCCATAGGCAGTTTCTTGCCATCGTTTGTCCTATCTATTCTCCGTGTGATATAATTCAATTCACCATCGGCGAACCGAATGAGTGCATGAGGAACGACTGGGATTTTTGCAATCTCAGCCAAATGCATGGAGAGATCTTCTATTTCGGGCAATCGTTCAAATTGTTCTGTCTGTGGCTTAAGGATGTAACGTCCAATGACGCCTACAATCGTTAGGCGTTGTGAATTGCCTACAGAATCATGCTCAAGATCTATTGATAACTTTGATTGTACACCAGGCACAGTAGTCCTATTAGCAACAACAATCTGTGCTAACTCATTGATGTCTTTACGAGTATAAGGTAGTTCTGGAGCTATGAGAGAACCAAATACTTTCTTTATACAATGTGAATGATAATCAATCTCACCTGCATGTAATGGTTTATAACAGCACAAACATCGTTTCATCTTTCCTCTTCTTTTTGTTCAATAGGTGCAATACTGACATCGCCTATGCAATCACGACAACATGAGAGAAGTAGTCCCATGCGGTCACGTTGATTGATTTTCCAGTTCCGTTCAGCAATGCGCAACATCCAACCTTCAGGTATAAGACCATCAAAAAAGGAAAAGAGAACATTGCTATGATAGTCTTTTTGACCTAATGGTAAAGTGAGACTAACAGGTGTGGGATGGTTACTATTTAGGTACTCTTGCGAATAAGTGAAGTTGTAACCAGTCTCATTTTCTATTATGATACCTGCCATTTGATCTCTAACAAATACTTGTCCTTGTCTCATTTTGATGAATATTTGGGTGGATACTCTTTCCTTGGTATGGGTACAGGTGCTAGTTGTAAGTTGAACAATAGAAGTACTTGATTCACCTTATCCATACGCAAAGTAGCCTTTCCTTGCTCCATCTCACGGATGAATCGAAGACCTACTCCAGCCTTGAAAGCCATATCCTCTTGTGTCAGATGATACTCTTTGCGTAGCTGCTTTAGTGTGGTTGATAATTGATTATTCTCCATCTTGTTTATACCTTATCGGGTACAAATATACAGAAAAACCATGAAAAAGAGGGCTAAACATCCCTAACGGGTATAATCTTATGCTTATTTAACGTAGTTACACCCTATTGGGTATAATATAGGTGATTGGTGGCTCTTATTTAAAAGGTGCTTATCTCCTTATGACGAAACGCCTTTCTCATAGCAAGGAAGGCGTCTCGTCAAATGAAGGGAAGCCCTACCTATATCTTGAGAGAAGGGGAGTTTGTCTAAAGAGAGATAGTTTGAACGAAAGTGATGTGGTGCCTCTCTCTATTTGATGTATGTTTCCTGATAGTGATAAGTCATGTGTTGTTGATTGAAAAGCCTGCTTCAAAGTAGGGACAGATGCCCTCGTCGGTCCCTACTTTGTTGTGTTCTATTTCACAGAACAAATAACCAGTCCACTTGTTGACCGATCAACTCGTCAACTCGAAGTAACCATAATTTTGAATTATGAATTATGTTTTTTGAGCTAAGAAGGGCGGTTTTACTTCTTTATTGTGTCCTGCCTTGCAGCCTTTGCCTCAGCCTCTTGTGCTTCCTTGTTAGCCTCCATTGCACTCTTCTTACGATGGTATTGCATGACTTTCTTACCGAAGAGAGCAGCCATAGAGTCAGCTGATAGGTAACGCATAGAGCCTGCATCAAAGCCAACAGAGTCTTGTGGAATACGGTGTCCGCGCTCATCAATGGTGTCCTTGTATATATACAACCAACCGTTGTAGATATGCCAACTGGTGTAAACAGTTACTTTCGGGTATTCTACAGGACTCTCATCTTCCAAAGAGTTTGACTTCATGATATATCCCACGGGGGACGCTTGATTATAACTCTTGAGCGTGAATCCATACTCTCGAGGAATGAAGAGAGCCTTCTTCAAAGAGTCACTCATCCCTGCAAGAATCTCATCTTCTGTCTTCGTTGGGTTAGGTTTCAACTTCGGAAGAACCTGAAACGTCCATGTTCCTTTCATCTGTTCAAGGTCGATAACCATAGCTGCTTCGTATGGATCAATAGGGTTTGGAAGAATCGCCAGTTTATCTCCAATCTGTATATCACCATATACCATGTTATTACGTTTAGCCGTCACAATGTCAAACTTTATAGGGTCTCCACCCTCATCAGGGAGGAAGACTATGACCGAATCAGAGCACCCATCACATGCCAGTCCATATCGAGTACTATCACCTTTCAGACTTATTTCAATGTCTATAGCCCCATGATCACCTGTTGAAGCTTGGTTATAACATGCCGTAAGCAACAATAGAGAGAGACTTAAAAGAGGGGAAAAAAAATTCTTCATGTACGTTGTTTTTATGCTGCAAAGATAGTCAATTATTGCAAAAAATATTGTATGTCAGATGATTTTTGGAATTTTTTATCTAATTTTGCAAGCCGAGATTGCAGGTTGCAATCACCTTCATTTAGATAGAAATAATATAAGATATGGGAAAGAAAATACAGTTCAGTCTCATTTACCGAGACATGTGGCAGAGCTCTGGTAAGTTCCAGCCACGTAAGGATGAGTTGGTACGTATAGCTCCTCTCTTTGTTGAGATGGGTTGTTTTGCGCGTGTAGAAACCAATGGTGGAGCCTTCGAACAGGTTAATTTGTTGGCTGGTGAGAACCCTAATGAGGCTGTTCGTGCTTATACCAAGATTCTGCATGAGGCAGGTATCAAGACTCACATGCTTGATCGTGGCTTGAATGCTTTGCGTATGTATCCTGTTCCTGACGATGTTCGTGCGATGATGTATCGTGTAAAGCATGCACAGGGCGTTGATATTACACGTCTTTTTGATGGTCTGAACGATATCCGTAATATTGCTCCTGCATTGAAGTGGGCTAAGGAGGGAGGCATGACTCCACAGGGAACATTGTGTATCACAACTTCTCCTGTTCACACTTTGGATTATTACACCAAGTTAGCTGATGAGGAAATCGCAGCTGGTGCAGAGGAAATCTGTTTAAAGGATATGGCTGGGATAGGTCAGCCTGCTTTCTTAGGCGAGCTTACTCGTCGTATTAAGGAGAAGCACCCAGATGTGTTGCTGGAGTATCATGGTCATTCAGGTCCAGGTCTTTCAATGGCATCTATGTTGGAAGTTGCTAAGAATGGAATCGATATCCTTGATGTTGCTATGGAGCCATTGTCATGGGGTAAAGTGCACCCAGACGTTATCTCTGTACAAAGTATGTTGAAGAATGCAGGCTTTGATGTGCCAGAGATTAATATGGACGCCTATATGAAAGCGCGTGCTATGACACAGGAATTCATCGATGAGTGGTTGGGTTACTTTATTAATCCACAGAATAAGATCATGAGTTCATTGCTTCTTAGCTGTGGTTTGCCTGGTGGTATGATGGGTTCAATGATGGCCGACCTCGGTGGTATTCGTTCTACTATTAATAACCTCCGTAAGAAGAAAGGCGAGGAAGAACTTTCTGTTGATGATATGTTGATTAGATTGTTCGATGAGGTTGCTTATGTTTGGCCTCGCGTAGGATATCCTCCATTGGTAACTCCATTCTCACAATATACTAAGAACATCGCATTGATGAACCTCCTCACTCTTGAGCAGGGTAAGGGGCGCTTCGTTATGATGGACGATTCTATGTGGGGTATGATTCTCGGAAAGAGCGGTCGTGTACCAGGTGAGATTTGTCAAGAGTTGAAAGACTTAGCTAAGCAGAAGGGACTTGAGTTCACAGATGCAGACCCACATACATTGTTGAAGAATAATCTTGAGGATTTCCGCAAGGAAATGGACGAGAATGGTTGGGATTATGGTCAGGATGAAGAGGAACTCTTCGAATTGGCTATGCACCCAGAGCAGTATCGCAACTACAAGAGCGGACAGGCTAAGAAGAACTTCTTGGCTGATCTTCAAGCTGCTAAGGATGCTAAGCTTGGCGCAAAGGTTAGCCCAGAAGAGGCTGCAGCCTTTAAGCATGCAAAGGCAGATGCACTTGTTGCTCCTGTCAAAGGTCAGTTGTTCTGGGAGTTCCAGGGCGATGGTGAGGCAGCTCCAGCTGTAGAGCCATTCATTGGCAAGGAGTATAAAGAGGGCGATGCATTCTGCTATATCCAGGCTCCTTGGGGCGAGTTCGTCACTGTTCCAGCTGCACTCGGCGGTAAGTTGGTAGAGATCAACGCTAAGCAAGGTGCTAAGGTTAACAAGGGCGATGTTATTGCTTACATTGAGCGTGAGCATGCTGAATAAGTAAAACGCATTAAAAAAATATTAAGTCACGGTCTATTACTATTGAGTGAGACCGTGACTTTTTCGTTTATGACTATGGATTATCTTTCAATCATCAATAAGTATTACTCAACCGACAATGAGCTTCGTCATATCCTCTTAGTTCATAGCCGCAGTGTGGCTGATAAGTCATTAGCAATAGCGGCTCGCCATCCAGAATTAAAGCTCGATTGTGCGTTCTTGGAGGAGGCTGCTATGCTGCATGATATAGGTATTTTCAGGTGCTATGCGGCTGGTATTCAATGTTTCGGGACCGAACCTTACATCTGTCACGGGCGTATCGGAGCAGAGTTATTAAGGTCAGAGGGCTTCCCACGCCATGCTCGTGTTTGCGAGCGACATACGGGTGCTGGGATTACAAAAGCGCAGATTATAGCGCAAAACCTCCCTCTTCCACAGCAAGATTTCCTACCCGAAACGATGGAAGAAAAGGTGATTTGTTATGCCGATAAGTTCTTTTCTAAGACGCACCTAGATAGAGAGAAGACGATTGAACAGGCGGAAAAAAGCCTATCGAAGTTCGGTGATGAGGGTGTTCTCCGCTTCCGTGAGTGGGAAAAGTGCTTTGATTAGATGCTTTTCTCTGATGTTTTCTAATCTTTCCTAATATCTTTTTAGATGATTCGTATAGACGAATTAATTAAGAATATATTTTACATTCTAAATTTCCTAATTAGCTCTTTTTAGAAACGAATATTGGTTTTGGGAGTCACTAAATACCAATAAACTCAAAACGATAGTACCTTTTTATGAAAAAGTACTATCGTTTTTAGTGGAAAGTAGTATCGTTTTTGCGAAAAAGTACTATCGTTTTTTACGAAAATAACCATCGTTTTGGGCTAAAATATGCTCCAATTTCGTTAAAATCTATCTGCTTTCTTCTAATAATAGGATAGCGTTATTTGTAACAGGTTGGTTATTAGTCTATTAGAAGAATAAGACTTATTGCTCTCAAAAATCGAATATTTCGAGCCAAAGTAAGTAAGCTTTCCAGAATATCGCAGTAATAACCTATCAAATTGGCAATATTCTTTTACAAAATAAGAGGGCGTCTTCTGCTTCTATTCATTGTATATTCTATAGAAAAACAACTATCGAATTTGAGTGAAATAAGCTATTATTTAGTTTATTCTTATGTGTCTTTATGGAAAATGATTACCTTTGTATTGCTATTAGAACAAATCAAAACGATATGAAAAAACATCTTTTTTGGCTTTGCGTGCTGGCATTTTCTGCATCTCTACACGTCACAGCACAATCGTTCAGACAGCAGATTAGTGCCCATCCGGAACTTTCTGCCAACAATTACCTAGCTTATCCGACTCCTTCTGGTAAGCTGACACCTGCTCCGTCAGGCTATTTTCCCGTGTATCTCTCGCATTACGGGCGACATGGTTCGCGCTATCTCATTCATGCGCAGCAATATCTTCGACCGATTGAAACGCTTGAACGGGCTGATTCTGCTGGGGTTTTGACGAATGAAGGGGTAGATGTTTTGAAGAAATTACGCCTCATGTATGCAGAATCCTATAAGCGATGGGGCGAATTGACCCCTCTGGGAGCACAACAACATCAGCAGATTGCGAGAAGAATGTACGAACGTTTTCCATCTGTTTTCCGTGATTCTGTGTGGGTAGATGCTAAGTCTACGGATGTTATCCGCTGTATTCTGTCCATGGAAAACGAACTGCAAGAGCTGATTCGACATAATCCTCACTTGCGCATTAGGCATGATGCGAGTGCACATGATATGTATTTTATGAATCAATCAGACAAAAAACTGTCTCACCAAAGGGATAGCAGTGCTGTAAAGAATACGATTGACGAGTGGGGCAAACGCAATATTGACACAAAACCTTTGATGACTCGCCTCTTTAAGGATAAGGAATATGTGGCAAAGAAGGTGGATGCTGGTCAACTCTCATTCGATCTTTTCAGTCTGGCTAGTATTGTTCAGAACTCGGAAATACGTCATTCGCTTTCATTGTACAATCTCTTTACCCCAGAAGAATTATACCGTCTTTGGGAACGTAGTAATGCTTGGTGGTATTTGCGTTATGCTAGTGCCCCACAAAGCGGAGGTAATCAACCTTTTTCACAGCGCAATCTCTTGCGTAAGATTATCACTGATGCCGATTCTTGTTTGGCACTTCCTCATCCCGGTGCGACACTTCGTTTCGGACATGATACGATGGTGATGCCGTTGACCTGTCTGCTTAATCTGAATAATAGTGACATCAGAGTATCGGATATTGATAGTCTTGACCTTTGCGGATGGAGTTCTACACGCATTGTTCCTATGGCTGCTAACATTCAATTCGTATTCTATAAGAATCCGAAGAAGCCTAAGGCTGAAACGCTTTTGAAAGTTTTATTGAATGAAGAGGAAGCAACGCTGCCCCTCCCAAAGACTTCTACACCATATTATTATAAGTGGAGTGACTTCAAGAAGTATTATCTCTCAAAGCTAAACAGCTATCATGAGTAAAGAGGTAAGGAATATTCTTGTCTGGTAAGTAGCGTGGAAAGGAAAGATAATATAAAACAGAAAGTAGGGACAGACACCTTTGTCTGTCCCTACTTCTTTGATGTTATTTTCTCAGATGTGGACCTGGTGGGAGTCGAACCCACGTCCGCACAAGGAAACCATACGCTTTCTACACGTTTATTCCAGCCTTCGGTTTTCGTATGTCGGCAAGACCTGGACCACCAACCGACATCTTATCCTCTAAATCTTCATCAGTGCATCGAGGCATACACTGACTATTTCCGATTGAACCTGCATCGCTTGATCTCTGGATTCGGAACCACATCCTCGGAGCGATGTCTCGTCCAACTATCTAATAGTCGGATAAAGCCAGTAACCTACTGTACTTCGGTTAGGCAGCGAGAGCGTAATTGTTTTCGCCAATTAATTGTTTGATAGCTGATATTAAGGAGCAAACTAACGACGCTCCGCGTGCTTACGTACCATTCCGTCTTGCCGTCAAATCCAAACAAGCCCATACGATAGTCGTGCAAAGGTAATGATAGTTTATGATAGTACCAAACTTTTGTTCTTCTTTTATCATTACTGCTTAACAAGTAGGGATATATGATTCGTTAGTCGACAATAGCTGTCGCATTAATGGTACGAACCATATATCCCTTCTTTGGATGTATTCTTTATGTTGCTTGCCTATGCCTCCTTATCGTACTCAATATGGAAGTTGATAATGGTCTCAATACCCTTCAACCAAAGGTCGACAGGCATATTCTCGTTTGGAGAGTGGATGGCATTTGACTCCAAACCGAAGCCCATAAGGACGCTCTTAGCCCCGAGTAACTTCTCGAATGTTGAGATAATAGGAATAGAACCACCAATACGAACAGGCAAAGGACGCTTTCCGAATACAGCTTCAAAGCCACGTTCTGCTGCCTTATAAGCTGGGAAATCGATAGGACAAACGTACCCATAGCCACCATGATGCTTCTCAACCTTCACTGTAACGGTATCAGGAGCAACGCGATTGAAGTAGTCTACCACTAATTGGCTAATCTTATTATGGTCTTGATGAGGTACTAAACGTGAAGAAATCTTTGCGTATGCCTTTGAAGGAATAACCGTCTTGGCACCATCGCCAGTATATCCACCCCAGATTCCACATACATCGAACGATGGACGATAGCCTGTGCGCTCGATAGTACTATATCCTTCTTCACCGAATAGAGCCTTTACTCCGATAGATTTCTTATACTCTTCTTCGTTGAAAGGAATGGATGCAACGAGTTTACGCTCCTCATCCGAAGCTTCCTCAACATCATCATAGAAGCCTGGAATACGTATCTTACCATCAGGACTGGTAACGTCAGCTATTAACTTACAAAGAACATTGATTGGATTAGCCACAGCACCTCCGAAAGTGCCAGAATGTAAATCGTGATCAGGACCAGTAACCTCTATCTGCCAATAGGACAAGCCACGCAAACCAGTTGTGATAGATGGCACATCAGGGCTGATAATACCTGTATCAGAAACAAGAATTACGTCACAAGCCAGCAAATCCTTATGTTCTTCGATGAAAGGAGTAAGACTTCCTGAGCCGATTTCCTCCTCCCCTTCGAAGATAAACTTCATATTATGCTTCAGTAAGTCATGCTTGTTCAGATACTCAAAAGCCTTTGCTTGCATGAACGATTGCCCTTTATCATCATCAGCGCCACGTGCCCAAATGTGTCCATCTTTGATTACTGGCTCGAAAGGCTCCGTCTTCCAAAGCTCGAAAGGTTCGGCAGGCATTACATCATAATGTCCATAAACTAATACGGTCTTAGCCTTTGGGTCAACCATTCTCTCTGCATATACCATAGGATTGCCCTTCGATGGCATTACCTCTGCCTTGTCAACTCCTGCTTGTAACAAAAGTTCTTTCCAACGTTCTGCACAGCGCACCATGTCTTCTTTATGAGCTGTTTGTGCACTCACGCTCGGTATGCGTATCAGACTGAACAACTCCTCGAGCATTCTGTCTTTGTTCTCTTCTACATATTTCTTAATCATAGTTCTTTATTTATTGATTTTCTAATGTTCGCAAATTTAAGCATGATTTATGACTTTTGCAAGTTTTTCTTTTGGTTTTATACTGGCTTACTTGCATGAGATAGAATTAATTGATATATTTGCAAAGACGAATACACTCTTTTATGAACAAAGTTATCCTAACAATCGTCCTGTCATCTTTACTATTTGCATGTGGCTCTGCTAAACTTACAGAAGAGCAACGTATGCAGAATGAAATAAAGCGAGATGTCCCCTTTCAATTAGATTCTCTTAAGTCCATCAATAATGATTGTTGGAGTTTTGCCAGCAATGGGATCATCACAGTTGAGCCTGATTATGAAATAAGGGATGAGGGCAGTTTATCGGTTTATCATACATTCTTTGATGAACCGAAGCAGGCGCAGCAGTCCAATATAGTATGGCGTAACCTCTTCGTAAAAAAGAGGAAACATCGGATAATATGTGTAGATAGGGTGTTGAAAGATGATAAAACGAAAGGTATAATTTATGTTCTTCAGAGTAGGAATAAGTCCTATGCCTCTTGTGGACATTATAATTGGGATGTCACCCGATTGGAACATTTAGAGCTAGTTGGCTCTATTTTAGAGGATATGAAAGACTTAACTCTAAAACGATTCAACCTTTCTTGCAACGCTCCTAAGTTGGTATCTTCAGATATCAAGAAGCCTTCCTCACAGGATGATTATTGGCGTCTTATCTTCCATGCCGACTCTCTTTATGAGCAAGGGCGTTATGATGATGCCATCCGTGTATATACTGAAGCATTCGCAGATGATCGTTACATCTTTCCTTCCAAGTTATCAAGTGTTGCTTATAAATTACGTATGGTTGATAAAGATGAGGCTGCTTATAAGTTTGATAAGCACCGTATAAGAATGGAAAAGGATTACTATCAGATGCCAGATTCTGCCACTGTGCCTTCTTATGAAGATGAGTTTGATAAGCGAGCAGATATCTATAACTATGATTTATCACTGAAGAACCATTTAGAAGAGATGCTTGAACGTGACCAAGCTTATAGGACACAATGGATATTGAGCCGACAGTTGCACCATGAGGAGACACAATATGATATAGCGTTAAGGCTTCGTGCTGATAGTATTGACTCTCTCAACCAAGTCGAGATAAGGCAAATATTGAAAGAACACGGCTTCCCTAAAAAGACAGAAGTCGGCACTTCTGCTTGTGAGGCAGCATGGATAATCATTCAGCATGCCCCCTTGGACGTACAGAAAGAATATCTACCTATGTTGGAGAGAGCTGCGACAGAAGGGAACATTCAAGCTGCTTTAGTTGCTGCTCTACATGATAGGGTAGATGTAAGAGAAGGGCGTCCTCAGAAATACGGAACACAGAGAAATAGCAATGGACTATGTCCTTTACTTAATGAGAAGATGGTCAATCAATGGCGAAAAGAGGTCGGACTTCCGCCATTGGATGAATCTGCGAAGTGAACTTAGTGTTTCTGTTTGGTAGAGAATTCCTTATTCTCTTGGTCTATTTCTCTTAATACTTTCACTGCCTGCTCAACACTCTTCACATCGCTAACTACCATAGATCGCTTGCCATTCTTCTCTTTCAAATTGCACTGGCGGGGATGGTAACCGATGTAGTTAAGCACCTTATCGAAGGCAGCACTTTGATAGTACATGCTGGTGGGATTAGAGACAAACTGCATCTGCATGCGCTCTTGCTTGAGAATAATCTTCTCGCAACCCAATCGCTTGCCTATGCGTCGTAGCGCAACAACCTGCATCAACTCCTCACCTTGACGTGGAACAGGGCCGAAACGGTCTATCAGACGTTGGCGATAAGCCTCTAAGTCCTCATCTTTCTCAATGTTATCTAATTCGCGATAAAGCAACATTCGCTCCGAACTACCGGGTATATAGTTATCAGGGAAGTACATCTCTAAGTCGCTCTCAACGGCGCAATCATCTATAAAGTCATCCCCCGTAATCTGCTTCCCTTCGTTCATTTCCTCCGCATAAAGGTCTTGGAACTCGTCATTCTTTAGTTCGGTGACTGCCTGACTAAGTATCTTTTGATAGGTTTCATAGCCCAAATCCTCCATAAAGCCACTCTGTTCCGAACCCAGCAGATTACCCGCACCACGAATATCAAGGTCCTGCATAGCCAGATTAAAACCGCTCCCTAAGTCGGAGAAAGTCTCCAAAGCTTCCAAACGACGGCGGGCCTCAGAGTTAAGCGCAGCCAATGGTGGAGCAAGAAGATAGCAGAATGCCTTTTTGTTAGAGCGTCCCACACGACCACGCATCTGATGCAAGTCAGACAATCCGAACCGATGAGCCTCATTAATGATTATGGTGTTCGCATTAGAAATATCAATTCCATTCTCCACGATAGTGGTCGAGAGCAACACATCATAGTCGTAATTCATGAATTCCATGATGATTTTTTCTAGTTCCTCAGGCTTCATCTGCCCATGTCCTATTGCCACACGGCAGTCTGGGACATACTTCTTAATAAGATTGGCTATCTCTGGAAGATTACCAACGCGGTTATTCACGAAATATACCTGACCATTGCGACTCATCTCGAAGTTAATCGCATCGGCTATTACCTCATGTGAGAACGAGGCAATCTCGGTCTGAATTGGATATCTATTGGGGGGTGGTGTGCGCATGATACTCATGTCACGTGCGCCCATTAGAGAGAACTGCAACGTTCGTGGAATAGGTGTTGCCGACATCGTGAGCGTATCTACATTCGTCTTCAACTGGCGTAACTTCTCCTTTGTAGTCACCCCGAACTTCTGTTCCTCATCGATGATAAGCAATCCTAAGTCATGCCACTTTACAGTCTTACCAATCAGTTTATGCGTACCCACAAGGATGTTTATTTTCCCTTCGGCAAGGTCTTCTATCACCTGCCTCGTTTGCTTTGCACTGCGGGCACGGGATAGGTAATCCACCCGAACAGGCATATCCTTCAGTCGCTTCTTGAACGTTTGATAATGCTGAAAAGCCAATACTGTGGTAGGAACTAATACCGCCACTTGCTTATTATCTACAGCAGCTTTGAAGGCAGCACGTATAGCTACTTCAGTCTTACCAAAGCCCACATCGCCACAAACCAGTCGATCCATAGGGCGTGCACTCTCCATATCCTGCTTCAGTTCCTGCGTTGCCTTTAGCTGGTCGGGCGTATCTTCATATAAGAACGAAGCCTCCAATTCATGTTGCATAAACGAGTCGGGCGAGAAAGCAAAGCCCTTTTCTCTGCGACGTCTAGCATATAATTTAATAAGGTCACGCGCAAGATCTTTGATTCGTTTCTTCGCTCTCTCTTTCAGTCTGTCCCATGCTCCAGAGCCCAAGACAGATAGCAATGGAGGTTCACCGGAATTGCCTCTGCGATACTTACTAATCTTATAAAGGGAATGAATGGACACATCCACGATGTCATTATGCTGATAAACGAGGCGGATCACTTCCTGATATGAATCGCCTGTAGGCACTCGGACGAGTCCAGCAAACTTACCGATACCAAAGTCAACATGCACAAGAAAGTCGCCAGGTTCCATCTCTTGCAGTTCTTTCATCGTCAGTGCCATCTTGCCCTGACGTGCTTTATCTGACTTGAGGTTATACTTATGGAATCTATCGAATATCTGATGATCTGTGAAGAAACATACTTTTAAGGTATTATCAACGAATCCCTCGTGTATTGTTCGGTTAACGGGAGTGAATGGCAAAGCCCTAACTTTGGTTTCACCTTGGCTATTGGTAGTAGCTTCAACGACTGACAGATTCTCCGAATCGGGTGTCATATCTGGGTTAGATAACGATTCGAATATATCTTTCAGGCGTATTGTTTGCTTCTCACTATCCGCAAAGATGTATAGCTTGTAACCCTGTAGAAGATAGTCACGGAGCGTCTTCGACAGTAGATCGAAGTTCTTATGAAATAGCGGTTGAGCGGTCGTGTTGAATTGAATCGTTACATGTTGCCCATCCGCTTTCTTTGCTGTATCACTGATAGAATGGGTCACTCCGAACTCTATGCGACGATAGTTTAGAGCCTCATTCATAAAGTGTGATGCCGTGACGAGTTGCCCTTCTTTACGGAACGCCTGCTCCAGTTCGTGTTGTTCCACCTCTGTCTTTCCCTCCCTCTGCACCGTTAACGCCTGTGCTGTGAAGCCCTCTTTATAAATGTTTTCGATAGCATCACGCACATAAAGGAAGTCTTTGAACGCAAGGAAACTATCGGATGGCAAGAAGTGAAGGAACGGCACTTTCTCTTCTAACAGAGTAGCCAGTTCGGGTACAACCTCTATGTGTGCTAACTTCTTACTTGATAACTGGCTTTCTACTTCAAAAGTGCGAATCGTCTCTATGTCATCGCCAAAGAAGTCGATACGATAGGGCAGTTCACCAGAGTAGGAATAAACATCAAGGATACTACCACGTACAGCGAATTGTCCAGGCTCATACACATAATCGGTTTCCGTGAACCCGAATGAGCGCAAGGTCTTCTCTACCTCAACGATATCAATGTGCTGATTGACGGAAAGGGAGAGACGCCGTTCATCTAACTGCCGCTTTGATACAACCTGCTCGGATAGTGCCGAGGGGTCGGTAACAATATAGAGTGGGAGCCTGTTAGTCGTCCCTTTCTCCGTAGCCAATGCCGATAAGCGTGTGAGCACCTCCGTTCGCAGGATTTCATTCCCAGCATCCCTCTGCCCATATTTGACTGCACGACGATAGGACGAGGGGAAGAAGAGCACCTCAGCCGTGTTGCTCGTGCCGTCTTCGGGCATAGTAATTGTCTTTAAGTCATTATAGAAATAGCCTGCTTCCTCATTATCACTAAGTACGAAGACAATCGTCTTCTTCCATCGTTCGGCTATAGCTGCAAAGAACATTGGAGCGGCTGATGCCACCAGTCCTTGCAGGAAGATGCTTCTCACTTGTTGGTCTTCTTGTATCTTTGTTATCGCCCCCACCTGTGGCAAGATAGCATATAGTTTTTGTATGTCTTGTATCTTCATCGCTTGTGCGTTGTGCCTGCAAAGTTACAAAAAAGTACAGATAGTAAGGCTCGAAATGCGTATGGATTCAACAAGAAGAGGCTCTCTTGCTATCAAGGAAAGCCTCTGCTCTGGTCGAAGAAAGCCTCTCTTCAATGCAAAGGAAGCCTCTCTTCAATGCAAAGGAAGCATCTCTTCAATGAAAGGAAGCTTACACTCGAATGGTAGTTCTACTTATATAAGGCTCGCATGTAGCCTTTATTGACCGTGTTCTACAAGTTTGTATAACGAATTATACACGTTTGTATAATCAATTATACACGTTTGTATAATCAATTATACACGCCTGTATAATCTACTATACACGTCTGTATAATTCGTTATACAAACTTGTAGAACAGGATAGGGCTTATAGGAATACGATTGAATACTAACTTAAAACTGGTTTCAAAGTATTAGTAGTGCGTCAAAAGACTGGTACGTAAGGGTGAATAGATATCCTCGTTTGTCCTCCCTTACACATATAAATAAGCCTTCTTGGCACATCCCCCTACTTCAGAGGGGGCTTGTTGAGGTATTCAATTCAGCGTTAGTATCTTCGCCAAATTGCTTTCTTCGCCAACAATCCACAGTACATCTCCAGCCTGTAAACAGCGGGAAGGAGTGATGAGGGTTAGGTTATCTTGCCCTTCATCGACGCCTACTACCATGCAGTTATACTTGTCTCGGATACCACTCTCTTTGAGGGTTTTGCCAATGAAAGGGCTAGATTCTGATAAGGTGACGCGGTGGAGCTTCATTTCTCGCTTCTCTATCTCGGTGTCTTCGGGCTGCTGTTCAGACTTGATGGCTCTTGATAGTGCCGTTAACTGTTCATCATTTCCAATGGCTTGAAGCGTGTCACCAGGGAAGAGGATCGTTTCGCCATTAGGGATGTTGAGTCGTAGCGAGCCACGAAGTATACTACTGATATGCACGCCAAAGCGATTGCGGAGGCGCAGACTTCGTAATGTCTTACCAGCCCATAGCGAGTCTTCTGGTAGGTTGAAGTTACTGATATGAATATCGCGGTCAATGAGATGGTCGGCAAAGAGCGGCTTCTTCTTGCCCTTTACCTGTGCTTCTATGTCCCTACTTCGTAGGTTCTGTATGAAGAGACGTTCTAATTTGATACTCCTTTCCTTCAGTCGCCTTGATAGCAACATGAGGATGAGCACACCGATAGCGATGGCAATAATGAACGCATGCTGGAATCGTGTGAGATAGTTGCAGACGTAGAAGATGAAACTGATAGCAATGACGACACGTGCAAGAATGGTTGCTATGAGTGGCAATCGGTTGATCCGCCTATCCATCCATAGTGCTTTGAAGGCTTCTGAATGGTTCTGCTTCATCACTATGGAACGCAAGAAAGGAGAGATGAGAGCAATGGTTAATAGTCCGCAAACTGCATTACCAGCCCAATGCGTACCCGTCCATTCAACAGAGAACTTCCTACAGATTGGAAGCGTGAGGGAGAACATTATCGCTATAACGGCAGCCGAGAGAATACCATAGATAACCGTGTTCGTCAGCATCTTCTTGATGAGTTCATGCCATTGATTATGCCCAGTTGTATTCTCTTCAGGAGTTTCCGTTTGGATGTGATTGATACGACGCACCCACTTCTTTGGCAGGTGTTCTATGATGAAGTTGTAGCTTGGCTCGGCTGCACGTATCATATAAGGTGTGAGGAAGGTGGTAATAACCGATACGGCAACAACTACTGGGTAGAGGTGGTCACTGATAACATGTAGGGAGAGTCCTAAGGAGGCAATGATAAAGGCGAACTCGCCAATTTGTGCCATGGAGAAACCACAACGCATTGCATTCTTCAGCGATTGACCACCGAGTAGGAAGCCTATTGTACCGAAGATTGCTTGCCCCAAGAGGATGGTCAGAACGAGTAAGAGGATGGGGACGGCATAGCTGATGAGGATATGTGGGTCGACCAACATTCCAACCGATACGAAGAAGATAGCACCAAAGAGGTTCTTGACAGGGTCGACGAGTCGAATGATTTTATCTGCTTCGATAGTCTCTGCCAAGATACTTCCCATAACGAATGCACCAAAAGCGGCACTGAATCCAACCTGTGTGGATATAACTGCCATGAGACAACATAAGCCCAATGACACAACAAGGAGGGTTTCGCTATTAAGGAGTTTGCGTGTGGAACGAAGGAAGAGAGGTATTGCGAAGAGTCCGATAACAAACCATAATACAAGGAAGAAACCTATCTTGGCTATGCTACCGAAGAGTTGCGCACCATTAAGGTTGGTGCCACTGGCTATCGTACTAAGCATTACCATCATCACAATGGCAAGGATGTCTTCAAGGATGAGAACACTCATCACCGTGGGTACGAAACCTTGCTGTGTGAGTCCCATATCGTTGAGTGCCTTATATATAATGGTGGTTGAGCTGATAGCAAGCATTCCGCCAAGGAAGATGCAGTCCATCTCTTTCCATCCAAAGCTATATCCCACGACGATACCTAAGGTTGTCATACAGAGGATAATGGTACTGGCTGCGATGATGGGGGATGCTCCCATCTTGAGTATCTTCTTTATGGAGAAGTCTAAACCCAATGCAAATAATAGGAAAATAACACCTATGTCTGCCCATGTGTGTATGTTGGTCTTATCGACAACGCTCATCAGATAAGGCATGTGAGGCGATACCAAGAATCCAACAACAATGTATCCCAGTACTAAGGGTTGCTTTAGTTTCTTGAATAATAGTGTTACAAACCCTGCTACAACAAGTATCAGCGCAAGGTCTTTGACGAGTGATGGTAGTTCTGCCATATATGTTTTACCCACCTCCAGCTCCTCCCCAAGGGAGGAGGGCTTGATATGTGGTGTTGCTAGTTGTTAATACTTTTACCCACCTCCAGCTCCTCCCCAAGGGAGGAGGGCTTGATATGTGAGGTTGGTTGGTGTTAATACTTACATTATGATGTATGGGGGTGCATGTCTGTGGCTATCCTTCAATCTCCTATCAGTGGGAGACAATGTGAGGAACGGGAGCATATTTGCTCATATCATAGGGTATATTTGCAGAGTTCCTTTACGCTTATTTGTTCTCTTCTTTAAGCTTATTTACTCTCTCCTTTAAGCTCATTTGCTAGCATTTTCTAGCTCTTCTACAATTTTATCCAACACCTCATCTAGTCGATTGAATACATCTTCATTAGTGAAGCGGATAACCCGATAGCCTTCTTTACTTAGCCATTCAGTGCGTTCCTTATCCATTTGTGGTTGCTCTCCAACCAAGTGGTATCCTCCATCTAACTCTATAATGAGTTTCTGCTTGAGGCATACAAAGTCGGGAATGTAGCCATATATTGGATGTTGTTGTCGGAAGTGAACTCCCATCCTATTACTTGCAAGATACCTCCAAAGAATCTTCTCTGCTTCAGTGGGGTTGTTCCTCATCCTCCTCGCATGCTCAAGTAAAAGATAGTAAGTCGACGCATCTGTTGTTTCGTAGCGATTCATAGAATTTAGAAAGGTCTTTGTTCTAACCTTATCATCATAAGCAAGCTGATGATAGTGGTTTTATCTATTGTAAAAATACGTTCTTATTCTAATTGATATCTTACTCATGTCCCTTAGAACATCTCAATCCCCCCTCCCTTGGGGAGGGGAAGGGGGTGGGTATCTCAATCATTAAACTCCGCAGTCAACCTACAGATATTAATGATAACCTGCATGGCTTTCTCCATAACCTGTACCGATACAAACTCGTAAGGACCATGGAAGTTCACGCCACCAGCGAAGATGTTAGGGCAAGGCAAACCTTTGAAAGAAAGCTGTGCACCATCCGTACCGCCACGAATAGGTTGTACCTTTGGGGCAATGTTAGCCTGTTGCATGGCACGAAGGACTAGCTCTATGACGTGCATATTAGGGTCAATCTTCTCCTTCATGTTGTAGTATTGGTCGTTCATTTTTAGTTCGACAGTACCAGCACCATACTTCTCATTCATCTTCTTAACGCAGTTCTCTATGAAACGCTTGCGGTCTTCGAAGTGCTCGCGGTCATGGTCACGAATGATATAGCTTAGCTTTGCCTCTTCACAACGGCTCTCTATGCCAATAAGATGGTAGAATCCTTGATAACCTTCAGTAGTCTCTGGGATTTCATCTGATGGAATCATCGCATTGAACTCACATGCTAAGCGACTCGCATTGACCATCTTTCCCTTGGCATAACCAGTGTGAACACTAACGCCATGAATCAATATCTTCACGCCTGCAGCATTGAAGTTCTCATATTCGAGTTCGCCTAGGTCACCACCATCAATCGTGTATCCCCATTCACAACCGAACTTCTCTACATCAAAGTGATGGGCACCCTTGCCAATTTCCTCATCTGGATTGAAGCCTATGCGGATGTCCCCATGCTCAATCTCATTGTGGTCTCGCAAGAAGCACATAGCCTGTACAATCTCAGCGATACCAGCCTTGTCGTCTGCACCTAGCAGTGTTGTACCATCAGTAACGATAAGATCTTCGCCCTTATGTTCCAATAGTTCTGGGAATTGACGTGGCGAACTAACCATGTTTGGGTTAAGTTGTATATCGCCACCATCGTAGTTCTTGATGACACGAGCCTTGATGTTTGCACCGCTAGCATCAAGTGCTGTATCGTAATGAGATATGAATCCAATTGTTGGAACTTTCTTCTTCGTGTTGGAAGGGAGCGTTGCATAGATATACCCCATATCGTCTATTTCAACATCCTTTAGTCCTTCACGCTCAAGCTCATCCTTGAGGTAGTTCGCAAAAATCAGTTGTTTGGGAGTACTCGGTACGGTCTCGGAGTCTTCTGCCGATTGTGTGTCAAACTTCGTGTAGTTGATAAATCGTTCTACTATTTCCATGTTCTTACAGATATTTAATTGTCTTTCTTGCAAAGGTACAACATCTTTTTAAGATAGTCTAATGTGGTAATCTTTGCTATATATTTTTATAGTTTATTCTTTTTAAAGAGCTTATTAATAGCAATGGCAATTGCTCCATCACCTGTTACGTTGCAGGCAGTACCGAAGCTGTCCATCGCAATGTAAAGGGCAATCATCAATGCTTGTGCCTCGTCATTAAAGCCTAAGATGCTAGCTAATGGGGCTAATGCTGCCATGATTGCACCGCCTGGTACGCCCGGTGCAGCCACCATGATAATGGATAACATAAGTATGAAGTAAATGAATAAGCCCATACCATGAGGCAAACCTGTCAATAAACAGATGGTGAGCGCGCATGCGGTAATCTTCATCGCACTGCCACTGAGGTGGATAGTAGCACAAAGGGGAATGACGAAGCCTGCCACCTCTTTCCTTACACCGGCTTTCTCTGTCTGTGCCAGAGTGACGGGTATCGTTGCTGCTGAAGAGCTTGTTCCCAATGCTGTGAGGTAAGCTGGTAACATGTTCCATAGTAATCGGAACGGGTTCTGCTTAGTAAGGGCTCCAGCAATACAGAACTCATAAATAAGGATAAGAACATGCAGAACAAGGATGACAATGATAATCTGTGAGAACACTAATAACACCTGTCTTGCCTGTCCGTTATGGGTCATATTGAGGAAAACACCGAATATATAATAAGGTAGGAGAGGGATGATAGCCTTCTCAATTACCTTTTCTATAATGTGTTTAAACTCATTAAAGACATTCTCCAACGTGCGAAGTCCGCCATAAGCAATACCTAAACCTACAATGAAAGAGAATACCAACCCACTCATTACATCAACCATTGCTGGGATGCTGATAGTAAAGTAAGGGGCTAACTCTGTCGCCTTGTCTATATGGGGCATACTTCCTCCTGTTGAGGCAATCATTGATGGGAATAACCATGAGCCCGTCCCGTATGATAAACTACCAGCAACGATAGTATCAACGTATGCTATCACAACTGTTGCTAATAGCATTTTACCTGCTCCCTTACCAATTCCTGCAATCGCGGGAGTCACGAGACCGATAATAATCAATGGAATCATGAAGCCAAGGAATTGGCTAAAGATACTGTTGAAAGTAAGGAATACTCTTACAACTGGGGCTGGGAGGAAATAGCCAAAAGCAATACCTAGTAGGATTGCAATAATCACTCTTGGCAAGAGCCCGATTCTTCTTTTCTTCTCCATATCGTACTTGTATGTTAGTAATAGTTTGTAATTAAGGAATTAACAACCAATAAGTCTATTTTCAATGATGGATAATTGGGTTGGTAGCATTGTCTTCCTACTTATCAAGTATGGTAAGTCAATTGCAAAGATAGACTTTTATATTGTAATATACAACGTTTTAGGATAAACTTATATGTTTTTTCTTCACACTAACAACTCTATCTTTTCTCGTGGTTCTAAGTGTGGTGTGTCTTTCAATAGTAGCGGGACCATAGTCTTGATGATGCTACAATCCCGCTTGTCTATTTGTCAGTTTCTCCTTATATATGATAGATTTCTCATTGCATTTGCCAACTGGTTCAATACTTGACACAGTATAGAACAAGGGGAGGGGAGATGTTTAAACGCATGAAACCTTTACCTCCAAAATCGAACATATCACCGCCATCCAATGCCAGATGAACTTTGTCCCTACTCATAGTCACTTGAGAGTTGGTGTCAAAAGAGAGTAGGAATTATCAAAGAAATGGCGTGATGTAATTACATTTTTACCTTGTTCAACGGTGGCAAACATTGTATTATAGATGGCAGCCATACCCGAGTTAAAAGGCGTCACATGCTCTGCACCTGTCAAAGCTTTGATTCGTAACTCCAGATTTGTTACTGTAGGATTCTCAACACGAGAGTAGTCAGGAGTGTTAATACGTTCGCAGAAAGTATCGACCATTACTTGGATATTGTCGAACTCATAGGCAACTGCATTATATACTGGCATACTTAATGCGGCATAAGCATCCCGACTCTTGTATGATATATGAATTGCTTGTATCAGTCTTCTCATGTACCTCGTTGCTTGAGTTGTTTGTTAGGATAAGATGGAAGCGTTCTCTCTTTCGTTCCCAATCGAATAGAAATTAATACCATTGTATGGCTCTGTTGATTCCACTACGCTTATCATACTTCAAGGCATCCGTTAGTGTTGATGCATTACAACGGAAAGTAAAGTTGTAAGAGGTGTAAGGTGCCAATACAACTGACGCACTCATATTAAAGCAGTGAAGGTCGCGAGACAGGCTAGCTGTCGTCATACTCATGGCGTGATTCTCGAAGTCATAGCCACTAGAGAAGTTGATGTTCCATCCGTCACTGATACGAATATTTCCTGAGACATTCAATGTCTGTGTGAACTTATAAGGGTAACGCATGGTCTTCGTATTGAACTTTCCACCTGTATTCTCACGCATTGTGATACCATAACCGATGGTTAATGACCATGGCATATTAAATCTCATGTAACCGTTCTCATCGGTTTCTGCGATGTTACCACGCTTCTTTTTGGCTGCATATTTACCTTTTTCGAGGTCGTCATCCATGTTCGATTCGATGTTAGTATCTGGTCCATCGCTGCCTTCTGAAACCTTGTTGTCGTCCTTATCATCCTTATGTCCGAACCACTTACGCAACTTCTCTGGGTTAAGAGTGAATGAGAAGTTCTGCGACATACCCAGGAATCGAGGTAAGCGACCATATCCCCATTCTGTGTGGTTACCAACGTATGGTTTGCCACTAGCATCTAACTCGTATGCATAAGTAGCGAATTGGGCATTCATAGAGAATGTGTAATTCTTCCACCACTTCAATCGGAGGCGTACACTTAGGTCACTCCAGCGATGGAAGTTGGTTGCTGCATTGTAAGACATCGTCGCTCCCAACTCGTCAATGAGACTAATCTTCTTAAATCCAGTAGAGTCCTTGTCACTCTTGATCTTCATCTCCAGATTGTTGCTAACGTCCCATGAAATCATCTCCGTTTTGGTCTTTCCTGGAACGCTATAAAGCTCCTCTTGGTAGGGAGAATACTCAACGAGTTTCACGTTACCGCTTACGTCCGTGTACTGGTAACTATCGTAGTAACCGTAATGACGAGAGCCGAAGTTAGGGGAATAAGAGAATGAGATTTGAGGGGTGATGACGTGTCGGATCGCTTGGATCTTATCGCCAAATAGCTTACGATTAGGCTTCCAGAAACCATATAACTTTGTACTTGCTCCAACGCTCATACTCCAATTATAAATATTGTGGAAACCGTATGTTGTATCCTTCACCTCCGTCTGATGGATTGCATCCCACGAACGATTCACCTTCTTTGAATACATTCGGTCAACGAAATTGAACGATGGCGTGACGTTGATATAATTAAATAAGGTGAAGTTAGCCTGTACTGGAATCGTATGTTGGAAGCCGTTCCGCCAGTCCTTAAAGAGGTTCGAGTGCAGTAGTTTATCCTCGTTAGTTGTGATCGAGTTAGATAACTGTCCAGTATAGCTCATAGATACTTTCTCATACCAACGCTCCTTGCCCACAGCATGCTTCCGCTTGAATGGATAGAAGCGACTTAGGCTGATATTCAAGTCGGGGAGGGTCATTTGTATGGTGTTATCACGCATGTTCTGAGATAGGTTTGTGGTAGCACTTAGTGACAAACCTATGCTTGAGAAAGTTGTACTCCAGCTAACAGAAGAAGTACGAGTAGACTGTGTTAAGGTCTGTGGGTTGTATAAGCTATTGAGGTTGTTACGCTCATAACTTGACGTAGCAAAGTTTACGCTGGCAGCAAGAGAGCTGTATGGATTCGCTTTCGGATCCTGTCTATGGTTCCATTGAATCTTAAAGCTCTCCTGTTCGGAGTAGTCTGGTAAGCCCTTATCACCCGTCTTTGAGTCTTGATAACTAAACAAGAACGAACCCGAATAACGATAACGTTTGCGGTAGTTGCTGGCTGCTGATAGTCCCCAAGAGCCTTTGGTGTAAATTTCCCCCAATAGTTTTAAGTCCCACTTATCGCTTATTGCAAAGTAATAACCACCATCGCGGAGATAGAAACCACGATCCATTTCATCACCATAGCTCGGCATAATGAAGCCACTGGAGTATTTCTTTGAGAAGGGGAAGAAGCCATAAGGGATGGCTAAAGGCAATGGAATGTCAGCTACCACAAGATAGGCAGGACCAAAGACAACGTCTTTTCCTGGTCGAACCTTGGCTCTTGAGAGTGCAATATAGAAGTCGGGATGAGGGTCGTCACATGTTGTATAGCGTCCATGTTGTAAGTATATCACCCCAGAAGAGTCTCTTTTGCCCACCTCACCACTAAGGAAACCATCCTGTTGTGCGGTGTAGACACCCTTAATCAGGCCTTTCTTTGATTTGAAGTTGAATGCCATTGTGTCACTCTTGTACTCATCTTTGCCCATAGTAAAGAGTGGCTTCCCTTTGATTCCACCCTCTTCTGTTGAGTCGGGAGTACCCGTTGCACGCACCAAACTGCTGTCGAGGTTCATAAATACCTTATCGCTCGCCAGCTTCATATTCTCATAATCGACCTTAGAACCGCCGTATAAGTAAGCAGTTCCCGTGCTGGCATCATAGACCAAAGAGTCCTGTGCAGAATAAGTAACTGGAGAGTTGATTCCATTCGAGCGTAGTCTCATCATACTATCAGCCTTGATAGAGTCGTCGATGACCTTATTATGATGGTAGATAGCCAGCTGAAGAGAGTCCATCTTCGTGGTATCCTGCGTGTCTTCTTTAATCTCCTTGCGATCGTTACCCACGTTGCCTTTAAGCAAGCTGTCCACTGCGATAACGTTACCCTTAACCTTCTTAGCCTTCTTCGGTTGTGGAACTGGCATGCGAACACTTGCCATCGCACATACGATGACGAACGATAGTAGGAGTATAATGCTCTTATTTCTCATTGCCTAATACCGTGCAAAAGTACTGAAATAATGGTGAATTCAAATATCATTACGCTATTTTAACGTTTCTGTCGTTCGGTCTTTTAAGACGCTATTTATATTAGTTAATTATGTTGCTTTAGCCTTTCTCTTAGCCTGTTGATTGTTAGTCAGAATTGAAGAGGTGCTTTCCTTTATCTGAGAAGGGCGTTCCTTCACATTGAAGAAAGCCTCTCTTCAATGGCAAGAAAGGCTCTCTTTCTTTTCAGTCTTTTATGATCTTTTACCCTAATAGGATTTTCCTTTGATAGAACGGAGTATCAGTAAGACAATTCTAAGCCAGATCTAAGCCTAAAGCCTCAATGAGTTTCGATACAGGGCGATTCTCTTTTTTGAGTTTCTCAAGCTCTTGATGAGGTGTAAGCATTGGTTTGATCTCCTCCTGCTTGGCAAGTCTGATGTCCACTTCAAGCTGTCCATTGTGCAAATACTTAGCCAATGTCGCTCGGATTCGAGCCTTGATAGGCAGCAACTCATTGAGTTGTATGTTGTTTTCAGCAAGTATCTGAATATTCGGGAAGGCTGTTATTGTAGGGGTGATATTGCCCATGCGCTGTGCAAGAGCTTGCATCCCGTTAGGCATACGTTTGCACATTGCACGCCATTGTACGATGAGTTCTTGTTGAGAAAACTCCTCTTTCTCCTCTTTATTAGTTACTTCTGGTTCGTTGGTGTTAGCTTTCTTTCGTTCTTCTCCTTTGAGTAAGTTGCTGACCGAAAGCCCCATTCCTCCTAAGTTAATCGATGTGGGTAAACCATGGGCGACGACAGCTGCGCCGCTCTGATTGGTTGTTGACTCTTCGGAAGAGCTGTTGGAAGAGAGTGCAATGGCTACAGATGCCTCTTTGTCAGTTGACTTGTGAGACGCCTCATGATGATGTTTAAGGCTCCCAACCACCTGCTGAGTTGGTTTCTGTTGAGCCTTTACAATAAGATTCTTGAACAGGGATTTTAATCGTTTAGGGCTACGCCCCGAGGCTGGGACATCATCGTCCTTCTGTGTTATCTGTGCTACTTGGATGAGCGTGAGTTCAACGAGTAAACGCTTATTAGAGCTTTGTCGATATTCAACATCACATCGGTTCATAATCTTCAAAGCATTATATAGGAAGAGAGTAGGGCACTTCTGCGCCTGCTCTTGGTATCGTTTGCGTTGTTGTTCGCTAACCTCTAACAATGGAAGAGTTTGTGCATCCTTTGCCATCAATACGTTGCGAACGTGCGAAGCAAGTCCATTGATGAGGTGACCACCATCAAATCCTTTGTTGATGACATTGTTTAAAAGGACCATAATGTCGCTTACCTTATTCTCAAGAGCAAGATTGATGATGTTGAAATAATTGTCTTCATCAAGCACATTGAGGTCTTCTATTACCTTTTGGTAGGTGATATTGCCTTGCGAGAAACTTGCTGCTTGATCGAAGATAGAGAGAGCATCACGCATACCACCATCTGCTTTCTCTGCGATGATATTGAGAGCTTGCTCATCATATTGTATGTTCTCTTTCTCAGCAACAGCTTTTAAGTGGTTGATGATATTAGGAACAGTCATGCGTTCGAAGTCATAGATCTGGCAACGAGACAATATGGTTGGTAAGATCTTATGCTTTTCAGTGGTCGCAAGGATGAAGATTACGTGTGCAGGAGGTTCCTCCAAGGTCTTGAGAAACGCGTTAAAGGCAGCTGTTGATAACATGTGAACTTCATCAATGATAAACACTTTGTAGCGTCCAACCTGCGGTGGAATACGGGTCTGCTCCATAAGTGTTTTGATGTTCTCAACCGAGTTGTTACTTGCTGCATCAAGCTCAAATATGTTGTAACTACGCCCTTCGGTGAATGCTTTACAGCTCTCACATTCGTTGCAGGCTTCGCCTTCTTTGGTGGGATGCTCGCAGTTGATTGCCTTTGCAAAGATACGTGCACAGGTCGTCTTACCCACTCCTCGCGGTCCACAAAAGAGATAGGCATGAGCCAATTTACCGCTTTTTACAGCATTCTTCAGCGTGGTAGTCAATGCCTGTTGACCAACGACAGAATCGAAGGACATCGGTCGATACTTGCGCGCCGAGACGATATATTCATCCATAAGTCATATTTTCTAATTCGTAATGCAAAGGTAATAAAAGTTGAGAAAAGACTATGTTAGACCCGAGTTATTAAATTGTTAATTTGCTAAAAATCTGTTTGCTACATGCCAACATGTGCAATCTTTTCCTTACTTTTGCACAAAATTGAATTATAAGTGAGCAAGATTACTGGACATATACTTGGCTTTCTAAGTCGGTTCAAGTTTCATATTGTTATCCTCTTAGGCGTCCTCATCGTTGGAGTCTTGGATGAAAATAGCTTTATGAAGCGCATAGAATATGCCTACCAAATTGATGATTTGAAAGCAGAAATCCAAAAGTATGATAGGCAATACCAGCATGATACCCAACAACTAAAGGACTTAAAGCGTGACCCGAAAGCGATTGCTCGCATCGCCAGGGAGCGTTATTTCATGAAGGCGGATGATGAAGATATCTTCGTGCTAAGCGATGATGAACAGCCAGATAATACCCAAAAGTATGAGACAACTGAGTAAACTTGAATCAATAATATATCTTTTTGGTGGAATGACGATGGTTGCAGGTGCTGGGCTGTATGCTTTCTTTATTGCCCAAAGCATTGTATGTTGGGTAATGCTTGTCGGTGCGCTCGCTTTCGTCCTAATGCAGTCTCGCCAACGATATGAGGGCACTTCGCAGGCTATTCGTCGCTTGCGTAAGATAATGACTATTGCTGGCTTGGGCTTTATCATTGCTGGACTCTTTATGGTGGAGGACTCTTATATGTTCCTTCGACCAGTATTCTCTAATACAGCAGAGGGTTACACTACTTACGTAAACATCTTTCATCACAACTGGGTGATACTCCTTTTAATCTCAGCAATCTTAGAGATGTACACGTCACATCGTATTAGTTATGAGCTAAAAAAGGAACTTAACGAGGCAAGTAACTAAAAAAGTCTAAAAGAGGAATAGATAGTTTTAATTTGAATAAAAATGTTTCTTGGCATCAATTATACATTGTACTTTTGTCAAAACGGAACCATTTAATGACCTATGAATAAAGTTCTTTACGCACTTTTAACGCTTATCACTTGCACTTCTTGTGGAAGTTCTTTCAATATACAAGGCACTTCTAACGTCTCAAGTTTAGATGGTCGGAAGCTCTATCTCAAGGTGGATAAGGCAGACTCGTTGGTTAACTTGGATTCATGTGACGTCGTTCATGGACAGTTCTCATTCCATGGTACGATTGATTCAGTTAGGGTTGCGCAGGTGTTTATGGATGATATTAACCTCCAATTCCCCATTGTTATTGAAGGTGGAGATATAGTAGTTAAGTTGGACAACACCCAACAGCGCGTTAGTGGAACACCATTGAATGATAGGTTAAATGACTTCTGGACGAAGTTTACTCAACTACGAAATCAATACGGAGAGATTGATCATGAGGAGAGTGCGGCGATACTGAATGGACATGACGAAGCGGCTATCAACGCTCAACTTATTAAGAAAGCACTGGGCGTCTATGCGAAGAGTGACAAGCTATTCACTAAGTTTGTCACTGAAAACTTTGATAACGTGTTAGGTCCGTGGTGCTTTATGACACGCATATCATACGATACTACGCCTGATGCCTACCCTGTTTGGATGAATGATTATATGTATGCTAATGCTGTTAATCAACTGCCTTCTTGGGTCGAGTTCATCATGGCTAAGGCCACAGATAACTTTAAGAACAACCCCGAGATAAAGTCTTTTTATGCAGAATTCTTACAGGCTCAAAAGGAGATGAACGGTATGGCTGAACCCGCAAATGCACCGATGAACGATGCACCAGGTACTACGCCAAATGCTTCAATGGCTCCTCCTACACCAGCAGAGATGGCAGGTGACTCTATTCCAAAGTAATTATCACAATAGTTATAACGGCGTATCACAATAGTGATAATGGAGTATCACAATGGTGATAACGAATGATTGCAGTTGTGGAGAGTGCTTTGAGCATTAGAGATAGATGGTTTGGAAGACTCAATAGAGGCTCACTTTATTCCCAACGAAATCCCTAAAACATTTATAATTATATGCGGAGACTTATCCAAGGCGGTACGATTGTCAACGAAGGTCGAAGTTTTCTCGGCTCAATAATCATAGAGGATGATTGTATCAAAGATATTATTAAGGGTAATCTAACAGCCCGTGGCACATTTGACGAGGTAGTCGATGCCACGGGATGTTTCGTCTTGCCAGGTGTTATTGACAGTCATGTCCACTTCCGTGAACCAGGGCTTACGGAGAAGGCAGACCTCGAGAGCGAGAGTAGGGCAGCTGCTTTCGGTGGTGTGACATCCTATTTTGATATGCCGAATACCAATCCCCAGACCACAACTATAGTGGCATTGGAAGATAAGTGGGCGCGTGCTGCGAAGTCAAGTCACGTTAACTATAGTTTCTTCTTTGGTGCCACGAATACGAATAGTAAGTTATTTGGGCAATTAGACATCCACACTATTCCTGGAATAAAGCTCTTCATGGGGGCTTCAACAGGGAATATGCTGGTAGACCAACGTGATTCCTTAGAGGCAACCTTCCGTGTTGCAGCCTCTTTGGGGCTTCCTGTTATGACGCATTGTGAGGACTCTGGTATCATAAATCAGAACATGAAGGCAGCTAAAGAACGCTTTGGAGAAGACCCAGACATTACCCATCATTGGGAAATCCGCAGTGAGGAGGCTTGCTGGCAGTCGTCTTCCTTAGCTGTTAAACTTGCCAGGAAATACAAGACACAGCTTCACATTGCACACGTCTCTACGGCTAAAGAGCTTTCATTTGCAGGTCATCCAGAAGATGAGGGGCGCATAACTCTAGAAGCAGTGATAGCCCACATCATCTTTTCCAACGAGGATTATCTTACGAAAGGCGCACTAATCAAATGCAATCCATCCGTTAAGACACCAGCTGATCGTGCTGCTATTCAACAAGCACTCATGTCTGGTCGTATTACAACGATCGGTACAGATCATGCTCCCCACCTCCTTTCTCAAAAGCAAGGAGGCTGTGCCAAGGCTGCTTCGGGTATGCCTATGATTCAGTTCTCACTCGTTTCTATGTTGGAACTGGTGGATAATGGCGTTCTAACCATCGAACGACTGGTTGAGTTAATGGCGCATGCTCCAGCGCAACTGTTCGATATTGACAAGCGAGGTTACCTACGAGAAGGCTACAAGGCAGATGTTACGATCGTTCAACCACATCAATTATGGACAGTAGACGAAGCGTGCATACAGAGTAAATGTAAGTGGAGTCCGATGATGGGGCACACGTTTCAATGGAAGGTAATACACACCTTCTGCAATGGACACCACCTATTGGATAATGGCAAATTAGATATAACAACGAGAGGGGAGAGGCTCACTTTCCGTACTGCAAGATAGTAGAGAATATGAGTGAAAGCAAGCTCGTTACTTTGTTTAGGTAAGATAGATGAGGAGCAACAACGTGACTATGCACATCGGCGAGTGCTCCCTGTGGAGAAAGTAAGAATCTTTTTAAGTGCCAATCTACTAAAGACATGATAGCAAGAATTGTTATATACCTTATCTTAATGATAGTTCTTTCGGATTTGTACATCGATATGCACTATTTCCGAAAGCGTTATCATGTAACCTGGTGGCAGCGTCTTCTATGGTGGATACCCTGCATTGGTATGGTTGTCTACACCTGTTTATTGGCTTCCATACGCAACTTTGCACCTGCAGACCTCACTTGGTTGAACACCTATCTCTTCCTCCTTGGAATGTTCGTAGTGCCCAAGACCGTTTTTGCAATTGCCTCGTTCTTCGGTTGGATAATGCGTAAGTATATCACACATACGCATCGCAACTGGGGACATTACATAGGAGTTCTATTGGGCGTAGGTGCTTTTGGTGTTTATGTCTATGGGCTTACAGCTGGCGTATCAGCAATAAAAGTGAACCACATCGACCTATCTTTTAAGAATCTACCCGCCTCCTTCAATGGCTATCGCATTGTACATGTATCTGATTTGCACCTCGGAACCTTTGAAGGATGGCGTGAGAAGATATTGAAAGCAGAGATGGATTGCATAGAAAAGCAGCACGCTAACCTTATTTGTTTTACTGGTGACATACAGAATATGCGCCCACAAGAGGTGGAGGCAATGCAAACGGTCATTCGTAAACCGATGTCGCATACTATCTCAGTGTTGGGTAATCATGACTATACAGAGTATATCGTAGGGAGTAAGAAAGAGAAGATAGCACAGGAGATGAGGCTTGTCAAGGAGGAAGAAAAGGGCTTGGGCTGGACGCTCTTGCGTAATCAACACACGATAATAAGGTCACCTAAGGGAGAGCAGATATATATATGCGGTACAGAGAACGATGGGAAACCACCGTTCCCCAACTATTCTGATTATCAGAAAGCGACCGCAGGGATTCCTAAAGGAGCATTTGTTATCATGTTGCAACATGACCCTTCTGCCTGGAAGCGTTCTATCTTGCCTAAAACGACAGCCCAATTAACGCTCTCTGGGCACACTCATGGCGGACAAATGCAGCTCTTTGGATGGCGACCAACAAGCCTCCGACAACATGAAGATCATGGACTCTACAAGCAAAACGGGCGTTATCTCTATGTGACAGCGGGGCTTGGCGGACTCGTTCCTTTCCGTCTCAACATGCCAAACGAAGTAACGGTAATAACGTTACATACGAAGTAATAACGAGTAACAAACAAAAAAAGAAAGCAAAAAGAATTATCTTATGAGCAATACGACAGCACAACAACACCCGAAGCACACCATTCATCACCCCTCCTTCTTGGCGTTGATGGGAACACTCCTGTACGATCTCTATACATTGTGCATAGTACTTCCTCTTTTCATACTTGCCTCTATTCTCACAGCCTTAATAACGACGATTGGCTGTCGATTAGGCAATGGGCATTTCTGGGGATACTATCCCGGGAAGTGGTGGTCATGGTTTACTATCCGCTTACTGTTCCTCCCTGTAAAGGTAGAAGGGCGTGAACACTTAGACTCCAAACAGAGTTATGTCTTTGTTAGTAACCATCAAGGAGCATTCGACATCTTCCTTATCTATGGCTTTCTTGGGCGTAACTTCAAGTGGATGATGAAGAAGGCTATCCGCAAGATACCGCTCATTGGACTTGCATGTGAGCAGGCTCACCACATCTTTGTGGATAAGAGTGGGGCGAGCAAGATAAAGAAGACATACGATGAAGCACGTGAGACGCTACGTGAGGGGATGTCAGTAGTGGTGTTCCCAGAGGGTGCGCGCAGCTTTACCGGTCACATGGCTCACTTCCGTCGAGGAGCTTTTATGCTTGCTGATGAGCTGCAATTACCAGTCTGCCCGATAACTATTAATGGTTCATTCGACGTTATGCCACGTACAAAAGACTGGAACTTCCCAGTATGGAACAGGCTTCGTCTGACCATTCACGAGCCTATTCAACCCAAAGGGAAAGGTGTAGAGTTTGAGAAGCAAACCATGGTTGAGGCGTATAAAGCCGTGATGTCTGGACTGGATGATAAGTATCAAGGGTTTATTGAGAATCCCGATCAATAAGAAGTGAATAGTGGTTTTTATTCGATTATTTGCTTCATTCAGATAAATATACTACTTTTGCACAAAAACAAAACCTATGACAAGCGATAGTATAGTAATCATACCGACCTATAACGAAAAGGAGAATATAGAGAAGATCATACGTGCCGTCTTCAAGTTGGAGAAGTTCTTTCATATCTTAGTGATTGATGATGGAAGTCCTGATGGCACTGCCCAAATAGTTCATCGATTGATGAACAGCGAATGTTCTGACCGATTATTTATTATCGAACGAACTGGTAAACTGGGGCTTGGAACGGCGTATATTACAGGCTTTAAGTGGGCTTTGGAGCATGGTTATGACTATATTTTTGAGATGGACGCCGACTTTAGTCACGATCCAAACGACCTCCCTCGTCTTTATGCAGCGACGCATGATGAAGGCTATGATGTCGCAGTTGGATCACGTTATGTTAGTGGGGTGAATGTTGTTAATTGGCCTATTGGACGCGTGTTGATGAGCTATTTCGCAAGTAAATACGTACAGATTGTGACGGGATTCCATGTTCATGACACCACTGCGGGCTTTGTTTGCTATCGTAGAAAGGTATTGGAAACAATCCCATTAGATGATATTAGGTTTAAAGGATATGCTTTCCAAATAGAGATGAAGTACACCTCTTACAAGATAGGCTTTAAGATTAAGGAGGTTCCAGTCATCTTTGTTAATCGTCGCGAGGGCGTTAGTAAGATGAGTGGTGGTATATTCTCTGAAGCCTTCTTCGGCGTTATGCGCCTCCGTCTCGATGGATGGTTTAAGAAGTACCCAAAGGCTTAATAGTGAAAAGATAAGCCCCACGCAATTTCCCCAAAAGGGGAAGAAACACCTCGCAGAACACATGTTTGTAGGATAGGAGGGGACAGGTTGATGTGTAACGAAGTACTGCTTCGTTAGCAACGAACAAGATACTGCACACAAAGAAACGCTCTCTTGCGTGGGAAGAGGGCGTTTCCTTGATATGAGAAGAGCCTCTCTTTAACGCAAGGAGAGGCTCTCTTCGATTCGAGAGGGGCATCTACTTATTCTTGACCAACTATTCGTATCAAGCGTTTTACCACTTAATTAATCATCGTATGATAGCAGTTATAATCTTTTTGCTTACTTTTCTTCTCCTTGGCATAGGCTTTCTACTAAGTTATCATAAGGAGGTTTCTAATCCAGAAGATGCTTATAAGCGGGATTGGAAAGGCTTCTTCTGGTCATCTCTACGCATGATGTCGTTAGCAGTTGTTACGTTGTTTCTGTTCTTCGTCATGCTGTGCTTTGTTGGTGAAGACGACCCTGAGGATAATTTGAGTTGGATTGGTTGGTTTATTGTCGTTACATGGTTTGTATCAATCCCTGTGCTTGTTATTTATGTCATATCCGTTGTTCAGGTTATTGTTCATAGTCAGTTACATATAAATAAGGTGTTTCTTGGATTGCACATCATCAATCTCTTGCAAGTAATATGTATCTTGGTCTTGGCTATTCTGCCACAGAAAAGTTGTACACCCGAGGCTATGGAGACTGATTATAAGGCTCATCAAACAGGGATAAGACATTTGATAGCAGTTACAAAAAGTTGGTTGCCAGATAGTACAGGGCTCTCCGTGGAGTATTCGAAGAATGGAGAAATTACGGACTGGGGTGTTAACTCAAAGGTAGATGTGAACTTTGAGCCAGACAACTGGGTCACTGATAACGTAAAGAATAGGGAGTTAAAGAAGATAGGACTTAGTGTTGAGCGGCTGGATTCCATCCGTTTTGCACTGCGGGAGATGGATTATCGAGGTTTAAACATTGGTAATAATGATGGGTATGGGGACTGCACAGAGATAGAATATGGGCGCAAAGGGGAAGCTGTCTTTTATTATCAATTGTATGACAAACCCCTCACTGACTCGTTAATCAGCGAACTTAATAATCTACCTGGCTTCGTTGTCTTCAACCGTCGAGTGGTATTTTACTGTATGGAAAACTCTCTCGATACCCCTCACTTCCCTGGGAAAGAAGCCTATCTGACGCAGAGAAGCAAACAGGAAAAAGCTAAATAAGAATCATGTTCGGTTGCTTGTCTTTGGGAGATGAGCTTTAATTGTAATATAAATGACCTAATGCAGGCTTTTAAGAGGGAATGTTAATCATAATAAAACACATATCCTTTGATAATTGTCCATTATACTACTAAAAAGCAGGTCATTAACATTTTTTACAAGATAAGAGGTGTAATAAACTCTGAAAAAGTATTAATTTCGTACCGTTAAAAACCTAAATAGTGTTATTAAACCTATATAACTAAGCCTATGTACCTAAGACAGAAAAGGACTACGAGCTTGCTAGTTGCGGCATTGTTTAGTACTAGTTTACTACATGCCAATAGTGCAAATGGATCGAGTGTAGCCGTGGTGCAACAGCACGCTACATGTAAAGGAGTTGTTGTGGATACTAATGGAGAGCCTGTTATTGGAGCCTCTGTTTCTATTGTAAGTAATGGTCAGAAGAAAGGAGGAATTACTGATCTTGATGGAAAGTTTGAGGTTGCTGGTGTAGCAGAAGGCTCTACCATCACTATTTCCTATGTGGGCTACAAGACCCAACAGGTGGTGTGGAGCGGCAAAGACCTTTCCATTACTTTGCAAGAAAGCAGTGAGATGCTTGACAATGTGGTTGTTGTTGGCTATGGAACGCAGAAGAAAGTAAACCTTACTGGTGCTGTTTCGGTAGTTAACTCGAAGCAACTTGAGTCGCGCCCAGTGACGAGTGTAGCTCAAGCCTTGCAGGGAGAAGTACCTGGATTGAACTTTAGTGTTGGTAATTCGGGTGGTTCTCTTGATGGAAGAATGAGCATGAACATCCGTGGTATTGGTACCATCGGTGCAGGCTCAAACGCCTCTCCTCTCGTATTGATTGATGGTTCGGAAGGTGACTTGTATTCTATTTCTCCTAACGACATCGAGAGTATCTCTGTTTTGAAAGACGCCTCTTCAAGTGCAATCTATGGTTCACGTGCAGCCTTCGGTGTGATCCTCGTGACAACAAAGAGTGGTAAGGATTCTCGTATGAGTGTATCTTATAATGGTAATGTGCGCTTCTCTACAGCTACACAAATCCCAGAGATGCCTAACTCATACGACTTTGCTCGCTATTGGAATGACGCTGCTGCAAATAGTGGTGGTGGAGATCCTCCGTTCAAGCAGGATATGCTTGAGAAGATCAAGAATCATATCAATGGAACCCCAAAACCAGGTGATGAGGCAACAACCATATGGAAAGGTTATGCTGCTAATGAGCCTTGGGGAATGTACACCGATTCGTGGGATAATACCGACTGGTTCAAAGAGATGTATAAGACAGGGGTACCTTCTACGGAGCATAATGTTGCTGTTAGTGGTGGTGGAAATAAGGTGAACTATTATCTAAGTGGGTCTGTCCTCAGTCAGCGCGGATTGATTCGTCATGGTAAAGATAAGCTCACTCGCTATAATTTCTCTAGTAAGATTACAGCCCACCTAAAGGACTGGTTCACCATTACTTATAATAGTAAATGGATACGCGAAGACTTCAGTCGCCCTTCTTACATGACTGGTCTCTTCTTCCATAACATTGCCCGTCGTTGGCCGACTAACCCTGTTTACGATCCACACGGACACTATGTACATGGTAACGAGATTCTTCAGATGGAGAATGGTGGTATTGATAATACACAGAAAGATAAGCTCTATCAACAGCTGGCACTCGAATTCCGCCCTCTTAAAGGATGGAAGATTCGGTTGGAAGGTAACTACAATACGGTGGACTACCACAACCACTGGGATGTATTGCCAATCTACTACTATGACCCAGATGAGCATCCTGTAGCAGCTGCATGGAGCGGTGACTATGCTGCAGGTAAGTCTAATGTAGGTGAGTCAATGTATAAGAACAACTATTATAATGGTCGTTTCTTCACAGAGTACGCATTTACTTTGAACGATAAGCACGACTTTAAGTTCTTGGCAGGTTTGGATATGGAGTCTAACCGTTACACCTATCTTGGCGTGTCACGTGCCGACTTGATTACCCCTTCAGTACCTACATTGAACAATGCAACTAACAAGGATGTCAAGCCCAGCTTCTCTGATACTCAATGGGCAACTATGGGTGTCTTCGGTCGTATCAATTATGCTTATGACTCTCGTTACTTAGCTGAATTCTCTATCCGTCGTGATGGTTCTTCACGCTTCATAGGCGATAAGACATGGGGAACATTCCCATCTTTTTCACTTGGATGGAACATTGCTAACGAACGATTCTTTAGACCTCTTGCAAGTAAGATCAGCACTTTGAAGCTACGTTTCTCATACGGTGCTTTGGGTAACACCAATATTAAAGAGCTCTATCCTTGGTTCTTGGGACAGCCTGCATCAGCAGCTTCTTCTGCTTGGTTGATTAATGGTGAGCGTGTGAATACATCTAATGTTCCCGGTCTGGTATCACCTAACTTAACATGGGAGAGCGTTCGTTCATGGAACATCGGTCTTGATTTTGCAGCCTTCAATAATAAGTTGCAAGGTAACTTCGATTACTTTGTTCGTACAACAAAGGATATGGTTGGTCCTGCTCCTGTACGTCCTTCTATCTTAGGTGCAACGCTTCCTAAAGAGAATAACAGTGATATGCGTTCTAATGGTTGGGACTTAGAATTAAAATGGCGTGACCGCATTGGACAGGTAAGTTATGGTATTAAACTTGTCCTCTCAGACGATTATCAGACCATTACTCGCTACTACAATCCTAACCGCTTACTGACACAATGGTGCGAAGGAAAGCGCATGGGCGATATCTACGGATATGAAGTAGAAGGCATTGCACAGACCGATCAGCAGATGACCGAGTGGCTGGCTAATAACAAACCATCATGGGGTTCAGACTGGGCTGCTGGTGATGTGATGTACAAAGACCTAGATGGTGATAAGAAGGTGAACTCTGGTAAGGGCACATACGATGATATGGGTGACTTGAGAAAGATTGGTAACTCACTTCCACGTTATCGTTATGGTATCACGTTGGATGCTGCTTGGAAGGGCTTCGACTTCCTCATCTTCATGCAAGGTGTTGGTAAGCGCGACTTCTGGGATTCTTCACCTTATAGTGTTGGAGCCAATGTGGGGCTGTGGCAGAGTGCTGCTTTCAAGGATCACCTGAACTATTGGCGTCCTGCAACAGATACTAACTTCGGTCCTAATCCTAATGGTTTCTATCCTCGTCCATTGTTTGCTAAGGGTTCAAAGAACTTCCAAACAAGTGATCGTTATCTACAGAATGCGGCGTACATGAGAATCAAGAACATTCAAATCGGTTATTCTCTTCCAACTGCACTAGCCAACAAGATTGGTGCAAGTCGCGTTCGCTTCTACTTCTCTGCAGAGAATCTTGTAACCTTCACAAAGATGAATAAGATCTTTGACCCAGAGGCAACGGGTGGCGATTGGGGTCCTGGTAAGCTCTACCCACTACAGAGAACAATATCATTTGGTTTAAACCTCAACTTTTAATTCATAGTTTTATGAAACAGACAATATATAACATCTTGAAGGGAGGATTACCTGTTCTATGCCTCGGCATGGCGTTAACTTCGTGTGACAGTTTCCTTGACAGACCACCACTCGATACTATTTCTCCTGATAAATATTATACCACTGCAGATCAGTTAGGTACATTCCCAATCAACTATTATACGTCTATCTTCCGTAATAACAGTGGATGGTGGGCAGGTGTTGCAACCTTTGATAATGGTACAGATAACCAAGCGCAAAGAAATGGTAACGGTGCTATGTTCTTACAAGATCAGTGGAAAGTACCAACGTCAGGGGAGCTTTACGTGTATACAATTCGTAATGTTGATAAGTTCATTGATGAGAACGAAAAGAAGATAGCAGACGGTAAGGTGTCTGGTTCTAAAGAGCTGATTAATCAATATATGGGTGAAGCCTACTTCATTAGAGCAATGCTTTATTACTCTAAGTTGAAGGCGTATGGCGACTATCCTATTATGTTGCATGAGCTCAATATAGACAATGATCTCGTTGAAGCCAGCAAGCGTATGCCACGTAACTTAGTAGCCCGTCAGATCTTGTCTGATATGGATGAGGCTATCAAGCGATTACAGGTTAATTTTGCAAATAAGGTGCGTATCACTAAGAATGCAGCCTTAGCAATGAAGTCAACGATGGCTCTTTACGAGGCTACCTTTGAGAAGTATCACAGAGGAACAGGGCGTGTTCCGGGCGATGCTAACTGGCCAGGAAAGGATAAACCATGGAATAAGGACTTCACAATTAACCAAGATGCAGAGGTTAACTACTTCCTTGATCAGGCTATAGATGCTGCTAAGAAGGTCTGTGACGCTGTGCCATTGTCGACACAGAACAGTCACGTTATGGATCCAAGTACTATCGGTAAGTATAACGGCTGGAACCCATATTACGATATGTTTGCTAGCCCTGACTTGTCAAAGTATCCTGAGGTTCTGTTGTGGCGTCAGTTCAATTCAACCTTGACACCATCAGTTGCCCACCTCACCTCTAACAAACTTCGTGGTGGTTCGGCTACTGGTTGGACACGTGGTTTAGTTGAGTCGTTCCTTATGAAGAATGGTTTACCAATCTATGCAAGCGGCTCTGGTTATCATGGTGATGCTACGATTGATAAGGCAAAGACCGACCGTGACGAGCGTCTACAGCTCTTCCTCTTTGGTGAGTCAAATGTGTTGGCTATTGATCAGCCTAGCCTTGACCTCGCTAATAAGAAGTTGCCTGCAGGTGCAACCCCGCTTACTAAGATTCCTTATGAGATGGGTGTTATCATCACGACAGATATTGAGACAAAGGACATCACGGGTTATCGTCAGCGTAAGTTCTATAACTATGACCCAGCGATGCAGTTAGGTCAGACGTTCTCTGATATTGATGGTCAGATTCTCATTCGTGTAGAAGAGGCAATGCTCAACTATATCGAGGCTTCTTACCTCCGTACTGGAAACTTAGATGCTACCGCTACCCAGTATTGGACTGCATTGCGTGCACGTGCTGGAATTACCGCTCCTATCTCTACGACAATCAATGCCACAAATATGTCAATAGAGGCTGATGTGAACAGACCATCTTATGACTGGGCTGCTTTCTCGGCTGGTCATCCTGTTGATGCAACTGTTTATTCCATCCGTCGTGAGCGTCGCAGCGAGTTCGCTGGAGAGGGTATGCGTGAGGACGATTTGATACGTTGGGCATCATTAGATCAGGTGAAGAACTATCAGATTGAGGGTGTGAACTTCTGGACACAGATGTATCAGAGTCCTAAGTTTATCGGTAAAGACGGCAACAGTCTTATACTCGCTGATGGTAGTGCTAAGGCTAATATCTCAGCAAAGACACTATCAATCTATCTCCGTCCTTATCAGATTCAAAAGACGAATAACAACCTTTATAATGGCTACACCTTCTATCAGGCACACTATCTTGCTCCATTCTCTTATCAAGAGATGAAGCTCTGTTCACCTGATGGAAACGTGGAGAACTCTAATCTCTATCAGAACATCTACTGGCCACTTGAGCCTAATGGTGATGCTTTGAAATAACAAGTTAGCGGACAGTTAAGCCTCTATATTATACGAGGTGTCCGCTAATATTCTTCACAGGTAGTAATAATCAAGGCTGAATCTCTTACTTGGGGTTCAGCCTTTTTACTTCCTGTTACTTCGTTCCCAATCTGTATATGTGATGCTTTAAATGATACGTATGTGTCATTTCTATCAATCCTATGTGCTACTTTTCGTGCCTGATAATTGCCGTTTAAATAACAGAAAGCGGAAGTTCCGATAGATAATGGAACTTCCGCTTTATGTGTTGTGACTCCGTTGGGATTCAAACCCAAGACCTTCAGAACCGGAATCTGACGCTCTATTCAGCTAAGCTACGGAGCCTAATAGTGCTGCAAAGGTACGGTAAAGTTTAGATAATTCCAAATGAAGCTGGAGCCTACATAGATGGATTTAGATTTTTTATAGGTTTATGAATGGGCTTTCGTCATGTAAAAGCTTTATCACAAACCTATCCCTAAATGAGCTTTCTTCTCATCCTTTAGCAGCCACTAATCATATTAATCAATAAATCGCTTCGTAAGATCTTTGTATTCGTCTATCCTGCGATCGCGCAAGAATGGCCACCAACGACGCACCTGTTCACTGTGGTCTAAGTCGATGTTAAGGATGACACTCTCCTCTTCGTTATTGCTCGCACGATAGAGTAGTTCGCCCTGTGAACCAGCCACAAAGCTACTGCCCCAGAACTGAATACCACCCGTCTGCTGGCTTGGATCTGCCTCATGTCCTACTCGGTTGACGGCAACGACAGGTAATCCATTGGCTACAGCATGCCCTCGCATTACCATTGTCCACGCCTCGCGCTGTCGCTGTTGTTCCTCTTCAGTATCACTACTTTCATAGCCGATCGCCGTAGGATAGATGAGGAGTTCTGCTCCTTGTAACGCCATTAAGCGGGCAGCCTCGGGGTACCATTGATCCCAGCATACCAATACTCCCAAGCGTCCCACGCTCGTGTCAATAGGGTGGAAGCCGAGATCTCCAGGTGTGAAATAGAACTTTTCGTAGTAAGCAGGGTCGTCCGGAATGTGCATCTTACGGTATTTACCAGCTATCGTTCCGTCTTTCTCAATGACGACAGCCGTGTTGTGATATAGTCCGGCAGCCCGTTTCTCAAAGAGGGAAGTAACGATTACAATGCCTAAATCGCGTGCCAACTCACCATAGAAGCCCGTTGAAGAACCGGGGATGGTCTCGGCAAGATCGAAGTTGTTTACGTCTTCCGTCTGACAGAAGTACAGTGAGTTGTGCAACTCTTGTAGTACAACCAGTTCGGCACCCCTTTGTGCGAGGTCAGTGATACGTTCTGCCAGTCGCTCTATGTTGTTTTTCATATCCGCAACATTATGTTGTTGCACGATACCAATCTTTAGTTCTCTCATCTATTAATATGTTTTCCAACTTGTCCGAAGCGTGAAATAGCTTGCTTCGGAGCGGTTGGAGTTGTTTTTAAAGTTAATATTATACAGTGGGATAAATACTTTCTCAATGTCTTTTCTCTTCTGTTAAAGAGCAGGGGAAAGCGGTAGTTGCATAGTTAAACAGTGTATGGAACCATGCTGTCGGATGATAGTTCTGCTGTCAATACCTATTATCTCCCTATCTGGGAACGCTCTTTGTATCTGCCTTATAGCCTCCCTGTCCTTCTGCGGTTGGTTATATGTGGGCACAAGTACAGCCCCGTTGATGATAAGGAAGTTCGCATGAGTGGCAGGGAGTCGCTCGCCATCATCATAGATAGCATTGGGCATGGGCAGAGGGAGTAGGCGATAAGGCTTCCCCTCTGGAGTCTTTAATCCCTGTAACTGCTCCTCCAAATGATGGAAGTCAGTATAGTGCTCGTCTTGTGGTTCGTCACACCTTATATATAATAAGGTGTCATTTGGTGCAATGCGAACGATAGTATCAATGTGTCCATCAGTATCATCTCCTGCCAATTTACCATGACCCAACCATACTATATGTTCAATGTTAGGGAAGAACGAACGCAACTTCTCGTCTATATCCTCCTTACTTAATGGCTGGTTGCGATGGGGAGCCATGAGACAACCAGTCGTTGTGAAGAGGGTGTGCTTACCGTCACTTTCAATCGAACCTCCCTCTATAACGAAGTCCTTGTGAGGTTCAAGTGTACCTTCGAAAAGCCCTGCCTCATAAACTTGCTGGTTGATTCTATTATCCTTATCAGCGGCAAACTTCTCTCCCCAACCATTGAAACAGAAGTCGAGTAGGGTGTTGGTTTGCCCCTTTCCATTCGATTCCTTGTTAGGAACAAGTGTGATAGGAGCGACATCACGAGCCCATGTGTCATTGTTGTCGCAAGCGAAGAGAGTTACTTGATTCATCTGCTCTTTTGTGAGATGTTCAGCCAGTAAACGGCGCACTAAATCCGTGTCTCTTGCAGTAATAAGCAATTCTTCGTGTCGAGTGATCGCATCAGCCATTTGGAGATAAACCTCTGTTATCTCCTTTAAATAAGGTCGCCAATCGGTGTCCTCGTGTGGCCATATCAGCATGATAGCCCTTTGTGGCTCCCATTCCGCAGGCAATCTGAAACCGTGGAGTTTGTTTGTGTTCATGTTGCAAAGGTAAGAAAAGAAAACGTGATAGGCGTTCTTGCAGGTGTATTTTTTACTTGTCTATGACGCACACCATGGGGTAGGTGCGGTGTAGAATATGCTTGATTTATATCAATAGAGAGGCTTGATGTAAGTCAATCATAGCGTTTGATATGTATCAAGAGGTTTGATAGGCGTCAATTAAAACCTGTTTTTTGCGGTTAAATGAGCCTATTCTTTGTGCGTAGAGCTAAACTGCACTAACTTTGCAACCACGAACAAGACATAAGAGATGTCTCTTCAAGGTAATAAGATTACCATTAAGAAGGCTTCAATCTCAGTAGGTAAACACAAGGTAAAAGATTGTTTAACAGGTAAAAAGAAAGGAAACACGTTATGAAAAAGAGTATTAAGAAATCATCCATGGCGCGCAAGTTCCTCCATTACATGATTAATGTTATCAGTGAGTATAACGAGGGACGCGCTACTTGTCTGGCATAATGCCAGCTCTAATTGATAAGAGTTTTGTAGCTACAAAAGAATAAAGAAAATTTGAGAGAGAATTATAGAAGAGTCGAACTGAGGTCTGTTAAGGATCTCGGTTCGATTTTTTTGTTGCCTTAAAGTTATCTTTTACCTATTGTAGATCTACTTCCCTTTGTAGCAAAACATGTTCATTTGAATAATAGAGTATTGTTAGTAATACCTGAAAAGAGGCTTGCCTAACTAAGAAAATAGACTAAAAATAAGAGGTGAACAGCTTAAAGTCAATGTAAAAATAATCTATTTTTCGGTGTAAAAAAGCATTTGGAGTATTATAGATAAGGGTTAGCTCTATAATAGAAGCGTATCGGAAAGATAATAGAAAAGCGTGTTAAGATGGTAAGATGATATCATCTGTTTTCTTTTTTATTAGGATTTTTAATATATTACTGATGGTTTGTTGATATAAAAAAAGTATCTTTGCAACGATATTTATTTGCATAGATGAAACGAATTAAAATAACTTCTCTGATTGTTTTTGCTGGTCTCGTCGCATGTACTTCATGTGAGGATGTGAAGCGTCCAGCACCGAAACGAGAGGCAATCAATGTCACTCCCCCGTCAAGAGAGAACGAGGCTATCAGTCAACTGACGGCTTCGATAGACGAAATATCGGATAATTTGGATCTTATCTCATCGCAAGAGGCAATGCTATGTAAGACCACTGAACATGCGAATAAGAAGTCTAAAATCATCCAGCAGATTAAGGGTCTCGGTACGTTGTTGGCAGAGAAACAGAAGCAAATAGATAATTTGTTGAGTGAAAAGAATAAGCAGACTGAAGTCTCATCAGATAAGAGTGGCACTATAGAAAAGCTCTATAAGATGATAGAGTTCCTCGCTTCTCAGTTGAAGGAAAAGGGTGCTCGTATGGCTGAATTAGAGGCTGTTGCCAATAGAAAGGACGTTAGTGTCGATCAGTTGAAGTATATCGTTCTGAATCAATCTAACAGCGTTGATGCTTTGCGCTACAAGTTTGATATGTCTGTAGCAGAGGACAATAAGCCGAGAGTAAAGGCGGTGAAGCATGAAGAACAACCGAAAGAAGTTTTTTATATCATAGCTGATAAGCAGACACTGAAGGATAAGGGATTATTGAAGACGACGCTTTTCTCTAAAAAGATAAATAACAATAATATTACAGAAGAGAATTTCGTCAAGGGTAGTCGGAACGAGTTAACAACATTGACGATTAAGTCGACATCTCCTAAGATATTGTCTCCAAATCCAGAGTCAAGTTATAGATTGACAACGAATGAAGATGGTACAACAACGCTTACCATTATTAATGCGGATAAGTTCTGGAATGTATCTCGTTACTTGATCATACAGGAGTAAGATCCCAGGAGATTGTTTGGTGGATGACTGAAGGATAAGGAGCGCCACTCGTGTAAAGGTCTAAAATAACGAAAGGTAAGAGTTGCGAATGTGGAATAAAATTGTTACCTTTGCAGTCTAAAACTTATGCGTAGCGTGAAAATAAAGGAAGTTATTGATGCCCTTGAACGGTTCGCGCCTTTGCCCTTGCAGGCGAGTTATGATAATGCTGGTCTGCAAGTTGGATTGACGGAGGCGGAAGTATCAGGGGCTTTGTTGTGTCTTGATGTGACAGAGAAAGTGGTGGATGAAGCCATACAACGTGGTTGTAACATGATAGTTGCACATCATCCACTCATCTTCCGTAAGCTCTCTCAAGTGTCAGATACCGATTATGTGCAACGCACAGTGATAAAGGCTATTAAGAATGACATCGTTATTGTGGCTATGCACACTAATCTTGATTCGGCAGAGAATGGCGTTAACTTCAAGATAGCAGAGAAACTTGGATTAAAGAATGCACGTTTCTTCGGTCAGAGTAAACAGGTTGTTAGTCCACAAACGGGCGATATGGTGACGGGAGGTGATGGTGTTATTGGCGAGTTTGATGAGTCCTTAGCAGCAGACGATTTGGTTATCTTACTGAAAAAGAAGTTTGATGTAGAGTGCGTTCAAGCAAATGAATTGCTTCGCAGAGAGATTCGCAGTGTTGCAGTTTGTGGTGGTTCTGGCTCGTTCCTGTTGTCTGATGCAATCGCTGCAGGTGCTGATGCCTTCGTGACGGGTGAGATGGGTTACCATGAGTTCTTCGGTCACGAGCAAGAGATACAGTTATGTGTTATTGGTCATTATCAGAGTGAGCAATATACAACGGAGGTATTACGTGACGTGATAGAACGTGATTGCCCAGGTGTTAAGTGCTGTATTTCAGAGATAAATACGAATCCTATTATCTATTTCTAATAGGTTGGAATGATTCTACCACAGGGTTGGTAAATTGTAAGAACGGATATTGATGAATAGTATTGAATTATAATTAAGATAAGAACTATGGCAAAGAAAGATCCAAAAGAGTTACCAGTAGAGGAGAAGCTAAAGAATCTTTTCCAGTTACAGACGACCCTTTCTGCTATTGACGAGAAGCGTGCTTTGCGTGGAGAGTTACCACTGGAAGTACGTGACTTGGAGGATGGTTTGGAAGGTTTGCGTACTCGTATTGAGAAGATAGAGCTGGATATTAAGGACTTCCAGAGTGCTATCACTCAGAAGAAAGGCGATATTGTTGAGGCTCAAGCAAGTTTGGAACGTTACAACAAGCAATTGGATACTGTCGCTAACAACCGTGAGTATGACACGTTGACAAAGGAGATAGAGTTCCAAACACTAGAGATTGAGCTTTGTAATAAGAAGATAAAAGAAGCTCAATATAAGGTTGAAGAGAAGCAAAGAGACCTTGAGGAAACCCGTTTGCTATTGGAGGATCGACAGCATGCACTCGAAGAGAAGCGTAGTGAACTGGATGAGATTATGCAGGAGACGCGCGAAGAGGAAGGCTTGTTGAAAGAGAAAGCTGCAGAGTTAGAGACACGAATAGAACCGGGTTTGTTGCGTAGTTTCAAGCGTATTCGTCGAGGGGCTCGCAATGGATTGGGCATTGTTTACGTACAACGTGATGCTTGTGGCGGTTGCTTTAATAAGATTCCACCACAGCGTCAGTTAGATGTAAAGATGCATAAGAAGATAATTGTCTGCGAGTATTGCGGTCGAATTCTTATTGATCCAGAGTTGGCAGGTGTGAAGGTAGAAAAGCCTGTTGAAGAGAAGCCAAAGAAGCGTAGAACAACTCGTAAGAAGAAGGAGGAAGAGGGCGAGTAAGCCTTGCTTGGATTTGACTTCTTACTGAAGGAGTAGTAAAAGAATGTCCCTCATCTATACACAAGTACGTGTTAGATGAGGGAATTTTTGGTTGATTCAAATACTTTCTATCAATTTATTTGTTACTTTAACGTTATTTTTATATCTTTGCCATAGACTTAAGTCAATTTAATTGAACGTTAAGTAGCACATGGAATGAGAGTTGCCTTTTAGGTTCTCCCCAACTTGAGTACTGTGTGAAAAGTAAAACTTATAAGCTAATTCAGCCATGGGAGACTGGCTTAAAATGTACTATTATGGAAGAATTAAATCATCCAAAACCAAACAATTATTTGCCTTTAGCAATTTTCTCTACTCTTTGCTGTTGTTTGCCACTTGGCATTTATGCAATCATCCGTTCAATGAAGGTGAACGATTACTACATGACGAAACAATACGATGCAGCAGAGGCTGCTTCTGCAGATGCTAAGAAGTGGAGTATTATCGGTATAGTTGCTGGTCTAGTATTCCAGATCATTTACCTTGCTTTCTTTGGTGGTCTGGGGTATTTAAGCACATTATCACACTAAAAATTGAGGTCTAAGAAGAAAGTTATAGGGGCTCTTCTTTTAGGAACAGCCTTATTAGTAATATATTATTTATACAATCCTGTTACCTCTTTCTGGGCTCCGAAATGTCCATTTAAGGTGGTAACAGGATTGCAATGTCCTGGTTGTGGATTACAACGGGCATTGCACGCTTTATTGCAAGGAAGGGTTCTAGAAGCAATCCATTACAATTACTTCTTGTTATTCGGAGCCCCTTATTTGTCCTTATTTGGGGTTCGGGCATTACTTCCTGCGGGTAATTTTAAACGAAAATTGGCGAGTGTAATAGAGGATAGAAGACTTATCTTATTGTATGTCGTTCTATTCTTTGTTTGGCTTGTAGTGAGGAATATCTTGCATATTTGATATTTCTTCTGTTGCTGTTATTGGATACAGAAGAATGAATGGAATATTTAACTTTAAAGATAAAGATAATGGAACAAGAGAAAGTGAATCAGCTATTGATGATGATGGGGTCGAAGATTCCATCTGAAAGTTTACATAGTGTTCGTGAGAAATTGTTTGATTCTGATATGAATGAATCTGACGTCCTCGTTCTCATAAATAGCATGAAAGACCCGACAATATCTATTATCTTGTCGATACTTGTTGGTGCATTAGGTGTTGATAGATTCTATATTGGTGATATAGGACTAGGAGTTGGCAAGCTATTGACAGGTGGTGGATGTTACATTTGGGCACTTGTTGACATCTTCTTAATAATGGATGCAACAAGACAAAAGAACTTAGAATTGCTTTTGACACACCTTCGTTAATTACGATATAGTGTAACATTGTTACACGTTCTCGGTGGTTATTAAAAGAGGAAGCCCTTATCTACGTGGTTTATGAACATCAAATAGATAAGGGTCTTGCGTTTATACCTTTTTATAAGACGTCTACTGCCTCAATTTTTACGTCTTTTATTGGTTGATCATTACGGTCAGTAGCACAGTTCTGGATACGTTCTACGGTGTCTAGTCCTTCCTCAACTTCACCAAAGACAGTGTAGTGGTTGTCAAGGAAAGGAGTACCACCTATTGTGGTATAGGCTTCAGTTTGCTCTGGTGTGAAGGTAGGTTTACCTTGCTGTTTGCATCTTGTTTTGGTCTCCTCGATTAACTTGTCTTGTAAAGTCCGTAAACCTGCACGATCACGATTGCGCCTTAGATTCATGATTTCCTCGTGGTGTTCTTTTGTTAACTGATTGAAGATATCTTGCTCTTGTTGCATTTCCATTTGTCGTTCCATCTGCTTTAGTTCTGCTGACTTATAGGTCTTACCCCATACAATATAGAACTGGCTACCACTGCTGGCACGCTCCGGATTCACTTCATCACCTGTGCGAGCTGCACTTAAAGCCCCACGCTTGTGGAAGAGTTGTGGGTAAACAAACTCTGCAGGGATGGTATAATTTGGTCCACCAGTACCTAACATCTTTCCTTTCGGCGCATTCTTGCTGTCTGGGTCACCACCTTGTATCATGAAGTCTTTGATAACACGATGGAAAAGAGTACCATTGTAGTAACCCTCCTTAGCTAATTTCAAGAAGTTATCACGATGTTTTGGAGTCTCATCATAAAGGCAAATAACGATGTCGCCTTCGCTTGTTTTTATTTTAAGTTTTGTTGCCATAACCTTTTTAATGTATTGTAATGATTGATAAATCGGGGTTATATGAGTGTTTGATGATAATCTTTTCTACAAGAACCAACCAAGTCAGAAAGAGATGCTTATAATCCTCTGGCTTTAAAGATGCGCTCTTTAGCATCGTTAATGTCTTGGAATTTCTTCTCTGCCGCTTTACGGATATCCTCTCCAAGGGTTGCAACTCGATCTGGATGATGCTTTAAAGCCATCTTGCGGTAGGCTGCTTTTACTTCGTCATCAGTGGCAGTAGGGGATATACCCAATACCTTGTAAGCGTCTTCTATATTACTATCTGCTCTTGCACCACTCTCCATGCTAAGCATTGAGTCAACGTCTTTTGCGGTTAGTCCTAAGTGGCGTGCAACCTCCTTTAAAGCCTTTATCTCTTCTGGACTTACATATCCGTCTACTTTTGCAATGATAACAAGGTAATTGAGTAATTGTAGTCGTTGACTAACGTCCATATAGTGTTTTATCTCTGTACAACTTTGATGGATGGTCTTTCGGAACTCCTGTTCCCCTTGTCGCTTTTGTACTTCAAAGAGCTTTAAGAGTATTTCTTGTCCTTGATTTACTGCTTGCTCTCCGAAGTTCTGACGTAGGAACTGACGCACAAACTCCATCTCTGAATGCATTATTTTGCCATCAGCTTTGATGATATAAGATGATAATACAAGCATAGAAAATAGGAAAGAATTGCGCTGTTCCTCATAGGTTTGTGCATTAGGAGTACCGTTCTGCCATCCATACTGATATTGTTGATAGCCATTCCCCTGCGAGTAATGATCCTGATTATTAGCGTTATAATTATTGGAATCAGCCCTTGAGTCCATCACTTCATCAATGATGCTACCAAGACAAAAGCCCGCTAATGTTCCAAGAATGCCACTTCCCAACATTGTTCCTAAGGTTCCGCCAATCCAGCTACCAAACCATTTCATATTTCCCATATTGCTCTGTTTTGATGTTTCCTGTTCTTATTTGTATTGTTCTTTATATGGTATATTGATTCACAAAGATGATGCCAAGTTTGGCAAAGTTCGTCTTTCACTCTTGTGTTTAGTGTTAATTATGGTGTATATCATGGAATAGGTCTGGAGCAGTGTAAAGTGTTTTGCGTGATAAAAGATACTTTCGAGAGTTATATATGTTAAATATTTTCGTAATTAGGAATAGTTTCTAAGAACTTATATGTTTGCTTCTCGTAATCCATCTTACAGATGTATGTAGTCATACCATTCGATACAATGAGGTAATCAACATGGAGTAGGAGGTTATAGACTGTGATCTGGTCAAACACTTTCTGCGTCAGTGTGATGTTAGGTGCTTTGTATTCTATGATTATGCGAGGGTGTAGTTGGTTATCATACAACACACTATCAGCCCTCATCCTTTTCTCTCCAATCTGCAAAGGAACCTCATTTGCAAGTAGTGATGCTGGGTAATTCTTATGTTCGATCAAGTAGTGTATGAAATGCTGGCGCACCCATTCTTCTGGTGTGAGTGCTACGTATTTCCTACGGAGAATGTCGAAAATCTGCTTCCGAACGCCTGTCTCTTTCACTCTAATTTGATAAGGAGGAAGATTCAATTGTACCATGTTTGATAGAGCCTATATATAATAAGGTGTAAGGGTGGGGTGAAAGTCAAATGAAAATTTTGTTTTCTATCTCTTTTCTATTAACTTTGCATGAAATGATTGAACCATGATAATGGTGGAGTTAATTCTTAATTCCTACAGAAATAGGTAACTTCAGACATGGTAACAATCTATTCTTAATGCAAAGTTAATAAAAAAGTAAATGCCAGCAAAGCAAGGAGTAACATTTCAGAGTATCATGCAGGATCTGAAGAATAGGAGCTTTGCTCCCTTCTATCTGTTGATGGGGGACGAGTCTTATTACATAGATTCTATATCCGACTATATCGCTTCACACGTTCTTTCACCAGAAGAGTGTGATTTTAATCAAACCATTTGTTTTGGTTCAGATGTAACTGCTGTACAAGTCGCTGATATGGCTAGACGCTATCCAATGATGGCCGAGTATCAGGTGATTATTGTGAAAGAAGCACAGAATATCCGCTCTTTAGAAGCATTAGAAAAGTATCTTAAAAATCCCGTAAAATCGACTATTCTTGTTTGGTGTCATAAGAATGGGAAAATAGATGCACGCAAGAAAGTCATTGGGGTGGCTCAATCTGTGGGCGTAGTGTTCGAGAGTAAGAAGTTGCGCGATTACCAATTACCAGATTTCATCCAGAACTATTTAAAGCCAAAGAAAATTTCAATCGATCCTAAATCATGCCAGATGATAGCCGACTATATCGGTGCAGACTTGAGTCGTATAGTATCGGAACTTGATAAGATACTTATCTACCTTCCTGAAGACGATCGACGTATTACACCAGAGGTAGTGGAGAAGGAGGTTGGAGTTAGTAAGGACTTCAATGCTTTCGAACTAAGGAATGCCATCGTATCTAAGGATGTTTTTAAGGCAAATCAGATAATCAAATATTTTGACAACAATCCTAAAGCAGGTTCTCTTTACTCTTTTCTCCCTTTACTCTTTTCGTTCTTTCAAAACTTAATGATCGTACATTATACTCCAAATAAGAGTTCCGAACAAGACATAGCTAGGGCTTTAGATTTGAAATCTGCATGGGGTTCGAAGGACTTTATTACTGGTTTGAGGAACTATTCAGCACGTAAAACGATGGAGATTATTTCCAAGATCCGGGAAGTAGATGGTAAGAGTAAAGGCTTGGATAATCCTAATACAGGTGCAGGAGAACTGATGAAAGAGCTAATTTTCTTCATTTTACATTAAAAAAGATGGGGATTTTTGATGGTATTGAGCTTCAAAAATTCCCTTTTTCGTGCCCCAATCCCTCTATTTTGAGCTAGAATGAGTACCCTAAAAAGGGTACTTTTTTTGTGTTACTCCCTGATTAATAGGGTACTTAACGTTATTTACTCTCTTTATTTCTGGCGTATTTTCGTTTGTCTTATACCTTGTTTATGAATACTCCAATTACGCTAAAATTAAGCGAAAATACAAAAGGAAGATTTATAATTCACATTTGTTTGGGATTAGAAATGTAAATAGATGCGTTTAATAATACACATTATTTATATTTGATTTACATATTTGTATATAGATAAAAGAGATAAAAACCGCACAATGATATGTGAATGTAAATAATAAAACGTAAATATTTAGTTTTCAAAATCATAATGAATAGATATACGTGTTATATATGTGCTATATAACTATTTGTACACCAGTGTAATACATATAATTATTATCTTTTATCAGTGCTATTGGCAGTCTTTTATCCTTATATTACTGCATAAATGTATTATTTAGCCTTTTAAATCCCCCAATAAGCCTTTAATAACCAATTAATTGGTCGTTTCAAACAAAGAAATGGTTATATCTGCTATAGATGATATAGTTTCTATTTGTATATGTAAATAGGTTTTGCACACGTTTGAAAGTTTGTAATATTAAAATGTAAATATCAAAAGCTGGATATACAAAGATGTATTATTAGCTGGCACGTTTTGGTATTTAAAATTAATTGTTTACCTTTGTAAAATCAAAGGAAGTGTGGCTTTAGAGCCTAAAAAAGCCTTTTGTTTGGTTATGAAAGATAGAATTAGACAACTCATGGAGAGTCAGCACATGACTCAACAGACCTTTTCAGATTTCATAGGAATATCGTCTGCATCACTTAGTAGTATCTTCACCGGAAGGACGAAACCTACTCTTAACACGGTTGAGGCTATTCGTAGTAAGTTTACAAAGATTAATCTTGATTGGTTAATGTATGGTCAAGGACCAATGTTCAAGGATCAGGTTACAGAGTCAGGGGCTGATGGTAGTACGAACGGAGTGGCTGGTACTACCACTTCTGAAGGTCATCTTGATTTCTCTTCAGCCCCTGCCCCGTCCGAGCAGGGTTATGGGCAAGGTTCCTCACAGCATGTTAATGATACACTAAAAACGCCTACAAGAACAGAGATAAAATATGTTGACAAACCACAGCGGCGTATCACTGAGATCCGAATCTTCTTCGATGACCAGACGTGGGAGAGCTTTGTTCCGAAAAAGTGAGTTGATGAGTAAGGTCACAACTCACCTTTCCGTATAATATTTCTACATAATCACTTTGAAAGATGTAATCAGCTTTTGTAAATCCTGAAAGCTGATTTCACATCTTTACCTTGTTGTCCTTATTTATTTATAGAGATAATTCTTTTGTTGCATAAAGCCTATTCTTATTGTTTCAAAAGATGTCTTTTTGTTTGTTGTTATGTAACCTTTATACTTGAAAAGACAGTTGCCATATTATAGAACTCTAAATCCATTGCATTAAGCAGACGGCTTGGAGTACTCGAACTAATATTGAACTTTTGAGCGAATCTATTGTTGAAACGTCACCTTATTACATGTGGATGCAAGGTTTCTTCAGCCTATTATTATCTCACAAAAACCCTGTTTTAGTTTTATTTTAAGTTGCTGTCAGTTTTAACATTTAGTACAATGAATTGTTTATCAGTATGTTATGCGTTGAAAGTAAGTGATAGTAATGACAGCAAATTTAATTACCTCTTTATTTGGTAGTTCTTTACTTCCTCGTTTCCTCTTCTTTTTTCCATTCCTATAGATACTGAATACTATCGGTGTCCGCCGTTCGCACTACTGGTGTTTACCATTCGCATATTTGCTTTTAAGTGCTTCTTTATTTATTAATAAGGTCTAAGTGGGATGATGGAGTATGCCTTGATTATAGCTACCATTTGTTTCGTTTTGTCCAATTATTTGTTTTTTAGCTTATATTTCTTATGTATCTATCATTTCAATAGATAATTTGTGTACCTTTGCATAAGCTAAGCTGCACTCGACAAAGCGAATGCGAGCATTCCTTTGTGCTCGTTTGCATTATCTTTGCATAAGCTAAGCTGCACTCGACAAAGCGAATGCGAGCATTCCTTTGTGCTCGTTTGCATTATCTTTGCATAAGCTAAGCTGCACTCGACAAAGCGAATGCGAGCATTCCTTTGTGCTCGTTTGCATTATCTTTGCATAAGCTAAGCTGCACTCGACAAAGCGAATGCGAGCATTCCTTTGTGCTCGTTTGCATTATCTTTGCATAAGCTAAGCTGCACTCGACAAAGCGAATGCGAGCATTCCTTTGTACTCGTTTGCATTATCTTTGCTAAATACATTCAAAGCATAAAAAGATGAAGAAGTATGTCCTTGACTTGAAGGTCTCTTCAGTGGAGCAGATCAATGATAAGAATGTTCTCATTCGACTTACTGATGACAAGCCACTACCCGAGATGCTTCCTGGTCAGTTTGTAGAAGTGAGAGTGGACGGCTCCCCTTCTACCTTTCTTCGCCGTCCTATTTCTATCAATTTCCTCGATCGTGACCGCAATGAACTATGGTTGTTAGTTGCCACCATAGGCGATGGTACGCGCGCACTTGGGCGTCTGCATGTGGGCGATAAGCTTAATTGTGTACTCCCATTAGGTAATTCCTTTACTCCTCCTAATCGTCCTGACGAACGCATCTTGCTTGTTGGCGGAGGTGTCGGCGTGGCTCCTTTGCTTTATTTTGGTAAGACCATAAAGGACGCGAGAGCTACCCCAGTCTTTTTGTTGGGTGCTCGTTCTGCCTCTGACCTTGCCGAGTTAGAACTCTTTAAAGCCTATGGTGAGGTCTGCATTACCACAGAAGATAGTTCAGCAGGTGAGAAGGGATTTGTTACGAATCACTCCGTTCTGTCCAAAGAACACTTCGATCGCATCTCAACTTGTGGACCTAAACCCATGATGATGGCTGTTGCCCGTTATGCTCATAAGGCTTCTATTCCATGTGAAGCATCATTGGAGAATATGATGGCATGCGGTGTCGGAGCCTGTTTGTGTTGCGTTGAGAAGACCATTGAGGGCAATCTCTGCGTATGTAAGGATGGTCCCGTCTTTGATACGCAGAAGTTGATGTGGTGAGAAAATAGTGATAACAACACCTGAAAACTTATAAGTCTAAGAATGAGAATAAGCCTAGTAGAAGGTGTGGTTATCTATGAGGAATAAGCTAAATATGTAAAATTAAATGATGAATCTATGGCAGATTTAAATGTAAATATAGGTAACTTACATCTAAAGAACCCTGTAATGACCGCCAGCGGAACATTTGGCTATGGTCTTGAGTTTGCTGATTTCGTCCCATTGGAAGAGCTTGGAGGGATTATCGTAAAGGGTACTACGCTCAAACCACGCGAGGGGAATGACTATCCGCGCATGGTTGAAACACATCAAGGAATGCTTAATTGCGTTGGTCTACAGAATAAAGGAGTGGACTACTTCATCGATCATATCTATCCACAGATACGGGATATTGACACGAATATGATTGTTAATGTGAGTGGAAACTCGCCTGAATCGTATGCTGAAACAGCTGCGAAACTAAACGAGCTAGATGCTATTCCTGCAATAGAAGTCAATATTTCCTGTCCCAATGTGAGGGAAGGTGGCATGGCATTCGGCGTTTCTTGCTCTGGTGCAGCCACTGTTGTGAAAGTCGTCCGACAGCATTATCACAAGACAATGATCGTGAAGTTGTCACCTAATGTGACCGATATAGCCAGTATCGCACGTGCTTGTGAGGATGAAGGAGCCGATTCCGTATCGTTGATTAACACCCTTATGGGAATGGCAATAGACATTGAACGCCGTTGTTCTAAGCTGAGTATCCGTACTGGTGGACTAAGTGGTCCAGCCATAAAACCCGTTGCTGTGCGCATGGTTAATGATGTGGCAAAGGCGGTAAAGATACCTGTTATCGGTCTAGGTGGTATATCAACTGCAGAAGATGCTATCGAGTTTCTCATGGCTGGGGCGACAGCTATTCAAATCGGAACAGCCAACTTTATTGATCCACAAGTGACCCTCAAGGTGCGTAATGGCATAAATGATTGGTTGGATAAACACGGTTGTAAGTCGGTCACGGAGATAATCAACTGTATTGAATAAAAAGCTGAATACAAATAATTAAATATAAAATGATATTATGAAGAAAATGCTTTTGATAGTCGATCCGCAGGTCGATTTCATCACTGGGACATTGCCTGTACCAGGTGCAGCAGAGGCTATGGATGCACTAGCAGAGTATGTTCGTGCGCATGGGGAGGACTATTCTGTGAAGGTGATAACCTCCGATTGGCATCCTTATCATCATAGTTCTTTTGTTCCAGAAGGTGGTCAATGGCCTCGTCATTGCGTCCAACATTCAGCTGGGGCAGCCTTATGGCAATCGTTGTTGGTAGCTCTTAATGAGACTATTGATGGTTTTCAAATGCTTTATAAAGGCGATACTATTAATCGAGAGGAATATTCCATTCTGCAGAATAAAAGGTCGGCAAGACATCTTTTAGAGCTCCTTGTTGATCATCACATCGATCAGATTGATGTCTGCGGACTAGCTGGTGATGTCTGCGTATTGAATACTTGTAAGGATTTAAAGGCGATGATAGGAGAGAGGCAACTACACGTTTTGAGTGAGTTTGCTCCATCTTTAGATGGTGGAAAAGCCTTGAGCGAGTTTGTGAAGACCTTGGAATAGTAAAAGGGCTTGGTAGCTAATCAATCAAGAGAGCGTTGTCTATGCTGGAGAAGAAGCTCATGTAAGTTTGAAAAGACATGGTTCTGATTGAGAAAATAATCTAAAAGTTTCCACATAATAGTTTATAAGCGAATAAAAAATAGTCTATTTTTCCTTTCAACAAAGTCTCTTCTCTTGGTATAAGGACGAATAGGAGTAGGATAGGGGAGCGTTTGCTCGCCTTGAAAAGAGCATAAAAGAAGAGGATGCCAACCATCAATTAGAAGGGTTATGGCATCCTCTTTTTTGTATTCTTACGTCCACGACGTGTGTAGGTTATATTCGTTTGGCATTGTCAACAAGCAGGGCATCGAGTATTGTCATGGCTGCCATCGCTTCAACAATAGGTACGGCACGTGGCAGAACACATGGATCATGACGCCCATGAATGTCTATCTTCGTTGCTTCTCCCTCTTTATTGACTGTCTCTTGTTCCATTAATAAAGTGGCAACAGGCTTGAATGCAACACGGAAATAGATATCTTCTCCATTGCTTATACCACCTTGTATACCTCCGCTATGATTCGTTTTTGTTTTGATATCATGCGTTTGTTGCTTGTCAGAAGAGGGGATGAATACATCGTTCTGTTGGCTTCCTCGATAAGAGGCACTCGCAAAGCCCTCTCCATACTCGAACCCTTTAACGGCATTGATACTAAGTATTGCAGCTCCCAGTTGGGCGTGTAGTTTATCGAATTCAGGCTCTCCCAATCCGACAGGGCATCCCTTAATAACACAAGTAATTACACCTCCGATCGTGTCTCCTTCACGCTTCATTTCAGCGATGAGTGCTTCCATCTCCTTCGCTTTCTCTGGTTCTGGACAGCGCACGGGGTTGCTTTCAATGAGCGAGAAATCATATTTTTGATAGTCTTTGTCAAGCGTTATATTGCCCACCTGACTAGTGTAAGCTGTTATACTAATACCTTTCAGCTTCAGAACTAACTTTGCCAACGCACCAGCAACGACACGTGAAAGGGTGATGCGAGCCGATGCGCGACCTCCTCCTCGATAGTCTCGAATGCCATACTTATTATAATAGGTGTAATCGGCATGAGATGGTCTAAAGAGATTGGCGATGCTATCGTAGTCTTTTGACTGCTGATTCCTATTCCTTACGATGAAGCCAATAGGGGTGCCAGTAGACTTTCCTTCGAATACACCACTCAGTAGTTCCACCTGATCAAGTTCCTTCCTGTCAGTCGTAATCCTACTTTGTCCTGGTCTTCTTCGAGCCAGTTCTTGTTGTATGAAGTCGATGTCGATAGGAATACCAGGTGGCATTCCATCCACCACGCCACCGACAGCCACACCATGACTCTCGCCGAAGGTTGTTAGTGTAAAGAGCTTACCAAACGTGTTCATAATCAGTTGCCACAGTTGCAGCCATCACCACATTCGCCCCCACAACTACAGCTGTCTCCATCGCTACAGTTGCCTCCGCAGTCACCACCACATCCACAATGATGCTGGTTCATGCGGTCGAGGAAGTCCTTAACTTCAGCCTCGCTTGCCTCGCGATTTTCGATAACCTGTCCGCGAAACATCAAGTCCTTGCCAGCGAGCGGATGGTTTAAATCAATCGTAACCTTATCATCTGATACCTCAAGCACCTTACCCAAGAAGCGTTGCCCCTGCTCGTTTTGCAATGGAACAATCGCGTCTTTGTAGATATTCTTTGCGTCGAACGCACCATTCACACTGAAGGTTTCCTTGTCAAGAGCCAAAACGCTGTTTGCATCATGCTCCCCGTAAGCCTGCTCCTTAGTAAGTGAGAACTCAAAGTTAGCACCTGTTTCGTGCTTAACTATCTCCTCTTCAAAGGTTGGCAAAGCCATGTCACAACCCGTATAGAACTGCATTGGCTTTTGTTCCTCAGTCTTTTCAATGAAGTGTTCAGCTCCATTTTCTACGCTATTTAACTCATACTTGATCGCGATGAATCGATGTGTATTTTCCTTCATTATCGTTTTTTCTTTATATATAATATGTTGTAAAGGGTATGCAAAGATAGTTATTTAAAACGAGATAGCACCTTCTTAGTTACTGATTTTTCGATTTGCAGTCCTTTAGAATATGGTTTGTAACGGAAAAGATAGTCGAAAGCATGATATTGTTACTGATATATATCAAACCCCTTGATATGTGTCAAAAATATAAGAGAAAACCGCGAAAATGTGTTGAACAATCATTGTATATGTCAAAAACCTACTAACTTTGCAATCGTAAACAAGATAAAACTACAAATTTAAAGATAATAAGAGGCATCATTAATGACGCCTTTGACTAAAGAAAGGAAAATGAATATGAAGAAGATTGTATTGACAGTAGTAGCAGTAATGAGTATGACAGTGGCTTTTGCAGCAGGTGAGAACGATAACAACACAGCAACAACCAACGCATACAAGTTCAATCTCAGCACATATGCATTGAGCCGTGCTCTTAATCTAAACCAGGATCAGGTAGATGTAGTAGAGGATATTAACCGCACTTTCTCAGCAGAGATGATGAATGCAGCTGTATCTGATAGCTCTGAGCGTGAGGCTAAAGTAAATGCTGCCATCAAGAAGGATCTTTCTTATATGCACTATGTTTTGAACAATAGTCAGTATCGCGAGTATGTAAAGCTCCTCAATGTTACATTGAACAACCGCGGTCTTAACAAGTAAACGATCCTCTTTCCTCTTCCTATAGGAGAGATTCATACAAGATATATTAAAGGCTACGAGTCAGGCTTCTGATTCATAGCCTTTTTTATTATATACGTCAGATAGTGATAAAGGAAATCACTTCATATCCTCTTGGTAAGCCTTCGGTGTCATTCCTGTTTCCCTCTTAAAGAATTTAGAGAAGGCTGATGCACTAGGGAAATGCAACTGATCAGCAATCTCATAACCCATCGCATTGTTTGTTTTCAATAGTAGTTTCGCCTCTTGGATAGTAGCCCGATTAATCCAATACATGACACTCTGCCCACTAGCTTTCTTAATGATTGCCGAGAGATAATGTGGTGTCACATGTAAATGTGACGCATAGAACGGAATAGAGCGTTCGCTCATACAATGTTTGTGTACCAATCGTTTGAATTTCATAAAGACGTCTTGTGTACGAGTACTTTGGTCGTGCTTCTCACTTTCCTCGGCTATTTCCTTAATGTATTGTACGTCTGAAACAATCGATTGGAGTAGGTTTTGAACTGTCTTTCGCCGATAAGGTTTAAGTTGAAGGATGTCCCATGTAAGATAAATCATACGTAAAAGGCGGTCACACTCTGCTGGTGAAGCATTGAGGACAGCCTCATCAGTAAAGTTAATCCCCTCTCGGAAGACAATAGCAACTACTCGTGCATCATCTGAGACAGCTTTAGGTTCAATGATTGTATCAGAGGGGAGCAGCATAAAAGAACCTTTTTCAAGGTGATAGTCCTGCAAGTTAATGCAAATATCAGCCTGTCCCTGCATTGCAAGAACGAGGCGAGGTTCGATAATCTGATAGATCTTTCCTTCCTCAAGAAAGCGTGTGTGCTGCAAGTGCCCATTGAGAACTACCACGACATCATCCGTCATCATGATTCGTTCCATCTGTTCTGACAATTCGTTAATATCGATATTATCCATCGAAAAAGGGTTGATGGTCTTGACTTCTCCCATAATATGTTCTTATTGTATGATTCGATTACAAAATTAGTATTAATCCTCTGAATGAAAGGCAGGAAAGCCCAGAAATCGTACAATCTGACCATCTTTTCTGTGTATTTAATAACCAACCACTCCATCAAATAGACTATCTTTGTCAGCATCATAGATGTTAATTGGTTATGAAACGATAGAATAGGACATGAAGAAGAAAATATTAATTCTTGCATTATTAGCTTCGGCATCAGTTGCACAAGCACAGACATTAGACGAGTGCCAACGTGCGGCAGAGAAGCACTATCCCATTATCAAGCGTTATGACTTGATAGCAAAGACAACCGACTTAACGGTTAAGAACATTCAGAAAGAATGGTTGCCACAGGTGACAGCAGCTGCCCAAGCTACTTATCAGAGTGCTGTTGCTGCATGGCCTGACCATCTGCAAAGTATGTTCCAGCAGGTAGGACTGAAGATGAAAGGACTCAGGAAAGACCAATATAAGCTATCTATTGATGTTCAGCAACCTATTTATGACGGTGGTGCTATCAGTGGTCAACGTAAGATAGCCAGCCAGGAAGGAAAGGTACAGGAGGCTGAAAATGAGGTAAACTTATATCAGGTGCGAAGAAGAGTCAATGAGTTATACTTCTCAATCTTGCTCCTTGACGAACAAATCAAGCTCAATGACGACATCAAAACACTGCTACAATCGAGCGAGCAGAAACTCTCCGCCATGGTGAAAGGAGGTACGGCAGCAACAAGCGACTATGAGAATGTGCGGGTCGAACGGCTTAGCGCAGAACAAGCTAACGAGAGTCTGAAAGCACAGAAAGAGATGTTAAGTAGGATATTAAGCGTCTTCTGTGGTATTGAAGTCAACCACCTGCAGAAACCCCAAGCCCTTGACGCTACTGTATCGACGAATAGCCGACCAGAGATGAGGCTCTTTGACAATCAATTACGCCTTTCTGAAGCACAAGAGAAAGCCTTAGACGCACGATTAAAACCACACTTAGGGCTCTTTGCACAAGGCTATTATGGTTATCCAGGACTCAATCTGTTTGAGGATATGATGCAACATAAATGGAGTGTGAACGGCTTAGTGGGCGTAAAACTATCGTGGAATATCGGTGCACTCTATACTCATAAGAATGATAAAGCAAGACTGAGACTACAACGAGAACAAATAGAGAATGCACGAGAAGTATTCTTGTTTAACAACAGTATAGACGAGATACAACAGAAAGAAAATATCAATAGGTACCGTAAAATGATACAAAATGACAACGAAATCATCGACCTGCGCACCCATATCCGTAAGGCTGCTGAATCGAAACTGGCTCATGGTATTATTGATGTAAATAGTTTGCTTAGAGAGATTAACAATGAGAACGCAGCCAAGTCACAGCAAGCTATACACGAGATTGACATGCTCAAAGAGATGTATAACCTAAAATTCACCAACAACGAATAAAACAACTAAAGATATGAAAAAGCTTCTTTTAATAAGCCTCGGTGCTTTGATGATGGCATCATGTACGAAAGACAAGAAAGACTATGACGCTACTGGGACATTTGAGGCTACTGAGGTAACAGTGTCGGCAGAGTCGACAGGACAGCTTGAGAACTTCAATGTGAGTGAAGGAGAGGTGTTGAACGGAGGTTTGACAGTGGGTCAGATTGATGCTCGACAGCTCACTTTGAAACGTGAACAACTGACGAGTAGCAACGAACAGCTCGCTGCCACACACGGACAATTAGCCGCTAACAAACGCCAGTTGGCTGCTAATCAGCAGGCAACGAGCAGCAAACAACTCGATTTGAAGAAGCAGGTAGCAGCCATCCGACAGCAGATTGCAAACCAGCAACGGGAGCGTCAACGCTTTGCAGAGCTTTTGCAAGACGGAGCCGTCGCTCGGAAGCAAGTTGATGACATAGACTATCAGATACAGGTATTGCTGAAACAACTTGCTGCCACAGAAGAACAGATAAGCAGTCAGAACACTTCTTTGGCCGAGCAGAACAAAGGTATTACGGCACAGATGGAGGGTATAGACGCACAACAGGCTGGAATCAATGCTCAACAGGCTGGAGTACGTACGCAACAAGCCCAACTTGACGACCAAATAGCCCATACCTTCGTGCGGAGTCCGGTTACAGGAACGGTCTTGGAGAAGTATGTTGAGGCTGGAGAGTATGTCCCTGTTGGTAAGCCACTCTTCAAGATTGCCGACACCAAGAGGATGTTTCTCCGTGCATACGTTACCTCCGAGCAATTGAAACATGTGAAGATAGGACAGAAGGTAAAGGTCATGGTCGACTATGGGAAAGGTCAGAAGAAAACCTATAATGGGGTGGTCACCTGGATATCAAGCCGTTCAGAGTTTACGCCAAAAACCATTGTTACAGACGACGAAAGGGCCGACTTGGTGTATGCCATTAAGATACAATTCACGAACGATGGCTATGTGAAGATAGGTATGTATGGTGAAGTGAAGTTTTAACAATGCAGATGAACGCAATAGAAGTAAACCACGTATCTAAGCGATACGGCAAAGTACAAGCATTACAAGACATCAGCTTTTCTGTAAGGAAAGGTGAGCTCTTCGGTGTTATCGGCCCAGATGGTGCGGGTAAGACATCACTCTATCGCATTCTCTGTTCTTTGCTCCTTCCTAACGAAGGCTCCGTAAGGGTTGAGGGGTACGATGTCATACAGCAAATGAAGGAGGTAAGAAAGCGGGTTGGATACATGCCTGGGAAGTTCTCACTCTATCAAGACTTAACAGTAGAGGAGAACCTTCACTTCTTTGCGACGCTCTTTGGTACCACAGTTGAGGAGAACTACGATGCTATCAAGGCTATCTATTCGCAGATAGAGCCCTTCAAAGACCGCAAGGCTGGTGCACTATCGGGTGGTATGAAGCAAAAGTTAGCCCTCTGCTGTGCTCTGGTTCATAAGCCGAGTGTCCTCTTATTGGACGAGCCGACAACGGGTGTCGACCCTGTTAGCCGTAAGGAGTTATGGGACATACTCTCCCTACTAAAAGAGCGAGAGATAACCATCGTTGCCTCCACACCTTATCTTGATGAGGTGAGACGCTGTGAACGGGTGGCTTTCCTATCAAAAGGCAAGATAAGAGGTATTGGTTCGCCAGAGAAGATACTCCATGAATTTAGCGACATATTTAGTCCTCCAAACCTTGAACATGCTGATAAGCATGATAAAAACAAGGTGGGAAGCACAACAGAAAACGTAATTGAAGTGGAACATCTGGTAAAGGCTTTCGGCACTTTCCACGCTGTTGACGATATCTCTTTCACGGTGAGAAAGGGTGAAATCTTCGGTTTTCTTGGAGCCAACGGAGCAGGTAAGACAACTGCTATGCACATGCTCACAGGACTCAGCCAGCCCACAAGTGGGACGGGAAGGGTTGTGGGACACGACATCCGGACAGACTATGAGCAGATAAAGAAGCACATTGGCTATATGAGTCAGAAGTTCTCTCTCTATGAAGACCTTACTGTGGCAGAGAATATCAGTCTGTTTGCTGGTATCTACGGAATGGACGATGAGGAGATTAAACACAAGACTAACGCTCTTCTTCAACGCCTGAATTTCTCAGAACATCGTGACAGCTTAGTGTCAAGTCTGCCCTTAGGTTGGAAACAGAAGTTGGCCTTCTCGGTGAGTATCTTCCACTCTCCTGGTATCGTCTTCCTCGATGAACCGACAGGAGGAGTTGACCCTGCTACACGAAGACAGTTCTGGGAATTAATCTACGATGCTGCCCAGAGAGGTATAACTGTCTTCGTTACGACCCACTATATGGACGAAGCTGAATATTGCGACCGCATCTCCATCATGGTTGATGGGAAGATTAAAGCCCTTGGAACACCCACGGAATTGAAACAGAAGTTCAATAAACCCGATATTGACCAGGTCTTTACTTACTTAGCTCGACAGGCGAAGAGGAGTTCAGACTAAGGCACATGAGACGCTACAGAATGTTCGCGAAGAAGTTAGAAAATGTTCGCGAACAATCTGCAAAATGTTCGCGAACTAATTTGAGAAAGCTTAGGAGCTTTTGAAAATATCGCTTAGAACAGCATGACAACATGCAAAAAGGAAACCAACAAGCAATGAAACAATTTATATCATTCATTATCAAGGAAGCTAAACACATTGTTCGAGACAAACGAACAATGCTGATTCTCTTTGGAATGCCTATCATCATGATGCTTCTCTTTGGTTATGCCGTTAGGAATGACGTGCGGAATGTACGTACGGTGATAGTGATGAGTAATACTGATTACATCACCCAACAGGCTGTCGACCGCTTATCAGCATCGGAGTATTTCACGATAACGCAGGTTGTTGCTACTCCCGTAGAGGCTGAACAAGCTATCCGAGACCAAAAGGCCGACTTGGCTATCGTCTTTGGAAAGGACTATGCCAGCGGACATTCATGCCTTCAATTCATTGTAGACGGTGCCGACCCGAATATGGCTCAACAATGGACTCAATACGCCAATGCCGTCATTACGAATCCAAATAATGGCTTAGTAAACACGAAACTACTGTATAACCCGCAAATGAAGTCGGCTTACAATTTCGTTCCTGCTATCATGGGAACACTATTGATGTTAGTGTGTGCCATGATGACTTCTATCTCCATTGTTCGTGAAAAAGAAAGGGGAACAATGGAGGTGCTGCTGGTATCGCCCGTTCGACCAATACTTATCATCATCGCAAAGGTCATTCCTTACTTGGTGCTTGCCTTCATCATCCTGATTGTCATCCTACTTATGGCAAACAGCTTACTCGGTGTTCCCGTACAGGGGTCGGTGTTCTGGATATTCGTTATCTCTACTATCTATATCCTCTTAGCCCTTTCTTTGGGCTTACTCGTCTCTAACATTGCCAAAACACAGTTAGTTGCTTTGTTGTTATCAGCAATGGTACTGCTCATGCCTATCGTGATGCTCTCTGGTATGTTCTTCCCTATTGAGTCGATGCCAAAGGTGTTACAATACGTTTCGGCTATCATTCCGACACGTTATTATACCAGTGCTATGCGCAAACTAATGATTATGGGGGTAGGAGTAAGACAAGTGATGCACGAGATGATGGTCTTAATTTGTATGCTCATAGGGCTACTCGGACTATCGCTCGCTATGTTTAACAAACGATTAGAGTGATTTCATTATGACACTGAAATATCTTCTACGAAAGGAGTTCACACAGATTCGACGCAACCCGTTCCTCCCCCGACTCATTGTTATGTTCCCCATCATGATTATGTGTATTATGCCTTGGGTCATGAATATGGAGGTGAAGAATGTTGTTGTTGATGTAGTAGACAATGATAGGTCTACTCTTTCACAACAGTTGGTACATGAGATTGCAGCCAATAACTACTTCTCTTTTCACGGACAACAGCCTTCCTATACCGCAGCCCTCAATGATATCGAACATTCTGAGGCTGACATCGTTGTGGTGATACCACAACATTATAGTCGTGACCTGACCTTGGGCAACAAGCCACAAGTGCTCATTGCTGCCAATGCTGTGAATGGAACGAAGGGGTCGATAGGGTCTGTTTACCTCTCACAGATGGTGACGACCAATGCTGTCCCTACTTTGCAGGCATTGCAAACGAACGTTTCTACGTTCTATCTCTTCAATAGACAGCTGAATTACAAGCGTTATATGATTCCCGCACTATTTGCGATAATAATGATGATGATAACAGGCTTTCTGCCAACATTGAATATTGTCGGTGAGAAGGAGGCTGGTACTATCGAACAGATCAATGTGACACCAGTAAATAAGTGGACGTTTATACTTGCAAAGTTAATCCCTTATTGGTTGATAGCCTTCTTCGTTATCACTGTTTGTCTACTGTTGTCATGGGCTTTATACGACATTACTCCTGTGGGTAATGTGGCCCTTATCTATCTCTTAGCGATGTTGTTAGCCCTCTTCTTCTCGTCCTTCGGCTTGATAATATCCAACTACTCGGACACAATGCAGCAAGCAATACTTGTCATGTGGTTCTTTGTTGTGATACTCCTCTTGCTCTCTGGGCTCTTTACTCCTACTCGGTCAATGCCAGCTGCAGCTTATCTCACTACATACGCCAACCCAGTAAGCTACTTCATAGATGCGATGCGCACTGTATTCATTCGTGGTGGAAACTTAAAGAGTATCTTACATCAGGTTCTCGCACTCTTTGGCATCGGTCTTGTCATGGGTTGTTGGGCTGTACAAAGCTATAAGAAGAATCATTAGACAAACCTTTTGTCTATCTCATTTATTTTTTGTTCCTTTGCAAGGTGAATGATCATGAATAAAGAAGATGGCGATGATATTATTGCCACGAATAGATTAACCCGCAAATAAGAAATTAATGTATAGGATTCTTTTATCCCTCATCTTTTTGTTATCAGTGTGCAAACTCGAAGCACAGCGACCCTCTTTTGATAAGATGTCGCCCTTTGTGCGGGAAGCAATGGTGGATGAATTGACAAATAGACGGCTCACTCGTTCTGTTGGAGATCAGCGTATATTGACAGCATTTGTGCGTATCAATGGAGATGCGGAGAAGGTCTTGCATAGATATGGATGTCGTGAGTTAGCACGTGTCGGGGATATTAGTATTGCTGCTATTCCACTTGATAAACTAGGAGAACTGTCGCTTTGTAAGCAGGTAACTAAGATAGAATCGGGCAAACGATGCAGTGTTCAAATGGATACAACAGCGGTCGTGATTAATGCTCTGCCTGCTCAACAAGGAGTGGATTTCTCACAGGCTTATACGGGGAAAGGCGTTGTTGTGGGTGTACAAGATATTGGTTTCGATCTGACACATCCTACTTTCTATTCTGCAGATCTGAGCAGATATCGCATTAAGGCAATGTGGGATCAGTTGTCGAAGGATAGTGTTGGTACAGGACTTTATGTAGGTCGTGACTATGTGGGAGAGCAGGCTTTATTGCAAGTTGGGCACCCCGTTGACGGCTTGACAGAGACTCATGGAACGCATACAGCAGGTATAGCTGCAGGAAGTGGGGCAGAGGGTAATGGTGTGGTATCGCCTTATCGCGGTATTGCTTACGATGCAGATTTGGTCTTAGTGGATAATGCTGCAGGTGATAATGTTAAGTATATAGATCCAAAAGACTATTATAAATTCACTTATGCAACCGATGCTTTGGGTTTTAAATATATCTTTGATTATGCCGACCAACAGCGTAAGCCATGTGTAATAAACTTCAGTGAAGGAAGTACGCAGGATGTTCATGGTTATGACCAATTATATTATGAATTACTTTCGTCATTGACAGGACCAGGGCATATCATAGTTTCTTCAGCAGGAAATAATGGTGCCAAGCGTTCTTATATACATAAGCCAGCTGGGCAGGAGAAGGCAGGAACCTTTCTTATTGGCGAACCGAATACGGCTTCTGTCACGTGTACATCGGTAAAGCCATTTGTCTTCCGTACTACTATATATAATGTGGCAAATGGTCCGAAAGTATTTGATATTCCTACAACAAAGGTGTGTGCTGCCCGAGACTCATTGTTTACAGACTCTGTTGTTATTGATGGAAAGAAGTATTTGTGGAAGGTTCTTGCCTATCCAAATAGTTATAACCACACAAAGATAGCCTATGACTTTCTCATTAAGTCTACCGCTTTAGGACAGAGTACGAGTGTATCCTTACAATTAGTAGGGAGGGATGCAGACATCGAACTCTATCGTATGTCTGGTGACCTGCAAACCAATTCTTTAGATCCAAGTCTCAATGCTGGTGAATTTACACATAGTATCTTTTCGCCGTCAAGTGCACCATGTGTCATATCTGTTGGAGCGACAGGCTATCGCACAAGTTTTATAAACTATTTGGGTGAGAAGAAGGTTTATAATAATGGTGAACATGGTGCTCGTGCACCTTTTTCAGCCGTTGGCCCGACCTTTGATGGTCGAGTAAAACCAGATGTTATGGCACCTGGACAGAATATAATATCAGCTTATAGCTCGTTCTATATTAGTACTCCAACGAGGGAGGATGGCTCTGCTAAGAATGATATTAAGAGTGATGTCCGCCACTTTGAGTATAATGGTCGCACGTATGCATGGAATGCGAATTCGGGTACATCAATGTCTGCTCCAGTTGTTACAGGTGCTATCGCACTATGGTTAGAGGCTAATCCAAAGTTGACACCAGAGGATTGTCTAGACATCTTCAAGCAGACTTGTACGCATTATGATATGTCACTTTCTTATCCTAATA